>ERZ761602.1539-NODE-1539-length-41328-cov-17.246747_pt1 | contig 41328 bp, 31 predicted proteins | sample MGYA00512165_ERZ761602 | MGnify/ENA primary metagenome ERZ761602 (study PRJEB28899, sample SAMN02445085) | bioreactor sludge metagenome | biome: EBPR sludge; isolation source: Thorneside wastewater treatment plant | place: Australia: Brisbane, Thorneside...
GACGACCGCGCGCACCGAGCCGCGGGGTCGTCGCCGTGCGTCGCGTCGCCCACGCTGGCGACGGCGACTCGCGCTCGCAGCCACCGCCGTCGCAGCCGCGCGCGACTCGTCGCTGGCGACGCGCCTCGGCGACGCGCGTGGCTGCGTGACGACGCCGGCGGCTCGGAGCGTGCGACGACGCGTCTCCTGGCGGTTGGTCGGTCCGCCCCGTCGTCGAGGCCGTCTTGCCCCACGACAAGAACCTCGCCAGCCAGCTCCGTCGCGCCGCCACGAGCGCCGCCGCCAACACCGCCGAGGGCGGCCGCCGCATCGGCGGCGACCGTCGCCACTCGTTCCGCATCGCGTCCGCCGAGGCCTCCGAGACGCTCACCCACGCGCGGATCGCCGTCGCCTGGGGCTTCGCCCCGGAAGCCGCGCTCGCCCAGGTCCGCGAGCTCGAGGATCGGCTCCAGGCGGTGCTGTACCGGCTCTTGCACCCGCGGCCCTGACCCGCCGGCCGCCCGGCGCGGCCACGTCCGCGCCGAAACCGAAACCGAAACCGAAACCGAAACCGAAACCGAAACCGAAACCGAGGCCGAAACCGAGGCCGAAACTGAGGCCGAGACCGGGACCGAGCAGGCCGCCGCGAGCGTCGCTCGGGTAAGCTCGCGGCGATGAGTGAGGACAAGGTGGCTCCGGATCTGCGCGCCGAGCTCGAGGCGCTCGTCGACGAGGTCGCCGCCCACGACCAGGGCGCGGATGTCGTCGCGCGCCTGGAGTGGCTCATCGACGTGCTCGTGATGCGCGGCCACCTGACGGAGGGGCACCGCAAGCTGATCACGCGCATCAGGGCCGACGGCAAGGAGCGCGGCGTCGTGCACCTCGCGACGTATCGCGACAAGCACGCCGTGACCAGCTCCGACGTCGACTGCGCGGCGCGCTTGCACCTCTGCCAGGCGCGGTGCTGCACGTTCGGCGTGAGCATGTCGCCGCAGGACGTGCGCGAGGGCAAGCTGCGCTGGGAGCTCCACCAGCCGTACCTGCTCGAGAAGGACCGCGAGACCGGCTACTGCCGCTACATGGACGGCGACGGCGGCTGCGGCGTCTACGACGACCGACCGGGCACGTGCCGGGCGTACGACTGCCGCCACGACGGTCGCGTGTGGCTCGACTTCGAGGCGCGCATCCCGGCGCCGATGCCGCCCGGGGTGAAGCCACGCTTCGCGCCGAAGCCGTGACCGCTACTCGATGCGGATCGCGGCGTCGGGCTCGTCGGCGGCGCAGGTGCGCAGGTGGCCGACGTGGGCCGCGGGCAGATCGAGCGCGCGCAGGTCGGCGAGCGCGGCGGCGACGTGATCGGGGGGCATGCAGAGGAGCAGGCCGCCGGAGGTCTGCGCGTCGCAGATCGCGGTGAGGATCACGTGCTCCATGTCGGCGGGGCCGTGGTACGCGAACGCCGGCGCGAGGAACGTGCGGTTGGCGGCGGAGCCACCAGGGACATGGCCCGCGGCGATCTGCGCGGCGACGCCGGGCAGGAGGCGGAGCGCGGTGTGATCGATGGTGGCGGCGAGCGCCGAGCCGCGCAGGATGTTGCGCAGGTGACCGGCGAGGCCGAAGCCGGTGACGTCCGTCGCGCTGGTGACGCCGTGGCGGCGGCCGACCTCCATCGCGCCGCGGTTGAGCGTCGTCATCGACGCCACCGCCGCGGCGATCTCGTCGTCGGACGCGGCGCCCTTCTTGATCGCCTGCGAGATGACACCGGTGCCGAGCGCCTTGGTGAGCACGAGCGCCTGGCCGGCCTGCGCGCGGCGATTCGACCAGACGTCGTCGAGCCGGACCTCGCCCGTCACCGACAGGCCGAACTTCAGCTCGGGGTCGCGCACGGTGTGGCCGCCGACCACCGCGACGCCCGCCTGCGCGCACACCGCCGCCGCGCCGCGCTGGATCTCGGCGAGCACCTCGAGCGGCAGGTGCTCGTCGCAGAAGAAGGCGAGGTTGAGGGCAAAGCGCGGCTCGCCGCCCATCGCGTAGACGTCGGAGATCGAGTTGCACGCCGCGATCGCGCCGAAGGTCGCTGGATCGTCGACGTTGGGCGCGATGACGTCCGCGGTCAGGACCAGCCCGACGCCCGGCGCCGGCCCAGCGACGACGGCCGCGTCGTCCTTGTGCGCCTGGTCGACCATGACACCGGCGGCGGACGCAGCGCTCCCGTCGCGTCCCGACGACGCCCCCGCCGCCTCCCCGTCGAGGACCTGCACGAGGTCCGGCAGCCGCAGCTTGGCGGCTCAACCACCGCCGCGCGCGTATTGCGTCAGGCGGATGGCGGCCTTCTGTTCGGGCGTCATGCGCGCAGCGTAGCGCAGAACCCGCGCTTCAGAACGCGCCGCCGATGGCGAGGCCGCGCCCGTGCGGCGTCACGAGCGGCGCGACGTGCCAGGTGCGAGCCTCCGGCGCGCGCCGGTGCTCCCGCCACGCCCCCCGCGGCTGCATGTACGTGCTGGTGACCCCGACGGCGTAGCCGAGCGCGAACGAGATCATCGCGTCGCCCCACGCGTCGTCGACGGAGAGGCCGATGTAGAGCGAGCCGCCGATCTGGAGGGCCAGGCCGCCGAGGTGATTGAGCCAGAAGCTCCGCTTCTCGCTCGTGGCCGCGCGCGCGAACGCGTCCTCGGCCGCGGCCAGGTCCGTGCACGGATCGCCGGTGACCTTCGGGCGCGGCACCTTGACCGGCCGGATCACGCGCGCGCCCATCCCGACGAGCGACTTGGCCGTGCCCGCGATCAGGCTGGCCTCGGCGGCCTCGTCGTAGTCGCCGAGCGGCGTGTACTCGGCGAGCACGAGCGCGCCCTGCCCGATCGCGGCGACGCCGAACCCGATGCCCCAGCCCAGACGCCAGCGCGCGGCGCGCGCGCGCTCGGCGTCGAGGCGTTCACGCAGGGCGGCAGCGCGTTCGGCGGCGTCGGGAGGGCAAGCCACGGCGTCGCCGGCACCCGCGGTGACGGCGAACACGACCAGCACGAGCGCGAACCGTCGGATCACATGGCACCTCCGGGTAACGAAACGCCTTCGAAGAACTCGCGGCGTTCGCCCGCGCTCGCGTCCCATCCGTTGTTGCGCGTGTAATACGCGACGAGGATGATGTGGGGCTCGATGTAGAAGCGCGCCTCGCCGCGGTCGGTCGGGGTCTCCATCACGACGCGGTAGCGGCTCTTGCCCTGCGTCTGCGCGTAGCCCGACTCGGTCACGCGCGCGTTCAGCTGGGCGGCGAGCTGCGCCGCGAACTGCTCGAGCTCGGCGCGCGACGGGTTGTTGCCCTGGTTCGGCGTGGCGAACGCCCCGACGACGATGAGGGAGCCGTCGCGGAAGCCGCTGAAGTTGACCGCGCCGTTGGCGACGGTCGGCGAGGTCGACACCCCCGGCGGGAGGCGGAGGCCCCAGCCGAGCTCGTCGTCGGCGTACGTGTTCCACGCGGCGGGCGGCGGCGGATCCGGATCGGGATCCGGATCGGGATCCGGATCGGGATCCGGATCGGCACCCCCGCCACCCTTCCCGGCCCACGGATCGTCGGGATCCGACGAGCCGGTTCCCGCCGCGGCGCCGCCCTGCGACGTCGATCTCGTCGCGAAGTACGCGGCCGTGCCGCCGCCGGCCGCGAGCAGGAGGACGAGCGCGATGACAAGCGGGGCCTTCGACTTCTTCGGCGCGCCGCCCGCGGCGTACGACGGCGGCGTCATCATCGCCGGCATCGGCATCGGGCCTGGCGTCGGGCCACCCATCGGCCCCGGCATCGGCCCCGGCATCGGCCCCGGCATCGGCCCTGGCATCGCCCCAGGCATCGGCATCGGCGCCGGGCCGTGTGACGACGGCGGCGACGACGGCACCGGCTGCATCGCGCCGGGCGGGAACGTCCGCGGCACACCCGGCGGCGGCCCCGACGGCCTGGGCAGCGGCGTCTGGTGCTCCGCGCGCTGCACCGGCTGCGGCGCCGACATCATCGCCGAGCGCGGGCCCGACATCGCGGCGCCGCCGAGCTGCACGTGCAGGTTGGCGACGTCGTCGCCGAGCCGCTCCATCGTCGGCTGCCGCTGCGCCGGATCCTTGGCCAGGGCGGTCATCACCAGCACGTCGAGCTCCCGCGGCAGCCCGAGATCCGGTCGCCGCACCGTCGGTGGCTCGGGCGTGTCGGTCAGGTGCTTCGACAGGATCGCCATCACCGTCGGGCCCTCGAACGGCAGGCGCCCGGTGAGCATCTCGTAGAGCATCGCGCCCAGCGCGTAGACGTCGGTGCGGCCGTCGACGGCCTCGCCCCGGATCTGCTCCGGCGCCATGTACTGCGGCGTCCCGATGAGATCGCCGGCGCGCGTCATCGCGTTCACCGTCTGGCGATCGTCGTCGCGCAGCTTGGCGATGCCGAAGTCGAGCACGCGCACGACGTCCTTGTCCTTGCCGCGCTCGGTGAGCATGACGTTGTCGGGCTTGAGGTCCCGGTGGACGATGCCGTGCTGGTGCGCGTCGGTGAGTGCTGCCGCGATCTGGTGCGCGATCGCGAGCACGCGCCACGGCGGCAGCGGCCCCTCCTGGGTCATCACCTGCCGCAGCGACCGGCCCTCGAGGAACTCCATCGCGATGAACAGCGAACCGTCGGCGTCCTGGCCGAAGTCGTAGATGTTCACCGTGTGCGGGTGCGAGAGGCGCGCGACCAGCTCGGCCTCGGCGTTGAACCGCCGCACCAGCGCCGGGTCGCGCGAGAGCTCGGGGCGCAGCACCTTGATCGCCACCTTGCGCTTGAGCGAGATCTGCTCGCCGCGGTAGACCGCGCCCATGCCGCCCTCGCCGAGCTTGGCGAGCACGCGATAGCGGCCGGCGATCTCGCGTCCGACGATGTCGGCGGTCTGGACCGGCACCGCTCCGGTCAGCTCCTTGTAGGACGGCTCGGTCCCCGTCGCCGCCCGCCCGCATGCGCCGCAGAACCGGGCGTCGTCAGGCTTGTCCACGCCGCAATGCGGGCACTTCACGTCCCGGAGTATACGACGCGCGTCACGCTTCGTGCGGAAGCCGCCCGGCCGCGATACGTTCCAGGCGTTGAGGGTTCCGGCCTTTGGATACGTGCTGGCCGCCACGCTGGCCCTGGCGCTGGGCGCCGCGCGGGTCGCGTCCGCGCAGCCCGAGGAGCTCCGGCCCGAGGAGCGGCAGGCCGAGGCGCTCCCCGACACCGACCCCAACTTCGGCCCGCTCATCACGATCGAGGACATCCGGGTCGCCGGCAATCGCACGACCGCCGAGCGCATCATCCTGCGCGCCGTCCCCATCCGGCAGGGCGAGCAGCTGCGCGCCGCCGACCCGCGGCTCACCAACGCGCGCTTCAAGGTGCTCGCGCTCGGCTTCTTCCGCGACGTCACGGTGGCGCTCGAGAAGGGCAGCGCCCGCGGCCGCGTGATCCTCGTCGTGACCGTCGCCGAGCGCGGCACGGTCGTGCTCAACCGCCTCTGGTACGGGACCTCGTCGCTCGCGCCCTACTGGCTCGGCCTCGACCTCTCCGAGCGCAACTTCTTCGGCACCGGCCTCCTCGTCGGGGGCGGGCTCGTCTTCGCCGACCACGCCGGCGTCGACGGCGCGCGCGATCAGTGGGGCGGCGAGCTGCGGCTCGGCGCGGCCGGCATCGGCGGGACGCGGTGGGGCGCGCACGGCGCCCTCCAGGCGCAGCGCGGCAGCGAGGTCTACCGGGCGAGCGGCCCGCCGGGCTCCGGCGACAACGACGATCTCGCCGCCTTCCCGTATCGCCGGATGAGCGTGCGCGGCGGCCCGAGCTTCGACCTCACGCCGACGCTGAGCTTCGAGGCCGACGCCCGGATCGAGTCGATCGACGCCGACGTCCCGTCGGGCGCCCGCACGCTCGACGACGGCCGTTCGGTCCCGCTCGATCTCGACCTGCGGGACGGCAAGAGCCGCGTGGTCTCGCTCGCCTTCGGCTTCGACCGTGACACGCGCACCGACCCGGTCTTGCCCCACGACGGCAGCCGCATCCAGGCGCAGCTCGAGCTCGGCAGCGAGCTCCTCGGTGGCGACTACGACTTCGTCGTCGCCCTCGCCCGCTACGAGCGCTGGTGGCCGGTGCGCCCGCGCCACGCCCTCGGCCTCCGCGTCGCAGGCGGCGCCGTGATCGGGGACGCGCCGCGCTTCGCGCGCATCCACGTCGCCGACGTGAACCGCCTGCTCACGCCGCGCGTGATGGGCATGACGGTCGCCGCCGCGCCGCCCCCCGACTTCCTCCGCACCGACAACGGCGACGCGGTCTACGGCGAGCTGGGCGGCAACCTGATCGGGGAGTGGTCCTATCGCTGGTTCCGCCGGCCGAAGTCGATCTACGGCGGCGATCTCTTCATCGCCGCCGGCGTGTGGGCGCTCGCCTCGGAGGACGCCGTCCAGGCGGTCGGCGCCAGCGGCTGGAACGCGCTGCCGGTCGATCTCGTGCTCGACGCCGGCCTGCGCATCGACACCGAGCTCGGCATCTTCGAGTTCACGATCGCCAACGCCCTCGGCCGGGTGCCGCGGTGGTGATCCGGGGCGCGCTCCTCGGCCTCGCGATGGTAGCGACGCTGGCGGTACGGCCGGCGGTCGCCGACGACGAGCGCGGGCTCGAGAAGCAGACGATGAAGTTCACCGAGCGCGGCCCGGCGATCCTCCTCACCGGCAACGTGACCAGCGTGTTCGACGCGCGCGCCTACGAGAAGCTCGAGAACGGGCTCGCGTCGACGGTCGTGATCCGGATCTGGGTCTATCCCGAGAACCGGGCCCGACCGACCGGCTTCGTGCTCCTGCACCGCCAGTGCGTCTACGATCTGTGGGCCGAGATCTACGCGTGCGCACTCTCGGGACCCGGCGGCCGGCGCACGTACAAGGTGAAGTTCCGCGCCGAGGCGCTCAAGATGCTCACGGCGCTCGACCAGGTGGCGATCGCGGACGTCAAGGAGGTCGAGGTCGAGGAGCGCTACGTGGTCGCGATCGTCGCCGAGCTCAACCCGGTCAGCAAGGAGACGCTCGCGGAGGTGCGGCGCTGGCTGTCCGAGGGCTCGGGCGGCGGCCTCGATCGCGGCGGCTCGTTCTTCGGCTCGTTCGTCTCGGTGTTCGTCAACCTCAAGATCCCCGAGGCCGACCGCGTCGTGCGCATCCGGTCCCAGCCGTTCTATCGCCCGCGCCCGAAGCCGGCGCCCGCCCGTCCCCGAGAAGAGCCGTGAGATGAGCCGCGCCGACTTCCTCCGCCGCCGCGTCAGCCTCCAGGTCAAGCTGGTCGCGATCCTCATGGTCGTCGTGCTGACCCCGTTCGCGGCGTCCGCGTTCTTCATCGATCAGGTCGGCAAGGTCGCCGCCAACTTCGCCGCCGGCGAGGCCGCCGCGCGCGATCGCTCGGTGCAGAAGGCGCTCGACGCCCACCTCGAGTGGGTGCAGCTGACCAAGCAGCTCCACGCCGAGGTGGCGAGCCTGCTGGCGCGGGTCCCGGCGATCGCCGCCGTCGATCCGGCGGCGCCGCTCGACGAGATCCTCGCCGATCAGCGCCAGCTCATGAGCATCCGTCTGCGCGCCGCCGATGGCGCCGAGCTGAGCAAGGCCGAGCGCGCACCGCCTCCGGAGACCACGCCCTACCCGGTCGTCCATCCGCTCGCCGGCGGCGCCTCGCTCGAGGTGACGTTCGCGATCCCCGATCACCTCCAGGAGGACTACCAGGAGCTGGCCGACGCGCTCGACGTCGCGCGCAAGGTCGCCCAGGCGCGCACCGGCCTCCCGTCAGGGTACCGGACCGCGTTCCTCGCCCTCGTCGGCACCGCCGCGCTCGCCGTCGTGCTCCTCGGCGTCTTCGCCGCCAATCGCGTCACCCGGCGCATCGCCGCCCTCGTCGAGGTCGCGCGCAAGGTGTCGGAGGGCAGCGGCGACGCGCGCGCGCGCATGAGTGGCCGCGACGAGATGGCGGAGCTCGGCGTCGCGTTCGACACGATGCTCGACGACCTCGGCCGCCAGCGCAGCCAGATCGAGTACCTCCAGCGCATCGGCGCGTGGCAGGACGTCGCGCGCCGCCTCGCGCACGAGATCAAGAACCCGCTCACGCCGATCCAGCTCGCCGTGCAGCAGTGCGTCTCGACCTACAGCGGCGACGACCCGCGCTTCAAGCGCCTGCTCGCGGACACCGGCGAGATCGTCGAGGAGGAGATCAGCGGGCTGCGCCGCCTGGTCGACACGTTCCGCACGCTCGGGCAGCTGCCGCGCGTCGAGGCCGCGCCGGTGTCCCTCGCCGACATCGTCGAGGAGCTGCGCCTCGACCCGGCGCTGGGCGAGCGCCTGACCGTCCGGGCCCCGGACAGGCCGATCCAGCTGCGCGCCGACAAGCTCCTGCTCAAGCGCGTGCTCGCCAACCTCGTCGAGAACGGCGTCCACGCCGGCCAGGAAGCGGGCAAGCCGGGCGCGGTCGTGGTCGGCTGGTCCACGACCGGCGGCGGCAAGCACGCGACGATCACGGTCGACGACGAGGGCAAGGGCGTGAACGCCGAGGCGCGCGAGCGCGTCTTCGAGCCCTACGTCACCACCAAGGCCACCGGGACGGGGCTGGGGCTGGCGATCGCCAAGAAGATCGCGCTCGAACACGGCGGAACCCTGGAAGTTTCCCCCCACCCGGCACCTTCGGGTGGCGCGCGCTTCGTGCTCACGGTGCCGCTCGCTGGCTGATAGAATCGGCAGACCATGCGGGTCTGCGCGCACGTGTGGGTCGGTGTGGCTGTGCTGGGCGGATGCCTGCGCGACACGTCTCATCCGTGCGAGACCGCGGGCGCGTGCACGATGCCCGTCGACGCGGCCGAGCTGACCGACGACGCCGGCTTCGGGGTCGACGCGCCGCTCGACGCCGCCGACGCGATGATCGTCGACGACGATCCATGGGGCGACGGCCACCACGGCGACGTCGCGATCGGAGGGAGCGCCTCGCAGATCAACAGCTACGGCGTCGTGCGCCAGGACGCGTTGCTCGGCGCGACGCTGATCGTCGCCCAGCGCCAGAGCGGCAGCACGATCGGGAGCTGGCCCGACGGGTTCGAGGCCGGTGACCGGATCATGATCTGGCGGACGACCGGCCTCGCCAACCCGCCGGTGTCGGGCTCGACCACCCCCGTGGTGCTCGACGGCGACGTCGGCCGCTGGTTCGTCACCCGCGTCGTGGCGCGCAACGCCGATCGCCTCACGCTCGCCGATCCGTTGCCCTTCGCGTGCCCGGCGGATCTCACGCAGGTCATCAAGCTCCCCGAGCTCGGAGTCGTCACGATGAGCCCGGGGACCGCGATCTCCGCGCGTGACTGGCAGGGGCAGTACGGCGGCATCGTCGCGTTCTACGCCGACGCGCTCACGATCGACGGCGGTACCGTCGAGGCGAGCGCCGATGGCTTCAACGGCGGGATCGCCGAGAACTTCGGGAACTTCAACAACTGCAGCGCGCTCGACGGGCGCTCGCCGTCCGGCGGCGGCGCGGCCAAGGGTGAGAGCTTCGTGCTCGAGCGCTTCGGCACCAACGCGGATCCGCGCGCGGGGCGCGGCAACATCTACCATGGCGGCGGCGGCGGCAACTGCCGCAACGCCGGCGGCGGCGGCGGTGGCCACGCCGGTGGCGGCGGCGGCGGCGGCAACGACGAGGTCAACCGCGCGGTCGGCGGCATGGCCGGCGCGGCGCTGCGCTACTCCCCCGCGACTCACCTCGCCTCGGGGGGCGCCGGCGGCGCCGGCGAGGACAACGGCTCGGACACCGGTGACGGCGGCTGGGCCGGCGGGGTCGTGTGGCTGACCGCCCGCACGATCACCTGCACGAACGGTGGCGACATCGCCGCGAGCGGCGGCGACGGTGGCGACGCGACGAACGACGGAGCCGGCGGCGGCGGCGCCGGCGGCCTGATCTGGATCCGGGCCCAGCGCATCGAGGGCTGTCCGATCACCGCGCGCGGCGGCAACGGCGGATCGACGATCACGTCGGTGAACCCGATCCGCGGTCCCGGCGGCGGCGGGGGCGGCGGCAGGATCGTGATCGTCGCCGACACGACGACGGGGCTGATCACCCAGGCCGCCGCCGGCACCCCGGGCACGAACATGTCGGGACCATACGGCGCCTTGCCCGGCCAGCCGGGCGCGGTCTGCGGCAACGGCGTGCTCGAGGCGGGCGAGACCTGCGACGACGGCAACTACCAGCGAGGCGACGCGTGCACGTACTGCAGCGAGTAGCGCGCACCTTGCCGTTCGCGCTCGGCGTGCTCGGCGCCCTCGGCGGCTGCCTGCGCGACACGACCCACGCCTGCGAATCCGCAGGGGCGTGCCCCGGCGACGTCGACGCGAGCGCGGTCGACGCGGCGTCGAGCGACGCCGGCGAGGGCGACGGCGCCGGCAGTCCCGACGCACCGCCGCCGTCGACGATCGACGTCGGTCGCGGCGTCGACGGCGCGCTCGTCGTCAGCGGCAACAACGACGCGCGCCTCAACACGTGCGCGCGGCTGGCGTTCTCCGCCGGCGCCGGGACGAACACGATCGTGCTCGATCCGGGGACGCTCGTGACGGCCAACGTCGGCGCCGGGCTGGACAGCTTCGCGGCCGATCGCCGCGTGCTCGTGTGGCAGACCGCCGGCCTCGCGGCGAACGCGATCACGATCGGCGATCAGACGCCGTTCACGGTCCCGGCGTCCATCGGCCACCACGAGATCGCGACGGTCACGACGGTGACGTCGGGGCCGCTCGGCAACGCCACGATGCTCACCCTCGGCGCACCGCTGGCCGGCGCCTACACGGCGACCGCGCAGGTCTGTCGCGTCCCCGAGCTCACCGACCTCACCGTGGGGAGCGCGACCGGCATGCCCGTGGCGCAGCTCCGCCCGCCGGCATGGAACGGCGCGGTCGGTGGACTGCTCGCGTTCTACGCCAGCGGCGCCGTCACGATCGGCGGCGCCGCCGGCAACGGCGCGGTCAGCGCCAGCGGCCGCGGCATGCGCGCCGGCGTCGCCAACAACTTCCCGGGCGCGGGCGAGGACTGCACCGCGCTCGTCGGAGATCCCGACGCCGGCGGCGGCGCGCACAAGGGCGAGGGCCTGGCGACGACGCTGTACGCGACGAGCTCCAGCGCCGCCGCGAGCACGTTCGGCCTCGGCAACGCGGCGAACGCGGGCGGCGGCGGCGGCTGTCACAACGCGGGCGGTGGCGGCGGCGGCAACGGCGGGCGCGGCGGACGCGGCGGCGATCAGGCCGACCCCGACCAGCTCGGCGGCGCGCTCGGTGGCGCGGCGCTCGTCAGCGATCCACGCGCACAGCTCGTGATGGGCGGCGGCGGCGGCGCCGGCGAAGGCGACGACGGCACCGCCGGCGACGGCGGGGCCGGCGGTGGCGTGGTCTGGCTGCACGCCGCGAGCCTCACCTGCTCGGCGATCCGCGCCGCCGGCGACCCCGGCGCCGGTAGCAGCGCGTCGCCGCGCGACGGCGCCGGCGGCGGCGGCGCCGGCGGCACCATCGTCGCCGAGGTGCGCACGTTGCACGCGTGCACGTTCGACGCCGCCGGCGGCGCCGGCGGACGCAGCTACATCGGCGCCAACTCGTACCCCAGCGGCCCCGGCGGCGGCGGCGGCGGCGGGCGCGTCTACCTGCGCACAGACACGCGCACGATCGAGCCACAGGTCGGCGTCACCGGCGGCGCCGCCGGCGTCGTCGCCGACGGCGCGGGCTCGCACCGCGCCACCGCGGGCGCGCCCGGCGTCACCTGCGACGACTGCCTCGCGCCCTAACCGATGACCTTGTTCCGACCCTCGCGCTTGGCCCGGTAGAGGTTGTCGTCGGCCATCTTGATGAAGGCCGTGGTGTCGACGTCCTCGCCCTCGACGGTCGCGACGCCGACCGAGATCGTGACCGGGAAGCGATCGCCCTCGTACTCGAAGACCTCGTCGGCGACCAGCCGGCGGATCTGCTCGCCGAAGATCATCGCGCCGGCGTTGTCGGTCTCGGGCAGGACGCAGGCGAACTCCTCGCCGCCGTAGCGCGCGAGCAGCTCCTCGCGACGGATGCGGCCGAGCAGGCGCTTGGACATCTCCTTGAGGACGTAGTCGCCGGTCAGGTGACCGTGCGTGTCGTTGATCGCCTTGAAGTGATCGATGTCGAACATGAGCAGCGACAGCGGCCGGCGGTGGCGGGCGCAGCGCGCGATCTCGCGCTCGAGGAACTCGAGGAACGAGCGCTTGTTGTGGGCGCCGGTGAGACCATCGATGATGGTCATCCGGTAGATCTCCTCGTGGTACGCGGCCTCGACGCCGGCGCCGGAGAGGAACTTGAAGATGGCGGCGCCGATCTTCAGGAAGTCGCTGTCGCGCAGGATCGAGCGCTGCACCGGCACGTCGTTGACGTAGCTGCCGTTGGTCGAGCCCAGATCCTCGACCATCCACTGCTCGCCGTTCCTGAACACGCGCGCGTGCCGGCGCGAGACGCTGTCGCGATCGACCTGGATGTCACAGTCCGAGCCGCGCCCGAGGACGACCTCGTTGCGCTGGAGCGGAAAGCGCTTGCCCATGTCGGGCCCGGGCGGATAGACGAGCACCAGGCAGGCCTCGCCGGAGTCGACCCGCGGCTTGACGACCTGGACCTTGGTGATGCGGGTCTTCCACTCGCTCATCGGGCGGGACTGGTCGAGAACTCCAGAAACTCCAGTGATCTAACCGCCCTCGACCACACCATGTCAATGTACGCAGGCGTGCGAGACGCCCAAGAGTTCGACTTCGCCGGGGACGACCGGGGGGTCCTTTGTATCCACGGGTTTACCGGGACGCCGTACGAGATGCGATTCCTCGGTGAAACCCTCGCCGCGCGGGGCATGACCGTGCGTGGGATCGCGCTCCCTGGGCACGCGACCCGCGTGCAGGATCTCGAGCCGCTCGGCATGATCGCATGGACGGACGCGGTGGCCGCCGCGTTCGACGAGCTCGCCGCCCGCTGTCGCTCGGTCGCCGTCGTCGGCCAGTCGATGGGCGGGCTCCTCGCGATGCACCTCGCGACCCGGCGCCCGGTCGCCGCCGCCGCGTCGCTCGCCGCCCCGCTCTGGTTCGAGGGGCTGTCGGGGTTCGTCGCACGCGTCACCACGCGCGGCCCGCTCGCCGGCAAGGTGCGCTACCTGCCCAAGCTCGGCGGCTCGGACGTGCGCGCCGCCGACGCCCGGCGCGCCAACCCGTCGTACCGCGCCTTCCCCGTGCGCGCGCTCGGTCAGCTCATCGCGTTCATGGACCTCGTCGACGACGCGCTCCCCGACGTGCGCGTGCCGCTGCTCGTCCTGCACGGCGAGCACGATCACACCGCCCCGGTCGCCTCGGCGGCGCGCATCGCCGAGCGCGTGGGCGCCCGCGAGCTCCGCGTGCGCATCCTGCCGCGCAGCTTCCACCTGGTCGCGATCGACGAGGAGCGAACGATCGTGGCCGCCGAGGTCGGGCACTTCTTCGAGCGTCACCTGCGGGCGAGGTAGCGCGCGGGCGTGATAGATCCGGCCCCAGGACCATGCGCCACGTCATCGCCATCGACCAGGGCACCACCGGAACCACCGTCTTCGTCCTCGACGAGGAGCTCCGGCTCCGCGGCCGCGGATATCGCGAGTTCCAGCAGCACTATCCGCAGCCCGGCTGGGTGGAGCACGACCCGGCGCAGATCTGGGCCTCGGTGACCGACGCGCTCGGGCAGGCGCTGGCGCAGGCGAAGCTCGGCCCGAAGGACGTCGCGGCGATCGGCATCACCAACCAGCGCGAGACGGCCGTGATGTGGGATCGCGCGAGCGGCAAGCCGGTGCACAACGCGATCGTGTGGCAGGACCGGCGCACGGCGGACCTGTGCGCCGCGCTCAAGCAGGCCGGCCACGCCGCGCGCGTGCGCGAGCTGGCCGGGCTCACGATCGACCCGTACTTCTCGGGGACGAAGGTGGCGTGGATGCTCGACCGAGCCGGGCTCCGTGTCCGCGCCGAGAAGGGCGAGCTGGCGTTCGGCACCGTCGACAGCTACCTCCTCCACCGGCTCACGGGCGGCGGCGTGCACGTGACCGACGTGACCAACGCGTCGCGCACGCTCGTGTTCGACATCGGCGCGCTCGACTGGTCCGACGAGCTCCTCTCGCTCCTCGAGCTGCCGCGCTCGATCCTGCCGACGGTCTTGCCGTCGGCCGGCGTGTTCGGGACCACGCGCGGCGTGCCCGGCCTGCCCGACGGCGTGCCCATCGCGGGCATCGCCGGTGACCAGCAGTCGGCGCTGTTCGGACAGGCGTGCTTCGAGCCGGGCGACGCGAAGTGCACCTACGGCACGGGCGCGTTCATCCTCATGAACACCGGCGCGGCGCCGGTGGCGTCGCGCGCCGGCTTGCTCACGACGGTGGCCTGGAAGATCCCCGGCGAGCTCGCGTATGCGCTCGAGGGCTCGGCGTTCATCGCCGGCGCGGCGGTGCAGTGGCTGCGCGACGGCCTCGGCTTCTTCACCAGCGCCGCCGAGGTCGAGGCGCTGGCGACCTCCGTCGAGGATTCGGGCGGTGTGGTCGTCGTGCCGGCCTTCACCGGCCTCGGCGCGCCGCACTGGCGCCCGGAGGCGCGCGGCGTCATCACCGGGCTCACGCGCGGCACGACGCGGGCGCACATCGCGCGCGCCACGCTCGAGGGCATCGCGCTGCAGAACGTCGACATCCTGCGCGCCATGGAGCGCGACTCGGGCAAGGCGCTGCGCGTGCTCAAGGTCGACGGCGGCGCCGCGGCCAACGACCTTCTGATGCAGTTCCAGAGCGACGTGCTCGGCGTCGAGATCAGCCGCCCCGAGATGCTCGAGACGACCGCCATGGGCGCCGCGTTCCTCGCCGGCCTCGGCGCCGGCGTGTGGCAGTCGAAGGACGCGATCACGCAGGTGTGGCGCGAGCAACGCCGTTTCGTGCCGACCACGGATCGCGCCGCGGTCGCGGCGCACCTCGCGCGCTGGACCGAGTCGGTGGCCAAGGCATGAGCGAGGAAGCTCCGGCCCCGGCCGGACCGTCGGCTGGCGAGGTCTCGAGCGGCACTCGCCGCAAGCTCGCGGTCGTGGGCATGCTGGCCGCCGGCCTCGCCGTGCCGGCGCTGGGCCTCGCCGTCGCCTGGAAGAGCTGCGGGCGCAGCGCGGTGGCCGGCTCGGTCGCGGTCGAGGGCTCGACGCTCGGCTCGTGGCGGACGACGATCCTGCGCTGCCGCCGCGCCGCCGTGGGCGTGCGCGGCGTCGAGCTCGTGGCCCGGGGCGGCGAGACGCCGGTCGCGCGCGTCGAGATCGACCCGATCGACGGACCGATCGTCACCGTGTGGTCGGCCGACGGCCAGGGTCCGCTGGTGGTGCGGAAGCAAGCGTGCGCGGCCCTCGCGGCGGACGTGCGCGATCGGGGCGCAGGCGACGACGCGCCGGCGCGCTTCGACGGCAACGTCGAGGGCACCTGCCCGCTGCCCGGCGGAGGCACGCTGGCGATCGACGCGTGGTGGCGCGACTGCGGTGAGTGACGAGCGCACCGACGGCGTCTGCATCGATCTCGCGGCGGTCGAGAGCGTGGGCGACCTCCATCGCGCGCTGGCCACGGCGCTCGACCTGCCGCCCGACGTCGCGCCGACGTGGGAGGCGTTCTGGGAGCGCGTCACCGGCGACCGGCCACTCCCCGAGGCGATCCTCCTGCGCGGGCTCGATCACGTCGAGGCCGCGCTGCCGGACGACGCCCAGCGCTTCCTCGAGCTGCTCGGCGAGTACAACAACGTCCCGGACGGTCCGCGCTGCGCCGTCGGCGTCAGCGACGACTACCGCTGCTCGATGTACTTCCTCCTCTTCGAGGCGGTCCCGACCGTCGACGCCGAGTTCGACGACGCGAAGGGCGCGCTCATCTGCTGCTGGGTGAAGACCGAGAGCGCGCGCGAGGCCCATCGCGTCGCGCGCGACCACATCGAGGCGTCCGGCTGGCTGATCGTCAAGCAGGAGGAGATCACGCCGGCGGTGCGCGAGGACTACGACGACGACACGACCGGCCTGCCCTACTACGAGCAGGCCTGCATCGACGGCACCGTCTTCGTGTTCCACACGTGGTCGAGCGAGGACGGGGACGAGGACGACGACGACGACGACGCTGACGACGTCAGCGTCCCGGGCGGCGGAGGTCGAAGCGATCGAGGTTCATGACCTTGGTCCACGCGGCGACGAAGTCGCGGACCAGCTTCTCCTTGCCGTCGGCGTAGGCGTACACCTCGGCGATCGCGCGCAGCTCGGCGTTCGAGCCGAAGACGAGATCGACCTCGGTCGCCGTCCACCGCACCTGACCCGACGCCCGGTCGACGCCCTCGAACTCGTACGGCTTCGCCGCCGGGCGCCACTGCGTCGTCATGTCGAGGAGGTTGACGAAGAAGTCGTTGGTCAGGACGCCGGGCTTGGCGGTGAGGACGCCGTGCTTCGAGCCACCGCTGTTGGCGCCGAGCGCGCGCATGCCGCCGACGAGCACGGTCATCTCGGGGACGGTGAGCGTCAGCAGGTCGGCCTTGTCCACGAGCAGCGTCGCCGGCGAGCGCTCGTAGCCCGCCGCCATGACGGCGGTGTCGCCCAGGTAGTTACGGAAGCCGTCGGCCAGCGGCTCGAGCACCGCGAACGAGCTCGGATCGGTCTGCGCCTCCGTGGCGTCGGTACGCCCCGGGCTGAACGGTACCTCCACCGGCACACCGGCGTCGCGCGCCGCCTGCTCCACCGCGGCGCCGCCGCCGAGGACGATGAGGTCCGCCAGCGACACCTGCTTGCCGCCCTTCGCCGACGCGTTGAACGCCGCCTGGATCTCGCCCAGCTTGGCGAGCACCTTCGCGACCTCCGCCGGATCGTTGGCGGCCCAGTCCTTCTGCGGCGCGAGCCGCAGCCTCGCGCCGTTCGCGCCGCCGCGCATGTCGGTGCCGCGGAAGCTCGAGGCCGCCGCCCACGCCGTGCGCACGAGCTCGGGCACCGTGAGCCCCGACGCCAGGATGTCGCGCTCGAGGCGCGTGACGTCGGCCGCGTCGATCAGCTTGTGGGAGACCGCGGGCACCGGGTCCTGCCAGATGAACTCCTCCGTCGGGACCTCGGCGCCGACGTAGCGGGCGCGCGGCCCCATGTCTCGGTGCGTGAGCTTGAACCACGCCCTGGCGAACGCGTCCTCGAAGGCCTTGGGATCCTCGAGGAACCGCTTCGAGATCTTGGCGTACTCGGGGTCCATCTTCAGCGCGAGGTCGGTGGTCAGCATGATCGGCGCGTGGCGCTTCGACGGATCGTGGGCGTCGGGCACCAGGTTGGCCGCGGCCGGGTCGGTCGGGATCCACTGGGTCGCGCCGCCCGGGCTCCTGGTCTGTTTCCACTCGAACGTGAAGAGGTTGCTCAGGAACTGGTGCGTCCACTGCGCGGGCGCCGAGGTCCACGCGCCCTCGAGGCCGCTGGTGACGGTGTCCACGCCCTTGCCGGTGCCGCACTTGTTCTTCCAGCCGAAGCCCTGCGCCTCCGCGCCCGCGGCGGCCGGCTCGACGTCGACGCAGTTGCCCGGGATGTGCGCGCCGTGGGCCTTGCCGAAGGTGTGACCACCGGCGATGAGCGCGACGGTCTCCTCGTCGTTCATGCCCATGCGCCCGAACGTGTCGCGGATGTCCTTGGCGGCCGCGAGCGGATCCGGCTTCCCGTTGGGTCCCTCCGGGTTCACGTAGATGAGCCCCATCTGCACCGCGGCCAGCGGTTTCTGCAGCTCGCGCTTCCCCTTGTAGCGCTCGTCCGCGAGCATCTTGGCCTCGGGCCCCCAGTAGACGAGGTCCGCCTCCCAGTCGTCGGCGCGGCCGCCGGCGAAGCCGAGCGTCTTGAAGCCCATCTGCTCCATCGCCACGTTGCCGGCGAGGACCATCAGGTCGGCCCACGAGAGCTTGTGGCCGTACTTCTGCTTGATCGGCCACACCAGCCGGCGCGCCTTGTCCAGGTTGGCGTTGTCGGGCCAGCTGTTGAGCGGCTCGAAGCGCTGCTGACCACCGCCGGCGCCGCCACGTCCGTCGAGCGTGCGGTAGGTGCCGGCGCTGTGCCACGCCATGCGGATGAAGAGCGGGCCGTAGTTCCCGTAGTCGGCGGGCCACCAGTCCTGCGACGTGGTGAGGATCGCGGCGAGCTCCTGCTTCACCTGCGCGAGATCGAGGCTCGCGAACTCCTTCGCGTAGTCGGCGGCCACGCCCGGCGGGACCGAGCTCGCGCCGTGATCGCGCAGCGGCTGCAGGTCGACCTGCGTCGGCCACCAGAACGTGTTGGGCCTGGCGCCCGGCGCGACCGACGCCGCGGCGGCGCCGCCGGCGGCCTTGTCGCCATCACCGGGGACCGGCGACGTGGGAAGGGGGGCCGGATCTCCGCCGGACGGCTTCTTCTGCCCGCAGGCAGCTCCGGCGACGAGCGTGAACGCCGCGAGCGTCGAGAGCGTCGCGGTTCCTGGCGTGACCTTCATCGGGCAGGCTCCTCTCGACCTCCTCGGATGATGGGAGGCTCCTGACTACCTACCGCCGATCGTCGCGACCTCCTAATAGGCAGTGGCTATCGACGTGATAGACGCGCGTGGTCGATAGCGGTAATCGACGGAGACGCGGAGCTCGTCGGCGGTGACGTTGGGCAGCGCGCGGTGGATGGTCAGCGACGAGAAGAAGAGGACGTCCCCGGGAGCGAGCGCAGACGCACACCAGGGCGCGCCCTCCGGCACGTCGGTGCCGACCACGCCGTCGCCCGCAGCGACCGGTGCGTGCGCGCGCAGCCCGCCGGTGTGCGAGCCGGGGTAGAGCGCGAGCGGGCCGAGCGCGAGTGGGCACGGGCCGAGCGCGAGCCAGGCGGTCCAGACGTCGGCGGCGTCGCGCAGGTAGGCCGCGTCCTGGTGTGGCGGGGTGGTGAGGTCGACGGCGCCTGGCGAGACGAGGCGGCAGACGTCGCCCACGTGCAGCTCGGGATCGTCGCCACACAGGAGCCGGATCACCCCGAGGAGCTCGGGCGCCGCCGCGAGGGCCTGGTACGGCGCCGAGGCGAGGACGTCGGCGAGGAACGCGGTCCAGCGTGTGTCATCCCAGCGGCCGAGGCGCAGCGCCGGATCGCTCCGACCGTCGACGAGCCAGCCGCGACGCGCGAGCGCCTCGTCGACGAGCGCGCGCAGCGGCGCGAGCTGAGCCGGCGCCAGCAGGCCGGGGACGTAGAGGAAGCCGTCCTCGTGGGCGCGCGCGCGGCGGCCCTCGTCGTCGCCCGGCGCGATCGGGAGCGGACCGATCGTGAACGTCGACGTCGTCAAGTTGCAGCGGGCTCCCCGGGCGCTTCGAGGTGGCAGCGCGGCTGCTTCGACCAGCCCAGCGAGAGGAAGACGTCGAGGCGCGCCGACGGATCGATCGGCGCCGGCGGCCAGGCGCGCACGCTGACCTCGAGCGCGGCGAGCGGCGGCCGGACGTGCTCGCTCATGCGGTCCGTGTACGCGCGCCAGTCGTACGCGAAGCGGCGGGTGACGAGGGCGCCGTCGGGCGGCAGCGCCTGCAGCGCGTCCCATGCGACCGCGTCGCGCACGAGCGCGGCGTCGTCGGACGACGTCGTGATCGCCGCGACCGCGTCGGCGACCTCGGCGTAGAAGCCCTCCGGGTCGGCGAGCACGACCGCGCACACGGCGTCGGTCGGCTCGCGGCGACGCGGGCCGGCGCCGTCGACCGGCAACGTCGTCGCCTCGCCGGCGAGGACGGCCGCGGCGAGGCGTGCCAGCGCGTCGCGCGCGGCCCGGAGGCGCGGCCCGGCCCCCGCGAGGAGCGCGTCGACGAGCGCCGGCACCTCGAGGCCGAGCACGAAGCGCGCGACGTGGATCGTCGTCGCCAGGACCCGCTGGTTCCACAGCGCGGACAGGAGGTAGCCGAAGGCGTAGGCGTCGCGCCACGCGGCGACCGGCAGCGCGCTGGTCGCGACCACGATCTCCTCGTGCTCGAGGACGTGGGCGGCCTCGGCGGGATCCGGCGGGTGCCAGGGCACGAGCCGGGTCTCGATGCCGTGCCGCGCGCGATACGCCGGCTCCGCGAGCTCGGCGTTCTCGAGGACGCGCGTGGGATAGAGGAAGAAGGAGTCGCCGGGGAACGGCGTGATCGCCGCCGCCACGCTCCGGCGGATCGAGGCGGTCGTCTGCCCGGGGAGCCCGAGGAGCAGCTCGTTCAAGGTCGGGATGCCCTGCGCGTGACAGCGCTCGCGCAGGGCGAGCGCGTCGGCGGCGCGGATGTTGTCGCGCTTGATCGCGACGAGCACGTCGGGGTCGAAGTCCTGCATCGAGAGCGCGACCTGGGTCGCGACCCCGTGATCGCGGAGGATCTCGACAGTGCGCAGGTTCTTCGCGGTCGCGTTCTTGGTGAGGTGGAAGAACACGAAGGAGGGCGCGCCGTGCGAGCGCGCCAGCTCGCCGATCTTGCGCGTGAGGTCCTCGTCGCGGCGGCGGATGCCGAAGTTGGCGTCGACGATGTAGAGGTACGGGATCTTGCGCTCGGCGAGCCACGCCAGCTCGCGCTCGACGCGCGCGCCGGGGAGCTCGTGCACGCGGCTCTGCGTGGCCTGGCCCCAGTCGCAGAACGTGCACGCGAACGGGCAGCCGCGGTTGGTCTCGAGCACGGCGGCGCCGAACGGCGCGATCTCGCCACGCGCGACGAGCTCCTCGAACGTGCCGTCGAGGTACGGCGAGCCGACCGCGTCGAACGCCTCGCCCGACATGCGCTCGCGCGGCGGGCCGAAGCGCGGCGCGTCGCCGGCGCGCGTGACCACGCCGGCGATCCCGTCGAGCGGTGCGCCCGCGCGCGCGGCGCGGATGACATCGGGGAACGTGCGCTCGCCCTCGCCGAGGACGAGCGCGTCGAGCGCCGGGTGCGCGTCGAGGAAGCGGGCGACGGCGTCGGGGCGCCGCGGCACCGACGGTCCGCCGGCGACGAGGCGCAGGTCCGGGTTGCGGGCGCGCGCGGCCCGCGCGACGGCGAGCGCGTACCGCTCGTTCCACGTGTAGAGCGACACCCCCGCGAGGTCGGCGTCGGCGAGCGCGTCGGCCGCGCGCTCGAGCTCGCGGCGCGCCGCCAGCACCGTGACCGCGACGTCGCCGAGGTCGGGCTCGCGCCGCACCGTCGCCGCGAGCAGGCCGGCGGCCAGCGGCGGCGCGCGCAGCGTCGTCGAGCCCTCGTACTGCGCGATCGCGACCCGGAACACGGAGGAGAGAGGATAGCCGTTCAGGCGGTCCGTGGCGGGGCGACCGCGAGCAGGCGCGCGGCGCGCTCGGCGGCGGCGTCGGCCAGGTCGGCCTCGCCCAGCCCGCGGCGGGCCGCGGCCAGGTCGCGCAACGTCTCGCCGAGCGCGCGCTCGCGCCCGGAAAGGCGCTCCCAGCCGAGCACGGCGCGCTCGAGCGGGCCGATCGCGTCGGCCGGACGCCCCTCGGCGACGCGCAGGCGCCCGACCAGCGCCTGGCAGCGCAGCCGCGTCGGCGTCGGCGCGAGGCGATCGGGCTGGCACAGGGCCCACGCGCGATCGAGGACGATCGCGGCGTCACCGAGCTTGCCCGACGTGATGTGGGCCTCGGCGAGGTGGAGCAGCGACACCGCGACGAAGCCGTGGTTCGCGCCGTGGGTGATGCTGTCGAGCTCGACCGCGCGCAGGAAGCACTCGGCGGCTTCCAGCGCGCGACCGCGCGCGAGCAGGCACGTGCCCCAGTTGTTGAGCAGGCGCGAGCGCAAGGACGCGTTCTCGCCGACCCGCTCGAGCGCGACCTCGGCGGCGGCCATCACGCCCTCGGCCTCGTCGAAGCGCTTGAGCCCGAGCCCGACGACGAGCACGAGGAAGATCCACGTGTTCGCGACCTGCCAGTCGTCGCCGGCGCGCGCCGCCTCGCGCGCCGCCTCGAGCAGCGTCACGCGGGCGCCGAGCGCGTCGCCGGTGCGGTACTGCAGGTTGCCGCGCAGGTAGAAGAGCGCGGCGCGCAGCGGCCGGTATCCGAGCCGCTCGATCTCCGGTCCAGCCTCGGCGACGAGCTTGAGCGCCGCGGGCAAGGCGCCGCGCGACTTGTGCGCCCATGCGCGCTCGAGCTGGCTGCGCAGCTCCTCGACCTTGCGCGCGACGTACAGGTCGTCGGGCGGGGGGAACGCCGCCAGCATCGGGTCCATCGACGCCGAGCCGTCGAGCGCCGCGCGCCGCTCGTGCTCGCGGTCGCGGGTCAGCTCCTCGACGATCGCGTGCATCGACGGCCAGCGGTCCGCGGGGCGCACCGACACCGCGCGCTCGACGAGCGAGCGCAACCAGCGCGGGGCCGTGCACGTCGCCGGCCACGGCCGCATGTCTCCCGAGGCGACGGCCTTCATGAGCGACGCGATGTTGTCGCCGAGGAACGGCCGCTGCCCGGCGAGCGCCTCGTACAGGCACACGCCGAAGGCGAACTGGTCCGCCGCCGGCCCGACGGCGACCGCCCGGATCTGCTCGGGCGACATGTAGCGCGGCGTGCCCACGGCCGCGCCCGCCGGCGTGATGCTCTCGTCGAGCGCGAGCACCGCCGCCTCGCCGGGCACGACCGCGGCGTCGTCGCCCTCGGCCCAGCGCACGAGCCCGAAGTCAACGACGCGGACGCGCCCGTCCCGGCCGACCAGCACGTTCTCGGGCTTGAAGTCGCGGTGTACGAGCCCCGCGTCGTGCGCGGCCGCGAGCCCGCGCGCCGCCTGCACGAACACCCCGACGATCTCGCGCAGCGTGCGCGGCCCGGCCGCCATCCAGTCCCGGAGGCGCGGCCCCTCGATCAACTCCATGCAGATGAAGACCTGCTCGCCGCCGGGATCGCGGTGGATGCCGACGTCGTGGATCGCGACGATGTTGGGGTGCGCGACCCGCGCGATCGCCTGCGCCTCGCGCAGGAGCCGCGTCGACCGCGCCGCCGAGCTCCCGGCGTGGACGAGCTTGATCGCGACCTGCCGCCCGAGATCGGGATCGTGCGCGCGGTAGACGACGCCCATGGCGCCCGCGCCCAGCTCCTCGATCACGACGTAGCGCGCGATCTCGCGCAGGGGCTCGAGGATCGGCCCGAGCTCGTCGGCGAAGGCTCCTTGATCGACGGTGCTGTCGGGGCGGCGACTCACGGCCGCCGCACTTTACACCTACAGCGAGGAGCTGCCGGTGTTGTTGAAGCCGTCGCGTACGTCGACCCGCGTGATCGTCGCCGCCGCGCCGCCGAAATCGTGGGTCACGCGACCCTGCGCGTCGGTCGTGAGCGTCTGCGGCGTGCCCACCATCACGTCGCCGGTGGCGTACGCCGTGATCGTGACCGACTGCGTACGGAGCGGCACCGGGACGTTCGAGGGGAGCTGCATGTCGAGGAGGCGGAAGCCCTTGGGCGCGTGCCAGTTGCTCGCCACCGTCACGCTGTTGCCGCTGCGCGACGCCGCCACGGTCAGCGTGCCGGCGACCACGTCGAACGCGTTCGAGTCGAGTGTCCAGCCGTCGCCGACGACGTGGAATCGGTACTTGCCGAGCTGCAGCGCGCCGCGCCGGTCGAGCGCGTCGAGGCCCATGGCCGCGCCGGTCCACGGCACCGGCTGCCACTCGACGGCCCAGACGTGGGTCTGCGGCCCGCTCTCGCGGATGAGCGGGCTCGGCGCGTACGTGAGGATGAAGTCGCCGTCCTGCACCGTGCGACCGCTGCCACGCCGAACGTCCTCGTAGGTGCCGCTCCCCGCCGAGGTCTCGCGCTGCAGCGTCACCACCGGCGTCTTCGTCAGCGGATCGTCGCCGTGCCACACGAACGTCGCGAGCCCGGTCACGCGCGGCACGGTGGCCGCCGGCTGCGCCTGCGCCGGGGGCCCCGAGCGCATCCACAGATCCGCCGACACCGTCGCCGGCACCGTCCCGGCCTGCGGCGCCGGATCGTCGTGCGGCAGGCTGTCCATCGGCACCGCGATGACGGTGCGGTCGGCGCCGCCCGCGGCACCGTCGACGCGGGTCGCGCTCATCACCTCGGGCATGAGCGCGATGACCCGCTCCGCGACCAGCTCGGCCTCGAGCGGGCCGCCGAACGTGACGCTCGACTCGTAGCCGCCGTGCAGCCAGTCCTCGGCGGTCATGCAGTAGCCGATGTGCCCCTGCGAGTAGCCGATCGGGATCGTGTGCGGCAGGTCGACCGGCGACTCCTCGCGGATGCGGTCGGCGAGGAGCACCGACAGCTCGCCCGGCATCGTCGGGACCAGGTAGTCGCCCAGCCGCAGCACCGACACCGTGGTGCGCGTCATGCCGCAGGCGGGGCCGGTCGAGCTGACATCGTCGAGCGTGAGGCCGAGGAGCTGCGACAGGATCGCGCCGGCCTCGTCGATGCGCACGCACGAGCCGTAGACCGGGAGCCCGTCGGTGCCGGGCATCGCCGCCACCGGGAAGAGCGCGGTGTCGGTCTCGCACAGCGCGGCGCCGACCGGCGCGTTGTACTCGTCGATCGGCGAGATGAGGCCCGTGCGCGCGCTCGGGTTGGTCCAGATCCGCCCGTCGGCCGGGCGCTCCAGGTCGAACGGCGCGTACGTGAGCTCGCCGCCGCGGACCGAGTAGGTGTCGTGGTACGGGCCGAGCTCGACCGACTGGGTCACCATCGCCAGGGCGAGCTGATCGGTCATCGCGCTGCCCGCCGACGTCCACGCCGCCATGATCGTGTCGACGGCGGCGCGGCCGTGGCCCTCCGCCTTGAGCCAGCCGAAGCAGGGGTCGCTGCTGGCGCCGGGCTTCACGTTGCAGTCCACGCCGCCGTGGCCGACCGACGACACGTCGGCGCCCGCGCCCTGGACGTGCATGACCACGACCTCCCGGGCGAAGCGCTCCTCCACCTGGCGCTCGAGGTGGCCGACCGACTCGGTCGTCGCCACCGGGTTGTCCTGGTCGTTCAGCGTCGGGTGCATGCCGAAGATCGGGATGATCGCGATGGGCTGACCGCCGGTCGTGTCGACGCGGATGAGGCGGAACTGGTCGTCCTTGCGGTTGCCGCCCGGCAGCTCGTCGTTCTCGCGACGGCGCTCGCGGCTGATCTGATCGTTCGGATCGAAGTCGATGTCGCTGAAGAAGCCGATGCGCGCCGGCTGCAGGTCGGCGATCGCGGCGCGCGCCGCGGCCTCGAAGGCGTCGGTGAAGCGGGCGTGGATCACCTCGCGGAACTCACCCGAGCCGAGCTTGAGCGGCGTGTGGCCGGTGAACTGCGAGAACGACGAGTGGCTGTGCGACGTCGAGATGAGGACCTTGCCGCGGTACGCGGGGCCCAGCCGGCGCTCGAGGTCGAAGACCCAGTCCTCGTACGCGAAGATGGCGTCGACCTTGAGCCACACGACCGTCTCGACGCCGACCTTGAGGGCCACGGCCTTGACCATCGAGCGCGTCTCGATCCCGACCGACGGTTGCCACTCGTTGGCGATCGCGATGATCCGGTTGTCGACGGGGTCGAACGAGCCGAGGAAGTTGGCGCGGCCGGTGTAACCGCCCATGCCGGTCCCGACCGGGACGTCGATCACGACCTCGGCGGCGCCGGCCTCGAGCGTGCCCGGCGTCACCGGCGTGCCGGCGTTGGCGTTGGGCTGGACCGGCTCGTAGGTGCAGTGCGCGGTCGAGACGCCGCCGTCGGGATCGGCGGGACCGTCATCGCCGCCGCAGCTGCATGCGGGGACGGCGCCGGCGGCAGCCACGACGAGAACCGCACGGACGAAAGACGCAGCTCGGCTCACCCTCATGCCGCGGAACGTACCGCACCGCCCGCCGCCGGGAGTGGTACTTCGACGGTCTCCTACGCGGCGGGCCCGGCGTCCTGTAGCCCGCGCCACAGCGCCGACCGGACGTCGTCGTACTTCGCAGCCAGCTCGACGGGCTGGTTGCGCCAGCGCGGCGACGGGACGTCGGCCAGACGGTGCTCGTGGTAGCCGACCTTGAAGTCGGCGAACTTGAGGCCGCTCGCCGTCGACACCACGACCACGCGATCGTGACGGCGCACCTGGCCGCCGGCGACCAGCTTCTCGAGCGCCGCCAGCGCCACGCCGGTGTGCGGGCAGGTGAACAGGCCGAAGCGATCCGCGCGTGCGGCGGCGTCGGCGAGCTCGGCCTCCGACGCCGCCTCGACCACGCCGTCGGCCCGCTGGATCGCGCGCACGGCCTTCTTCCAGCTCACCGGGTTGCCGATCTGGATCGCCGACGCGAGCGTCGCCTTCGCCGGCACCGACTCGAACGAGTCGAACCCGCGGAGGAACGCGGCGTGGAGCGGGCTCGCGTTCGCCGCCTGCGCGACGCAGATGCGCGGGCTGCGGGTGATGAGCCCGAGATCGATGAGCATCTGGAAGCCGGCGCCGAGCGCGCTCACGTTGCCGAGGTTGCCGCCGGGGATGACGACCCAGTCGGGGAGCTCCCAGCCGAGCTGCTGGACGATCTCCATCGCCACGGTCTTCTGGCCCTCGAGGCGCAGCGAGTTCATCGAGTTGGCGAGGTACACGCCCTCGCGCTCGGCCAGCTCCTGCACGATCGCCATGCAGCCGTCGAAGTCGGTGTCGAGCGCGAGCACGAGGGCGCCGTTGGCCAGCGGCTGGACCAGCTGCGCCGTCGAGATCTTGCCGCGGGGCAGGATGACCACCGTGCGCACGCCGGCGGCGGCGCCGTACGCCGCCAGCGCCGCGGACGTGTCGCCCGTCGACGCGCACGCGATCGCGGCGATGCGCTTGCCGTCGGCGATCATCTGCTTGACCGTCGAGACCAGGACCGTCATCCCGAGGTCCTTGAACGAGCCGGTGTGCGACACGCCGCACTGCTTGACCCGCACCTCCTCGATGCCCAGCTCGGCGGCGAGCCCGGGCACCGGCAGGAGCGCGCTCGCGCCCTCGGCCGCCGTCACGATGTGCTCCTCGCGGACGTGGGGCGCGACCAGCTCGCGCTTGCCCCAGACGCCCGACGTGTCGGGGTGGCGCGTCGCGCGCCAGCGCTCGTCGAAGAGCGCGCGCCACGCCGCCGGCGGCCGGGCGAGGAGCGCGTCGCGATCGTGCACGACCTCGAGCAGGTCGTTGCACCGCGGACATCGGTAGCGGACCTCGTCCAGCGGCCACCGACCGTCGCAGCCGGAGATGCACTGGAACCACGCCGAGAAGCTCATGAGCGCCTCACGCCTGGACTATCGCACCATCCTCAGGCCGAGCGAGCTTCGATCGCGGCAAGGCGTGGTCGGAGCTCCTGGGCCAGGGACCGCCGGCCACGGCGGATCGCCGCGCGGTAGAGGGCGGCGGCCTGGCGAGGGCGGCGCAGGTACTCCATGGCCATGGCAGCGACGACCATGCGCTCGACCGGCTCGTCCTCCCAGCGGCGAACGCCGCGCTCGCGGGTCGAGCGCAGCAGCGCCAGCGCCAGGGACGGCCGCACGCGGGCCAGGAGGTCGCCGATCCAGCGCGGCGTGTCGACCATCATCTGCGGGCGTGCGCGGCCGGCGATGAGGCGATCGGCCATGGCGAGCTCTCCGGCCTCGAGCGCGATGCGCGCGGCCTGGATCATCGTGGCGTCGGGGATCGCCGCCGACGCGAGGAGCGCCGGCCCGAGGGCGATGACCAGCTCGGGGCGGCGGTGCAGCTCGGGCAGCGCGACGACGAGGGGCAAGGTGACGTCGTCGAGCGGATGGTCGAGCGCCTCGACGAGGCGCGCGACCAGGGCGCCGGGCGCGATCGTGGCGAGCTCCTTGCGCAGCTCCGCATCCGCGGCGAGCGCGGGGAAGCGCTCCACCAGATCGTGCGCGCCGTCGTCGTACCACTCGTCGGCGACGAGCGTGCTGACGGTGCCGCTGCCGACGACCTCGGTGTGCATGCGCGCCGCGAGCTCGAGCGCGCGATCGCGCACGATCCGGCCGAACTCGAGCTTGCCGTCGTGGGCGTAGGGCTCGAACGTGAGGATGCGCCCGCCGTCGGTGAGGGCGAAGAGACACCGCCCGGCCACCTTGCCGTCGGAGCGGTACGCGTAGAGCACGCGCTTGTTGATGTCCGCCGCGTTGGTGACCACCGAGAAGAAGTTCACGCCGTCGGCGCCGAGGCAGGTGTTGAAGTGCTCGCCCATGACGAAGACCTCGAGCGGGTCGTCGGCGAAGCCCACGGTGAGCACGGTGCCGTCGGCCGCCGTCACCGGACGCGGCGGATCCTCGACCCACGGCGCGACGTCGATCCCACGCCGCGCGAGGGAGGCGCAGAACGCCGCGTTCTTCGGATCGTCTCGCAGGTCCCAGGGCTTCTGGCCGGCGCGCTTACGCAGGAGCCGCATCGCGAGCTCGCGCGGCCCCGACGGCAGCTTGGTGAGCGCGGCCAGGACCGCGACGCGCTGGCGATCGAGCGTCCACCCGGGCCACGCCGGCAAACCGCAGCTCTCGGCGATCGCGGCGATCGCCGCGGCGGTGACCGCCGCGCCGAAGCGATCGAGCGCGACCTGCGCGGCGACGCGCTCGATGCGCTCGGCGAGCCGCGCGAGCCGCACGGCGCCGGGAACGCGGGACCCGCGCTCGAGACGGCGCAGGCGCCCGACCGCCGACGGGCTCCGGTGGCGGCCGGCGCGTAGCGCCGAGAGCTCCTTCGCGGCGTCGTCGGGGTGGGGCAGGTCGCGGCGCAGGATGCGGCGCGCGGTCAGCTCCGCCTGGGGATCGGCGCCGGCGAGGCGGGTCAGCGCCGCGCGCAGCTCGGCCGGATATCCATCGAGCCAGCGTTGACCACGCGCATCGCGCACCAGCCCAGGCCATCGCTTCCGCGGCACCACGGCCGCGACGGCGGCCGCGTCGACGATCACCCGGCTCCGCTTCTCGTCGACGAGCCGGCGCAGCACCCACGTCCCGCCGTCGCCGCGCGCGTGCTCGACCAGCGCGGCGACCTCACCGGCCGCGCGTCCCGGGAGGTCGTCGCACATCGTCGTGATGATCTCGAGGGCCGCCACCAGCTCCGAGACCGCCTCCCCGCCGAGCGCGACCGCGGCGCGCACCTGCGCCGCGTCGAAGTAGCCGCGCACGCGGGACGCCTCGGCGATCACCTGCGCGACGAGCGGCGGCGCGAGGGGTGTGGGCACGAACGCCATCGCCCGATCGACGACGGTGTAGCCGAGCTCGCCGCGGGCAGCGCACTGCGCGAGGATCGCGGCGACCCGCTTGGCGTCGGCCTTCGAGACGACCGCGCTGCGGATCGGCTGCGCGTAGCAGCCTCCGGTCGCGTCCATCGCGGCGCGCCACGGCGCGAGCAGGCGCTCGGGCGAGCTCCCCCGCCAGATCTCGGCGGCGAGCGCGTCCCACAACCACGCCATCTTGCCTTCGCCCGCGATCGCCGCGTCGTCGCGGAGCTCGTCGAGCAGGCGCAGCCGCGCCAGCGCGCCGATGCGGCTCGGGACGGCCTCGAGCAAGCGCAGGAGCGAAGGCAGGTACGGCGCGAACGCCGGGGCAGCGGCTTGCTCGACGATCGCGATCGCGTCGATGACCTCGAAGACCACCGGCCCGTGCTTCACCAGCTCCTCGACGGCCTCGAGGTTCGCACGCACGTAGTCGATGTCGAGGGTCGCGCCCTCGGCCACCGTCTCCGCCCGCTGGAGCTGCGGCTGCGCACGCCGCCACCAGGAACGCACCAAGAGGAGCGGGGTCTCGAGATCGACGAGGCCGAGCAGCGCGAGCACGCGCGCACGCGCCGCGGCGTCGGCGCCGGCGAGGCGCGCGATCCAGTCGACGATGATGGGCGTGGTCGTCTTCGGCGGCACCGGCCTGACGCTCGCGTTCGACCGGAGGCGCTGCACGATCGCCCGACCCATCTCGACGGCCGGTCCCGGCAGCGGCGCGTCCATGCACGCGAGCGCGACCAGCGGCGCCACCGCGGCGGCGCCGGCGTCGGCGGCGAACCGGGCGAGGCGCAGACACGCGAGCACGCCGCGCGGACCGGGCTCCACGCGCGCGAGCCCGGAGAGGGGCTCGGCGTTCGCCTCGATCCACGCGAGCGTGGAGACGAGCTCGGTGGGCCGCGCCACCATCGCCATCACGGCGCCGTCGACGACCGCGGCGAGCGCGGGATACGCGCCGATCACCGACGCGACCGTGCGGCGCGCGCGCGCCGGCAGGAGCGCCACCGGCGCCGCCGGCGACACGCCGGTGCGCAACGCCTGCGCGATGGCCGCGAGCACACCCTCGACCGCCGGCCCCCAGCGCCCCACGTCGCCGACCACCTTCTCCAGCGCGTCGGCGTGGTCGGAGATCAGCGTGCGCTGCGCGCGACGGGCCCGCGCGACGAGCGCGCCGTCGAGGACGAAGGACGCCGTGCCGTCGAGACGATGCCAGCGCAGCCCGCCGTCGGTGGCCTCGGGGAACCCCTCGAGCCACGCCAGGTGCGCGTGCACGAACATGCGCGCGCGCCGCTCGCTCTCGGCGGCGCGCGCACGCTTGGCGGCACGCCCGTCAGCCCCCTTCTTGACCATCGGGCGGAATAGCTAGCACGCCGGCGTCGACGGTCACGGGCGCCCCGGCGCCGCGCACCAGGCTCGCCACGCCTGCCGCGTCGAGCGCCGCGCGCAGCTCCTCCCAGGTCGCCTGCCGGGCGTCACCCGCGACGATCACGTCGGCCCCCGCCGCCGCCGCCTTGCACGCGGTCACGACCTCGCTCACCGCGGCGACCTTCCCGTCCATCGTGATCCCGGTTCCGTCCACCCGCACCATGCACCGCGCGCTGCCCGTGCCCGTGCCCGTGCCCGATCCGGTCTCCGTCTTCAGCGCCCGCCCGCTCCCCAGCCCCGCCCCGCCCTTGCCGAGCCCGAACCCGCCGCCGCACTTCGCGAGCAGGATCACGGCGACGATCGCGGCGATCGCGAACGCCCAGAACAGCAAGCGACCGATCCGACCTCTTCGTCGCAGGCGCTGCGAGGCTTCTCCTCGGCTCACGATCCACCTCCCGCCGGCGTCGTCGGCGCCGGCGCGGCCGGCGCGATCATCGACGGCTCGACGATCACCGCCATCGCCTGCTGCTCGGTCTGGCAGCGCGTCACGTCGCGGCGCAGCCCGGCGACGAGCGCCACCGACAGCTCGCCGAGCGGCACCGCGGGCGCGATCACGACGACGTGACCGGCCAGGTCGGCGACCCGCAGCTCGTGCGCGACGACGCCGCACAGCCGCAGCGCCGGCGCGCGGTCACCCAGGTACGCGACCGCGATGTCGGGATCCGGGACGCGCTCGAGGAGCGGCAGGCCGAGCGCACGCGTCTCACCCGCCCACTCGACGTCGACGATCGTGCCGTCGGCGCTCACGCGCACCGCCACGAGCGGCGCGGTCTCCACGTGCTGCTTCGTCGCCGACACCGCCGCCTCGCGCAACGCCGCGAGCGGCGCCGGCCCCGCCGGCGTGACCAGCGCGGCCGTGTCGTCGACCGGCGGCGCCTCCTCCTCCGCCGCCGTCACCCCGCGCTCCTCGCCGCGCGCCGTCGACTGCACGAGCGACGCGAACACGATGATGAACAGGATATCGAGGAGCGACGTCAACGAGCCGCTCGGCTGGCTCCCGCGCCGCCTCACGCCGCGCCCTCGCCCGCGGCGCGCGCCCGCCGCCGCGCGTCCCACGCCTCGATGTTGCGGTCACACGCGTCGACCCAGGCGTTCAGCTTCACGCCGTAGATCGACGACAGGACGATCGAGAACGCGAGCCCCGACACCGTCGTCCACACCGCCAGCGCCAGCGGGCCGAGCAGCTCCTTGGCGTCACCGCTGACCGCGAGCGAGAGCCCGAGCCCGAGCACCGTCCCGAGCAGCCCGAGCTGCTTGAGCAGGTCCGTCCAGAACGCGAGCGCCGGCTCGACCCGCAGCGCGCGCAGCTGCCACGAGCGCACCTGCTTCTGCGCCCAGGCCGCATCGCTGGACGCCAGCACCGCGTGCGCCTCGTCGCGGATGGCCTCGATCTCCAGGCCGGTCTGCCGCGCCGCCGCCTGCTGATCGACGAGGTCGACCCCGAGATGGTCCGAGACCGCTCGTACCCAGCGCAGCTCGGCGCGCAGGTGCAGCGCCGCGCCGAGGAAGACCAGCGTGATGACGACCAGCATGAGGGCGGTGAGCCCCCAACCGTTCACGAGCTCGGCGAGCACGTCGCCATGCTATCCCTCAGCCGATCGGTTCGTCGAGGGGCGCGGGCGGCACGAGGAAGAACACGTCGCGCGTGTCCAGCACCGTGACGCCGTCGCCGATCACCTCGATCGTCGCGCGGAAGAGCTGCGGCTGGGTGGTCGCCGGCACCGTCGTGTTCATCTTGGGGATGAGCTTCCAGCAGACCGGCGTGCCGGCGCGGACGTCGACGTAGGCGTCGCGGAACGTGTCGGCGTTGGTGTCGATGTCGGTCAGGCCGTTGGCGCACATCGGCGTGCCGAGCTGGAGCGTCTCGAGGTGATCGACGAACGCGGTGACCGCGTTGACGGTGTCGCTCGGGTCGTCGTTCGGGACCGCCGCCATGTCGAGCGGGATGTTGTTGGCCAGCGTGCGGATGCCGTTCTCGATCGCCGCCGCCGCGTTGGTGCCGGTGCCGGAGAACACGAGCGGCGCGTTGCCGTTCTGCGAGTCGACGGCGCCGGTGTTCGTCGCCATCGTCCGCAGATCGGTGGTGACCGCCGCGGCCGCGCCGTCGCCGACGATGCCGACGAGCTTGGCGCTGCGGTTGTTCATCTGCGGCAGGACGATCGTGCTCCACGCCGGGCACTTGTTGGTGTCACCCGACGACAGCGGGACCTCGTCGGTGGCGAGCACGATGACCGGCAGCGAGCCGGAGCGGAAGCAGGGGTAACCGAACGGGTTGAAGCCGCCGTTCGCCGCGGGCGAGCCCGCGCACGTCGAGCGCGGGTTGACGGCCTGGATGCCGCACGCCGGCGCCGGGATCTGCGCGGTGCCGTTGCCGGTGATGGCAGCGTACACGCCGAACGTGAGCGGCTCGGCGCAGCAGCCGTTGGGCTCGCTGCCGTTCAGGCCCGAGACGTTCGGGTTGGCCTGCATGTCGACCGTGTGGCGATAGGCGTCGCCGCCCGTCGAGCCCGAGTAGCCGATCGTGCCGGCGCCCGCCCAGAGGTCCGGGATGCAGGTCGCCGGGTTGCCGGTGCCGAGCGGCGGGCACGTCAGGTTGCGGATCACGGTGCCCAGGTTGCTGCGCACGGTGGCGAACTCGGTCGACATCGAGCCCGAGCGATCGAGCATGACGTACATGTCGAGCTGCTGGAGGCGGCTCGTGAAGTCGAGATCGTCCTCCATCGGCGTGGGCGGGTCCTGGTAGGGCACGATGAAGACGAAGTCGCCGTTGGCCTGCGGGTTGTCCGCCGGGTTGTTCGGGTTGGTGCCGGCGGCTTCCTCGACGAGGTCGCTCACGCCGTCGCCGTCGGTGTCGGCGTTGCCGGCGTCGGTCTCGGTGCCGTCGCGCACGCCGTTGCAGTTGGCGTCCTCCACCGAGTCGGCGATGCCGTCGTCGTCGCTGTCGCGATCGATGAAGTCGTAGCGGCCGTCGCCGTCGGTGTCACGCGGCGGGTTGGTCCCACCGGACTCGAGCTGGTCGCCGCGGCAGTCGTCGTCGCTGTCGAGGTCGCGCCAGTTCCCGACGCCGTCCATGTCGAAGTCGGTCGTGCCCTCGTACAGGTCGTGGATCGTGTCGTTGTCGCTGTCGGTGTCCTGGTAGTCGGGGACCCCGTCGCCGTCGGTGTCGACGGGGTTGTTGGGATCGCTGCCGATCTCGAACGCGTCGCCGATGAAGTCACCGTCGTTGTCGGGATCCTGCCAGTCGCCGAGCCCGTCGCCGTCGATGTCACCGGTGCCCTCGAGCTGATCGGGGACGCCGTTGCCATCGGAGTCGAGATCCCGGAAGTCGGGGATGCCGTCGTTGTCCGAGTCGACGGGGCGCGTGCCGGCGTCGGTGTCGCCCGCCTCGCGGTAGTCGGGGATGCCGTCGTTGTCCGAGTCGTCGTCCTGCCAGTCGGGTGTGCCATCGCCGTCGGTGTCGACGTTCGCGTCGCGACCCTCGTCGGCGTCCGAGATCCCGTCGCCGTCCTCGTCGCCGATCGGCGGGTTCACGCCGTCGTCGTCGTTCGGGCCACCGCAGGCAAAGACGAGCGCCGCCAGGCTGGCGGCAATGAACAAGCGAAGGGTCATCGAAGCTCCCCGGAAGAAAGGTCCAACGTGACTCATACAAGTATCGTGCGAGACGACCAGGTATCGCAAGTCACTGAAATCCCTACGTTGTCGCTGATGTGGTTCAACCTCGGTGCGGCCACATGACCTGAGCCAACTTGTCACAGTTGCCAACGGCGTTGAACGAGCCTCGTCCGGTAGAGTCTCACCCTGTGGGAACCCTCACGCTCGTGCGGCATGGCCAAGCCTCGTATGGCGCCGCCGAGTACGACCGCCTGAGCGAGCGCGGCGTCGAGCAGGCGCGGGCGCTCGGGCGTCGATGGGCCGAGGCGCGCTTCACGCCCGACGCGATCTACACGGGCCCGATGCGGCGGCAGCTGGACACCGCGACGCACGCGGTCGTCGCCGCCGCGGACGCCGGCCACCCGCTGCCCGCGCCGACGGTGCTCGACGGGCTCGCGGAGTACCCGGCCTTCGAGCTGCTCGGCCGGTTCATGCCGCAGTTCGTGCGCGACTACCCGGAGCTGCGCGCGCTGCTCGACGGGACGGCCACGCCCGCCGATCGTCACGCGCTGATGGATCGCGGCTTCTGGCTCGTGATCGACGCGTGGACGCGCGATCAGCTCGACTGCGGCGACATCGAGACCTTCGGTGCGTTCGTCGCGCGCGTCGGCGCGGCGATGGCGCGCATGACGTCGAGCCACGCCGGCGGCGGCGCGCGCATCGCCGCCGTCACCTCGGGCGGACCGATCGGCGTCGCGCTCAAGCTCGCCCTCGGCCTCGACGCGATGGCCACCGTCAACCACTGGCGCCTGGTGCGCAACGCGTCGGTGACCGAGCTCCTCTGGCGCTCGAAGCAGCCGGGAGCGCTCCCAAGCTACTCTACGGGAGGGGCTCCAGCGAATGCGTCAGCATTCGTTGGAGAGCTCTCGCTCCTGGGCTTCAACCACATCGATCATCTCCCGGCCGAGCTGCACACCTTCCGCTGAGAACTGGAGCCGCCATGGACTTCGCCCTCCCGTCGCATCTCGTCCCCACGCTCGAGCGCATCGATCAGGTCGTCGCCGAGCGCATCATCCCCGCCGAGCGCGAGGTGATGGAGCGCGGCTGGATCGGCGCCGCCGGTCTCCTCGAGGAGCTGCGCGCCGCGGTGAAGGCCGCGGGGCTCTGGGGTCCGCAGATCCCCAAGGAGCTCGGCGGCATGGGCCTCGGCCTGGTCGATCACGCGCTCGTGAGCGAGCGCCTCGGCCGGTCGCCGCTCGGTCACTACTCGTTCGGAGCGCAGGCGCCCGACGCCGGCAACCTCGAGGTGCTGCACAGGTGGGGATCGCCCGAGCAGAAGGCGCGCTGGCTCGAGCCGCTCGCGAAGGGCGCGATCCGCTCCTGCTTCTCGATGACCGAGCCGGAGAACCCGGGCTCGAACCCGGTGATCCTCTCGTGCGCCGCCGAGAAGGACGGTGACGACTACGTCATCAACGGCCACAAGTGGTTCACCTCGAGCGCCGACGGCGCCGCGTTCGCGATCGTCATGGCGGTCACCGACCCGAAGGCCGCGCCGCACGGGCGCGCGTCGATGATCATCGTGCCCACCGACACGCCAGGCTTCGAGCTGGTGCGCAACATCCCGATCATGGGCGACGCGGGCGCCGGCTGGGCGAGCCACGCCGAGATCAACTACACGAACGTGCGCGTGCCGCAGTCGAACCGGCTGGGCGCGGAAGGCGCCGGCTTCCTCATCGCGCAGGAGCGCCTCGGCCCGGGACGCATCCACCACTGCATGCGGTGGATCGGCATCTGCGAGCGCGTGTTCGACCTCATGTGCACGCGCGCGGCGACGCGCAAGATCGACGAAGAGAAGACCCTCGCGTCGCGCCAGATCATCCAGGCGTGGGTCGCCGAGGCGCGCGCCGAGATCGACGCGGCGAAGATGCTGACCCTGCGGGCGGCGTGGACGATCGAGAACCAGGGGTTCCACGCGGCGCGCGATCAGGTGTCGATCATCAAGTTCTACGTCGCCGACGTGATGATGCGCCTCATCGATCGCGCCATCCAGGTCCACGGCGCGCTCGGCATCACGAGCGATACGCTGCTCGCCCACTACTACGTGCACGAGCGCGGCGCGCGCATCTACGACGGCCCCGACGAGGTCCACAAGATGGTGGTCTCGCGCCGGATCCTCGACCGCTACGGAGTGAAGCGGTGACGGGATCGACGGATCTGCGCCCGCCGCGCGCGGGCGAGGAGCTGCCCGTCGACACGCTCGGGGCGTGGCTCGACGCCGAGCTCGGCGGTCACGCGCCGATCGAGGTGCTGCAGTTCCCCGGCGGCCACTCGAACCTCACGTACCTCGTGCGCCGCGCCGGCGCCGAGTACGTGCTCCGCCGGCCGCCCTTCGGCAGCAAGGTGAAGAGCGCGCACGACATGGGACGCGAGCACACCGTGCTCTCGGCGCTCGCGCCGGTCTACGACAAGGCGCCGCGCCCGATCGCGCTCTGCCGCGACGAGGCGGTGATGGGCTGCACCTTCTACCTGATGGAGCGGCGCGAGGGCGTCATCCTGCGCAAGGAGCTCCCGCCTGGCGTCACCGTCGACGCCGCGACGGCGCGCCGCCTGTGCGAGCTGCTCGTCGACGCGCTCGCCGAGCTCCACGCCGTGGACTTCGCGGCCGCCGGCCTCGGCGGTCTGGGCAAGCCCGAGGGCTACGTCCGCCGCCAGGTCGAGGGCTGGACCGAGCGCTACCACGGCTCGAAGACCGACGACCTGCCGGTCGTGCTCGAGGTCGCGCGGTGGCTCGCCGCGCACCTGCCCGCGGACAGCGGCCCGGCGCTCATCCACAACGACTGGAAGTTCGACAACGTCATCTTCGACCCCTCGCTCACGCGCATCGTCGGCGTCCTCGACTGGGAGATGTCGACCGTCGGCGACCCGCTCATGGATCTCGGCACGTCGGTCGGGTACTGGGTCGAGGCCACCGACGATCAGGTGCTGCACATGCTGCGCTTCGGGCTCACGCACCTGCCCGGCATGATGAGCCGCCTCGAGGTCGTCGACCGCTACGCGCGCGCGTCGGGCCGCACCCTCTCGCCGGCGGACGCCGTCTTCTACTACGCCTACGGCCTCTTCAAGACCGCGGTCGTCGCCCAGCAGATCTACTACCGCTACGCCACCGGCCTCACCAAGGACGCGCGCTTCGCGACCTTCATCCATGGCGTCCGCGCCCTCTGCGACCAGGCGCAGCGCGCGATCACCGCCGGCACCGTCGCCGCCCGCTGACCGCCCGCGGCCCGAACCGGACGTGACCGGTGGCGCGGACGCGGGGCGCGCGTGATATGCCCGCGGGCGCGTGATCGAGCGGCTGTCGATCGAGCTGTCGAACCGGTGCCGGAAGGCCTGCGCGTTTTGCTACAGCACGTCGACGCCCGACGGCGCGACCCGCTGGACGGCCGACGACGTCATCGCGCTGGTGCGCGACTGCGCGCGGCACGGGGCGAAGGCGGTGTCGTTCGGCGGCGGCGAGCCGCTCGAGGCGCCAGCGCTGCTCTGGCCCGTGCTCACGGCGCTGCGCGGCGTCGTGTTCCGCTCGTTCACGACCAGCGGGCTCGATCTCGACGCTGCCTTCCACGACGTCGTTGCCGCCGCGCCGGACAAGGTGCACGTGTCGATCCATCACCCCGGCGCGCGCGCCGAGGTCGACCGCGTCGTCGCCCAGGTCACGCGGCTCGCGCGCGCCGGCGTCGCCAGCGGCGTGAACCTGCTGGTCGCACGCTCGCAGCTCGCGGCCGCGCGCGCGACGGCGCAGGCGCTGCACGCGGCCGGCATCGACAACACGCGCATCGTCTACCTGCCGATGCGCGGCCGCACCGCCGAGACGCCCACGCCCGACGAGCTCGCCGTCGTCGCCGGCGGCCGCCGCTTCCAGTCGATGACGTGCCTCACCGCGTGCGCGCCGAGCCCGCGCTTCGTTGCCGTCGCGTGGGATCGCACGATCGCGCACTGCTCGTACACGACCGCGCGCCGCCCACTCGCCGCCGCCCACAGCATGGACACGACGTGGTTCGCCGTCGACCGTGACGGCCACGTCGCCGTCTTCGACTCCGGCGAGGCCGGCGCCGTCCCGATCGACGGCTACACCGACGACTTCGCCCCGATCCTCGACGAGCTCGTGAAGGCCGCGGGCGGAAAGGAGCTCGACTGGGACGAGCTCCCCGAGCGCCTCGCCGAGCTCGGCATCTTCTTCTACACGCACGAGGAGTGGGAGAACGCGCTCGCCGGCCCCTACGAACGAAGAGGAACGCCGGCCCAGCCGATGCCCGGCCACCAGGTGCCGCGCGGGCTCCGCGCCCACATGGTGTCGTTCGACGGCCGCTTCGCCGAGACCGACCAGCTCCAGCCGCTCGAGCACTGGAAGTCGGAGGCCTGGAGCGCGGCATGGATCGCCACCGACGGCGTGTCCGTGCACTGCGTTCCAGGCCACGAGGAGGAGTACGCCGCGGAGGTCGAAGAGCTCGCGTCCGTGTACGAGGGCGAGCGCAAGCTGCAGGTCGATCCGCCGGGCGGCCCCTCCGAGGCGGTGCAGCCGGCGGCGCGCGTCATCTCCCCGCGCCGCTGGTGGCAGTTCTGGCGGAAGTAGGGCGGGGCTTCGCGGCCTTCACGTAGCGATCGAACCACTCGATCTGCTCGGCCACCACGTGCTCGATCGACTCGATCGCGCGGTAGCCGTGAGACTCGAAGGGCAGCATCACGAGGCGGGTCGTGCCGCCGGCGCCGCGCACGGCCTCGAACAGCTTCTCCGACTGGAGCGCCACCGTGCCCGGGTTGGCGTCGATGGCGCCGTGGATGATGAGCAGCGGCTCGTCGATCTTGTCGGCGTTGAGGGTCGGCGAGAGCTTGTGATAGGTGGCGCGCGCCGCGAAGTACGTGCGGTGCTCGCGCTGGAAGCCGAACGGCCGCAGCGTGTGGTTGTACGCGCCGCTGCGCGCGATCCCCGCACGGAACAGGTCCGAGTACGCGAGCAGGTTGGCGGTCATGAGGGCGCCGTGGCTGTGACCGGTCACGCCGATGCGATCACGATCGGTCACCCCAATCGCGACCGCCTTGTCGATCGCCGCCTTCGCGTTCGCCACGATCTGCTCGACGAAGGAGTCGTACACGGTCTCGGGCGGGCCCACGACGGGCATCGAGACGTCGAGCACCGCGTAGCCGGCGAGCGCGTAGAGCTCGATGGCGGCGCCCCACGGCGACGTGAACTCGGTCGGCGTCGCGACGACCTGCCCGGCGGTCGCGGCGTCGGAGTACTCGAGCGGATAGGCCCAGAACACCGTCGGCAGGCGCGTCCCCGCCTTGTGCCCGGGCGGCAGGTACAGCGTGAAGCTCACCTGCACGCCATCGGCGCGCTTCGTGGTGACGAGCTGCTTGGTGACGCCCCGGATCTGCGGGGTCGGATCCGGATAGTTCGTCACCAGCGCGACGGACGGGTCGCCGAGCTTGCGGCGCTCGAGGTTCGGCGGTTCGGTCGGCGACTGTCCGTACGTGAGGAAGCTGCCCGCGCCGACGTCGAGCCACGCCACGAACCTCTCGAGGCGCCCCGGCGCCGATTGCCAGAGCCGCTCGCTCTTCAACGTCGTCAGATCGAGCCGATCGAGGAACGGCCGGTTGCCCGTGGGCGACGCTCCCTCGCCGCTCAGGAAGATGGCGTCGCCGTGGCGGCGCACGACGGACGCGCCGGTGGGCAGGACCTCGTACACCGGCGTGCCCGGATCCTTGTACGCGTCGTTGACGCTGCGATCGAACACCTTGCGCGCCGTCTTGCCGTCGAGGGTGACCAGCTGCGTCCAGCTCCACCGGGTGTCGCGGTCGTAGTCGGTGACGAGCGCGAGGTCGCCGCCCGCGATCCACTCGATGTCGTCGAATCGATGCTCGATCTCGCGCCAGATCGCCGCCGGCTGGCCGACCGGCTTGCGCATCAGCCGATCGCGATGCGGCACCTTGACCGCCCAGTCTCCGCGGTCGAGCGCCTCGACCCACACCAGCGTGGCCGGCTGCGTCGGATCGAAGCGCACGTCGCGCGGCCCCGTGGGCACGCCGTGGATCGGGACCTGATCGGCCAGGGGCAAGGCGGCGACGGTCTCCACGCGCGTGCCGTCCCGGGTCCACACCGCGATGTCCTGCGGAAACCGGTTCCACGGGCGTGCGTACGAGTACGGCCGCTTGATCTCGTTCACCAGCAGGTGCTTGCCGTCGGGCGCGGCCTGGACGTTCGCGAAGACCGCCGGCGCGCCGATGCGGGTCACCTTCAGCGACACCGCGTCGACCAGGGCGAGCTGCGAGGTCATGTAGTGCTCGAACAGATCGGCGTCGTGCGCGTCGCGCAGGAGATCACGCGCCTCGTACGTGCTGCTCGCGGTGCTCACACCGCTCGCGTCCTGGATCATCGGACCGATCGGCGGCGGCTCGGCGGGGGCCGGCTTGCGGCGGAGCGGCACGGTCTTGACGAGCAGCGTGCGGCCGTCGGCGAGCCACTGCAGCTGCCTGCCGAGCAGCGGATTGACGGCCACGCCGCCGACCTTGCGCGCCGTCGCCCTGGCCGGATCTCCCAGCCAGAGCTCGATGCCGGTCGACGCGATCGCCACGAACGCGAACCGCGTCGCCGCGGGGTTCCAGTACGCGCCACCGAACTTCAGATCTCGCGGGAGGCGGATCGGAACTTCCGCGCCGTCCGGCAGCCGTCGCACGGTGAGCGACCCGCGATAGTGCGACCACGCGTGGAAGCCGTTGGTGCGCGGATCGACGCGAACCCCGGCCAGCCGCAGCATCGGCGCCGCGAGCTCGGCGATGCGCGGGTACCTGGGAAACGACGCGGCGAGCGCCCAGCGGCCATCCGGACTCACGCTGACGGACGGCGGATCCGGGGCGACCAGGACCTCGTGCACCGGGGACGGCGCGGCGCGATAGCGATCGTCAGCGGAAGCCGCGTGGACGGAGACGGCGAGCACGGCGAGGACGAGGAGGGGGGTGCGCACGGCGGGATTCTCGAGGAGCGGCCCGGCGATCGCAACGACACGCACCGTCGCGCGCGGATCCTGCCGACGCTTGCCTCCTCGACAACACGGCGCGTCACACGGCGTCACTCGCGGCCGGTTCCCGGCCACCCTCGCGCGTGGTACACCGTGGGCAGATGTCGGTTGCGCGGTCGTTCTCGCTCACTCC
>ERZ761602.1541-NODE-1541-length-41295-cov-6.699103_pt1 | contig 41295 bp, 29 predicted proteins | sample MGYA00512165_ERZ761602 | MGnify/ENA primary metagenome ERZ761602 (study PRJEB28899, sample SAMN02445085) | bioreactor sludge metagenome | biome: EBPR sludge; isolation source: Thorneside wastewater treatment plant | place: Australia: Brisbane, Thorneside...
CGTCCATGCCCGTGTCCTTCTTGAACTCGGAGAGCAGCCACTCCATCACGACGTGATCGAGATCATCGCCGCCGAGGTGGGTGTCGCCGTTGGTCGAGATGACCTGCACGACGTTGTCGCCGACCTCGAGGATCGAGATGTCGAAGGTGCCGCCGCCGAAGTCGTAGACCGCGATGACCTCTTCGCTCTTCTTGTCGAGGCCGTAGGCGAGCGCCGCCGCGGTGGGCTCGTTGACGATGCGCTTCACCTCGAGGCCCGCGATGCGGCCCGCGTCCTTCGTGGCCTGGCGCTGGGCGTCGTTGAAGTACGCCGGCACCGTGATGACGGCCTCGGTGACCTTCTCACCGAGGTAGTCCTCGGCGGCCTTCTTCAGCTTCTGCAGGACCTTCGCGCTCACCTCGGGCGGCGCCATCGTCTTGCCACGCACCTCGATGTGCGCGTCGCCGTTCGGGCCCTTCACGACCTTGTAGGGCACACGCTTCGACTCGGTGCTGCCCTCTTCGTAGCGGCGGCCGATGAAGCGCTTCGCCGAGTACACGGTGTTCGTCGGGTTCGTGACGGCCTGGCGCTTGGCGACCTGGCCGACGAGCACCTCTCCCTTGTCGTCCCACGCGACGACCGAGGGCGTGGTGCGCGAGCCCTCCTCGTTGACGATGACCTTGGGCTCCTTGCCCTCCATGATGGCGACGACGCTGTTCGTCGTGCCGAGGTCGATCCCGATGATCTTGCCCATGTTCCTAGTCCTCGCTGTCGCCTGCTCGTGAGAGCGTTCGTGGGGGCCCGGCGGCCTCGGGGCAGCGGCCCGCGAGGTCGAAGAGTCCCCCTCCCGAGCCCTCCGAGCGCGCGGCGGCGGGGGCCGTCGGGGTTCGGGGACCGGGATGATTCGTGTTTGGATTCGACGGTTTGGCTGAGTTGCGAGCCAGGCTGCCCGCCGAGTCGAGAGCGAACCTAATCACCTGCCCCAGGGCGTCAACCGATCCGGCATGGTTCGTGAAAAGGGCCTGGGACCCCCGAGCCGCCGCGTCGAGCGCGCGCCGCAGCCACGCAGGCGCCTGAGCTGGCCTCGCGGAGCCTGACGGACCTTGCAGGGGCGGTTGAACCGCTACGCGGTGGCTTGCGCGACCATGCCAATGGCGGTTGAACCGCTACTACGCATCTCCTCACAAGTCATGATTAGCGGTTGAACCGCTCATCGCATGCTCGCGATAGCATGAAATCGCGGTGGAACAGCTCTTGAGAGCATGTACAAAGCAGCTAAAGGCGGTTGAACCGCTACTACATGGTTCGAGCAACCTTGAAACTGCGGTTGAACCGCGCGATCATGCTTCCTGCATGGCTCGAGCAGGCGGTTCGACCGCTTCCATCACTCCCACGAGCTTCCACGGGCCCGCCGAGCTCGAGCAGGCCTACGCGCGCGTGGCCGCGGAGCTCGAGCAGGTCGCCGAGGCCAGGCTCTCGCCGCTCAACGTCGACCTGCTCCACGCCTCCTCGGTCGCGCTTGCGGTCGCCGAGCGCCTGGTGCCGCTGCGCGACGAGCTCGCCAAGCTCCACGACTTCGACCTCCGCCACATCGACCTGCTCGCCGACTACGCACGCACAGCGTGGTTCCTCCACTTGATGCGCCCGGTGCCGGCGCGACCTCGATTCATCGCCGAGGCGCGCCGCGAAGCCGAGGCGCTGCGCAGCAAGCTCCTGGTCTGGGCGAAGCCCTTCGTCGCTTCGGGGGTCTTCGACGCCGAGCTCGTCGCCAGCATCCGCAAGCGGCGCCGCTTCGAGGATCACGCCGCCGATCTGGTCGCGCTGAGCCAGCTCTACCGAGGCGCGTGGGAGCGCGTGCGCGGCAAGTGCGACGTCAGCGAAGCCGATCTCACACGCGCAGCCGAGCTCGGGCCGATGCTCTTCGCCTGGCGCAGCCGCCGTGAGCACGCGCCCGACCCCGAGCTCGCCGAGCACATGCGGTGCCTGCGCCGCGCGTGGACCCTGCTCGACCGCGCCTACGCGCAGTGTCGCCGCGCCGTCGTGTACCTGCGCTTCGACCACGGCGACGCCGACCAGATCGTGCCGGGGCTGCGTCACAACAAGGGCGGCACACGCCGCGCGACGCGGCGGACGAAGGCGGGCGGCGGCGGGCAGGGCTGAGGCGAGGCCGTTCGTGCCTTCTCTCCCGCGTGCGCCAGTCCTGGAGGCACCTGGCCTTTGCGGCCCGCCGGCCCCACATGCGTCGCCCGTGAGCCGCCAAGTGCACATCGCCGCCGCCCTGACCGTCAGTTTGGCCTTCGCCCACGACGCCGCAGCGCAAGACGCGCCCGCGCCGCCTTCGGCGCCTGCCGACGCACCTGTGCAGGCTCCGCCGGAAGCGAGCCCCGTCGAGGTCGCGCCCGCGCCGGCCCCGAAGACCGAGGCCGCCCCGCCGAGCCCGGCCCAGTCCTCGCCGGCAGCCGGTCCCGCCGCGCCCGCGCCCGCCCAAGCCGCCCCCGCCTCCTCACCGTCGCTTCCCGTGGCGCCGGCCGAGCGCGCCCCCGATCCGGCCGAGACCCTCGCGGCGTTCAACGTGCGCCTCGTCGCCGAGGCCGGCTTCTTCGGTGTGCTCTCGAACGAAGCAGCCTTCGGCCGAGATCCGAGCACGATCGACTTCAGGCAGGCCGCTGGGCAGGACAACCTCCAGCTCTACACACGGTGGTCGGCCGAGCTCGATCTCGGTCGTCGCCACACCTTCGTCTTCCTGATCCAGCCGCTCAGCACCGAAGGCACGCGCACTCCGTCGATCGACGAGCGCTTCGAGGACGTCACGTTCCGCGCAGGCGGCCCCGTGCGCACGCGCTTCTCGTTCCCGTTCTATCGCCTGAGCTACCTCTACGAGGTGCTCCAGGGGGAAGATGGCCACCTCGCGCTCGGGTTCACCGGGCAGATCCGCAACGCGGAGTACACCTACGAACGCCTCGACGGCAGCGCCTTCGCCCGCACCTCGGACGTCGGCTTCGTTCCGGCGCTGAAGGCGCGCGGTGAGCTCGCCTTCGACAGCGGCATGTTCCTCGGCTTCGAGGTCGACGGGATCTACGCGCCCATCAGCGTGCTCAACGGCTCCGACAACGAGACCGTCGGCGCCATCGTGGACGGCTCGCTCCGCGTGGGCCTGAACGTACACGAGCAGGCCGACGTCTTCCTCAACCTGCGCTATCTCGGGGGCGGCGCGACGAACGAGGACCCGAACGACTACGCCAAGAACTGGCTGCACTTCGTCTTCGTCGGGCTCGGCGCCAGGGCCGATCTCGGTCCGCCGACGCGCGTGCACCGGCCGGCGCGTTGAGGGCATGTCGGGGCTGACCCTCGACGAGATGCGGCGGATGAGAGGCGCGGCTCAGGAGCGGTTCCTGGATCAGTCCGCCGGTAGGCCCTCGCCGAGCTCATCAAGGCGAACGCGGACGATCGTGCGCTGGCCGGGTGAGCCCTTGCCGATCGCGTCGTAGTTCGCCTGCACGTAGGCGTGCTCGCAGGAGATGCCGAGCACGCGGTTCCAGCGGAACTTGAGCTGCACGCCCGTGAATCGCCAGGCGACGCCATCGCTCAGGCGGACGAGCTGAGAGTCGAGACCGCTCGCGGCGATGTACCTACCCGCGAAGCCACAGCCCACGGCGAATTGCTTCTCGAACGTGCCTGTGTCGTTGGCCATGTCGCGCCTGAGGCGTCGAGGCTGAAGCGCGGCGGGGTCAGTCGTGAACGGCGCGGTGTAGATGGACAGATCGGGGTATCCGACCTCGCCCGGCGGCCGGTTCTCGCCGAGGCTCCAGACCAGATCGTTCCCATCGGTGCCGACGTTGCCTGCGCCTCGCGTGAGATCGTTCGGGAACGTGACCAGAGCGCGCGTGCCGTGCTCGGGGTGGAAGCCGTAGAAGCCGGTGTACGAGTAGTTTCCCACCGGGTAGACGATCTCGTCGCCCACGACGATGGCCTTGCCGTTGACGCCAAGGCCGTTGGGATCCGTGCCGGCCTGGTGAACGATGCGCTCCTCGGAGCCGTCGGGTCGAATAGCCGTGAGGCGGCCATCGTCGCGAACCGCCCAGCCGTCGCCGGCGACCCATGACGTGATGAGCTCGTTCTCGTCTGGGTAGCCAGATAGCAGTGTGCGCGAATCGACGTCGAGCAAGAGCAAGCCGTCGACGACGGAGCCGGTCGTTTCGACCAGGGACCAGGCCGCGTGCTTGCCGCGAACTCCGCCTTCGTACATGCCGCACCCTGAGCCCCACTGGCTGCGTGCAGCGAACTCGACCGGGCCGTCAGCCCGGGCCACGATCCAGTCGTAATAGCGTTGGATCTCGGCCAATCCACTGACGGCTCCCCGCGTGACCTGGATGCGCGGCGATCCTGGAATCGACGTATCGACGTTCGGCGCGAATGCGATTCCGACGCCCTCGCCGTCGTCCCACGTGTTGCGCATGCATTCGCCGCGCGGCCATTGGCCGAGGTCGGGGCAGGGCTCCCAGCTGATGGGCTCGGGCATCGACTCGGTGTTCGGGGGGAGCCAATACGTGCAGCCAGGCCAGCAGGTGTACGACTGCCAATCGTCGGGGATGGCCGGCGGAGGGTCGTAGGTCTGGCTCACACAGTCGGTGTTGAAGCCCCCTCCAGAGCCGGATGACGTGCTGCTGCTCGTCGTCGTGGTGGTGCTCGTCGTCGTCGTGCTCGCGCTTTCGCCGCCGGAGCCTCCGCTGCCAGCTGAGTCGCCGGCGCAGGCCGGCGCCCCGACGAGCACCACCGCGACCGCAGTGGCGACGAGGCTGACACTGGACCACCGCGGGTTCACAGCGCCTCCGGCAAGCGATCGAGCGCGATGCTGTTGCCCACGAGCGAAGCGTAGCGTGTGCCGGAGAGCGTGCGGGCGCGGACGTAGACGACGTAGCCGTCTTCGTCGACCACGACGGGGTGAACGGCGTCGCCTCGGCCCTGCAAGAGCTCCTCCGCGACCCAGGCGCCCTCCTTCAAGCCGATGCGGAACAGCGCGTGCTCGTCCTCGCTCGAGAGCAGGAACAGCACGCGGCCGTCGACGTCGGTGCTGAGGCTGGTTTGCTCGAAGGGGAGGGGCTGCCACTCGGCGAGCTTCTCGGTCTCTCCGCTCAGTGCGTGGACGCGCAGCAGACGAACGGCGAAGCGGTTGGGTTGATCGAGCACGTAGAGCGAGCGATCGGTGAAGCTGTAGGTCGCGGCGAGCACGGTACCGAGCGCGTCGCGCGGCGCGAGCGTGCGCCAGGTGTCGCTCTCGAGGTGGTAGGCGGCAATGTCGCCACGCTCTTCGCCCGCATCGTCGCGGCCGCCTACGAGGTAGAGCTCACCGAGCTGTCGGCTGTACACGGCGCGCAGACCTTCACGTCGTGTGCTCTCGCGCGCAGGCGCCACGACGCCACGGTCGAGCTCGCCGTAGAGGTAGCCGTCTGCGTCGTCGAGAACCGTGTCGACGATCGCGCGGCCGTGTGCATCGAGGCCCACCGCGAGCGGCGCGCTCGAACCGCCGAAGGCGCGGTGTGGCTCGGCCGGCGAGGCCCAGACGAGCTCGTTCGAGCGCAGCTCGGCGAGCAGGTGTGCGCCGATGCGATCGCTGATCAGCTGAGCCTCGCCGCTCAGGCTGAGCAGGCCGAGCTCGGTGCCGTGCTCGCCAGCGAAGGGGACGATCAGCTCGGCAGCGCCGCGCGGGAGGGATGGGTCGGCGCCGTAGCGCCACTGCGAGGGAGGGTCGGGCAACACCCGCCAGAGAAACAGCGGCAGCGCGTGCTGCAGCGGGCGTGTCCACTGCGCGTGGCTCACCCGCTCCGGGTCGAGCTCGACGTAGCGGTTCGCGAGCTGCTCCGTGCCCATGAGCTGTGTCGTGGCGGCCTCGGTGGCGCCGTCGTGTGTACCGGTGCCGAGGCTCACTCCGCCCGGGTGTCCGATCGTCGTCGCTGCGTGGAGCCAGATCACGCCATCGAGCCCACTCGCCGGCCCGCCTGGCAGGGTGGGGATGCCCTCCGGGCCGGGCACGTTCACGATGTCGTTCGCCAGCCAGAAGGCGGCGTCGCTCTGGTAGTCCCAAGTCCAGGAGCGGAGGGTGCCGTCGTAGCTGATAGGCGTGGTGGCGCCGCGTTGTCCTGGCGCGAAGGACATGGTCACGCGGTGGTAGGGCATCTCGGGCTGCTGAGCTCCGGCGCCAGGGAGGAGCAACTCCAAGTGCTCGTCGTCAATTCCGGCGGCGCTCTGGCATGGGGTCGCGAGCAAGTCCTCAGGATCCGGCCGCTGACAGAACCGAACGTGCGTGATGATCGGATCCGGCGGCGTGACGGCGGTGCCGTCGGTCGACTTGCGCGAGGGCCGAGGGTGCACGATCAGCCGATCGTTCTTGGAGTGCAGCCACTGGCTCTTGTGCCAGGGGTGGTCCACGCCCCAGCTGCCGAGCGTATCGGCGGCCGCGCTCAGAGCATCGGGCACCGGCACGGGCTCGCAGGCGTCGCCCAGCCCCAAGGCGTTCCAGCGCCCTTCGGAGTGGTGGTTGGCGCTGCGCTGGTTGGGGTTGAACACGCCTCGGCAGTTGTCGGCCCCGTTGCACCAGCCGTCGCCGTCTGCGTCACCGTAGGTGTCGCCGGGGGAGTTCGGATCGGGCGGATCGAGTGGGCAGGCGTCTCGGCAGTCGAGGATGCCGTCCTCATCCGTGTCGGAGAGCCACTCGGAGGGGTGGCTTGGGCACTCGTCGCAGGCGTCGCCGACGCCGTCCCCGTCGTCGTCGGCTTGGCTGGGGTTGTAGACGCGGTCGCAGTTGTCGAACGCCGCCGGGATGCCGTCGCCGTCGCGGTCGATCGCGTTCACCCAGAGCCAGTCGTGCACGTCGGCGCGCTGCAGGTTCGCCCCGAGCACCGAGCTCCCTGGGCCTTGGCTCACGACGCTGAAGACCTGGTCGTCTGGGAGAGGGTTGGCCGGGCCTCCCCAATCGTGCGAGACGATGGGGCTCCCCGAGTCGCCTTTGCACATCGTCGAACCCGGGCCGCCGTACAGCCCGGGGAAGCTGTGTGGTCCCGATTGGCCGAGCCAGGCGTAGGCTTCCCCGAGCATGTACCTCACCTGGGTGCCCAGGCCGGAGCAGTCGGCTTGGTGGGTGTACACGCCAAACACGTGCGCCGCGATTCGGCCGTGAACCGTCGACGGCGTAGCGACGCTCATCGGCTGGACCATGTGGCGCGGATACCCCGTGGAGAGGCGGAAGAACGCCACGTCGGTGGCTGCTCCGCCTCCGGGGAAGTCGGGGTGCCTGCGCACTTCGTCGACCCAGAACGAGCTCGAAGGCTGCTTGGGGAAGCGCCAGATCGAGGTCTCGTTCGGCAAGTCGGAGGCAGCGAGCCCGAGTCCGGGAAGGTTCACGACGTAGTCGCCTTCGGGGATGGGCGGGGGCGGGTCGTCGGGCCAGGCCTCGATGCCGTCGAGGCAATGCGCCGCCGTCAGCACCACGTCGCTCGCGATGAGCACCCCTCCACACTTCTCCCCCGCGAGGCTCAGCCGCACGACGGCCGGCCGAGCGCCTTGGTCTGCGAAGACCTGGCCGTCGCTGCCGTCGTAGATGTGCTGCTGGGCTCGTGCCAGCGGCTCGGGCTCATCCGCCGCGCAAGCGGCGAGGCTCACAGCGACGAGCAGCGACGAGCAGCGACGCTCGCGGGATGCGTTCCGATCATTGGACCCCCTTCGGTGCCGCGAAGCTTGCGGCACTGAAGAACGGGGACGCAATGAATTTCGCTCCAGCAAGGGTTCCCCCTTGGTCGCGTTGCTCGCTACTTCTTCAACCCGAGCTGCGTCTCCAGCGCGCGCGCGAGCTTCTGGAAGTCGCTGCCGGGCTCGATGAAGCGCACCTCGGTCTTGAGCGTGACCGGGTCGATGAGCTCGGCGAAGGGCACGTAGGTGAGCTCGAGCTGGCCGGCGGTCGAGATCATGTGGCCGTCGAGTCCCTCTTCGGCGAGCGCGCGGAAGGCGCCGTTGCCGAGCTGGCTGCCGAGGATGACGTCGAAGGCGTGGGGCGCGGCGCAGCGCGCTTCGTAGCCGAGCTGCACGCCGGTCATCTTGATGGGGCGGCCGAGGCGCTTCTCGAAGCGTTTGCTCGCGTGCTGCGCGACGAGCTTGCCGATGTCGATCTTGCCGAGCGAGATGTGCCCGTGATCGTCGCGCGCGATGCCGTCGAGGAAGCTCTTCGGCAAGAGCTCGGCGAGGCCCTCGGCGAGCACCACGGTGCCGTAGTGTTTGCCGCGCGCCTCGCGCGCGAGCACGAGCTCGATGACGCGGTCGGCGAGCGCGTCGAGGTCGAGCTTGAGCTCGACACGCTTCTGGCCTGCTTCGTCGACGCTCTCCTCGTTCGTCGTGAGACCACCGACGACGTCCTCCACGCCGATGACCAGGTGCGCCTCGCCCGCGATGGCCACGCCGTAGCTGAGCCAGCCGGCCTTGCGACCCATGGTCTCGACGATGAAGTAGCTCTTGGTCGCCTTGGCGTCGGCGCGCAGGTTCAAGAGCTCCTTGGCCATCACGTCGACGGCGGTGAAGAAGCCGAAGGTGAAGTCGATGCCGCGGTAGTCGTTGTCGATCGTCTTCGGCACGTGCACGACGCGCACGCGCGGCTCGCCCTCGGGCAGCGTCTTCTGGAACTCGTAGAAGAGGTTCGCGGTCTTGAGCGTGTCGTCGCCGCCGATCGACACGAGCGCGTCGACGCCGAGATCCACGAGGCCTCGGTGCACGCGGCGGAGCGGCGCGGTGCGCTCGGCGTCTCCCAGATCCTGCGGGCCGCGCACCTTCTTGCCCGGGTTCGCGCGCGCGGTGCCGATGAAGATGCCGCGCTCGTTGCGCAGGCCCTGCAGGTCGCGATCCTTGAAGATCAGGTAGTCGCGGCCCTCGACGAGCGGTCGCTTCTCGGCGTCGTAGTCGATGAGCCCCGAGTAGCCGTGGAGAAAGCCCACGACCTCGACGCCCGCGCGGCGGAAGCTCGACGCCGCCGCCGCGATGACGGCGTTGGCGGCCGGCGCGGGGCCTCCCGCGAAGACGATGCCGACCTTCCTGGGCTTGCTCTCTGCTTGGGTGCTCACGGCCTCGCATGATGCACCCAGCCGGCCTGGCTGGAAAGCGTAACTCACGAGTGAGTCACGCTTCGGCCCCGAGCCTCCGAGGGCCGGCGTCGTTGTGCCGCGGCGCGCTCCCGCGCGACACTGCGCGGCGATGAGTGATGCCGGAGCAGACGCGCGCGCCCGTCGAGCCGCGCTCTGTTCCCTCGAGGCGGTTCGCGACCGATGCGCGCGGCTGCTCGCGCGAGCACGCGCAGGCGAGCTCGCGCACTTCGAGCTCGTCGAGGCGGGCTTCTCGAAGGCGCTCGGCGAAATCTCCCACGCCGCGATGGAGCTCGGCCGGAGCGAGGCCACGAGCTTCGGGCGGCTGCGGCACTTCGACGCCGGCGGCGTGCCGCGCAGCGCGGCGCTCGCCGAGCGCCTCGCGGGGCGGGGCGCGATCGAGCGCGCGCGCAGCTACGTGGATCTGCTGGTGCCGAGCGTGCTGCTCGACGCGGGCGCGGGCCCCTCGTGGAGCTACGTCGACGTCGACGGTGTGGAGCTCCGGCGCTCGGAGGGGCTCGCGGTCGCGAGCCTGCGAATGTTCGAGGCGGGCAGCTTCGGAGGCGCGCCGAGCGCGCCGCGTTGCGACGCCGAGGGGCTCGAGCGCCTCGGCGAGGAGGCGCTCGCACGCGCGCTGCAGGTGCGTCCGGGGCACGAGCTCGTGGGGCTCGAGGGGCGCGCGCGCACCCTGAAGAGGCTCGCGAAGCGGCGCGAGGCGGCGCGCTCGAAGCGAGCCGGCTCTTCGTTTGGCTCGCGCAGGCCCTGGCGCCGCTGTGGCCCGAGGGCGCCCAGCTCGGCGGCGAGCCGCTCGGCGACGTGTGGCGCCACCAGGCGCTCGGCGAGGGCGACGAGGGGCTCGTGCCGCTGCACAAGCTCGTGCAGTGGCTCCTGCGCTCGCTCGTCGAGCCGCTCGCCATGGCAGGCGTCGAGCTCGTGGGGCTCGACCGGCTCACGCCGCTCGCCGACTACCGCAACGCGGGTCTGTTGCTCGACGTGGGCGCGCTGCGTCTCTGCGATGCGAGCGAGGCGAGCGCGACGCACGCGGTGTCGAGCGAGCTCGTCGTGGAGTGGCGCGCGCTCTCGGTGGCGATCCTCGCGGAGCTCTACGCGCGCCTCGGCTCGGGGGTGGGTGATCCCGGGCAGCGCTCGGGCCTCTTCGACACCGCCTCGTGGCTCGCGGGGCGCACGATCGCCGCGCGTCTGCGCGAGGGTGCGCCGCCGCCGATCCTCGTCGAGAGCGACGGCACGGTGTTCTGAGCGGCGACGCCGGAGGCTCGACGCACGAGGCCGCCGCTTGGCGCTTCCGTCCCGGGGCGAGGCCGGTTATCCCCCGACGCATGAGCTCCAACGTCGTCGTGGTCGATCACCCGCTGGTGAAGCACAAGCTGACGCTGATGCGGAAGAAGGACACGAGCACGGCGAGCTTCCGCCGGCTCTTGTCGGAGATCTCGATGCTGCTCGCCTACGAGGCGACGCGCGATCTCAAGCTGCGCGACGAGCCCATCGAGACCCCACTCATGCCGATGACGGGCGCGGTGCTCGAGGGCAAGAAGGTCGTGCTGATCGGCATCCTGCGCGCGGGCCTCGGCATCGTCGACGGCATGCTCGAGCTCATGCCCTCGGCGCGCGTGGGCCACGTGGGCCTCTACCGCGACCCGAAGACGCTGCAGCCGGTCGAGTACTACTACAAGGTGCCGAGCGATCTCGCCGACCGCGACGTGCTCATGTGCGACCCCATGCTCGCGACGGGCAACTCGGCCGCCGCCGCGGTCACGCGCGTGAAGGCGAGCAACCCCGGCTCTCTGCGTTTCATCTGCCTGCTCGCCTGCCCCGAGGGCATCGCCGCCTTCCACAAGGAGCACCCGGACGTGCCGATCGTCACCGCCGCGATCGACGAGCGGCTCAACGACCACGGCTACATCCTGCCCGGCCTCGGCGACGCGGGCGACCGCTTGTTCGGGACGAAGTAGGGGCGGGGCGGCGCGAGGCGCCGGCGAGCGACGCGTGGGGCCGCCCAGCGCGCGCGCAGGCCGCGCCTCAGGCGCGCAGCATGGCGACCAGATCGGTCACGCCCGGGTCGCGCCCGGCCTGCGAGAGCAGCGTGGTGATCTGGCCGCGGTGGTGGGTCTGGTGGTTGTAGAGGTGCGCGAGCGCGTGCCAGAGCGGCATCTCGTTCACGGCGCCGCGTCGCACGAAGCGCAGCGGCCCGGCGAGCGAGGCCTCGGTCAGGCCGGCGACGAAGGCGTCGAGCGCGTCGTCGGTCTTCACGCGCTCGCGACGGAGCTCGTCGAAGTCGGCGTAGAGCTCCTGGTCGAGCGCGCGGATCCCACCCGGCCCGAGCTCACCGTCGGCCAGCTCGACGCCGGCGTAGCGGCCGAGCCAGACGCGGTCGGCGAGCAGCAGATGGTTGAAGGTGCGATGAATCGAGCCGAAGAAGGCGCCTCGGTCGGCCTTGCGCTCCTCGTCGCTCAGGGTCGCCGCGACGGCGTAGAGCTTCTCGTTCATCCAGCGGTTGTAGCGGGCCATCAGGCGTGCGTGCTCGGGGCTCATGGCGGTGCGCCGAGCCTAGCCTGACTCCGCCCTGGCGCTCAGCCCCGGGGCACGCAGCGCGCCTGCGCCGCTGCCGCTCGCTCAGTCGCGCACGTGGACCAGGTTCTTCGACGGCTCGTCGCGGTCCGTGCGGCAGGCGTTCGCCTTCACCTCGGCGTCTTCGTAGCCGAGCCCGACGCCGAACCAGATCGCGAGCTCCTCCGGGATGCCGAGCTCCTCGCGCAGGATGCCCGGGTAGAGCGCGAGCGCGGCCTGGGCGCAGCTCGCGAGGCCCTCGCTCGTCGCGAGCAGGAGCAGCGACTGCAGCCAGCAGCCGATGTCGACGGCGACGTAGGGCCCGATGCGTTTGTCGGCCGCGACGATGGCGACGTGCGGCGCGTCGAAGGCGACGAAGTTGCGCAGCCACGCGGCCTGCCGGCCCTCGTGGTCGTGGCGCTCGACCCCCATCGCTTCGTAGAGCGCGCGCCCGCAGGTGCGGCGGTGCGTGGCGTAGGGCTCGGGGTAGTCGACCGGGAAGGGCATGTCGGGGCCGGGCGCCACGCCGGTCTTCGCGGCCTCGACCAGGCGCTTGGTGACGCGCTCGCGCGCCGCGCCGGAGAGCAGCCACACGCGCCAGGGCTGGATGTTGCACCACGAGGGCGTCGCCTGGGCGCCGGCGAAGACGCGCTCGAGTTTGTCGGCGGGCACCTCGGTCGCGGCGAAGCCGCGCACGCTGCGGCGGGTTCGGAGCGCTTCGAGCAGTTCCATGCCGGCCCTTGTGCCACGAACTCCCGCCGGCGCCACGAGCCCTCCGCCCGGCCGGCCGGGCGCGTGCCCCCGGGCTGGGCGGACTGCGCAGATGGCAAGACTTGCGCAGGCTGGCACGCTCGACTAAGACCCCTCTCCCCGCGAGGTACTTTCGCCCTCCCGGAGCCCTTCGAAGTAGAGGCCGCCATGAAAGCTGGAATCCACCCCGACTACCCCAAGGCCACCATCACCTGCGCTTGCGGGTCGGTCGTGGACACCTACTCCACCCGCGGCAGCTTCACGACGGACGTGTGCTCCAAGTGCCACCCGTTCTTCACGGGCAAGCAGAAGCTGATGGACACGGCGGGCCGCGTCGATCGTTTCCGCAAGAAGTACGCGACCACCACGAAGTGAGCCGCAGCGAGCGGCGCCCTGCCACCGGGGCTCGCGCCGCTCCTCGAGCCCAGAGGCCCAGTCGGTCCCGCGCCGGCTGGGCTTTTCGCGTCGCGCGCGCCGAGCTCGGGCGCGTGGATCGAGCCCCCTCTGCGCGGCTCGCTGACGCTTCGGCACCCAGGCCGCGAGCTGCTAGGGTAAACGCATGAGTGAGGAGACGCCCAACCCGACCAACGTCGGCGGCCAAGCGGTGATCGAAGGCGTGATGATGCGGGCTCCCGGGAGCCTGTCGATCGTCTGCCGGCGGCGCGACGGCTCGCTGGTCGTGCGCGAGCGCAGCGTCGAGGCGCCGCGCTCGGGTCTGTGGACGAAGCCGATCTTCCGCGGCGCGCACACGCTCGTGTCCTCGCTGCGCATCGGCTCGCAGTCGCTGCGTTGGTCGGCGGAGATCATGGAGGCCGACCTGCTCGCCGAGGAGCGCGCTCAAGCCGCGGGCGCCGCCGCCCCGGCGGCCAAGGTCGCCCCGCCGTCGACGCTCTCGACCCTCGCGCTGCTCGTCGCGAGCATGATGACGAGCACGGGCGAGGAGTCGCCCGGCGCCGTGGCCGAGGAGAAGAAGGGGGCCGACGAGAAGAAGGGCGGCGGCCTCTTCATGCTCCTGCCCATCGTCTTCGCGGTGGGCCTCTTCATCGCGCTGCCTCAGCTCGCGGCCGAGGGTGTGAACTCCGGGCTCGCGCTCGGGCTCGAGGTGACCTCGCCCGGCTTCCAGGTGATCACCGGCGTCGCCAAGCTGTCGATCATCATCGGCTACATGGCGCTCATCCGCCTCATGCCCGACGTACGACGCGTCTTCCAGTACCACGGCGCAGAGCACAAGGCGATCAGCACCTACGAGGCCGGAAAGCCGCTCTTGCTCGAGCACGCGCGCCCCACGAGCGCTCTTCACGCGCGCTGCGGCACGACCTTCATCATCATGGTCGCCTTCGTGAGCGTGGTGCTCTTCTCGATCGTCGGCGCCTTCCTGCCCCCGCTGCCGGGGCCGCGCTTCGCGCAGTCGCTCGGCTTCTTCGCCATGAAGCTGCCGCTCTTGCCCGTGATGGCCGGCATCACCTACGAGCTGCAGCGCTTCTTCGCGAAGTACTGCACCACCGGGCCCCTGCAGGTGCTGCTCTGGCCGGGCTTCCTCGTGCAGAAGATCACCACCGCCCCGCCGGACGACTCGCAGCTCGAGGTCGCGCTCGCCTCGCTGCGCGCCGCGCTCGCCCACGCGACGAGCAAGCTGCCCGTCGATCCGCCCGATCGCTCTTTCGAGTCCTACGGCCTGCTCGTCGACGACCCCTCCTTCGCCGGAGCGCGCGCGCTCGCGGGCTCGGCCGCCGAGCCGGCCGTGGCCTGAGGCGAGGCGACGATGCTCCCGCGCGAGAAGCTCGCCGCGGCGACGAGGCGCTACCAGGAGCTCGAGCACCTGCTCTGCTCGCAGGAGGTGCTCGGCGACCGCAACCAGCTGCAGAAGCTGAACAAGGAGCGCAACGACATGGAGGCGGTCGTCGCCGCCTATGCGTCGCTGCTCGGGCTCGAGAAGCGCATCGAGGACAGCCGCGCCATGCTGGCCGACCCGGAGCTCGGTGAGCTCGCGAAGGAGGAGCTCGGGGAGCTCGAGCAGGAGCACGAGCGCGTCGCGCAGGAGGTGCAGCTCTTGCTCCTGCCGCGCGATCCGAACGACGACCGCAACGTCGTGCTCGAGATCCGCGCCGGCGAAGGAGGCGAGGAGGCTGCGCTCTTCGCGGCGGATCTCTTCCGCATGTTCACGCGCTACGCCGAGCGCAAGCGCTGGAAGATCGAGGTGCTCAGCTCGAGCGAGGCCTCCGCCGGCGGCCTGAAGGAGATCATCGCGCTCGTCACGGGCCAGGGCGTCTACGCCGAGCTGCGCTTCGAGGGCGGCGTGCACCGCGTGCAGCGTGTGCCGGCGACCGAGGCGCAGGGGCGCATCCACACCTCGACGGCCACCGTCGCGGTGCTGCCCGAGGCCGACGAGGTCGACGTCGTGCTCGACGACAAGGACCTCGACGTCTCGATCGCCGCGAGCGGCGGCCCGGGTGGGCAGGGCGTCAACACCACGAACAGCGCGGTGCAGATCCGCCACATCCCCACGGGCCTCATCGTGAAATGCCAGGACGAGCGCTCGCAGCTCAAGAACAAGGCCCGCGCGCTCAAGGTGCTGCGCTCGCGCCTGCTCGAGATCGAGCAGCGCAAGGCCGACGAGGCGATGAGCGCCGAGCGACGAGGCATGGTCGGCTCGGCCGAGCGCTCGCAGAAGGTCCGCACCTACAACTACCCGCAGAACCGCGTCACCGATCACCGCATCGGGCTCACGCTGCACAAGCTCGAGGCCGTCATGGCCGGCGAGCTCGACGAGCTCGTGGGCGCGCTGCGCGCCCACCGCCAAGCCGAGCTGCTCAAGGGCGTCGAGGCCTCGGGTTGAGCGTGCTCGCGCAGGCCGAGGCGGAGCGCGGGGCCGAGAGCTCGCTCGATCCCGACGCGCTGCTCTGCGCGCTCGTGCTCACGCCGAGCGCCTGGTCGCGCAACCGCTTCTACGCTCTCTTCCAGGAGCCGGCGCTCCAGCACGCCCGCCGCCGCGCCTCCATCCTGCGCGGCCTCTTGCGCCAGATCCGCAAGTACCCCGACGGCGTGCTGCGCTTCGAGCAGCGCGACGACGGCAGCGTCTTGCTCGAGCTCGGCGTCGAGTCGCTCGGCTACAGGCGCAGCTCGGTGCTGAGCCCGCTCGAGCGCGCGCTCGTCGAGTACGCGCTCGCGCACGGCGCAGGCCTGCCCACGCCGCCCGGGGCGCGCGCAGAGGTCGAGGCCGCGCTCGCCAAGATGGCGCCCTGAGCGGAGCTCAGCCGCGCCCAGCTGCGCTCAGTCGCGCTCAGCGACGCTCGCGCAGCGCGAGCCGGAGCGGCTTCTTCGCGAGCGCCGCGGCCTCGAGCACCGCCGCGTAGGCGTTCATCTCGCGCTCTTCGTCGTCGGTCCGGTGATCGAAGCCCGCGAGGTGCAGCACGCCGTGCGCGAGCAGCGTCGTGAGCTCGGCCGCGAGGCTGCGGTCGCGCTCCGCCGCCTGACGAGCCGCGGTGTCGAGCGACACGATCACGTCGCCGAGCAAGAGGCCCTGCGCGGCGCTCGGCTTCGCGGCCCGCGCGCGCTGCGCCTGCGCGCCCTTCGCCAGGGAGAGCGCGTCGTCGTGCTGCGCGAAGGACAGCACGTCGGTGGGTTTGTCCTTCTTCCGGTAGGCCTTGTTGAGCGCGTGGATCGTCGGATCGTCGACGAGCGCGATCGACAGCTCCGCGCCCTCGAGCCCGAGGGTCGCGAGCATGCGCTCTGCCTGCTTCTCGAGCGCGCGCGCCGAGGCGCGCACGGGCGAGCGCCCGCTGCGCGAGACGCGCACGGTCGAGGCCGCCGGCCCCTCAGAGCGAGGCGGACCGGCTGTCTTCTTCGGCTTCGTCGGCGCCATGGCACTTCGCGAAGGGTTTGCCGCTGCCACAGGGGCACTCCATGTCGCCTGCCAGGGCGGGCTCCTGCTCCGGCGGGGGGCCTTCGTCGGCGCCCGTGGGCAGAGGCTCGTCGTGGCGCGCGATGCTCATGGCCAGCTCCTGGGCGTGGCGCAAGAGATCGTTCTCCTCGATCCGGCGCTCGTCCTCGGCGCGCTCGATGCGCAGCTTCGTCATGAGCTTGCTCATCACGCCCTGCGAGACGCGCGCGACCATGCCCACGAAGATGTTGTAGCCCTCCTTCTTGTACTCCTGCTTCGGGTCCTTCTGGCCGTAGCCACGGAGGCCGATGCCGTCGCGGAGGTGCTCCATGTCGTTGAGGTGGTCGACCCAGGCCTTGTCGAGCTCCTCGAGGTACACGTGGCGGAAGGCCTTGAGCACGAGCTCCCAGCCGATCTCCTCCTCCTTCGCCTCGAAGCGCTTCTCGGCGAGCTCGTAGAGGTGGTTCGCCAGCGACTCGGGGTCGCCGTAGTCGGCGATGTCGTCCTCGAGCTCGATGCCGAAGGTCTCCTTCATGCCCTCGAAGATGCCGCCCCAGTCCCAGTCCTCCGGCGGCTTCGCCGGCGGGCAGGACTCCTCGACCATCGCGCCGATGATGCGGTCCATGAGATCGAGGATGCGCTCTCGCTGCTCGGTGAGCGCGAGCGGCGCGAGCTCGACGAGCTCGTCGTAGGCCTCGGCCGGCTTCTTCGCCTTGCTCGTGAAGTCGGTGAGGATGCCCCAGCCGGGGAAGGCCTGCGAGCCCGCGTAGAGGATGCGCTTCAGGTCGTCGAGCTCGACGAGCTCGAGGCCCTTGCCCTCGAAGTCCTTGCGCGTGACCTTGCGCGGCTCGCCGTCCTTGTCGAGCGGTGAGAGCGGGTCGGAGAGGTACATGCCGAGGATGCTGCCGACGACGGGGGTGACCTCGTCGACGATCTTCTTGCGAGGCTTGATCGTGCGCTTGTCGCCGGTGGGTTTGCCGTCCTCGTCGACGATCTCGGGCGTGTAGCGGCCGAGCAGGAGCGACTGGCGCAAGTCGTAGATCGTCTTGCGCTGCGAGTTCATCACGTCGTCGTACTCGAGCACGTTCTTGCGGATGTCGAAGTTGCGCTCCTCGACCTTCTTCTGGGCGTTCTCGATGCTCTTCGTGACCATCGGGTGCTCGATGGGCTCGTTGTCGGGCATGCCCATGCGCTCCATCAGGTTCTTCACCCGATCGCCGGCGAAGATGCGCATCAGGTCGTCTTCGAGGCTCAGGTAGAAGCGGCTCGCGCCCGGGTCGCCCTGGCGGCCCGCGCGGCCACGGAGCTGGTTGTCGATGCGGCGCGACTCGTGGCGCTCGGTGCCGATGATGTAGAGCCCGCCGAGCTCACGCACCTCGTTGCCCTCGGCTTCGCACTCGACGCGCAGCTTCTCCACGAGCGCCTCGAAGGCCTCGGGCTCTGCCTCCGGGTCGCGGTCTTGCTGGCGGAACTCCCACTTCGCGAGCATCTCGGGGCTACCGCCGAGCACGATGTCGGTGCCGCGGCCGGCCATGTTGGTCGACACGGTGACCGAGCCCCTGCGGCCGGCCTGGGCGACGACGAAGGCCTCGTTCTCGTGGTGCTTCGCGTTGAGCACCTCGTGCTTGATCTTGCGCTTCGTGAGGATCTTGCTGATGGCCTGGCTCTTCTCGACGCTCGTCGTGCCGACGAGGATCGGCACGCCCGCCTCGTGGTGCTCGAGCAGGTCGTTGACGACGGCGGTGAACTTCTCGGGCTCCGTCTTGTAGACGACGTCGTGGAGGTCCTCGCGGACGATGTTCTTGTTCGTCGGGATGATGACGACGTCGAGCTTGTAGGTGCTGTGGAACTCGCCCGCCTCGGTGTCGGCGGTGCCCGTCATGCCCGAGAGCTTCTTGTAGAGGCGGAAGAGGTTCTGGAAGGTGATCGTCGCCATCGTGCGACTCTCTTCCTGGATGCGCACGTGCTCCTTCGCCTCGACCGCCTGGTGCAGGCCGTCACTCCAGCGTCGGCCCGCGAGCACGCGGCCGGTGAACTCGTCGACGATGAGGACCTTGCCCTCGCGCACCAGGTAGTTGACGTCGCGCTTGTAGAGCGTGTGCGCGCGCAGACACTGGTTGAGGATGTGCAGGGTCTCGAGGTTCTCGGCGTCGTAGAGGTTCCTCGTCTTGAGGATGCCGAGCTTGCCGAGCAGCTTCTCCGCGAGCTCGACGCCTTCGTCGGTGAGCGTGACGGTGTGGCCCTTCTCGTCGAGGTTGTAGTGCTGCTCGTTGCGCAGCTCCGGGATGGCCTCGTTGATGACCTTGTACTTGTCGCTCGAGCGCTCGCCCTGGCCGCTGATGATGAGCGGGGTGCGCGCCTCGTCGATGAGGATCGAGTCGACCTCGTCGACGATCGCGTAGTGCAGGGGGCGCTGCATGTACTCGAGCGCCGAGAACTTCATGTTGTCGCGCAGGTAGTCGAAGCCGAACTCGTTGTTCTGGCCGTAGGTGATGTCCGACTGGTAGGCGCGCTTCTTCTCGGCGTCGCTCTGCTGGTTCACGACGACGCCGGTGGACAGCCCCATGAAGCCGTAGAGCTTGCCCATCCACTCCGAGTCGCGGCGCGCGAGGTAGTCGTTCACCGTGACGACGTGCACGCCCTTGCCCTCGAGGGCGTTGAGGTAGCAGGGCAGGGTGGCGACGAGCGTCTTGCCCTCGCCGGTGCGCATCTCGGCGATCGCGCCGGAGTTGAGCACCATGCCGCCGATGAGCTGCACGTCGTAGTGGCGCATCTTCAAGACGCGGCGGCTGCCCTCGCGGCAGGCGGCGAAGGCCTCGACGAGGATGTCGTCGACGGTGGCGCCGTTGTCGAGCTTCTGCTTGAACTCCGCGGTCTTGGCCCTGAGCTGTTCGTCGGAGAGCTCCTTCATCTTGCTCTCGAGCTCGTTGATGGCGACGACCTTGGGCTGCAGCCGCTTGACCGTGCGCTCGTGAGACGTGCCGAAGAGCTTCTTGATCCAGGCGAACATGGGTGGGCCGGACCCTAATCCCGCCCCTTGTCGCGCGCAACGTGCTACGCCCGCGTGCTGTGGCGGGAGTCCGGGAGCATTACGAGGCGCGCTCGAAGCAAATCGACCTCGAGCTCGCCGAGCTCGCGCGGCGGAGCGATGGCCTCTCGCGCTGGCGCGGTCTCACGGCGCTGCCTGCGGGTCTGCTCGTCGTCTTCGGTTGGCTGAGCGGGCTGCCGGGCTGGGCCTGGGGCATCGCGGCGGCGCTCGGCGCCGTCTTCGTGGGCCTCGTGGTGAAGCACGGCTACATCACGGCGGCGGAGCTCGAGCTCGGACAGCGCAAGTTGCTCGTGCAGGCCGGGCAGAAACGCATGCTCGGCGAAGAAGAGCCCGAGGATCCGCACAGGAAGCGCGTCGACGACCCTCACGGCGCGCGATTCCTCGTGCCCGAGCACCCCTACGCCGGTGATCTCGACATCTTCGGCCAGGGCTCGCTCTTCGCAGCGATGTCGCGCGCCGAGACGGCCGTGGGCGAAGAGACGCTCGCGCGCTGGCTCGCACGCAGGGCGACGGCCAAGGAGATCGCCGAGCGCCAGGAGGCGGCGCGAGAGCTCGCCCAGAAGCCTCGCCTGCTCGAGGATCTCGCCGTGCTCGCGCGCCGCTCGCAGAGCAGGGGCCGCGCCGAGGACCCGCTCGCGCTCTGGGGCGAGGCCCCGAGCGAGATGCCCGTCGCCGGCGTCACGCGCCCGGAGGCGCAGAAGCGCAAGCTCTACGTGGTGCTCGGCGCCGTCTCGGTGCCGCTCACCATCCTCGCCTTCAACCTGCGCGGCACGCTCGCGGGGCTGCACCCCTGGGCCTCGCTCGCCTACGTGGCGCCGCTGCTCGGGCAGCTCGTCGCGCTCGGCGCGATGCTCGGGCCGGTGCGCCGCATGATCGACTTCGTGACCTCGCGCGAGGCGCCCTTCGGGCGGTTCCGCGGCGTGTTCGAGCTGGTCGAAGCGATGGAGGTCGAGGCGCCGATGCTGAAGCGCGCGAAGGCCGCGCTGCTCGGCGAGGGCGGCGAGCCGCGCGCCTCGGAGGAGATCGCCCGGCTCGAGCGCGTCGTGGGCTTCGCCGACCTGCGCCACAACAGCCTCGTCCACTTCTTCGTCAACCTCGGGTTGCTCTACGACATCTGGGTGGCGCTCTTCCTCGAGCGCTGGCGCGTGCGCTCCGGCAAACGAGCGCGCGCCTGGCTCGTGGCGCTCGGCGAGCTCGAGGCCCTCGCGAGCCTCGCGAGCTACGCGGCGGAGCACCCTGACCACGCCTGGCCCGAGCTCGTCGAGGGCGAGGCGCTGCTCGAGGCCGAGGCGGTGGGGCACCCGCTGCTCGCGCCGACGAAGCGCATCACCAACGACGTGCGGCTCGGCACCGGCGATCGCGCGCTGCTCGTGACGGGCTCGAACATGAGCGGCAAGAGCACCTACCTGCGCTCGATGGGCCTCTGCGCGGTGATGGCGCAGGCCGGCAGCGTCGTCTGCGCGAAGAGCGCGCGCCTCAGCAGGCTCGACGTGTGGACGAGCATGCGCATCCAGGACTCGCTCTCGAAGGGCGCCTCGCACTTCTACGCCGAGCTCTTGCGTCTGCGCGCGGTGGTCGAGGGCTCGCGGCGCGCGCCGGTGCTCTTCCTGCTCGACGAGATCCTCCACGGCACGAACTCGCGCGAGCGCACGATCGGCGCGCGCGGCGTGGTGCACCACCTCGTCGAGGGAGGCGCGATCGGCGCCGTGTCGACCCACGATCTGGCGCTCGTGCAGCTCGCCGAAGAGAGCGGCGGCAAGGTGCGCATCGTGCACTTCAGCGACCGCATCGAGGGCTCGGAGATGGTCTTCGACTACACGCTCAAGCAGGGGGTCGTGCGCTCGACGAACGCGATCCGCCTGATGAAGCTCGTCGGCATCGACGTGGCCTACGACGACCAAGCGCCCACCTCCGAGAGCCCGCCGCCTGACTGACCGAGCTCAGGAGGCCGATCGCGAGAGTCGCGGCCTCCGAGAGACACCGCTTCCGAGAGACAGGGTGAACGGGTGTGTGCTACCCTGTACGCCGACATGAGCGCCGCCAGAGTGCTGCAGCCGCGAGCGAGCGACGAGACGCAGATCGACTGCGTGGCCCTCGAGGGCGCGGCGTTCCAGGCGCTGGTGGGCTGCCTCGTCGAGGAGCTCGAGCAGAGCCACGAGGCGCTCGGTGCGACCGCGACGCAGCTCGCTTCGGTCCTCCGTGAGGTCTCCGAGCGCTGCTCGGACGACACGCCCGATCAGCAGGCCGATGCGCTCTCTCACCTCTTGATCCACGCGCATGAGCTGCTCGCCGGCGCCACGCAGCTCCGTGGCGAGGCGCTCTTCGACGCGCGGGTGGTTCCTTCTGCCGAGCTCGACGCCTCTGCCGTGCTCGAGCTGGGCCCCGAGCGTGCGCCGTCGATCCTGCCCGAGAGCGGCGTCGTGCGCCGCAGCACGCTGCGCTCGCCCTCGGAGCCGGGTCGCTCGGAGCCCGGGCTGCCCGGCGCGCCGTCCGAGGTGCAGATCGCCGCCTCGGCCGACGACTTCGACGACGAGACCGAGGTGACGATGCCCGCCATCACGCGCATGAACGTCTCGGTCTTCGACATCGACGACGACGAGACCGAGCACACGATGCCCGGCGTCGCGCCGGCGTCGAAGCCGCGCAACGGCCTCCGCCTGCGCTGATCCGCTGGCTCCGCAGGGCGCTGCGGAGCTGATCCACGCTCTGGGGCGGCAGAGTGGGGCGGCAGAGTGGGGCGGCAGAGTGGCGCGGCAGTTTGCCGCGTCTGACGAGGAGGCTGCGACCTCGTGACGCATGGGCGGCGTCGGGTCCGAGGACTAGACAGCTCGCGTGCGCCTCTGGTCGAGCCTCGTCGCCCTCTGCCTCTACGCCGTCGCGGCTGAGGCGTCGGCGAGCGTGTGCTGCGGAGACCCGGCCGGGCTCGGTGAGCGCCTCGGGCGCTTCGAGATCGCGGCGGCGAGCATCGGCCAGGATCTGCGCTACCGCGTCGGCAGCTACGACGACGAGGGCAGCTTCGCGGGCATGCCCGCGGGCGACTCCGAGCTCGGTCTGCGCACGCGCGCCGCTTGGACCGTGCGCGTCGCCAAGCCGCTCGAGATCGGGATCACGCTGCCCCTGATCACGACCTTCGCGAGCAAGGGAGGCACGAGCGATCAGCGCATCGGCGTGGGCGACGCGGTCTTCGGCGCGCGTGTGACGCTCCTGCCGGTGCCGGTCTACGAGCTGTGGCCGGGCGTCGCGCTGACGACCGCGGTCGTCGCTCCGCTCGGTCGACCGAGCTGGCGCAGCGAGAGCGCGATCGGCGCCGACGTCAGCGGCCAAGGTGTGCCCGAGCTGCGCTTCGGCCTCGTCTTGGAGGAGGCGATCGAGGGCAGCTGGTTCGTGCTCGCGAGCGGCACGCTCGGGCTCTTCGCGGCGAGCGACGCGGGAGGTCGAGAGGTGCAGCGCGCGCCGCGCGTCGGTGTGCAGCTCGTGACCGGGCCCACCTTCGAGGGCCTCGCCTTCGGCGCGGGCGTCGAGCACGAGCGGGAGGCTTCGCCCTCGGTCGCGGGCAAAGACGGCAGCGGAGGCCGCCGGCAGACGAACGCGCTCGCCACGGCGATCGTCGACGTCGGCGAGGGGCTCGCGCTCGTGCCGACCCTGCGCGTCGCGCTGCCGATCGAGAGCCTCGGTCGCGCCGAGAAGGCGGACATCATCTCTGGGATTGCCCTGCGCATGGGCTGGGAGGCGCGATGAAACGAAGCGTCTTGATGCATGGGTGCGGCCGGCGCGCTTGGCTCGCGCTGGCGCTGGTAGCGACGGCTGCGGTCGCGTGTCAGGCGGCGCCCGACGAGGCCGTCGAGGTCGAGCGGCTCGGTGAGGCGGGCGAGCTGATGTTCGAGCTGTCGATGGACCGCGTGGTGGAGGGGCCGAACGAGCTCGAGCTCTGGGTCCGCGAGGCGAGCACCCACGATCTGGTCGACGTCGAGCTCTCGGTCGATGCGCTGCACGTCGAGATGGGGCATGGTTCGGAGGTGCAGCCCGAGATCTCGCGCACCCGCGACGGCGGCTACCTCGTCTCGGGCCTGTCGCTCGCGATGCCCGGGCGCTGGACGGTCTTCGTCGACGCGCAGGCCGCGACGCTCTCCGATCGCCTCCAGTTCGACGTCGTCGTGCGATGAGCCAGCCCGCCGCCGAAGCCACACCCTCGCTGCAGGCCGCGTGGCCTTGGCTCGCCAGGCTGCGCTGGGCCGTGGCGCTCTCGCTCGCGGCGTCGCTTCCGGTCGGCATCCACTACCTCGGCCTGCCCGTCGACTGGCACATCGCGCTGCCCGCGCTCGTCGCGCTCGTCCTGCTCGACTTCGGCTTCTCGCATGCGCTGCGCCGCGGCTGGGTCGTCAGCGCGCGCTTCGCCGCGATCTCGGTCGCGGTCGATCTCGTCTTGCTGGCCACGGTGCTCTCTGCCGCGGGCGCCGCGGCCAACCCCTTCAGCGCGCTCTTGCTCGTCTACGTCGCGCTCGCCGCCTCGCTCTTCGAGATCGGCGTGACGCTGTCGCTCGCCTTGCTCTCGGCGCTCGCCTTCGGCGCGCTGTTCCTCGTGCCGGGCCCCTCCTGCCATCCACCCACCGATCCGGCCTTCTCGAGCCACCTCTACGGCATGTGGGGCGCCTTCGCGCTCGCCGCGACGCTGGTCGCGCTCTTCTCCACGCAGGCGCGGCGCGCGCTCGCCGAGCGAGAGCGTGAGCTCGCGGAGCTGCGCCGTCGCGCCGAGGAGTCCTCGCGTTTCGCCGCGATCGGCGCGCTCGCCGCAGGAGCGGCGCACGAGCTCGGCACGCCGCTCGGCACGATCTCGGTCATCGCCTCGGAGCTCGCCAGAGACGAGCTCGAGCGAAGTGAAATCGGCGAGCAAGCGCAGGAGATCGTGCGCCAGGTCCAGCGCTGCAGGGAGGTGCTGAGGCGCATGCACCCGAGCGCGCAGCGCAGCGCCGTCGTGCCGGCCGAGGTCGAGCTCAACGCCGAGGTGGCGCGCAGCATCGAGGCCTGGAGGCACGCGCACCCCGAGGCCGTGGTGGAGCACCGCGCCGGGGCGCCCGCGCGGCTCGCGATCGGCGACGAGGATCTGCACGCCTCGCTCGGCGTGCTGCTCGACAACGCGCTCGATGCGTCGCGCGCGACCGGCGCGCTCAGGCCGATCGTCGTCTCGAGCGGGCTCTCCGAGGGCGAAGCGCTCGTGGTCGTCGAAGACGAGGGCACCGGCGTCGACGCGGCGATCGCCGGCAGGCTCGGCGAGCCCTTCTCGAGCACCAAGGAGCCCGGCGAGGGCATGGGGCTCGGGCTCTACCTCGTGCGCAGCCTGCTCGAGCACGTCGGCGGCCGCCTCGAGATCGAGCCTCGCGAGCGCGCCGGCACGCGCGTGCGCATGAGCTTCGCGTTGCCCGGCAAAGCGGCGGAGGCGAGCCCTTGAGCGCCGACGAGACCCTGCCCACGCTGCTGCTCGTCGACGACGACGAGGCCTTCCGCTCGGCGCTCGGTCGGGCCCTCGCGCGCAGGGGCTTCGCCGTGACGGCCGCGGCCTCCGCGGCGGAGGGCGAGGCGCTCGCGCGCGCGCAGACCTTCGAGTACGCGATCGTCGACGTGCGCATGCCAGGCGGCGACGGCATCAGCTTGGTCGGTACGCTCAAGTCGATCGACGAGGGCACACGCGTCGTGGTGCTCACCGGCTACGGCACGATCGCCAGCGCGGTCGTCGCCGTGAAGGCGGGCGCGGTCGACTACCTCACCAAACCCACCGACGCCGAGGCCTGCGAGCGCGCTTTGCTCGGCCGGCGCCTCAGCGCCGACCCGGAGGCCGACGTGCCCTCGCTCGACCGCGTCGAATACGAGTACCTGCAGCGCGTGCTCTCCGACTGCGACCAGAACATCTCCGAGGCCGCGCGCCGCCTCGGCATGCACCGAAGGTCCTTGCAGCGCAAGCTGTCGAAGGACGCGCCGCGGCGCTGATTGCCCGGAGCGTCGAGCGCGTGGCGGCCCGCGCGGCGCGGCCCGAGCGCCGTCAGCGCGTCTCCTCGCGCAGCCGGCTGAGCAGCTCGTCGACGCTCTTCTTGGCGTCGCCGAAGAGCATCTCGACGTTGGGCCGCACGAAGAGCGGGTTGTCGATGCCGGCGTAGCCCGCGGCCATACCGCGCTTGGTGACGACGACGAGCTTCGACTTCCACACCTCGAGCACCGGCATGCCGTAGATCGGGCTCGAGGGGTCGTCGAGCGCGCTGGGGTTCACGATGTCGTTGGCGCCGCACACGATGACCACGTCGGTCTGGGGCAGATCGTCGTTGATCTCGTCCATCTCGAGCACGATGTCGTAGGGGACCTTCGCCTCGGCCAGCAGCACGTTCATGTGCCCGGGCAGGCGCCCCGCCACCGGGTGGATGGCGAAGCGGAACTCGACGCCGCGCCCGCGCAGCAGCTTGGCGATCTCGAAGAGCGTCGACTGCGCCTGCGCGACGGCCATCCCGTAGCCGGGCACGATCACGATGCTCTTCGCCGCGAGCATGGCCTTCGCGAGCCGCTCGGCGTCGGTGGTCTTCACCTCGCCCGTCTGCCCTCCGGGCTTCGGCGCGGGCTTCGCGCCCTCCTGCGCGCCGAAGCCGCCGAACACCACGCTCAGGATCGAGCGGTTCATCGCGCGGCACATGATGATGCTCAGGATCGCGCCGCTCGAGCCCACGAGCGCGCCCGTCACGATGAGCAGGTCGTTACCCAGCATGAAGCCCGCGGCCGCCGCGGCCCAGCCCGAGTAGCTGTTGAGCAACGAGACGACGACGGGCATGTCGGCGCCGCCGATGGCCATGACGAGCAGGACGCCGAGCAGCGAGGCGATGGCCGTCATGACGCCGAGGTGCATCAGGCCCTCGTGACCGGGCGCGGCGAGGAAGGGTACGGCGAGCGCGACGCAGCCGAGCAACATCGCCGCGTTGAGCGCGTGGCGCCCCGGGAAGAGCAGAGGCTTCGAGCCGATGGTGCCGCGCAGCTTGCCGAAGGCGACGACCGAGCCGGTGAAGGTGACCGCGCCGACGAGCACGCCGATGTAGATCTCGATCGAGTGCACGAGCCGCGCGGTGCCCTCGAGCGTGTGCGCCGGGTCGAGGTACGCGGCGAAGCCCACGAGCACCGCGGCCGCGCCGACGAAGCTGTGCAGGATCGCGACGAGCTCGGGCATGCTCGTCATCGCGACGCGCGCGGCGAGCACGGCGCCCACGGCGAAGCCGGCGGCGAGCGCGGCGAGGATGGGGAGCTGGCCGCCGCCCGCGGTGGCGACGGTGACGCCCGTGGCGAGCGCCATGCCGAGGATGCCGTAGGTGTTGCCGCGGCGGGCCGTCTCTTGCGAGGCGAGCCCTCCGAGGCAGCGCACGAAGAGCACCGCCGCGACGAGGTAGAGGCCGGTGGCGAGGGATTGGGTCATCGCGTCGGGCTCACTTCCGGAACATCGCCAGCATGCGGCGGGTGACGAGGAACCCGCCGGCGACGTTGATGCTCGCGAGCAGGATGGCGAGGATCCCCAGCACCGTGGCGGGCGCGGCGATCGGGCCGGTGGCGGCGAGCATGCCGCCGATGAGGATGATGCCGCTCACCGCGTTGGTGACGCTCATGAGCGGGGTGTGCAGCGCCGGCGTGACGTTCCACACGACCTGCCAGCCGACGAAACAGGCGAGCACGAAGACCGTGAGGTGGGAGAGGAACTCGCTCGGCGCGACGTAGCTCAAGAGGCCGATCGCGAGGCAGGCCGCGAGCAGCGCGATCGTGGAGGCGCGCCCGCCGGGTGGAGCGTGGTGACCGTGCGCGTGTTTGCCCGCGGCCACGGGCGGCGGCGCCGACTTGGGCTCGTGCGCGACGGGCGGCCTGAGGCTCGGGGGCCTGCGGGAGGGCCTCGGCTCGGGCACCTTCGGTCTAGGTGGTGGTGGCCAGCGCAGCTCGCCGCCCTGCATCACGAGCGCGCCCGCGACGACCTCGTCGTCGAGGTCGATGTGGAAGCTCTTGCCTCCGCCCATGTCGGCGAGCAAGTGCGTGAGGTTCGTGCCGTAGAGCTGGCTCGCGGTCGGCGCGAGGCGGCTCGGCAGGTCGACGAAGCCGAGGATGCTCACGCCCGCGTGCGTGATCACCTGCCCGGGCGCGGTGAGCGCGCAGTTGCCTCCGGCCTCGGCGGCCAGATCGACGATCACGCTGCCGGCCCGCATCGACTCGACGAGCTCCGTGGACAGCAGCACCGGCGCGGGCTTGCCGGGGATGAGCGCCGTCGTGATGATGATGTCGACCTCGCGCGCCTGCGCGGCGAAGAGCGCCATCTCGGCCTCGATGAAGGCCGGGCTCATCTCCTTGGCGTAGCCACCCTCGGTCTCCGCGTCCTCGGGGACCTCGAGCTCGAGGAACTCGGCGCCCAGGCTCTCGACCTGCTCCTTCACCGCCGGGCGCGTGTCGAAGGCGCGCACGATCGCCCCGAGGCCGCGCGCCGCGCCGATCGCCGCGAGCCCGGCCACGCCCGCGCCGATGATGAGCACCTTCGCCGGAGGGACCTTGCCCGCGGCGGTGATCTGCCCCGTGAAGAAGCGCCCGAAGAAGCTCGCCGCCTCGATGACCGCGCGGTAGCCGGCGATGTTCGCCATGCTGCTGAGGGCGTCCATCTTCTGGGCGCGGCTGATGCGCGGGATGAGATCCATCGCGATCACGGTCGCCTTGCGCTTGGCGAGGCGCGCGAGCAGCTCGGCGTTCTTCGCCGGCCACACGAAGGAGATCACCACCGCGCCCTCGCGCAGGAGCTCGGCCTCGTGGTCGCCCTCGGCGGGCTGCTCGAGCGGGCGGACCTTCAGCAGGATCTCGGAGGCCTCGAACACCTCCCGGTGCCCGGCGACGATCTGGGCGCCGGCGGCCTCGTAGGCCGAGTCCTCGAAGGAGGCGCGCTCGCCCGCGCCGGACTCGACGATCACCTCGAAGCCGAGCTGCACGAGGCGCTTGGTGGTCTCCGGGGTGGCGGCGACGCGGCGCTCGCCGAGGCCGATTTCACGAGGGATCCCCAGCTTCATGGCCGGCAGACTAACCCCAACCGCCTCGCCTCCGGGCCGCAGTTGTTGCGCGGCGCCACGTCTCTCTCGCTCCGCCTCGCCCGCGGCTCGCCGCGCGGCCCCTCCCGGAGCGGCGTTTTGCTATGGTTCGCGCCCCGATGGCGACCCCGATCCCCCGGAACGAAGCCGCGTTCACGCTCGCGGAGCTCGTCTACGGCACCGACGCCCAGCCCCTCGGCGGCCTCTCGCCCCACGCCGCCGCGTCGCGCATCGTCGGAGTGTCGACCGACTCGCGCTCGGTGGAGGCGGAGAACCTCTTCGTCGCGCTCGTCGGAGAGCGCTTCGACGGCCACGAGCACGCTCGCGCCGCGCTCGAGCGTGGTGCGCGCGCCGTGCTCGTCTCGCGCGAGGTCGACGGCCTGAGCGAGCTCGCGCGCTCGCGAGGCGCGGCGGTGCTCCGTGTGCCGGACACGCTCGTGTCGCTCGGCGACCTCGCCCACTGGCACCGGGTGCGCTGGGCGCGCCAGCACACGAAGGCGACGAAGCTCGTCGGCATCACCGGCTCCGCCGGCAAGACGACCACGCGCCTCGCGGTCGCGCGCAGCCTCGCCGCGCTCGGTCGCGCGGTCCACGCCTCCACGGGCAACCTCAACAACGCCATCGGCGTGCCCATGTCGCTCTTCGGGCTCGGTCCCGAGCACGACGCCGCCGTCATCGAGATCGGCATGAATTCCCCCGGGGAGATCGCGCGCGGCACGAGCGTCGCGAAGCCCGACGTGGGCCTCGTCACGCTCGTCGCGGCCGCGCACACCGAAGGGGTCGGCGACGTGTGGGGTGTGCAGCGCGAGAAGGGCTCGCTGCTGCTCGGGCTCGACGCGGACGGGGTCGCGATCGTGAACGGCGACTGCGCGCTCACGCGCGCCACGCTGCTCTGCTCGCCGGCGCGCCGCTCGATCGTCTACGGGGAGCACGAGGGCTGCGATCTGCGCCTGCTCGAGCGCAGGCCGCTCGGCCTCGACGGCTCGGCGCTGCGCGTCGCGCTCGCGTGGGGGCGCGAGGCTCCGCTCCAGCTCGAGCTCCGCACGGCGCTGCTCGGGCGCGCGGGCGCCTACGCGACGCTCGCGGCGCTCGCCACGCTCGTCGCCATCGTAGACCCGCTCAGGCTCGAGGCCGAGGCGCTCTCTGCGGCCCTCGAGAGCATCGACGCGGGCGAGCTGGGCCGGCTCGCGGCGCGCCGCTCGAGCGACGGCACCGTCGTCGTCGACGACGCCTACAACGCGAACCCCGCGTCGATGCAGTCGAGCATCCACGCCGCGCGTGAGCTCGCCGAGGCCGCTTCGTCCAGGCTCGTGCTCGTGCTCGGCGCGATGTACGAGCTCGGCGAGCTCTCGTCGGAGCTGCACGCCGAGCTCGGCCGGAGCGCCGCGCTCGCGGGACCGGCCGCGCTCGTCGTGGTCGGTGAGCTCGCGGAGCCGCTCGCCGAGGCCGCGCGCGCCGAGCTCCGGGCCGCCGGGAGCGACGCGCGCGTGGAGCACGTCGCGACGGCCTCCGAGGCGAGCGTGCTCGTGCGCGAGCTCGTTCGGCCGGGCGACGTCGTGCTCGTCAAGGCCTCCAACTCGGTCGGCCTCTCCGCCGTCGCGAGGTCCCTCTTCGAGAGCTCTTCCCATGTCCACTGAGGTCTTCGCCCCCTCCTTCTTCGCGCGTTCGCTCGGCGGGCGCCGCGTCGTCGTCGTCGGCCTCGGCCGCTCCGGCGTCGCCGCCGCGAGCCTGCTGCGCGCCCACGGCGCCGAGGTCGTCGGCACCGACGCCGCGTCCCGCGAGAAGCTCTCCGACGCCGCGCGCGCGCTCGAAGGGAGCGGCGTCGAGCTCGCCGTGGGTGGCCACGGCGCCGCGGGCCTCGAGCGCGCCGAGCTCGTCGTCGTCTCGCCCGGCGTGCCACGCTTCGCCGCGCTCGATCAGGCCGAGGCCGCGGGCGTCGAGGTCATCGGAGAGATCGAGCTCTTCCACCGCTTCGTGCCCGGCGTGCCCAGCGTCGCGATCACCGGCTCGAACGGCAAGAGCACCACGACCACGCTCGTCGGTGAGCTGCTCGAGGCCATGGGCGCGCGCCCCTTCGTCGGAGGCAACCTCGGCGTGCCTCCCTGCGAGGCGGTGCCTCGTCCTGGGGGCGTCGCGCGCTTCGAGCACGAGGTCGTCGTGCTCGAGATCTCGAGCTTCCAGGCCGAGCGCGTGCCGACCTACCGGCCGCGCCGCGCCGCGCTGCTCAATTTGAGCCCCAATCACCTCGACCGCTACGACTCCTACGAGGGCTACGTCGCCGCCAAGGGCAACCTCTTCGTGCAGCAGGAGCCGAGCGACGCGGCGGTGATCCCCGCGGGTGACGCCGCGTGCGAGGCCCAGGCCCGGCGTGGCCGCGGGACCATCCTGCGCTTCGGCCTGGCCTCCGGCCCGCCGGCCGACTTCGTCGTCGAGCGCGACGCCATCGTCGACGTCGCGCGTGGGCTGCGCTTCGACCGCGGCGCGATGCGCCTCGCGGGCGATCACAACGCGCTCAACGTGGCCGCCTCGCTGGCGCTGCTCGCCGATCGCGAGCCCGAGCCCGCGCTCGTGCGCGAGGTGCTCGCGAGCTTCGCGGGCCTCGCGCACCGCATCGCCAAGGTCACCGTCGTCGACGGCGTCGTCTTCTACGACGACTCCAAGGGCACGAACGTCGGCGCGAGCGTGGCGGCGATCCGTGGCCTCGCCGAGAACCGCGTGGTGCTCGTCGCCGGAGGTCGCGACAAGCTCGGCTCCTACGATCCGCTGGTCGAGGCCCTGCGCGATCGCGGTCGAGGCGCCGTGCTCATCGGCGAGGCTGCCGACCGGCTCGCCGAGGCGATCGGCACCACCGTGCCCCTACGACGGGCAGGCTCGATGGCCGAGGCGGTCGAGGCCTCCTTCGAGCTCGCCGAGCCAGGCGACGCCGTGCTGCTCTCACCGGCTTGCTCGAGCTTCGACATGTTCCGCGACTACCACCACCGCGGACAGGCCTTCGTCGAGGCCGTGGAGTCGCTCGCGGCTCGGCGCGCGGGCTGAAGACGTGACCAGAAATGCCAAACAGTGCTTGGGGCTGGGGCCCCGAGCGCCGCGCGCGGCAGCCGACGACAGAGAATTCTTCGCCCAATTCTCCGCATTTCTCGATTTCTGACGAACATCAAGTCGAAAAGCCGAACCCCTGGGTTCGGCTTCTCTGGTCAGCTACTGAGCGAGAGCGGCGAGCGCGAGTCCACACGCGCGCCCCGCGGCCAGGGATGGGGGCGCTCCTCGGAGCGCCTCCGCTCACTTCATGAGCCCGCCGAGGCCCATGAAGATCTCGAGCACGATGAGGACCACGATCGCGGCCTCGAGGAAGACCATGCGCCGGTTGGTGCTGAGCTCGAGCAGCTGCGAGACGGCCTCGCGCACGATCACCAGCTTCGCCTCGAGGGCCTTGAAGCGCTCGGGGATCTCGAGGTGGTGCCGCATGAGATCGTAGAGGCGCTCGGCAGCCTCGTCGTCCCAGGTGAAGTCGGGCTTCTCGAGCAGGGACATCGAGCTGACGATCTCCACCTGCGAGGCCATCGACGAGCCGGCGAAGCGCGTGAGATCGCGCGTGCTGCCGGCGGGGCGCCCGAGCCTCGCGACCTCGTCGGCGATGATGCGGATGCGTTCGAGCGTGCGCTGCAGGTCCACGTCGTAGTGGTCGATGCTCACCGACTGCGCGAGCACCGTCGCGACGGCCTCGAGCTCGAGCGTGCTCAGCGAGGGCACGATCACGCGGTCGAACTTCACCTCGGGCGCTTTGCGGCTCGGGTCGATCTCGATGGGGAAGGTCTCGCGCTGCTGGATCTGCGGCTCTCGGGGCAGGTTCTTCTCGAAGGTCTTGCGCAGCTCTTCGGCCTTGGCCTTGGGCACGTTGACGAAGACCAGCGCACCGAAGTCGAAGGCGAGCAGCGTCTGCTCGCCGCCGAGCTCCACGATGAGCAGGGTCTTCGTGAGGCGGAAGCGCGCCGAGCTGGGCAGCCAGCCGGGCACTTCCTTGAGCGGAAAGCGTGACTCGAAGGAGCACGCGTCGACCTCGAGCGTCTTGGCGGACACGATGCGCGCGAGGCTCCGGCCACGGGCGGGCGCCGTCAAGCCGTGCGCGCCGCGTTCACCCGTCGAGCCCCAAAGCGTGGCATCATCCCGCCCGGGGTACGTGCAAGAGCTCTTCGAGATCGTCCTGGCGTTTCCGACGGTGATCTACACCGTCTCGATGGCGCTTTCGCTCGTCTACTGGCTGTTCGTCGTGATCGGCGCCGTCGACATCGACGCGCTCGGTGGTTCGGCGGAGGGCGCAGCCGACGGCGTGGCCGACGGCGTCTTCGAGGGCGCGAGCAAGGGCGTGATGGAGGGCGCAGCCAAAGGCGTCTTCGAGGGCGCGGCGAAGGGCGTCGTCGAGGGGGCGACCAAGGGCGTCTTCGAAGGCGCGAGCAAAGGCGCGCTCGACGCTGCCGCCGAGGGCGCGACCGAGGGGCTCGACGTCGGCGACGGTGTGCTCGCCACGCTCGTGAGCGCGCTCCGGCTTCGCAGCGCGCCCGTGACCGTGGTGCTCAGCCTGCTCGCGGTCTTCGGCTGGCTCGCCAGCACGGTCTTCATCCAGAACCTGGGCCAACCTGGCGTGATCGGCAGCACCGGGGTCTTCTTCGGCTCGGGGCTCTTCGCGTTGCTCGTCACGAGCCTCGTGATCCGCCCGCTCGCGCCGGTCTTCGCGATGCGCTCGGCGCAGGGCAAGGGCGAGATCGTCGGCAAGATCGCGCTCGTGAGCACGGGTGAGGTCACCTCGAGCTTCGGCCAGGCCACGGTGGAAGACGGCGGCGCCGGCCTCATCGTCCAGATCCGCTGCGAATCCGGCACCCTCAAGCGCGGCGACCGGGTCGTGCTCGTGTACTTCGACGAAGCGCAGCGCGTCTACCAGGTCGAGAAGCTGCCCGACTCCGACGAGCTCCCGCGCGACGCCGCCAAGCTGCGCATCTCGAGCGAGGGCGGCGGAGACGACGCAGGCGACCCCACCGACGAAGCCGACCCCGCGCGTCGCCGGGCCTGAAGCGGCGCCCGGCGCTGGCTGGTCCGGGGCGCGAGTCCGGTGCTAGCTTCCGGCCCATGCTGGGACCCTTCGATCGTCGCCGCTTCCTGCAAGGTCTGCTCGTCACCGTGGCCGCGGGCGCCACACAGGCCTGCGACGACCGCCAAGAGCCCGACGGCGGCGGAGGGCCGCCGAGCACCGACCCGGCCGACCAGGCGCGCGTCTTCCCGCAGGGGCTCGCGTCGGGCGATCCCAAGCCCTCGAGCGTCGTTCTCTGGACGCGCGTAGCGCCGCCCTCCGCGGGCGAGGCGATCGACGTCGACTACGAGGTCGCGCGCGACCCGGGCTTCAGCGATCTGGTGGCCTCGGGCTCGCTGCGCGTCTCCGAGAGCACCGACCACACGCTGCGCATCCGCCTCACCGGGCTCGACCCCTACACGACCTATCACTACCGCTTCGTCGCGCTCGGCGTGCAGTCCGTCGACGGCCGCACGAAGACGGCGCCCTCGCCCGACGCCGACGTGAGCCCGCGCTTCGCCTTCGCTTCGTGCCAGGACTACATCGGCCGCTACTACCACGCCTACGCGGCGCTGCTCGCCGAGGGGCCGGTCGACTTCCTCGTCTTCCTCGGCGACTACATCTACGAGACCGACGGGGACCCCTCGTTCCAGACCTCGAGCGAGACGCGCAAGGTCGTGCTGCCCGACGGCCTCGAGCTCGAGCCCGGCGGCACCAAAGCCGCGCTCACGCTCGCCGACTACCGCACCCTCTACCGCACCTACCGCAGCGACCCGCACATCCAGGCGGTGCACGCGCAGGTGCCGTTCATCTGCATCTGGGACGATCACGAGTTCGCCAACGACTGCTGGCAGGATCACGCGACCGACTTCAACGATCTCAGGGGCGACGAGAAGAGCCCCGATCGCCGCCTCGCCGCGAACCGGGCCTGGCTCGAGTACCAGCCCGCCGACGTGGGCGACGACCCGGCTGGCCTGGTCATCCACCGCACGCTCCGCTACGGAAAACACGTCGAGCTCGTGCTCACCGATCAGCGCTCCTACCGCGATGATCACGTGATCCCCGAGGGCGCGCAGCCCTCCGACAAGCCCGCGGGCGCACCCGACGAGGTGCCGCCCTACGTCGCGGCCGGCAAGATCTTCGTCAATTCGGAGATCTTCTCGCGCAACTTCGTGAAGAAGGACGGCTTCGATCTCATCGAGGCCTACGTGCAGCCGACGATGCTCGGCGCCGATCAGAAGGCGTGGTTCCTCGACGCCGTGAAGAGCTCCACGGCCACGTGGAAGTTCTGGGGCAGCGAGACCCAGGTCGTGCAGATGGTGCTCGATCTCTCGAGCTTCGACCTGCCCGAGGCCTTCAAGGGGCTCTACTACTTCACGGTCGACCAATGGGACGGCTTCCGCACGGAGCGCCGCGAGATCGTCGAAGCGCTCGCGGGTACGCCCAACGTGGTCGTGCTCACCGGCGACATCCACGGCTTCTACACCGCGGAGATCCGCGTCGACCCCGACGACCCCACCAGCGAGCCGGTGCTCGTCGAGTACGTGACCTCCGGCATCAGCTCCTCGCCGGTGCAGCAGATCGCCAAGAGCGCCGTCGACGGCAACCCCGACTTCGAGGCGCTCGGCGCGCTCGTACCGCAGTTCGACGAGGTGCTCGCCATCGCGAGCCACGAGTACGGCCACCGCTCGAGCAACGTGAACGGCATCTCGATCGTCGAGGTCGACGGGGCGAAGGAGATTCGCGTGACCTTCCTCGAGGTCAGCGAGGTGCGCGAAGCGCAGGCAGGCGCGGTGAGCAAGCGCCGCTTCCGCACGCGCGCCGGCACGAACCGCGTCGAGCCCATCGCCGACTGAGGCCCGGCTCGCGCTGCCCGGCGCGGAGCCCCCACGACCGCGCCCCGCCCGCTCCTCACCGGAGCGGCGCGGGGGCGCTCGGCTTTGTTCGGAGCTGCACTCATGCGCAGCAGGCTCGCCTTCCGGTAGCGCGCGACTCGGCGCGCAAGTCGTGTAGCATCTCGGCCCTCGGGGAAGGGCAGGGGAGGCGCCGCCGTAGGTTGCGGGCCGCCGGACTCTCCCGGCTCCGAGGGGCGCGCCGGTCAGGCCGGCGAGCTCGCCACCTCTCGTTCCGTCTGCAGAAGGAGCTTCGCGCCCATGCCGGCCAACCTCGTCCCGGTCCTCGTCGTCGTAGGCTTTCTCGTCCTGCTCGTCTTCGGCGTCGTCATCATCGTCGCCAAGTTCTACCGGCAGGTCGATCAGGGTACCGCGCTCATCGTCAACACGATGAAGACCGAGCCGGTCGTCACCTTCACGGGTGCCGTCGTCTACCCGATCATCAACCGCGCCGAGACGATGGACATCTCCGTGAAGTCCATCGAGATCGATCGCCGCGGTCGAGAGGGCCTCATCTGCAAGGACAACATCCGCGCCGACATCAAGGTCGCGTTCTTCGTGCGCGTGAACAAGACGACCGAAGACGTGCTCAAGGTCGCGCAGGCCATCGGCTGCACGCGCGCCAGCGACCCACGCGTCATCGGCGAGCTCTTCAACGCGAAGTTCTCCGAAGCGCTCAAGACGGTCGGCAAGAACCTCAACTTCGAGGACCTCTACACCAAGCGCCAGCAGTTCAAGGACGAGATCATCAAGGTCATCGGCACCGACCTGAACGGCTTCGTGCTCGACGACTGCGCGATCGACTACCTGGAGCAGACGCTCATCGAGTCGCTCGACAAGGACAACATCATGGACGCGGAGGGCATCCGGAAGATCACGGATCTCACCGTCCAGCAGAACGTGCTCACGAACGACCTGCGCCAGAAGGAGCGCATGGAGATCGGCAGCCAGAACCTCGCCTCCGACGAGGCGATCTTCCGGTTCGAGCAGCGCCGCGCCGAGGCCGAGGCCAAGAAGATGCGCGAGATCGCGGTCGCGCAGGCCCGCGAGGAGAACGAGGCCCGCCGCATCTCCGAGGAGGAGATGAAGCGCACGCTCCTGCTCCGCCACAAGAACGAGGAAGAGACGCTCGTCGCCAACGAGGGCAAGGAGCGCGCGGTGCTCGTCGCCCGCCAGAACAAGGAGCGCGAGGTCCTCATCGAGATCGAGCGCGTGAAGAAGGCGCAAGAGCTCGAGCAGGTCGCCCGTGAGCGCGAGGTCGAGACCCAGCGCATCAACAAGGACAAGGACATCGAGGTCAAGAAGAAGGAGATCGCCGACGTCGTGCGCATGCGCATCGTCGTCGACAAGACGGTCGCCGAGGAGGAGGAGCGCATCAAGGACCTGCGCGTGCTCGCCGAGGCGAACCGCGGCAAGGAGTCGGTGCGCATCCACGCCGAGGCCGAGGCCGCCGAGCACCTCGTCAAGCAGGTGAAGGCCGCCGAGGCCTCCGAGGAGGTCGCGAAGCACAAGGCCCGCGAGAAGCTCACGATCGCCGACGCCGACCTCGAGGCGAGCGACAAGCTCGCGCGCGCGAAGGTGCGCCTCGCCGAGGGTGTGCAGGCCGAGGAGGCCGCCACGGGCCTCGCGCAGGCCCGCGTGAAGGAGGCCGACGCGGTCGCCACCGAGAAGCTCGGCATGGTCGAGGCGCGCGTCACGCTCGAGAAGATGCAGGCGGCCGCGCAGGGCGAGGAGCGCCAGGGTCTCGCGAAGGTGAAGGTGCAGGAGGCCGAGGCCGGCGCGATCGAGAAGAAGGGTCTCGCGGAGGCGATGGTCGTGCGCGAGCGCATGACGGCCGAGGCGACGGGCGAGGAGCTCAAGGGCCTCGCGGTCGTCAAGGTGCAGGAGGCCGAGGCCGCCGCCATCCAGAAGAAGGGCGCCGCCGAGGCCGACGCGATCCGCCAGAAGATGCTCGCGGAGGCCGCGGGCCTCACCGAGAAGGCGGCGGCGATGAAGGTGCTCGACCCGGAGAGCCGCGCGCACGAGGAGTTCCGCATCCGGCTCGAGGCGCAGAAGGACATCGCGATCCACGGGCTCGACACGCGCAAGCAGGTCGCCGAGCAGCAGGCGAAGATCCTCTCGCGCGCCTTCGAGCACGCGAAGATCCAGATCGTCGGCGGCGACGGCCAGTTCTTCGATCGCTTCGTGAAGGCCGTGAGCTTCGGCCAGTCCTTCGACAGCGCGATCGACCAGAGCGACACGCTGAAGACGGTGCTCGGCGACTACCTGAGCGGCGACAAGAGCCTCGCGGGCGACCTGAAAGACGTGCTCTCGAGGCCGGCCCTCGGCAGCGAGACCGCGAAGAACCTCACGATCAGCGCGGTGCTCGGCAAGCTCATGGTCGGCGCCGACGACGAGGCGAAGGCGAAGATCGCGAAGCTCGTCGCCCGCGCGCAGGAGCTCGGCATCGACGAGCTGTCGCCGCGCTGAGTCGACGCGGCTACATCTAGCGGGAACCGGCGGTCCTCGGAGCGAGGCCGCCGGTCGGTCTACGCTCCGTTCCCACGAGCACGATGGCCAACGAGCAAGTGCAAACCGAGAGTGCGGTCGAGCCGGAGAGCGCCACGGCGCTCGAGGGCGGCAGCTACGACGTCATCCGCAGGCGCCTGCTCGATCAGGCGACGGAGCTGTCGAAGAAGGCAGAGGCGCTCAACCAGCGGCGCGTCGAGACCTTCGGCGGCTCGCAGATCGCGCTGCTCGCCACCGATCGCGTTCGCACCGAGAACAACTGCGTGCCGCGCGACATCCGCACGGTCCGTGGTCAGCTGCTCTTCGGTTACAACGTCTTCGTCGGGCTGCGCACGGAGACCCAGATCTCGGACGTGTTCAGCGTGCACGAGCTCGTGCCGGCGGGAGAGGGCTTCGAGCTGCCGGCCGCGCCGATCGAGGCGGGGCACTTCCTCGCCGATGGCCAGTTCGTCCGCGATTTCACCGACCTCTACCGCTACAACCGAGAGACCAAGCTCCTGCAGCTGCGCGTGACGGATACGCGCCTGCTCGCGATCTTCCAGGTGGGGCAGCGCCTCACGGACCTGCGCGTCTTCCGCTGGGCCTTCGAGAAGGACGGCAGCATCCGCTACATGGACTCGCGCGGCGACGAGGACAACGTCGCCCCGAGGCAGCACGACTTCGCCTGGACGCAGGTGACGCGTGACGATCAGCGCGGAGGTGATCACCCGCACTTCAGCATCCTCGACGAGGTCTTCGTCGACACCGTGGGCGGCGACCTCACCATCAAGGTCGAGGACAACACGAAGGACGGCAAGGGCGTCTGGCGCGAGCCCGTCGAGGACAAGAACCAGACGCTCGACGACGCCGACATCGCCTACGCGAAGCTCGGCGCCTTCATCATCCTGCGCATCAAGCCCTACCGCGAGAACGCCTTCCGCTACCTCGTCTACAACACGCGCAACCAGGCGGTGGTGCGCGTCGACGCCATCGGCGAGAGCTGCCTGCAGCTGCCCGAAGACCAAGGCCTCATCTTCCCGGGCGGGTACTACCTGCGCACCGGCGAGTACAAGCTCTTCGAAGGCAACACCCAGGGGCTCATGCTGCGGCGCGTGTTCCGCGCGCCCAACGGCGAAGACGTGCTCTACGTCTACGAGCGCTTGGCAGACGGCTTCTACCTGCTCCTGCCTTACAACGTGATCCGTCAGGAGGTGTCGAACCCGATCACCTGCCACGGCTACAGCGTCTTCGACGACGGCAAGCTCGTCGTCTTCCGGTCGACCTCGGACGAGCCCACGAAGGTGCACCCGATGCAGATCTGGGGCACGCCGTTCTGCACGCAGGAGCACGCCGCGAGCGCGCCGACCGACGGCTCCTTCCTCGCGAAGATCGGCAACGCCGAGCTCGTGCGCGGCATCAGCGAGGCGCTCACGCTCGTGCGCCTCGCGCGCAACGAGCATCCCACGAGGCAGACCTACGAAGACGTCGTGTCCTCGGCGCGCCGCATGGGCGACGCCTTCCACTGGCTCGGCCACGCCGAGGCGATGGACTTCGCGTCGACCGTCACGGCGCTCACGAAGACGGCCGAGCTCGTCATCGACGAGTTCGAGAAGGTCACGGCGATCAAGAAGCGCTCCGCCGAGTCGCTCGCCGAGGCCGAAGAGACGCAGGCGCGCGTCGTGGCGAACCTGCGCCCCGACGACATCCGCAGCATCGAGGACTTCATGGGCTCGCTCGCGGATCTGCGCAAGCAGCGGGGCCACCTCATCACGCTGCGTGAGATGCGTTACATGGACCTCGCGCGCGTCGACCAGCTCGAGAAGCAGGTCGTCGAGGCCTTCGACGCCGTGTCCAAGGGCGCGGTGCAGTTCCTCCTGAAGCCCGCCGCGCTCGCGCCGCTCGTCGAGCGCCTCTCGGGCGTCGTCGACAGCATCTCCGCCGCCCAGAAGAGCGCCGAGCTCAAGGCCATGTCCGACGACACCGACAAGGTGGGCGAGGGGCTCGGCGTGCTCAGCGACATCATCAACGGGCTGAAGATCGACGACCCCACGGTGCGCACGAGCATCCTCGAGGGCATCGGCGAAGTGTACGGGCAGCTCAACCGCGCGCGCGCCACGCTGGTGAACCGGCGCAAGGAGCTCGCCGCCGCCGAGGGGCGCCACGAATTCGCGGCGCAGTTCAAGCTCTACGGGCAGGCGGTGGTGAGCGCGCTCGCGCTCTCCGACACCCCCGAGAAGTGCGACGAGACGATGTCGCGCCTCTTGCTCCAGCTCGAGGAGCTCGAGGGGCGCTTCGGCGAGTTCGACGAGTTCCTCGAGAGCCTCGCCGCAAAACGCGAGGAGGTCACCGACTCGGTCGCCGCCAAGCGACAGACCTTGCTCGACGAGCGCCAGCGGCGCGCTCAGAACATCGTCAGCGCCGCGGACCGCATCGTGCAGGGCATCGTGCGCAAGGCGCGCACCCTCACGACGGCCGACGAGCTCAACACCTACTTCGCGTCCGACGCGATGGTGCTCAAGCTGCGCGATCTCTCGCAGCAGCTGCTCGACATCGGCGCGAGCGTCAAAGCCGACGAGATCGACAGCAAGCTCAAGAGCGCGAGGCAAGACGCCCTGCGCGCCCTGCGCGACAAGGCCGACCTCTTCGACGGTGGCGAGAACGTCCTCCGTTTCGGCAAACACCGCTTCAACGTCAATACGCAGCCCGTCGAGCTCGCGCTCGTGCCGCGTCGCGACGACTCGGTGGGCGCCGACGTGCTCTACGTGCACCTCACCGGCACCGACTTCTACGAGAAGATCGTCGACGCCGCGCTCGAGGAGGCCCGCGACCTCTGGGATCAGCAGCTCGTCTCGGAGACACCCCGGGTCTACCGCTCCGAGTACCTCGCCGCGCGCATGGTCTTCTCCGCCGAGCGCGGCGAGGAGGGCCTCGTGCTCGATCAGCTCGTCGCGCTCGCGGGGCAGAAGAGCACACCGGGCCCCGACGGCGCGCACCCCGGCCTGCTCGAGGCCGTGCGCGCCTACGCGCAGACCCGCCACGACGAGGGCTACGAGCGCGGCGTACACGACGTCGACGCCGCGCTGATCCTCGAGCGCGTGCTCTCGATGTTCGCGACCGCGGGCCTCTTGCGCTACTCGGCCGACGCGCGCGCGCTCGCCTGCCTCGCGTGGGCCGGCACCAGCGAGGAGGAGCGCGCGCTCCTGCATCGGCGCGGGCGGAGCTACGGGCGGCTGCGCGAGCGGCTGCGCTCGGTGGCGCCGCAGCTCGAGCTCGCCAAGGAGCTCGAGCCCAGGCTGCGCGAGGCCGCGCGCGCGCACCGGCTCGAGCCGAGCGACGCGGAGCTGCGCGTCGCGTCGCGCTACCTCGTCGAGGAGCTCGCCGATCAGCGGGTGCGCTTCGTCACGAGCGGCGCGGGGCTCGCGCGGTGGCGCCGGCAGC
>ERZ761602.1542-NODE-1542-length-41287-cov-7.029128_pt1 | contig 41287 bp, 31 predicted proteins | sample MGYA00512165_ERZ761602 | MGnify/ENA primary metagenome ERZ761602 (study PRJEB28899, sample SAMN02445085) | bioreactor sludge metagenome | biome: EBPR sludge; isolation source: Thorneside wastewater treatment plant | place: Australia: Brisbane, Thorneside...
TCCCTGAAGCCACCGTCCCGGCTGAGACCGCTACCCCCACGACCGCCGCGCCCACCGAGGCCCTCCCGCCCCGGCCCACGCTCGCGCCCTGATCGCCGGTTGTTACCAAATTGCAACCTGGCACCCAACGCGCGGTAATAATCGCCAGGTACGCTGCCGGTACAATCACCGCACCGGCCGGGGCGCCGCGCCCGCCGGACGGAATCCGCCGCAGGATAGGCCGACTCTTCCTATGAAACGTCTCCTGACCCTTGGCTTGCTCAGCGCCGCTCTGCTGCTGGCCGGCTGTGCCGACGCCCCGCCGCCGCCCGATACCGCCGGCCAGCCACGCACGACCGTGCCCACCTGGACCCTGCCCTTCGGTCCCAGCGCCGTCCCGGGCACACCCGTCCCGCCTGACCCGGTGGCGTCCGCCACCGCCGAAGCCGCGGCCGGCACGCCGGCCACGGCGACCCCGACCGCGCGGCCGGGCGTCGACCCCACGCTGGGCGCCGCCACCCCGGACCCGTTCGCGACGCTGGTCACGCCCATCCCGGAGCCGATGCCGCAGCTCTTCCTGGACAAGAGCGTCATCAACCTCCTGCTGCTGGGACGCGACACCGACCGTGAGTCCACCAGCTACCGCACCGATGTGATGATCATCGTGTCGGTCAACACCGCCGCCAACGCGGTGACGCTGCTCACGCTGCCGCGCGACCTGTTCGTGTACGTGCCCGGCTGGACGATGAACCGCCTCAACACGGCCGCCCTGCACGGCGATGTCATCGGCTACCCCGGCGGCGGTGTGGCCCTGCTGGAGCAGACCATCCTGTACAACTTCGGCATTCCCCTCCACGGCTGGGCGCGCATCGACTTCAACGGCTTCAAGCAGGTCATCGACGTGCTCGGCGGCGTGGACGTGCCGGTCAGCTGCGCCATGCAGGACTGGCGCCTGATCAACCCCTATGATCCGGCCGTGGACGTGCAGAACGCCGACAACTGGCACCTGTACACGGTGGAGACGGGCCTGCAGCACATGGACGGCGACCTGGCGCTGTGGTACGCGCGCTCGCGCAAGCGCAGCAGCGACTTCGACCGGTCGCGCCGCCAGCATCAGGTACTGCGGGCCATGCTCGAGAAGGGCCTGCAGCTGAACATGCTGCCCAAGGCGCCTGAGCTCTACCAGCAATACGTGCAGATCGTGGACACCGACCTGGGGATCGGCGACGTGCTGCAGTTTGTGCCGCTGGCCGCCAACCTGGAGCGTGCGCGCATCAAGAGCCGCTTCATCGGGCGCGACCAGGTCTGGAGCTGGACGACGCCGCAGGGCGCGGCCGTGCTGCTGCCGGACCGGGCCGCCATCACGGCCCTGCTGGCAGAGGCCTTCCAGCCTCCGCCCGACAATACCCTGGCCCGCGGCGGGCCGGCGGTGGAAATCTGGAATGGGACCGCTAACCCGGCCTGGGACGCCCTGGCCGCCGACAACCTGGCCTGGGCCGGCATCGCGCCGGTCCTCGGCCGCGCCGACCGCAACGACTACGCCGCCACGGTGCTGTACGATTTCACGACCTCGCCCAAGGGCTCGATCCGCGCTGACCTGCAGCAGTTGTTCAACGTGGCCGACGCGAACGTGATCGCGGTGCCGGACCCGAACGCGCCGCAGCCCTACCGCGTGATCTTGGGCGCCGACTTCAACAGCTGCGTCCGGCCGGCCCAGACCATCCACGCCACGCCGACGCCCGGCCCCGGCCTCGCCCTGCCGGAAGCCGAGGTCGTCCATGCGGCGCGCGTCCAGGAGCCGCCGCCCAACGTCGACGGCGATCTGGCCGAGTGGACGATGCTGGTCTATGGCGCGAGCGAGCCCACTTTCGGCGCCGGCAGCCGGCAAGGCGAGGCCGACCTGGCCGCCTCCTGGAACATCGCCTGGGACGACAACTGGCTCTACCTGGCCGTGAAGGTCCGCGACGATGTGCTGGTAGCGCCGGCGGCCGGCGAAGCGTTGTTCCGCGGCGACAGCCTCGAGCTGTGGTTGAGCCTCGACCCCGGCAACCGCACCAGCCAGCTGTCTGAGCGCGAGTTCCAGCTCGGCCTCTCGCCGGGCGACCTGACCGGCGGCGGCGCGGCCCCGGAGGCCCACCTGTGGCTGCCCAAGCTGTATAGCGGCCCAGTCCGCGACGCGCGCATCGTGGCCCGGCCCGTAGACGGCGGCTACGCGGTGGAGGCGGCCGTGCCCTGGTCGGTGTTCCGGCTGGCGCCCTTCCCCACCGAAGGCTTCGCCTTCACCCTGGCCGTGAACGACGACGACACACCCGGCACGCCCGAACAGCAGACCCAGGTGGTCAGCCGCAAAGGCGGCCTGCTGGCGGACCCGCGCACCTGGGGCGTGCTCGTGCTCGATCCGGCGCCGGGGCCGTAAACAAGACACCGCCCCGCCAGCCGTTCGCTGGCGGGGCGGTTGCCTTCACAACCAGTGGCTGTGGTGCTGGGGCGATCACGCGATCGCCCCAGCGGCCTTTCAGCGGGTCAGTTCTTCAGGCCGAGGCCCGGCACGCACTGCGGGGCGTGCAGCTTGAACTGCGTCTGGTCCTGGGACATCGGGATGCCGATGTCGCTGTGCTTCGAGATCTCCTGCTTGAGCGGGCCGTTCGTCACGCGGGCGCCGAACGCGTCCGTGTAGTACACGGTCGGGCCGTTGGCGTTGTACCAGTAGACCGGGCCGTGGTAAGACTCGCGGTTGCAGCCATGGTAGTCGCCCGGGTACTGCGTGTACGTGTAGATGAGCTGGGTCATATCGGCCGGGTTCATGGTCGTGATCGGGTCAAAGGCCGCCGTCGAGACGTTGACCGTGACCCGGTTGGCGATGTTCAGGCTCATCGACCAGATCTCATAGACCGACTCCACATCACAGCCGGCGCCCTTCACCACCATCACCGTGCGGCCGACGTCGTTGTTCGGATTGCTGTCCTGCAGCGCGCGGTCGCGGTCGCAGATGGAACCGACCAGTTTGCTGTCGGCCAGGCCCTGGACGTGGACGTAGTGGCCGTCCGGGGCGACCAGATCGAAGATCAGCGAGTGGTGCGGCATGGTGTAGCGCTTGACGCCGCCGGTGCCCATGTGGAAGACGATGCGCGTGCTGGTCTGCGCCACGCGGCCCTCGTCGTTGCGCGCGCCGCGGTTGGCCACGAAGACCTTGAAGCCCTCGTGCGCCTCCGGGTGGCCGGCCACGGCGTTGATGTAGCCGAAGGCGGGCAGCGCCGGGTTGGCCAGCGACGTGGTCGGGTCATCGCCGTGCTCGTGCGCGAAGGCGCAGGTGGGGCCGCCCGGGTTGGCGGCGTCCACCGGCACCACCGGCGGGTGCCAGGTGCGGTACAGCTGGCCGTCCGGGCCGGTGACGGTGTACCGGTCATGGACTGCGGCCGAGCAGGTGCCCAGGATTTCGGCGGCCACCGGCTCCAGGCCGCCGGTCGGCGCGCTGGTGGGCGTGGCGTGCACGTGCTGCGTGGCGGTCGGCGCGACGGGCGTGTTGGTCGCGGCCTTGGTCGGCATCGGCGTGCTCGTCGACGCCAACGGTGTGTTGGTCGCGGCCTTGGTCGCCGTCGGCCCCGGCGGCGTGTTCGTCGGCAGCTGGGTGGCTTGCGGCGTGGCGGTGGCGGCCGACGGCGTATTCGTCGCGGCCTTGGTGGCCGTCGGCGCCGCCAGACACGTCAACGTGTTGCCGACCAGTTCCAGGCGCGTCGGACAGTTCACGACCAGGCTCTGGCCGGGCGCCAGGTTCAGGCCGCTCGGGGTGGCGGTCGGGCTGACTGGCGACGGGTTGGCTGGCGACGGGCTGGCCGCCGGTGTAATGCCGCCGGCGTTCTCCACCTTGAACGGGACCACCAGCACGCTCACCAGCGTCGAGCCGGCGGCGCCATCGTCTGAGAACATCCGCAGCAGCAGGCGGTGCGGGCCGTTGGTCAGGGTGCGTGTGTCGACGGTGACCAAGCCCTCGAACTCGCCGCTGCCCTGGCGCAGCGTCTTGCCCGGGATAGCGTTGTGAAAGTCGGCGTCCAAGAGTACGTCATAGCGCAGGCCGGACGGCACCACCGGCTTCGGACCGTTGCGCAGGTGGACGTGGAACTGCTGCACACCGCTGAGCGGCTGCAGAGGCGGGTCGCTCAACAGGCGGCTGTAGCTGTAGCCGAAGTCGTGATACAGCGCCGAGGCCCGGACCTGGTAATCGGTGAAAGTCTTGTCCACGGTCCGGCCGTTCTGCACGTAAGCCCGCCAGACGGTGGCGGCGTGCAGGCGCTTGCCATCCGGCTCGGCCACCTGGATCGAGAAGATGAACTCCTTGATGCCGTCGGTCGGGATCAGGGTCGTGTCCAGGGTGAGGTGCTCCCACCGCTCGCACGTGCCGGCGCAGGTCCAGTTGACCTTGGTGCGCTGGTAGAGCACGATGTAGTCGTTGCCGTGCTTGACCTCCACGCGGAACTCGGTGGCGTTGCCCGGGTTGTCGTGCAGGATATAGCGCACGTCGACGTCCAGCTGCCCGGCGATGGTCTGCTTATATGGGAAGCACAGGCCGATGTGGGCGTGGCCGAAGTCTGGGCCGCTCTTGCCGGGCGTGGTCTGCCACCAGGCCTGGCCGTCCAGGAACAGGCGCTGGTCTGGGTAGCCAGCGCAGGTCAGCGGATCAGGCGCCGCGGCTGGCGCGGCGGCCGCCGCGGCTGGCGCGGCGCCCGCGCGCGCAGGGACGGCGGCGGCGGCCGGCAGAGCCGGCCACTGCGCCACCAGCGTCAACGTTAACACAAGGATCAGCAGGGGGCGGTTTGGTTTCATACTCTCTCGTCTCCTCCCAAAAGCAACTTTGACGATCGTGTTGAAACGATACGAGCTTTGGCCGCCTGCCTCAGCAAACGCGGAGCAAGGCCCCGGGAAGATTCGGTGAAGACTGGGTGCACAACCCGCTAAGTAAAGTTGGTCTCAGGTTGGGAGGGACGGCCGGCGCAGAGGCCAGCCGAGGCGGCCGGTTAGAGCCTGGTATCCAAGGCTGGCCCAGAGTCGGGCGAAGCCGGCCAGTTCTGCAGTTTATGCCAAGGGACGCGGGAGGCGCGCGGCGTCACTCGCCGTTGGAGTGGCCGTTCTCGGGTGTTGCCAGGCCGGTCTGGATGGTGTAGCCGAAGCGGCCGATGGTCTTGAGGTAGATGGGGCGGCGCGGGTTGGGCTCCAGCTTGGCCCGCAGGTTCTTGACGTGGGCGCGGACGAGCTCCTGGCTGCCGGTGCCGGGCGGGTAGTGCCAGACCTCCTGCAGCAACTGCTCGGCCGTGAAAATCTTGCCGGCGTTGCGCATCAGGAACTGCAGCAGCTCGTATTCCACCGGCGTCGGCATCACCGTCCGCTCACCGATGGTCAACTCAAAGGTCTGCGTATTGAGGATCAGCGGCCCGACGACCAGACGGCCGGGCGTTTCAGCCGCGGCCTCGTTGGCGGCCGCCTCGGCCGTGGCCTGGGCCTGAACCGCGCTCTCGGCGCGCGCCTTCAGATCGGCCTGGCGTTTGATGGTCGCCAGCGTCAGCGCCAGCCGTTCGGCCACGTTGATGGCCAGGCGCTGTTTGGCTTCGGTCAGAGTCTCGCGCGGTGTGTCCGGCGGGAGGAGCCCGCCGGTGTTGCGGCGCAGGCGCAGATGCAGCAGGCCGAGGGTCTCGCCCTGGGCCATGAGCGGCACACACAAGGTGCTGATGGAGGCGGAGTCGCCTAGGTGCTGGCAGACCGGCCCGGAAAAAGGCGCGTCGGCGGCGTACGGGCGCGCGCGCCGCAACCCGAGGCAGGCTTCCGTGGCGAAGGTCTGTTCTTCGGGCGGAAAGCGGCCCCAGGCCACCACCCGCTCCACCTGTTCCAGGGCATCGGCCAGGCGGTAGAGCGCGCCTGATTCGGCCGGGAAGAGCAGCGGTGTGAAATCGCCGGCGACGTGGAAGACTTCCTCCGGCGTCAAGCAGCCCTGCAGCAGCTGGGCCAGCTCGTTGATCAAGGACATCTCGCGGTTGCTCTGCTCGAGCTCCTTGACCCAATCCGACAGCTCGCGGTTGACGCTCTCGGCCTCGGCCTCCAGGCGCCGGCGCTCGGTGATGTCCAGCTTGACGCTCTGCAGGTAGCGCGGCTGGCCGTTGGCGTCGCGCACGATCAGCGTCTCATCGCGGATCCACAGCTCGCGGCCGGCGCGGGTCAGCATGCGGTACTCGGCAATGGCCGGGCCGGCGCCCGGCGTGAACACATGCGCCAGAGCGGCCAGGGCCGCCTCGCGGTCATCCGGGTGGATCTGCCGGCGCCAGAGCTGCGGGTCGGCCTGCCACTCCGCCAACGCGAAACCCAGGATGCGTTCCAGGGGCGCGCTCACCGAGAGGGTGCTGCCGTCGGCGTCCAGCGCCATGAGGTGCACCCCCACCGGGAGTTGTTCCACCAGGCGGCGGTTCTGGGCCTCGGCCTCGCGCAGGGCCGCCTCGGTCAGCGCGCGCGCGGCGCGCACCTTGGCGGCGCGCATCTCACGCTCCACGGCCAGGACCACACGGGCCGGGTTCTGCACGCGCACACAATCGTGGCCGCCGGCCGCCAGCGCCGCGCGCAGGGCGTCGTTGTCTTCGGCGGCGGTGATGACGATCAGAGGAATATCCAGCCCGCTATCGCGCAGTACGCTCAGAGCGGCGGCGGCGCTGAAGTGGCGCAGGCTGTACTCGGCCAGGATGACATCCCAGGGGTTCTGGGCCAGCGCCGCGCGCAGGGCCGCCGGCGTGTCGACACGTTCAGACGCCAGCTCGTAGTCATAGCGCTGGAGCTCGTCCAGCAGCGATGCCACCGCGCTGTCGTCCGCATCGGCCACCAGCAGGACGCGCAACGATTTGCCCATTGGATTTACCTACAGACCCGGCTGCGGCGGAATTGTAGCGCGTTTCCCGGTCCGCCCACAAGGGTCAACCGGCCGCCGGCCTGTTTCAAGCCACCGCGCTGAAGTATTCCGCCTCCAGGTCACGCCAGTCTGGACGTTCGGCCAGGCGCATGTACTGGGCCAGCCCCGGATGGACGCGCCGGATGGCCTCGGCCATCTGGCCGGCGGTGCGGCGCACGGAGAAGTGCGCGTTGGGGGCGGAGCGCAATTCGCACAGGTGGAAGGCCTGGCGCAGGTTGAGCGTCACCAGCACGCGCCGGTTGAAGCCGTTGGGGACGACATAGCTGGCCGCCTCCGGGAAGTCGGCCGCCAGCCCGGCATAAGCCTCGGCCGCCGCGTCCATGGCGGCCCGATAGTCCGCGCCAAAGCCGGCCGCCTCCAGCAGGCGCGGGGTGGCGTAGCCGAGCGTGGCCGTCAGCGGCTGCGGGCTCAGCGTCATCATGCGATGGCGCTTGATTTCAAAGTAACCGCCCTGGTCGAGCGTCAGGTCGAACGTATAGGTGACGTGCTCCAGCTCGCGCAGGCCGACGTCGTGCGGGCCCAGCCGCCCGAGGGCCTCGCGCGCCAGGTCCGCCCTCTGGGCGGCGTCCAGGCCGGCCACTACGGCGCGGCAGTCTGCCAGGCTGGCGTGCCCGTGACGGTACAGGCAGGCCGCCAGGAATTTGGCCTCGGCCTCCGGGTCGAAGTCCACCAGCTCGGCCGCGGCGCCCCCGCCCGGCCGGGCGGCCGGCGCCGCGCCCAGCAGCGACCGCGCCGCCTGGGTGAGCGCGGCCGCCGTCTCGATCTGATACGGCACGGCGTCGGCGTATTTCACCAGCGTCGGCACCTCGGCCTGGGCCACGCGCTTGATCTCGGCGCCGATCTCGCGCACCTCTGCCAGCGGGTGCGAGAGCAGCTTGCGGATGGCGGCCTCCAGCGTGCGGGCGTTGGCGGTGACGCCGACATTGGCCAGCGCCGCGGCCGGCAGCAGGAAGCGGCTGTTGTCCACATACTTCGAGCGCACGCGGCCGTCCCACTTGGCGTCGGTCTCACCGGCCCGGCGCGGGTGGTGCGCGTGCACCCACTCCCGCGCCGGCCCCAGGGAACGCTCATAGGCGCTGAAGAGCCGGCGGCAGGTGGCGCGGTACAGCTCGGCCTGCCCGCTCTCGGCGATCTGGCCCGGCACGTAAAAATCGTCCGGCCCCCACATCTGGTAGCGCGTGGACTTCTCGGTATAGGAGGCCAGCCGGTTGGACTCCAGGCACTCCAGCGCCAGGCGTGAGGCGTTCTCGACGGCAATGTGCAGCACGGCATGCTCGGCCACGCTGGCGTGGCCGTAACCCACCACCCAGCGTTCGTGGAATTGGGCCGAGGCGCTCTCGGTCAGTTCGGCCGCGATCTCGCGAAAAGACTCGGGGCTGCGCGAGGTCTTGGCGAACGCGACGGCAATGACTTCCGGGCTGAGGGTCTTCGGGCTGAGCAGGTAGATCTGGCGTTCACGCATGGGTAGGCTTCGGCTGAACCTGTGGCACCGGGCCGGGGCAGCGCCGTTGCCCTGCCCCGGTGGGCGATGCGAAAACCGCTGTCGAACCGGCCGGCCGCGGCGGTCAGGACGCTTCCGTGTCCAGGAGGCGCCGGGCAGTGGCGATGTCGGCGCGGATCTGCGCGACGAGCGCGTCCACGCCCGGAAACTTCATCTCCGGCCGCAGCCGGGCGACGAAGTCCAGCGTCAGCTCACGCCCGTATAGATCGCCGGAGTAGTCCAACAGGTGGGCCTCCACGGTGAGCGTGGGCGTGCTGGAATTGAAGGTCGGGCGAAAACCGATATTGGTCACGGCCGACTGCGGGGTTGCGCCGTCCCAATGCGCGCGACAGGCGTACACGCCCGTGGCCGGAAAGGCGCGCTCCTCGGAGATCGCCAGGTTGGCGGTGGGGATGCCCAGCGTGCGCCCGCGCTGGGCGCCCGCCACCACCTGGCCGGACAACCGGAAGGGCCGGCCCAGGGCGCGCGCGGCCTGCTCCACCGCGCCATCGCGCAGGCACTGACGGATGCGCGTGCTGGAGATGATCTCACCATCTTCCAGGACCGGCGTGCGGACCTGGACCGCAAAGCCGAGCCGTTCGCCGGCCGCCCGCAGGTAGGCCACATTGCCAACGCGGTTGTGGCCGAGGGCGAAATCCTCGCCGCACCACAGCTCGCTTAAGCGGGCCTGGCGGACGAGCTGGGCCACGTAGTCTTCGGCCGTGATCGCGGCGAAGGCCGCGTCGAAGGTGTGGGTGACGACGGCGTCCACGCCCAGCGCGCGCAGGTGCTCGGCTTTTTCCTCCGGTGTCGACAGGTAGAACGACGGCCGCCGCCCGCGCAGGAACACCGACGGGTGCGGATAGAAGGTGATGACCACGGCCGCGCGTCCGGTGGCGTGGGCGTGCCGGACCAGCTCGCCGATCAGGGCCTGATGGCCGCGGTGGACACCGTCGAAGGCGCCGACCGTGAGGCAGGCCGGCTGGGTCAGGCGCAGCGCTTCAAGAGAAGTGACCGTCTGCATAAGCTCCTGTCGCAGGTGAGGCCGCGGGCCAGGGCGGCCTCACGGGCCGGCGAGCACTTTCTCGGGCCGCCACTCGCCGCGGTTCGGGTCGGCCCGCAGGATCGCCACGAATTCGCCGGCGGGATTATACGCGCGCGCCAGGCCGGCGGCCGAGGCCGTCAGCGGCACGCCGTTGCCGTGCTGCACCCGCTGCGCGTCGCGCTCAGACAGATAGACGGCCGGCCAGTCCGGCACGGCCGCGTCCATGGGGCGCAGCCAGCGCGTCCACGCGCCGGCGGCGCAGTCCGCCTGAAAGGCGTCCAGGCCCACCGCCGCGTCCACCTGGAAGGGGCCGGAGGCCGTGCGCCGCAGACCGGCCAGGTGCGCGCCGCAGCCCAGGGCCTGGCCCAGGTCGTGGGCCAATGAGCGGATATACGTCCCGGCCGAGCAATGCACGTCCAGCTCGCACTCGGGCGGCGCCCAGGCGCTGAGCGTGAGGGCGTGGATGACCACCGGCCGCGGCTCCAGCGACACGATCTCGCCGCGCCGCGCCAGGTCATAGGCGCGCTGCCCGGCCTGCTTGAGGGCCGAGTAGGCTGGCGGCCGCTGCAGCAATGGGCCGCGCCACTGAGCCAGGGCCGCTTCCACTTCGGCCCGCTCGGGCCGGGCCGGGCTGGTGGCCGTGACCGTGCCGGCGGCGTCGTAGGTGTCAGTGGTCGCGCCGAAGCGCACCCGCGCCCGATAATGCTTGTCTTTTTCCAGCAGGTATTCGCTCAGCCGCGTGGCCGCGCCCAGGCAGACCACCAGCAGGCCGGTGGCCAGCGGGTCCAGCGTGCCGGTGTGGCCGGCGCGCTTCTCGCGCGTGCCGCGGCGCACGGCGGCCACCACCGCATGCGAGGTAGGGCCGCTGGGCTTGTCGATCAGGAGCAGGCCGGTGGCCATGCCGCCTCAGCGGGGACGGGCGTCCAGCAGCGCGCGCGTGGCGGCCAGGACACGCGTCTCGACCTCGGCCAGTGTCCCCGAGATCTCGGCGCCGGCCGCCGGCGCGTGCCCGCCGCCGCCGAACGAGGCCGCCAGCGTGGCCACATTGAAGCCGGGCACCGCGCGCCAGCTGATCTTCACTTTGCCGTCGTTGCGCTCGACAAAGATGATGGCGATATCGGCCTCGCGCACCGACGTCAGGACGTTGATCAGGTCGGCGTCGCCCTGGCCGGCATAATTGGCCGCCTTGCGGGCCTCCAGCGGCAGCAGCGCCCAGACGATGCGCCCTTCCAGCTTGAGGCGGGCCAGGCCCTCACCCCAGAAGCGCACGGCCGCAAACGAGCGCTTGTAGAAGGCCTTGTCGTAGACCTCGGACAGCGAGGCGCCGGCCGCCAGCAGCTGCTGGGTGGTGGCCAGCGTCTTGGCGGAGGTATTGGCGGTGCGGAAGCCGAGCGTGTCGGTGACGACGCCGGCCAGCAGCGCCTCGGCGCTGGGCCGGGTGAGCGGCAGGCCGAGGTCGGCCAGGCAGGCGGTGACCAGTTCGGCGGTGGAGGCCGCGGCCACGTCGATCACGTTGAGGTCGGCGTAGCCGGGGTTGGTGATGTGATGGTCGAAGAGCAGGTCGGGCGGGCGCGGCAGCGCCTGGCCCAGGCCGCCCAGCCGGCCGAAGTCGGCGGCGTCCAGGGCCACCACCAGATCGAACGCGCCGTTGAACTGGCGCACGATACGGTCAGCCCCGGTCAAGAACTGGAACATATCCGGCACCGGGTCGGCGCACGCCATCACCACGGTTTTGCCGGCCGCCTCCAGCGCCAGGCCGCAGCCCAGCAGCGAGCCGACGGCGTCGCCGTCCGGCGCGATGTGCGTCAGCAGCAGGCAGCGCTGAGCGCGCTCGATCCGGCGCCGGGCGGCGGCCAGTGTGGCGGCCGGCGCCGGGGCCTCAGTCACGCTCGGGGTCGGCGCGGTCGTCATCGGCGGTCGGCGGCGGCTCGGCCTTGAGCTGGTCGAGCAGCTGCCCGATGTGCTCGACGTTCTCCAGACCGGGGTCCCAATGGAAGACGATCTGGGGCGTCAGCCGCAGGCGGATGCGCCGGCCCACCTCGCGCCGGATGAAGCCCAGGGCGCTGTCCAGGGCGGCCAGCATCTCCTGGTGGTCGGCGGCCTCGCCCAGGTTAGACACGTACACGTCGGCGTGGGAGAGCTCGCGGTCGATGGTGACGCGCGTCACCGAGACCAGCGCCAGGCGCGGGTCTTTAAGCTCGCGTTGGAGCAGATCGGAGATCTCCTGGCGCAGGCGCTCGGCGACGCGTTTTTGGCGAATCGGTGTCGGCATGGCACTCTGAGCGGGCCGGCTACTGGACCTGCTGGATCACGTAGAACTCAAGGATGTCGCCGACCCGCACGCCGTCGTAGTTCTTGAGGCCGATGCCGCACTCCATGCCCTTGGTCACTTCGCGGACGTCGTCCTTCTCGCGCTTGAGCGAGCCCAGTTCGCCGTCGTGTTCGACCTTGTTCTGGCGCAGCACGCGCACCTTGGCGTTGCGGCGGGCCTCGCCCTCGCGCACCACACAGCCGGCGATGTGGCCGATCTTCGGGATCTTGAAGACGGCCTTGACCTCGGCCCGCCCGACCACCACCGGCTTGTACTCCGGCTCGAGCAGGCCTTTGAGGGCCTTCTCCACGTCCTCGGTCACCCGGTAGATGACGTCGTACTCGCGGATGGAGATGCCGTTGACCTCGGCCAGGCGCTGCGCGGCGCTGTCGGCCGTCACCGAAAAGCCGATGATGATGGCCGTCGAGGCGGTGGCCAGGTTGACGTCGTTCTCGGTGATGTTGCCGGTCTCGGCGTAGAGCACGTTGACCTTCGGCCCGTCGGTCGTGGACAGGTCGTTGAGCGAATTGACGATCGGCTCGAGCGAGCCCTGGGCGTCGGCCTTGACGATCAGCGTCAGCTCCTTGGCCTCGCCGGCCTTGTACTTGGCGAAGATCTGGTCCAGGCTCGGGGCCTTGACCGGCTCGGCTTTGGCCTCCTTGGCCGCCAGCTTGCGCTCGGCCACGATCAGCCGCGCCTCGCGCTCTGACTCCACCACGCGGAACAGGTCGCCCGGCACCGGGACGTCGGCCAGGCCCAAGATGCTGACCGGCGCGGACGGGCCGGCCTCGCGGATGGGCTTGCCCTTGTCGCTGAACATGGCGCGGATCTTGCCGTGGGCGGTGCCGGCCACCACGACGTCGCCGCCGTGCAGGGTGCCGTTCTGGATCAGGAGCGTGGCCAGCACGCCGCGGGCCTTGTCTAGGTTGGCTTCCAGCACGGTGCCGGACGCTACCGCCGCCGGGTTGGCCTTGATCTTGGTCTGGTCATCAGCCACCAGCAGAATGGCCTCCAGCAGGTCGTCGATGCCGAGCTTCTGCTTGGCCGAGACGGGCACGACCATGGTCTTGCCGCCCCATTCGTCCGGGGTCAGCTCGATCTCGGCCAACTGCTGCTTGACGCGCTCCGGGTTGGCGTTGGGCTTGTCGATCTTGTTGAGGGCGACGATGATCGGCACGCGCGCGGCCTTGGCGTGGGCGGCCGCCTCGCGCGTCTGCGGCATCACGCCGTCGTCGGCGGCCACCACCAGGATGGCGATGTCGGTGGCCTGCGCGCCGCGCATGCGCATGGCCGTGAAGGCCTCGTGGCCGGGCGTGTCCAGGAACGTGATGCGGCGGCCGTTGTGCTCCACCTGGTAGGCGCCGATGTGCTGGGTGATGCCGCCCGCCTCGCCGGCCGCCACGTTGGTCTTGCGGACGACGTCCAGCAGCGAGGTCTTGCCGTGGTCGACATGGCCCAGGATCGTCACCACCGGCGGGCGCGTCTGCAGGTTCTCGGCCTTCTCGGCGTCGATCATGCGGCGCCACTCCGGCCCGGTGTCGGCCTCGGCTTCTTTTTGGGTATCGGCTTCGGGGAGGGGCTCGGGCCGCGCCTCGTAGCCCAGTTCCTGGGCGATCAGGGCGGCCGTGTCAAAGTCGAGTTGCTGGTTGATGTTGGCCATCACCCCGTTGCTCATCAACTGCTTGATGATGTCAATGGGGCTGGATTTGATCAGGGTCGCCAACTGCCGCACCGTCACGACACCGGGAAGCTCTACCACCTTTTGCCCGTTCTTATCGCTCATACGCACCTCCTCAACCCTGCGGAGGCGAGCGCCGACCGGGCGGCGGGGCTTCAACCGACCTGGCGCTCAGACCTCGCTTGTGGTGGCGGCAGCGGACGGCTGCCGTCAGCGGTTGTCATCATCGGAGTATTGCTGGCTATGGGCCGCCAGAGCGGCCCGGTCGGCATCACTCAGATCCATCTTCAAGGCGCGGCCCAACGCGCCCGTCTTCAAAGCCTGCTCCCAACAACTCCGCCGATCATGCAGGTAGGCGCCCCGCCCGGCGGCTTTGCCGGTGGGATCCACGCGCGCCCCGGCGGCGGTCCGGACGACGCGCACCAATTGGCGCTTGGCCTGCACGCTGCGGCAGCCCACGCACGTCCGCTGGGGGACGGGCTTCACGCGCTTGGGACCGGCCACGGGCGGCTAGGGTTCCTCAGTGCCGCCCAGCGGATCGCCGGCCCGGCTGGCCTTGCGCTTCTTGCGCGTGATGTACACGCCCAACTCTTCGTCGTATTCGATCTCGACCGTGGCGCGGGCCTTCTTGCCCTTCTTCTTGCCCTTCTTCTTGGCGTCGCCTTCGTCCTCGTCCTCGGAGTCATCCTTGAACTGCGGGTCCTCGACTTCGCCGGTTTCTTCCTCTTCTTCGCCGGCCGGCTTGGCCTCCGCCTCGACAGCCGCGGCTTCACCGGCGGGCTCGCCGGTCGGCACCGCTACGGCTCCGGCCGGGGCTTCGGCCCCCGCCGCCAGCGCCTCCGCCGCCACCGCCTCCGCCGGCTCGGGCTCCGGCTCAGGTTCAGGCTCGGCCGGGAATTCCAGCTTGCCGATGGCGGTCTTGACTTCGTCCAGGTAGCGGGCGTTGAAGCCTTCGGTCTTTAGCAGCCGGTTCTCGTCCAGCGCCAGGATTTCCATCACGTCGCCGACGGTCTTGTACTCGGCGTCGGTCAGGACGCGGACGATGGCCTCCGGCAGGCCCAGCTCGGGCAGGGCCATCCGGCGCGCGGCGGCGGGGATGGCGGCGCGGATCGCGGCGGCCTTCTCGGCCTTGGCGGCACGCTCCTCCTGGCGGCCGCGGGCGGCCTTCTTCTCCACCAGGTCCACCGTGCGCGCCAGCAGTTGATACTCTTCCGGCGTGAGCGGCTTGCCCTCGACCTTCTTGGCCAGGCTGACCTCGACGGTGCGCAGCATGTCGGCCTGGGCCTGGGCCAGATCCGCATAGCGCGGGTCCTCGCGCAGCCGGCGCGTGGCGTCGATGGCGGCCTCGCTCAGGCTCTTGATGTCGATGCGCCAGTTGGTGAGCTTGGCGGCCAGCCGCGCGTTCTGGCCCTCCCGGCCGATGGCCAGGCTGAGCTGATCGTCCGGCACCACCACCATGGCCGTCCGGCCGGAGAGCGGGTCATCGTCCAGGTGGACGGCGGTGACGCGCGCCGGGCTGAGCGCCTTGGCGATGAACGTGGCCTGCTCCGGGTTCCACTCGATGACGTCGATTTTCTCGTCGTTGAGTTCTTTAACGATCGACTGAATGCGGACGCCGCGCATCCCGACGCACGCGCCGACGGGGTCCACGCCTTCTTGGCGGGCGGCCACGGCCACCTTGGAACGGTGGCCCGGCTCGCGGGCGATCGACTTGATCTCGACGGCGCCGTTGTAGATCTCGGGTACTTCGTACTCGAGCAGCCGGCGCAGCATGTTCTTGTGCGTGCGCGAGAGGATGATCTGCGGGCCGCGCGTGGACTTGCGCACCTCCAGCACGAAGGCGCGCACCTTCTGGTGGGCGTAGTAGCGCTCGCCCGGCATCGTCTGGTTGCGCGGCAGGGTGGCCTCGGTGCGCCCCAGGCCGATGGTGATGGACTGGGAGCTGACGGCCTGGACCGTGCCGTTGACGATGTCACCCTCGCGCTGCACGTACTCCTGGTACTGGCTTTCGCGCTCGGCCTCGCGCAGCCGCTGCAGGATGACCTGCTTGGCGGCCTGGGCCGCGATGCGGCCGAAGTCCCGCGGAGTAGACTCGACCGTGACCATGTCGCCCAGGTTGGCGCCCGGGTCCACCGTGCGCGCGTCCTCGAGCGTCACCTCGGTGTGGGTCTCCAGGACCTTGTCGACGACCTCTTTCTCGGCGTAGACCTTGATCGCGCCGGTCTGCAGGTCGACCTTGGCGACGACGTGCTGGGCGGCCGAGGCGTTCACGGCTTTGCGGTAAGCCGTGACCAGCGCATTTTCCAGCGCTTCGAGGATGACCTCGCGCTTCAGCTTGTTGTGCTCGATGATTTCGTTAAACGCTAGCGCCAGTTCACTTTTCATACAACTCGGACTTTGCTGGGGGCGGCTGAATGTCGATATACGAAGAAACGTGGGGGGCACCCACGTTTCTCACCGCATACCTATCTAATCCCCTTGGATTTTAGCATTGCGGTTGCGTTTAATCAAGTCCAGCAGGCGCAGACGCCAGCGGCTGCCGGCGAACGCGTTGCGCCGGCGAGGCGCCTCTGTTATCATCGCGCGCGTTCCCGCCCGCTAGCGAAAGGGACCTCCGATGCCGATTCCATCCTTGTTGCTCGGCTTGCTCAGCCTGCTGGCCGCGGTCTTGCTGACGCTGGTTTTCCCCATCCAACGCGGCCGCCTCAACAATCAGCTTTGGGATCTGATCACCTTGGCTTTGTTCGTGGGCGCCGCCTACTGGATCAACTACTACGACATGCCCAGCAACCTGATCCTGGGCGGGCTGGCGGGCTTCGCGGCTATCCTGATCCGCGACTTTCGCCTGTGGCTGGTGCGCTTCCAGGACCGAGCTTACAATCGCAGCCACCGTTATTATTGGTATGGGCGCGCGCGCGGCTGGCTGGGCGGGCGCCGCCGCCGCCGCTGAGCCTGCGCCTCGCCGGAAAACGAAAGCCACCTGTTGCCAGGTGGCTTTCTCTTACTTGCATAGCCCCACCATGCCGTGTGCAGCCGGGTTGGACCTGCTTTCGCAGGCGGGAACCTTCCACCTCGGGTCTGCCTTGGCATGCGTGCCGCCTATCGCATTCCCTCAGTGAGCCCCGGTTCCCTTTATACTAACGTGGTCAAACCGCGCTCGACATCACGGACACAGCAGGGTTGACGTCACGATACCATGACTCCTGCCAACCTGCAACGTTAACGAGCGGCGCGGCGCGCGCGCCCGTGGGGCTTGGTTGGCGCCGCCGTCTAGGCCGCGGCCGGCTTCGGCTCCACGACGCGCAGGTGCAGCTCGGCCAGCTGCTTGGGCTCGGGCAGCGACGGCGCCTGGGCCATGAGGTCCAGCGCGGCCTGGTTCTTCGGGAACGGGATCACCTCGCGGATGTTGGGCTCGTCGGCCAGCAGCATCACCAGCCGGTCCACGCCCGGCGCCATGCCGCCGTGCGGCGGCGCCCCGTACTCAAACGCCTCGAGCATATGGCCGAACTTCTTCTCGATCTCGGCTTCGTCCAGGCCCAGGCGCTCGAAGATCTTGAACTGGATATCACGGCGGTGGATACGGATGGAGCCGGAGGCCAGCTCGTAGCCGTTGCCGACCATGTCGTAAGCGTCGGCCAGCACCGCGCCGGGGTCGCTGTCCATCAGCGCCAGATGCTCCTGCTTGGGCATGGTGAACGGGTGATGCTCGGCCTCCCAGCGTTTCTCGTCGGCGTTCCACGCGAACATCGGGAAGTCCACGATCCAGGCCAGGGCCAGCACGTTCGGGTCGGCCAGCTTGAGCCGGTCCCGGAACAGCAGCCGCAGCCCGCCCAACGTCTTGTGCGCCACCGCCGCCTGGTCAGCCACAAACAGCACCAGGTCCCCCTCGCCCGCCCCGGTCAGCGCCCGGAGCTGGCTGACCTCGTCCGGGCGGATGAACTTCTTGGCCGTGCCCTCCACCCCGCCGGCGGTCAGCGCCAGCGTCGCCAGGCCCTTGGCGCCCTGCTCCTTAGCAAAGGTAGTCAGGTCGTCCACTTCCTTACGCGAGTAACCGGCGCAGCCAGGCACGACGATGCACTTGACCACGCCGCCGGACGTCAGCGCCTGCTGGAAGACCTTGAACTCGCTGCGCGCCATGATCGCGCTGAGGTCGTGCAGCTCCAGGCCGAAGCGCAGGTCCGGTTTGTCTGAGCCGTAGCGGGCGACGGCCTCGCGGTAGCCGAGCTTGGGCCAAGGCGAGCTGAGCAAGCGCTTGTGCGGGGCGACGGCCGGGAGCATGGCCGTGTACAGGCCCTCCACCACGGCCAGCACGTCGTCGCGGTGCACGAACGACATCTCCAGGTCCAGCTGGGTGAATTCGGGCTGGCGGTCGCCGCGCAGGTCTTCATCCCGGAAGCAGCGCGCGATCTGGTAGTAGCGCTCCATCCCCGCCACCATCAGCAGCTGCTTGAGCTGCTGCGGGCTCTGCGGCAGGGCATAGAAGTGGCCGGGATGGACGCGCGACGGCACCAGATAGTCGCGCGCGCCCTCGGGCGTAGTCTTGAACAGGATCGGGGTCTCGACTTCGATGAAGCCCTGCGCGTCCATGTACGCGCGCATGAACTTGACGACCTGATGGCGCAGGAGCAGGTTGCGCTGCAGGCGCTCGCGGCGCAGGTCCAGATAGCGATACTTCAGCCGCACCATCTCGTCGACGTCGGCGTCCTCATGCACCTGGAACGGCAGCACCTTGGCCGGGCCCAGGATCTCGATGGCCTGGGCCTCCAGCTCGATCTCGCCCGTGGCCAGCTTGGGGTTCTCGCTGCCGGCCGGCCGCCGCCGGACCAGGCCCGTCACCTGCAGGACATACTCGTTGCGCGCGCGCGAAGCGGCCTCGTGCGCGCCGCCGGCCGTGGCCGGGTTGGCGACGATCTGCGTCAGGCCGAAGCGGTCGCGCAGGTCGATGAAGATGAGGCCGCCGTGGTCGCGGCGCGTGTGGGTCCAGCCCGCCAGGGTGACGGTCTGGCCGACGTGCGCGGCGCGCAGCTCGCCGCAGGTGTGGGTTTTGTACATAGAGCCTCCCGAGGGACGCCGGACGCCCGCCGCCAACCGAACGCCACAGCGCCGCGTTCGTCTTTTGGCTGGGGTCCTTCGTCGCAAATAAAAACCGCCCGGCTGGTGAGCGCGGGCGGCGATGATCACTCCTGGCTGGCGATCAGCAGGCAGGTCGGCGCGCCCGGCACGTTGAGCCGTTAGGATTGGCCTGGCCGTTCACGCCGTTCTTCCAGCTTGATCGTCGCATAGCCGGAGTATAGCAGAAACGCCGCCGGCCAGAAAGCTTCAGACCGCGGGCGCGAGCACCCCCACCCGTTTGACGCACGGCCGGCCGAAGACCTCGGCGGCGTGCGGGGCCTGCAGCAGCGCGCCGGTCAGATCCAGGCCGGCGAAGTGCAGCTGCTCGTGCAGGCCGGTCCGCCACTTGGGACAATCACTGACGTCGTAGACGATGCCGGCGTAGGCGATGTAGGCCGGCCGGCCGCGCTCGCCGTTGCAGCGCTGCAGTTCACGCTCGGAGAAGACGCGCTCAACTCCCGGACGCGGCGAAGCGCCGTCCGTCATGGCGCCGGGTAGGCGGTGGGCTCGGCCGGCGACGGATACGGGTCGACGGTGGGCGGACCCGCCGGATAGCCCTCCGGCAGGGCGGTGTCCGCAGGCTGGATTGCGGCGCCGGGGGTCGGAGTGGGGTTGCCGCCGCCGCCGCCGCAGGCCGAGAGGGCCAGCGCCAGGGTCAAGATCACAATCAGGAAGAGACTGCGCATGGAGGCTCCTTGTCAGGCCGGCCGCTCCGCGCCGCCGGCCCAGAAGAGGCCGGGCAATTCGTTCAGCGCCCGGCCCAGGCGGGTGCCGGGCCAGGTCAACAGGCTGCCGTCGCACAGAAACAGCCGCCGGTCACGGCAGGCCGGGATGTCCGGGAAAGCGTCGAAAGCGGCCAAGTCCGCGTCGGCAAAGAGATAGGGCTCATCTGGCAGCACGATGACGTCCGGCGCGCGTTCGGCGACTTCGGTCGGCGTGACGCGCGGATAGCGGGTGTCGCGCTCGGGCGTTGGCGGCTCGGCGGACGCCTCGCCCAGGTCGGCCGCCAGCGGGTAGCGGCGCGGCCGGTCGGCGAAGACGTTCTCGGCCCCGCACAACCGGAGCAGATCGTGCATGTACGTCGCGCGGTTGAAGGTCATCCACCAGCGCGGCGTGGCGCTCTGCTCGACGCCTGGCTCGCGCCAGATCGGGCAGAACACCTTCACCGGCGGCGTGTTCTCGGCGGCCAGGGCCGCTACCTCGCAGACGCGTTCGAGCGCGTCCACGACCGGCGCGCTCTGCGGCAGATCAAGCCCGCGCACCAGCGCCCAGAGCACTTCCAGCGTGCCGGCCACCGTCACCGGGAAGGTCACCCAGACCTTAAAGCCGTCGGCCCGCAGGGCCTCGACGTCCTCACGGCGGTTCTCCTCCTGGTTGGCGATAATCAGGTCCGGCAGCGCTGCCCGGACGCGTTGAAGATCCGGGTTCTTGGTGCCGCCGACGCGCGGGAGCGGCCGCACCCGGTCGGCCGGGTGCACGCAATAATCGGTGACGGCCACCAGCCGGCCGCCGCCGCCCAGATCAAAGATGCTTTCGGTGATGGACGGGACCAGGGAGACGATCCGCTGCGGCGGCTGGCGCAGGCCCAGTTCGGCGAAGTTGCCGAGGGCGGTCAGGCTCATGAATTGCCTGGGCCCTGGGGCTCAGGTCCGGGGCCGCCCGGCCCGCCCTTGCGCTTGGCCTTGCCGCAGTTGCAGCCGCCGCCCTCGTGCCGGTCGCACGGGCTGGTGGCCTTCTTCTGCAGGGCTTCGAGCTCGTCCTTGGGCTGCAGGTCATCCTTGGGGAATTCGTGGGTGCGGATGTCTTCGCCTTCCTGCACCGCCACCCATACGGTCTGCTTGAGCGGGTTGACGTCCAGCACCTTGCCCACGCCCTTGGGCGTCACCACCATCTTGTTGCGCTTGGGCAGCTGCTTGCGGGCCGCGACGTACTGTTCGTACTCATAGACCAGGCAGCAGCGCAGCCGCCCGCACATGCCCGTGATCTCCTCCGGGTTGAGCGAGATGCCCTGCTCCTTGGCCATCTTGATGCTGACCGGGCTGAACTCGGTCAGGAAGGTGGAGCAGCAGCGCGTCTCCAGGCCGCAGGCGCCCAGGCCGCCGATCAGCTTGGCCACGTCGCGCGGGCCGATCTGCCGAAAGGCCACCACCTGCTGGGGGTAGGCGGCCTGCATATCCTCGCGCAGCGACTTCAGCTCGACGCGCGGCGGCGCACCGCCGCTGCCACCGCCGCCCACCGCGTCGTCCGGCCCGCTGAACAGAAAGGTCAGGCGCGAGCCATCATAGCTGTATTCGGCCCGGACGATCTTGATCGGCTCGAGGCGCAGTTGGTGCGCGCGTTCGCGGCACGTGATCATGGCCTCGGTCTCTTTGGATTTCCAGTACTGCTCCATGGCCAGGTCACGCGGCGTGGCCAGGCCATCAATGCGCTTATAGCCGCCGTCCGGGGCCGAGCGCTTCTCGCGCGGCACAAACTGGACCACCTCGCCCAGCTGCCGGCCGCGGGTGGTGTCCACGATCACGCGGTCGCCGGGACGGACGTCGGCGAACTCAGTGGCATCGAAGTGATAGAGTTTACCGACCCGCATGAAGCGCACACCGATGATGACCGGCGCGGCTGTCTTCTCAGGCATCACAATGTCCGACATAAACCGCTGCTTTCTATTGGCTCAGGTTACTCGGCGCGAATCATAGTCGATGAAAAAGGAAGACGCAACTGAGCGCAATTCCGGCCGTCGCCCGCCGGGCCCGGCGTTAGCGCCGGTCGTTGATCGGTCCTATAATCTTGCCCCGGGATGAAACTGTCGGAGTCATCCGCGCCATGGCCAGTAGATCACGCTCCCCCTGGCTGACCGCCGCCGCGCTTGGTCTGGCCCTGGCCCTGGCCGCGCCAGTCTACGCGCAGGCGACGGCGCCGGCCTTCTTCACGCCCTACGCCTCCGACGCAAAGCTCGAGACCTTCCTCGTCTTCAGCGCCCCGCCTCGTCCCAACGTCCCGGATGGACAGATCCACTGGATCGACGCCGAAGTGCCCGGCATCGACGTGCACGGGCCGGATGGCTATCTGCGCAGCATGTGCCCGGAGGCGGGCCTGGCCTGGAGCCTGGCGGCCGGCGACACGGTCGGCGGCGGCGGCCAGTTCGTGGCCGTCGAGTGCCAGGGCGCGGCGGCTGGTTGGCAAATGCTGGCCTTTCATTTGTGTGAGATTCAAATTCAGGCTAGTATAAGCACTTCCGAGCGCCACTACACGCGTGTGGCGCCGGGGACGGTGCTGGCCAAGGAATGTGACCACACCCATCTCAGCCTGGGCTACTGGGCGGCGCCCGAGGCCCAGCGTGAGCTGGCCTGCCCGCAGTGGTACGTCCAGGGCCGCTATTGGGTTAACCCGGCCTGCCTGGCGGAGGCGCGGCAGCTGCCCGCCGCCCTGCCGGATTTCTTGAGCCGGGCCGACGATTGGGAGCTGCGGGTGCTGCGGCCCGAAGTGCTGGCGCCGCTCCGCCGCGCCGCCCTGGGGCTGGTCGTATTCGGGGCCGCGGCGTATGTCCTCTTGAGCCTGGTGGCGCGCCGCCAGGAGACGCCGGTCCCGGTCCGCCGCCCGCCACCGGCGTTGGAGGCCTTCGTCAAGGCCGGGATCTCGCTGGGGTTTGTGGCGCTGCTGGTGATGGTCTCGGCCGGCCCGGTGTGGCCGGTGGGCGCGGCTGGCGCCTCGGGCTATACCGCCGCCGAAGCACCCTACCAGGCCATGGCCAAGGCGGTCGGCTACGATGATTGGCGGCTGCTGCGCGCCTTCTATCAGGCGGCCGTGCCGCGCGACGCGGACGGTCAGCCGGTAGCGCCCGGTTCGCCGGGCAAGGTCTTCCCGCCGGAGGCCGCCGCCGCGATCCCGTTCGGCGAGACGAACACCGCGGACTGGGGTCTGATCGATCCGACCCTGGCCGGCCCTTACGGGCAGTATCGGGCCTGGGACGCCGTGGCCCAGCGCTGGCCGGCCAGTCTGTATGAGCGCACGGTCCTGGGCCTGTCGGTCTCACGCACCGCGCAACGCCAGCGCGAAGGCCTGTTGGCGATCGCGGCCAGCCCGGCCGTCCAGGCCCTCGGGCGGCGGCTGGGCAAGACCATCCGGGCCGAGGACCTGTACGGGTCATCGGCCGGCGCCGTGGGGCGCACCCAGATCCTGCCGGGTTATTTCGCCGCCGACGCGCTGTGCGGCGACCTGGTTTCAGCCGACGTCTGGAACGACCCGGACACGGTGGCCGAGTGCACCACCCGTTACCTCACCGTCAGCGGCTGCTGGGGCAGCTGGTGGGCGAACGGCGATGTGTGGTCGGCGTTGTGCGGGTATAACCCCGGCGCCTGGGAGGTGACGGAGCACGCCTGGTATTGGGACGTGCTGCGGGATCGGATGACGCGCCTGACGGCGGCCGAGCCGCTGGTAACGCTGGCCGCCGCAGCACCCAGCCCGCCCGCCGAGGAGCGGCTGGTGCCGACGCCAGTGTTGGGCCTGCTGATCACGCAGGCTCTGCTGCAGGCTGGCCAGGGCGCCAGCCTCCTGCCCAACCCGCTGCCGGATCTGGTGGCGGCTGTGGCTCCTGAGTTACAAACGCCCGCGCGGCGCGAAGCTGTGCGGGCGGCCTACCGCCTCTTCCGGGCCTGGGTGCTGGTCTACTATGCGCCGGAGGAATTGCTGACGCTGGGCGTTCAGCTCTGACGGGTAAGGATGCGATGAGCAAGTCGCCGCCGCCGCAAGGAAAGGGTCCTATGGATCAGATTTCGAAGACGGTCAACTCGTTTCTGGCCTCGATCGTGGGGGTAGGCCTGATCTGCTTCGCAAGCTTCATCTTCCTGCTGGCGAGCGCACAATTGAACAACAGCGTGCTGGGCACGCTCCTGGCGCAGGTGGCCGGCGAGACGGCGCGCACGGCGCGCACGGAGAGCTTCGCCTACTGGGGCCGCGTCGGCGCCGAGGTGGCCGACGGCCTGGGCTACGGTCAGCCGCTCTTCCCGGGCACCGGCGGCGGCGCCGTCATCACGCCCGTGGTCGTCGTCCCGACGACGGCGCCCAACACCACGCCCGTCCCCACGGCCACGCCGCGGCCGGCCAACTATATCCGCAGCTCGCCTTTCTCCGAGGGCGGCCTGCTGCTGTGGCGCGGCCTGGACGCCAAGGGCGCGCCCCTCGAATTCGGGGTGAGCCTCAAGAACGTCCAGCAACAGGTGGAGTACGCGCTCAACCAGAACAGCGGCGATCTGCTGGCGCTGTGGCTGAAGGCCAAGGTAGAAGCCTGCCTGCCCTTGTACAACCAGATGGTCAAGGCCAATTACAACGATCGGCAGCAGGCTGACCAGATCCGGACGACGGCGGCCGCCCTGATCGCGCAGTGCAACCCGCGCCTGTTTGAAGCCTACGCCCACCAGCGCTGGGCCAGCCTGAGCCTGTGGACGGCTCAGAACCCGGTGGACGAAGCCCAGGCGGCCGAGCTGCTGGCCGGCCTGCGGATCACGGTCAAGGAGAAGATCGACGGCCCGGCGCGCCAGATCCGGTCCCAGGACAACGTCTCGGTCGAGATCCAGCCGCTGCCGGAGTTTGCGCTGGGCGGGTTCGATTTGGTGCTGACCGCAGGCGCCCTGGACAACTTGCTGGGTGTGGGCAACTGGCAGCTGAGCGGCGGGCCTTATCTCGTGGGCGGCGTGCTCTTCCCGGCCAACCCGGCCGAGCCGGTCCTGCCGACCGAGGCGGACCTCTCGACGCCGGCGCCCAGCACCAGCGCTGGCGCGCAGACAGCCCCCGAAGGCACAGCCGGCACCACCAGCAGCACGCCCGGCGTCTACATCGTCCAGCAGGGCGACACGCTCTACAGCATCGCGCGCCGCTTCAACATCACGCCCCAGGCCTTGATCGCGGCCAACCAGGACAAGGTCGGCTTCAACCCGAACTTCATCACGATTGGTATGGAATTGCGGATCCCGTAAGGAGGTCGTCATGCGCAGCCCGAGCCGTACGCCCGAGCCCAATCAGTTGCTGACGTTTGTCGTACTGGCGATCTTGGGCCTGATCATGTGGGGGATCGCGGCCTATGTCTGGTACCAGGCCTATTTGTGGTTTGAGTGGGTCACCTGGCCCACGGCCCTGCTGACCCTGGCCGCGCTGCCGGTGCCGTTCCTGGCCTACCGGATGTTCTCCGGCGCCACCGGCCTGCCCATGCCGCGCGAGGCCCAGGCCGCGCCGGCGGAGGCGGCCGGCGCTCCAGCCAGCGCGCCGCGGCGCGGCACCAGCCCGATCGACGACTGGCTCATCTGGCTGGGCAACGGCGAGCCGCACCGCGGGACCCTGGTGCTGCTGGTGTTCCTGTTCTGGAGCATCCTGTATTGGAACCTGCCCGGCGTAAATTTCAACGCCCTGACCTTCGCCGTCTGGGGCCTGCTGACGATCGTGGCGCTGGTGATCATCCGCTTCTTCTTCAGGCCGAGCCGGGAGGTCTCGGCCGCCAGCGACACCAAAAGCCGCGTCAAATGAGGCCGGCCGCCCCACCGGTCAACTGGTCATCTATCCGTTCTGGCTGCTGCTGATCCTCAAAGCCGACATCTTCTTGTGGGTGGCCGGCCTGCTGCTGGTCCTGTTCGTGCTCGGCGGGGCCGGCGTGCTGGGCTTCATCCCGATTGAACTGGCTGCGGCGGGTATGTCCATCGCGGTGGTGGTCACCGGTCTGCGGCTGGCGCGCTACTTCTTGGTGCGGATGGTGGTGGACTTCGACGCTCGCAACGGCGACGGCGCCGTCAACATCGAGCGTTTGGTGCCGGCCCCCACCCTGCCGGAGAGCGTCAGCATCTCGCTGCAGGACGCCGCCGAGGGCCAGCCCGAGGTCAACACGCGCGGCCTGATCAACACCCTGATCACGGTCCTCAAGCCGCTCACCTTCCTGCGCATCTTCACCGTCGGCGACCTGACGCTGCGGGTGCGCGGCAGCGATTTCTCCGCCACGATGTACGGCATCCAGGACCCGGTCGGCGTGAAGAACCAATTGCAGGCCTACTGGAAACAGATCGCGGCGGTCAAGGCCAAGCAGCAAGCGGAGAAGGAGCGCCAGGAGCAGATCGAGCGCATGAGTATCGCCGTGGCCGAGGGCCTGCGCCGGGCCCAGGAGCAGCTGCGCGCCCAGATTGTGCTGCCCGTCGAGCCCCCGCCCGCCGCGCCCGCGGCCAATGGGTCCGGCGCGGCCCCCGACGAAGCTGCCAACCCCGCGCCGTCCGCGGCGCCCTCCGAACCGGAACCACCACCCGGCCCAACCGCCGGCTGAACCGCCCGGCCTCGAATGGTCCGGGCGCCTACGCGCGCGAATCCCAGAGCGGCTCTGGAAAGCCGCGCTGCTGGTTCTCGTAACGCGCCATCACGAAGAGCGCATCTGACAGGCGATTGAGGTATTGCAGCACGAACGCGCCGACCGGCTCCTCGCGCGCCAGGGCCGTGATCTCGCGTTCCGCGCGCCGGCAGATGGTGCGGGCCACGTGCAGGTGGGCGGCGCCGATCGAACCGCCCGGCAGGATGAAATTCTCCAGCGGCCCGACGGCGGCGTTGAGCTCGTCGATCAGGCGCTCCAGCCGCTGCACGTGCCGCTCTTCCACCTGGGGGATGGCGTAGCGGGCCTTGTCTTCCTCGACAAAACACAGGTCCGAGCCGAGATGAAAGAGCTCGTTCTGGATCGGCGGCAGCGCCTCGGCCAGCCGCGCCGACAGACCGTGCGCCAGCCCCACGCCCAGAGCCGAATTCAGTTCGTCCACGGTGCCGTAAGCGCACACGCGCAGCGCGTCTTTGGGCACGCGCTGCCCGCCGCCCAAGGCCGTCGTCCCGTCGTCGCCTTTGCGCGTGTAGAGCGTGGTCAACCGTGGCATCAGCTTTCTCCCGGAACGAGGACGCTAGCGCCGCGCCTGGGCGCCGTCCGGCAGCACCAGCGGCGCGCCGTGCAGCGGGTGCGGGATAACGTAGACGGGCACGTCATAGGCCTGGGTCAGGTTGGCGGGCGTTAAGACTTCGGTCGGCGTGCCCAGCGCCTGCAGCGCGCCGCCGGCCAGCAGCGCGATCCGGTCCGCAAACTGGGCGGCCAGGTTGAGGTCGTGCAGGGCCACCAGCACGGCCAGCCCATCGGTGTGCGCCAGGTCCCGCACCAGGCTGAGCGTGCCAGCCTGATGCTTCAAGTCCAGGTGCGCGGTCGGCTCGTCCAGGAGCAGGATCGGCGCGGCCTGGGCCAGCCCCCGCGCGATCAGCACGCGCTGCTGTTCGCCGCCGGACAGCGCCGCCACCGGCCGCTCGGCCAAATCCAGCGTGCAGGTGCGCTCCAGCGCGCGCCGCGCCAGGGCGTAATCGCGCTCGCTCTCGTGGCCCAGCCAGCCCAGGTAAGGCGTGCGGCCCATCAGGACCGTCTCGAACACGGTGAAGCCGCCGGGCAGCTGCGTGGCCTGCGGCACCACTGCGATCTGGCGCGCGCGCGTCTCCGGCGCCCAGGCATGCACGGGCGTGCCGGCCACGCTCACGGCCCCGCTGGCCGGCCTCAGCAGGCCGCTGGCGGCGCGGATGAGCGTCGACTTTCCGGCGCCGTTCGGCCCGATCAGGGCCAGCACTTCTCCGGCCGCCACAGACAGAGTCAGAGCGCGCAGCACCGGGCGCGCGCCATACGCCAGCGTCAATGAGTCGATGGTCAACATGATCGGATCACCCGCCGGTCTCAGGCCGGCCGCGAGCGGTTCAGCAGCCACAGAAAGAACGGCGCCCCCGCCAGGGCGGTGATAACGCCCACCGGGACCTCCTGCGGCGCCAGCACCACGCGCGCCGCCACGTCGGCCACCAGCAGCACTGCCGCCCCGAGCAGGATGGAGAGCGGCAGCAGCCGCCGATAGTCGCCGCCCCACACCAGCCGCACGACGTGCGGCACCATCAGGCCCACAAAGCCGATGATGCCGGAGAAGGCCACCGCCGCCGCCGTCGTCAGCGAGGCGGCCGCGATCAGCACCAGTTTCAGGCGGTCCACATTCAGCCCCAAATGCTGCGCCTGTTCCTCGCCGAATTGCAGCACGTTGAGCGGGCGCGCCAGCGCGATGAGCACGCCCAGCCCCAGGCCGATGTAGGGCAGCGCCGCCGCCACCGGCCCCCAGCCGCCCATCGCAAAACCGCCCAACAGCCACGCGATCGCCCGGCGCAGCTCGCCTTGCGAGCGCAGCATCAGGAAGGTCGTCACCGCCGTGGCGAAGGCGCCCACCGCCACACCGGCCAGGATCAGCGTCGTCACCGAGTTAGCGCCGGCCCAGCCCGCGCCCGCACGCCGGGAGCCGAGGCGGGCCAGGTTGAGCACCAAGGCCACGGTCACCAGCGCACCCACGAACGCGCCCACCGGCACCGTGGCCAGGCCCAGCCAGGTGGCCGGCCAGCGCCAGGCCATCACCAGCATGGCGCCCAGGCCCGCGCCGGAGGCGATGCCGGTGAGGTAGGGGTCGGCCAGCGGATTGCGGAACAGGCCCTGGTAAGCGGCCCCGCTGCCGGCCAGCGCCGCGCCGGTCAGAGCCACCAGGGCGGTGCGCGGCAGCCGGATGCTGAACAGGATCGTCTCCCACGTCGCGGGCCAATCCGCGGTCAGCGGCAGCGCCAAGCCGCGCGCCAACAGGATCCGGGCGACGTCCAGCGGCGGGATACTGACCGCGCCGATGCCGGCGCTGAACAGCAGCGCCAGCCCGACGGCGCCGACGCCGATGAGGTAAGGCGAGAGTTGGGCCGCTCCGCGGAGCGCGCTCCGGGAGCGGCCGTCGTCCACGCTGGCGCTCACGCCCCGCTCGTCACTGGAACAAGTCCGGGTGCAGCAGCCTGGCCAGCAGCTCCAGCCCATCCACCAGGCGCGGGCCGGGCCGGCTGGCCAGGTTGTCGTCGAAGGGCACGATGTTCCCGGTCTGCACCGCCGCGATGGCTTCCCAGCCGGGGCGCGCCTGCACGGCCTCAGCGGTGACGCCGTACGCGCCGTCGCCCAACAGGATGAGGGTTGGGTTCTGGCGGACGAGTTCTTCCGAGCTGATCTGCGGATACGCATCGGGCAGTCCGCCGGCGATGTTCTCGCCGCCCGCCAGCCCGAGCAGGGTATGCATGAACGTGCCCGGCCCCACCGTGTACGGCTTGGTGGGGTCGGTGGCGTCCAGTTCATAGAAGACCTTGGGCCGGTCGGTGACGCCCGCCAGTTTGTCCAGGACGGTGGTCACGCGCGTCTTCAGCGAGTCCGCCAGCTGCTCCGCCTCCGCCGCGTGCCCGGTGAGCCGGCCCATGATCTTCAGGTTCTCGTACAGCCCCTCAAAATCCTGCGGGTTGGCCAGCCAGTACACGGTCAGCCCCAGATCCTCCAACGCCTTCACCTGCTCCGGGCTGTTGATCTCGGCCGCCAGCACCAGATCCGGCTCCAAGGCCACGATCGCTTCGGTGTTCATCGGCCCGTACAGCGAGCCGATGCTGGTGACGGCCTTGGCCGCCTCCGGATAATCGGAGACCTCGTCGCGCCCGACCAGCTGGGCGCCCGCGCCGAGGGCGAACAGAATCTCAGTATTGGAGGGCGCCAGCGAGACGATGCGCTGGGCCGGCGCGGCCAGGGTGACGGCGCGACCGAGGCCGTCGGTGAAAGTCAGCGGCGCGCTGGTGGGCGTGGCCGCCGGAGTGGCCGGCGCGCAGGCCGCCAGCACGAGCGCGGCGGCGAGCAGCAGGCTCCAGGGCTTGGAGAGCCGGGTGAACATGATCACAGAATCCTTTCCAAAGTAAACGCGGGCCAGGGCCCGAAAACAAAAACCCCTTGTCACGCGACAAGGGGAGGGTCAAGACGAACACAGGCTTGTGTCGGTCCCCACCTCCTTTACGCGAGGCTGTGTGGAGAACGCGGGGCAGGCGGGCGACCTGGCTTGCGGCGTCGAACACCTAGTTCGACGCGCTCACAGTTGCGCGACAGCGCCGGACTTGCACCGGCTTCGCCGTTTGGCCCATACCATCCGGGGTTATGGGACCTGCACCGCTGGCTATTCAGTTGCAGCGACTATACTGCACCGGCCCGACGCGTGTCAAGCGCCAAGGGCCCGGGACGCGTGTTACCATTGCGGCCATGTCCAAACGCGATTTCTCACATCTGCAGCACTTTCCCGGCACGCACGGGAATCGCTTCGACGTCGTCCTGCACTTTCTCGACCGGGTAGAAGCCCTGCCGGCGCCGGTCTTTGGCCTGCTCCTGGCCGCGCTGGCAGCCGTGGCGGCCCTGGGTCAGTGGCCGCAGGCGCTCGGCTTGTGGCTGTTCCTGCTGGGCGATTGGGCGCTGCTGGCCGCCCTGCCCCGCTGGCAGAAATCCTTCGGCCCGGCCAAACCGCCAGCCCTGATGCTGGCGGTGGCCCGGCTGCCTTTCGCGTGGCTGCCGCTCCCGCTGGCGCTGGCCGCGCAGATCACGGGCACGGCCCTGGTCATCTACGCCTTTTGGATCGAGCCGCACCGGTTGACGGTGACGCGCCAGACGCTGCGCTCGTCCAAGCTGAAGCCGGGCACGCCGCCGCTGCGGCTCCTGCACTTGGGTGACCTGCACGTCGAGCGCCTCACCCAGCGTGAGCGAGACCTGATCACGCTGACGCGGACACTGGCGCCGGACGTGATCGTGTTCAGCGGCGATTTCCTGAACCTGTCCAACATCCACGATCCAGTGGCCTGGGAGGCGTGCCGATCCGTGCTGCGCGAGCTGGCGGCGCCGCTGGGCGTGTGGGCCGTCACCGGCAGCCCGGCCGTGGATCAAGACGAGGTCGTGCCAGGCCTGCTGGACGGGATGCCGCTGCGCTGGCTGCGCGACGAGCGCGTCACGCTGGAGGCCAACGGGCAGACGCTGGACCTGATCGGTCTGGCCTGCACGCACAAGCCCTTTGTGGATGCGCCGCGGCTGCGCCAGGCGCTGGAGGGCGCGCCGGAGCGGCTGCGGATTCTGCTTTATCACTCGCCCGACCTGGCGCCGGAGGCCTCCGAACTGGGCGTCGATCTGCAGCTCTCTGGCCACACCCACGGCGGCCAGGTCCGTCTGCCCTTCTTCGGCGCCTTCTACTCCGGCTCGTTGTACGGCCGCCGCTTTCAGTGCGGGCGTTACCCGATCGACGCGTTGACGCTGTATATCACGCGCGGGCTGGGCATGGAGGGCAAGGGTGCGCCGCGGGTGCGGTTCTTGTGCCCGCCGGAAGTGATCTTATGGGAGATCACCGCCGCGCAATAATAAAAGCCGCCTCCCGTAGGAGGCGGCCAGCGCGGCAACCGGTCGACGAGGCGGCTTTACAGCGCCTGGATGACGTTGCTGAAGATATTGCCCAGGGTCGGTCCCAGAATTGCCAGCACCACGATCACGACAACGGCCACGAGCACGAGGATCAGGGCATATTCGACCAAACCCTGACCTTTGTTGTCATTAAATGTCAACATGAGTTGAAGCCTCCCAGCTATTAAATGAGTTGAGACCGTTACCACGCACTCTCAGTATAGTGGCGACGGCGCGGCCCACAACCGCCCACCAGTCCTAAACAAAACCGCCTCCAATTGGAGGCGGTCGATCCCGGCGGTCGGCGAGAGGCTCGGCGACGTGGGTTACAGGGTGCGGATGATATTGCTGAAGACGTTGCCGATGGTCGGGCCGAGGATGGCCAGCACGACGATCACGACGATCGAAACGAGCACCAGGATCAGGGCGTATTCCACCAGGCCCTGACCTTTGTTGTCACGGAACGTTAGCATGGAATGTCTCCTTTTCGTCTGAAATATGATGGACAGCGATCAAAGGATGGCCGACCGGCGTTATCGCTTACATCATACTCTAGCTCTAGATGGCCTGCCCGGACATCATAGGTTAGCGACGGTTGGTTTATGTTTGTCGCTGTGGGCGGGCGCAGTCGGCCGGACGCCGACGTGAATGGCCATCGTCCCGAACATGCGGCGCCAGAACCGGACGGCCTCGAAGCCAGCCGCGCGCATCTGCTCCGCCAGCGCCTCCGCCGCCAGGAAACCCTCGGTCGACTCCGGCAGATACGTGTAGGCTTCGCTGTCCCCGGCCAGCAGGCGTCCCAGCGTGGGGATGACGACGTGCAAATGAAATTCCACGAACGGCCGCAGCCAGTTGCGCGGCGGCGGCGTGGTGTCCAGGCAGACCACCCGGCCGCCCGGCTTGAGCACGCGCAACTGCTCGCCCCAGGCGCGCCGCCGGTCCGCGACGTTGCGCATCAGGTAACCGGAGACCACGGCGTCAAAGGCAGCGTCCGGGAAAGGCAGGTTGAGCGCGTCCGTGCCGGACCAGCGGACCAGGCTGCCGCTCGGCCGCCGCTGACCGACGCGCATCATCGCCAGGGTGAAATCGCCGCCCACGGCCGTGAGGTCCGGCTGTTGGCGCAGAGCTTCCAGCGCCAGATCTCCCGTGCCGGTGCCGAGATCCAACAGCCGCCCGCCCGGCGGCAGCTGCGCCAGGGCCACCACCTGGCGGCGCCAGGCCGCGTCCTGGCCAAACGTCATCAGTCGATTCATCAAGTCATAGCGCCCGGCAATGCGCGTGAACATGCGCTGCACGTAAGCGCCGCGGGTCGCGCCGGTCAGTTGAGCCATAAGGGTAATACTCACACGAGCCCGAGACGGCGCCAGGCCAGATCTGCCAGCAGGCCTAACAGGAAGAACAGACCGAAGCGCCGGTTGTGCTCGAACGCGAAGGCCACATACCAGAGCGGCCAGACACCGGCCGGGAAAAACGCGGGCGGCTCAGCCGGTTTCGGCTGCCGGTAAATGCCGCTGATCAACAGCCAGGTGGGCACGGCCAGGAAGACCACCAGCAACACGGGCGTGAAGAACCCGGTCAGCACCAGGTAGGCCACCAGCCCATACTGCGCGCCGAGCAAACCCAGGACAGCATAACGGGAAGCTGTTTCGCCGAGCAGCACCGGCAGCGTTCGGATGCCCTTGGCGCGATCGACCGCGTACTTGTCGATATGCTTGCCGAAGATCACGCCGGTGGTCCCGAGCGCATACGGCAGGCCGGCCAGCGCCACATTCCAATCCCACTGCCCGGTGACGATGAGATACGTGCCGCCGATCATCAGCGGCCCCCAGACCACCAGCACCGCCACCTCGCCCAGGCCGATGGACTTCAGCGGAAACGTGTAGAAGAGGACGAAGAACGCGCCCAGGCCGAGCAGGGCCCAGGCCGGGCCCGGGTTGGCCGCCGTCAGCATCAGGCTCAAGCCGATCGCCAGCGCCGCGCCGCCGGTGACGGCCGTGAAGACCAGTACCTGCCGCAGGCTCATCAGGCGATGGGCCAGCGGATGCGGCCCGTACTGCGCCCGAAAATAGTTATCCTGGTCCACGCCGCGCCAGTAGTCGGTCAGGTCGTTGAGCAGGTTGTTCGTGGCGTGCGCCAGCAGCAGACCCAGCGCCACCAGCGCCCAGCGCAGCGCGTCGAATTGGCCGGCGCGCAGAGCCAGCAGGCCGCCGAGGGCGGCCGCGATAAAGGTCATGATCAGGACCTGGGCGCGCGTCGCAATCAGCCATTGCGCGACGACGTCGAGGGTGCGCCATTCGTCCGGTTCCAGGCGCGGCACCAGGCCGCGCAGCGCCTTGCTCCACATCCCCAGCTTCATCCGGTTGTTCCTTGAACCCTGAAATGGTATCACGCCGCCGGCGGAACCTCAGTCTGCAGCGGCAGCCAGACCGTGAACGTCGTCCCCTCGCCGGCGGCGCTGGTCACCGTGATAAAGCCGGCATGCCGTTCGACGATCTCCTTGCAGATGGCCAGGCCCAGGCCGGTGCCGGGTTCACCCGACGTCTGCCCAGTCTGGCCGCGGTAGAAACGGGTGAAGAGGTGCGGCAGGTCGTCCGCCGGGATGGGCGCGCCCTGATTGTGCACGTAGACGGCCACGCCCTCCAGCACGCCGGACGTCTCCAGGCGGCTGCCGACGGTGACGCGCCCGCCCGCCTCCGCGTAGGTGACGGCGTTGGCAACCAGGTTGGTGAACACCTGGACCATTTGCGGGGCGTCGATGGGCACCAGCGGGATGGCGGCGTTGGCCTGCTGGACCAGGACCACGTGCCGCTCCTCGGCGCGCGTGCCGTGCACGGCCAGGACTTCGGCCAGGAGCGTGTCCAGCCGGTGCAGCTCCCGGTTGAGCGGCGCCGACCGGGCGCGCATCCGCGAGAGGTCCAGCAGGTCTTCGATCAGACGCCGCAGCCGCTCCGTCTCACGCTGCAGCACCGGCAGATAGCGCGGCAGCACCTCGGCGCCGCGCCGCTCCAGCAGGCCCAGATGCAGCTTGATGGCCGTCAGCGGTGTGCGCAGCTCATGCGAGACGTTGGACACAAACTGGTCTTTGAGGCGGTCCAACTCTTTGAGCTGCTCGTTGGCGCGGGCCAGCTCCTGGGTGCGCTCGGTCACGCGCTGCTCCAGCGTCTCCAGCACGCGCGCGCGCTGCAAGGCGTTGCCGCCGATCTCGGCGATGGTGTTGAGCAGCCGCAGATCGGCCGGCGTGTATTGGCGGGGGCCGCCGGCCGAGACCACCAGCACGCCGATGACGTCCTCGCCAAAGCGCAGCGGCGCGTACAGCCCGGTCCACGTCCGGGCCTGGATGTCCGGCATGGTCCCCACCGACGGCTCATGGGCCACCGGGTCCAGGGACAGGTCGGCGGCCCGGTAGGGCTGGCCCGTGCGAAAGACCTGCCCGGCGATCGAGGCCTTCAGCGGCAGCAGCTGGCCCCGGGTCGCCTCCGGCAGATTGCGATGGACCGCGTAGTCGAGGTAATCCGGGTCAGCGGCCGGCATCAAGATTGCGCCAGCCTCAGCCCGGAACAGCGCCACGCTGCGCTCCACCAGGAGGTCGAGGATCTCAGGCGCGGTCGCGACCGCACGCAGCGCCGCCGAGACGGCCGTGATGGCCTCCAGCTCGGCCGCCCGGCGCAGGGTCTCGTCCAGCAGGCGCTCCTTCTCCACGGCCAGCGCCAGCGTGTCCGCGATCTGGTTCAACAGAGTGAAATTAGTGTTGGCGTAGGCGGCCGGCTCCAGCCAGAACAGGGCCAGCGTGCCGATCATGGCCGGGCCGGCGCGCAGCGGCAAGGTGGCGCGCGCGTTGACGCCGAACTTGACCAGCGCCCGGTCCAGCGGCGTCCCGGCCACCGCCGCGTCGGGGATGTACACCGGTTGTCCGGCCAGGACTTCGTCGGCGACCACGGCGTCGCTGAGCGGCGAGCGCAGTTCGGCCGCGGCCGGCGCCTCGTCCAACCCAACAATGGTCAGCGCCTGGCGGTCGTCGCCGAGCAGCGCCATGACCACATAGCCGCAGCCGGTCAACCGTTTCAGGTCGGCGGCCAGGGTTGGAAAGTGGCGCGGGATGCTCGGCACCGCGCTGAGGCGGCGCAGCAAGTCGCTGGCGATCGCCAGTTCGCCGGCGTTGCGGCGCGTCTCGTCGAACAGACGGGCGCGCGCGATGGCCAGCGCGATCTGGCCGGCGGCCTGTTCGCCGCGCTGAATGTCTTCGGGCGAGAAGTGGTGCGGCGGGCCGAACGCGATCAGAGCCGCGCCCAGCCGCTGGTCACCGGCGATGAGCGGCAGCACCAACTGGGTCTGCGCCGGCAGCCCCGCCACCAGATCCGGGTGGATGTGCGGCGTGTGATGAATGTCGTCCACCACCAGCGACTGGCCGAGGCGCAGCACCGCCTCGGTCAGGGTGCGCGAACCGGGCGGCGGCTCGAAGGCCTGGGCGTACACGCCGCGGTAAGGCCCGTAGGCGGCGACCGGGATCGTGCGCTGCTGGGCTTCGTCCCACAGGGTGAGATAACAGGCATCCGCGCCGGTGAGCTCGCCCAGCCGGTCCGCCATAGTCTGCAGCAGCGCCGGCAGCTTCTCGGTGGTGACGGCCGCGCGCGTGATCTCGTTGAGCACGGTCAGGTAGTGGACGCGGCTGGCCTCGCTCTCGAACAGGCTGGCGTTCTGCAGCGCCAGGGCCACCGGCACGGCCGCCGCCGTGAGCAGCGGGATGTGCTCGTCCTGATAGAAGCGGACCTGGTCGCTCAGCAGGCTGAGCACGCCGATCAACTCGTCGCCAGCCAGCAGCGGCACGATCACGGCCGACAGCACGCCATCGTCCAGGCTGGGGAAGTGCACCCAGCGCGCGTCTTGCCGGACATCGGCCAGCGCCAGCGGGCGGCGCTGCTGCGCCACGAAGCCGACGATGCCGTGGCCGAGCGGCACAGTCTGCGCCATCACCTCGGCCGGCAGTTCACCATAGCCGGCGGTGCGCATCACGCGCAGGGTGGAACCGCGCGGCTCGGCGAGGTACAGAACGGCCTTGGCGGCACCGCTGGCCGTCCGCATGAGGTCCAGGGCGCGCAGGGCCACTTCCTGCGGGTTGAGGGTGGAGGCCAGGCTCTGGCTCAGGTTGAACAGCAGCTCCAGGCGCTGTTTCTCTTTCTCCAACGCCCCGTACAGGCGCACGTTCTCGATGGCGGTGGCGGCCTGGTCGGCGAACAGCCGCACCATGTCCACGTCCGGCTCGCTGAAGCGGTGCGGGCGCTCGTCCGCCAGGATCATCACCCCCAGCAGCCGCCCCTGCCACTGGATCGGCACGCCCAGTACCGAGCTGGCCGCGCGCGCTGGCCCGCCGCCATACTGAGCGGCGTAGTCGCCGACGAGCAGCGCCTCCTCGGTCTGGGCGACGCGGCCAGCCACGTCCTCGCCCACCCGCAGACTCGTGGGCAGTCCTCCGGCCGGCAAGCCGTGCTCGGCGACGATGCTCAAGACCTCGGTGGCCGCGTCCAGGGCATAGAAGGCCCCGCCGCGGGTCTCCAGCAGGCGCGCCGCGCCCGCCACCATGCTGACCAGCAGCGACGGCAGGTCGAGCTGGACGCCCAACTCCAGGCCGACATCGTGCAGCGTGGTCAGCGCGGCCACGCGCCGGCGCTCGGCCTCAAACAGGCGCGCGTTCTGCAGCGCCAGCGCCACCTGGCCGGCAAAAGCCGCCAGGCGCTCGGCGTGCTTGGGCTGATAGAAACCGGCTTCGGTCTTGTCTAGGTTGATGAAGGCGAAGACGTTGCCCTGCCCCAACACCGGCGCCCCGGCCCAGGAGCGCACCTGGGCCAGCGGCCCCACATCGACCCAGCCCGGGTAATCGGCGACATCGGCGATCACCATGGCCCGGCCCGCCTCCATCAACCCGCGCAGCGTCGCGGTCTGGCCGATGTGCAGGCGCACGGTCTGGATCGTGGCGGCCGCTTCCGGGCCGAAGCGCTCATACCCGCGCTGGCGGACCACCCAGGCCTGCTCACTGAACGGATCGACCAGCATCAAGTTGGCGGCGTCATACGGGACGACGCTGGCGATCCGGTCGAGCAGTTGATCCAACAGGGTGTCCAGATCCAGGCTGGCGCTCAAGCTGGTGGCCGCCTCGCGCAAGGCCTCAGCCAGCTGGCGCTGCTCACGCTCGGCCTGGAACAGGCGCGCATTCTCCAACGCCACGCCCATCTGGTCCGCGATGGCGCGCGCCAGGCGCAGATCCACGTCGCTGAATTCCCGGTCGGTCGCGAGCGTGTACAACTCCAGCAGGCCGACCGGCCGGCCGCTGGCCCGGACCGCGACCATCAGCAGCGTGCCGTAGCCGATCCGGCGCAGCAGCGCGACTTCGGTCGGATCGGCGGCCGTGTCGTCGGCGTGCACCACGCCCAGGTCGTCGTCGTCGATCACGCGGGCCGTGATAGGGTAGGCCGCGAGGTCGAAGCTGCCCTCCACCACCTCGCCCGGCGGCGGCCCCACGGAATGCCAGTTGAGCAGGGCGACGGTGCGCGCGGTCAAGTCCACGGCCGAGATCGCACACGAGTCCACGGCCAGGGTCTGCGTGACGGCCGTGCCCACCCGGCGCAGGATCTCTTCCAGGTTGAGGCTCGACGACACCGCCTGGGCGATCGCCAGCAAGATGGAGAGCTCGCGCTCGCGCTGCTGAGTCTCCTCCAGCAGACGCAGACGCTCCAGGGCCACGGCCGCCTGGTTGGCCAGCGCCAGGGCCACTTCCGCGTCATGGGCGGTGTAGAAACCGGTCTGCTCGCTGTCCAGGTTGAGGATGCCGATCGAGCGGCCCTTGGCCACCAGCGGCACGCCCAGCCAGCAGCGGATGTAATCGCCGTTCGGCACGGGCTGCCAGCGGTCGTCCGAGTGCGTGTCCGCGATCATCAACGGCTGGCCGTCGTCCAGGACGGTGCGGATATGCTCCAGGCCGAGCAGCTGGAGCGAGTCCAGATACTGGGCCTCACCGCGAAAACCGCGCTGCGCGGCCAAGTACAGCACATCGCCGTTCAGCAGCATCACGGACGCGCTCTGGTACTTCACCAGCCGGGCCAACTGCTCCAAGATCAGCCCCAGCAGCTGGGCGCGATCCAGGGTGGTGTTGAGGAGCGCCGCCACTTCGCGCAGCGTTTCGGCCTGCCCGCGCGCCGCGCGTTCCGCGTCAAACAGCCGCGCCTTTTCCATGGCCGTGGCCAGCTGGCCCGCCACGGTCGCCAACAGGCGTTCGTCGTCCTCGTTGAAGGCCGCCCACTGGTCGCTCTCGGCCTCGATCACGCCGATCACGCGCTCGCCCGCCTTGAGCGGCACCGCCAGCTGCGAACGCATACCGCGATGCAGGGGATCCCGCAGCCGTTCGGCCGCCCCCGGCGGCGGGAGACGCCCCGAGCGCCCGGAGGTGGCCACGCGGCCCACCAGGCCCTCGCCCACCACCACCGGCGCGATGTTGGCGCCGCGGAAGGAGGCGTGCGGCTGGAGCACCAGCCCGGTCTGATCCAGCAGCAGCACGCCATAGTGGCGGGCGTTGAAGAGCTGCCCGATCATCACCGTCACGCGCTCCAGCAAGGCGTCCAGGCCGACGCTCTCGGTGCCGGCCAGCGCCACCGCCTGCAGAAACGTGAGTTCTTCCACCTGCTTGCGCGTGGCCGCGAAGAGGCGCGCGTTCTCGATGGCGGCGGCCGCCTGCTCGCCGAGCAGTTTCAGGATGCGCAGTTCGCCGTCGGCGAAGCGCCGCGGGGCCGGGTAGGAGGCGTTCATCACGCCCACCACCCGCTCCCCGATCTTGAGCGGCAGGCCGAAGATGGCGCCGCGCCAGGTGAGCGGCGCTTCCCGGAAAAGCGGATGGCTGGCTATGTCCGCGACGACAATGGGCTCGCCCAGGCGCGCCACCGTGTGGGTCAGCCCGTGCGGGCGCGGCTCCGTGGCCGCAGTCGGCCGGCCGTCGGCGCGCAGACCGGCGCCCAGGATCAGGCGGCTGTTCTCGTAAAAGTAAATCACGGCGTCCTGCGAGCCTGGCAACAGGGCCAGCGCGCTCTGCAGGATGGCGTTCAGCACCGCGCGCACGTCCAGGCTGGAGGTCAGACTCAGGCTGGCGGTGCGCACCGCGTCCAGCTCGGCCGCCTGCTGCTTGGCCGCCCGGAAGAGCCGGACGTTCTCCAGGGCCAACGCCGCGTACCCGGCGAAGGCGCCCAGGCGCTGGGCGTGCTCGGCCCGGTAGGCGCCGGGCTGGGCACTTTCGGCCGACAAGAAGGCCACGCAGCGGCCTTGGGCGAAGACCGGCGCACCGACCCAGGCGCGCAGCAGCGGCGTCGCTACGGTGTGGATCCAGGTGCGGTCGGCCTGCACATCGGGGACAAAGTGCGGGCGCCCGGTTTCCACCATCTGCCGCAGGTTGGCCGTGTCGGTGACGGAGAACTGCAGGCGCGGGATGGCGGCCTCGACTTCCGGGCCGAAGCGGTCGTAGCCGCGCGCGCCCACCACCGTAGTCAGGCCTTCCGGCGTGACGTGCAGCACGCTGGCCGCGTCGTACGGGATCACCCGGGCGATGTGGCCGAGCAGCCGGTTCAGCACCTCATCCAGGTCGGCCTCCAGCGTCAGGTCCAGGCCGACATCGCGCAAGGCCTCGGCTAGTTCTCGCTGCTGGCGTTCGTCCGCGAGCAGGCGCTGCTTCTCGATGGCCACCGCCAGCTGGTCCGCCACCGTCGTCAGCAGCCGTTCGTCGGCCGCCGAGAAAGCGTCTTCAACCGAGCTTTCGGCGTTGATCACGCCGACGACGCGCTCGCCGACCTTGAGCGGCACGCACAGCTCGGAGCGCGTGGCGGCGGTGAGGCTCAGATAGAGCGGATCCAGCTGGACATCCGGCGCGCGGCGCGGCTGGCCGGTGGCGGCCACATACCCGACAATGCCCTGGCCGAGCGGCACCGCGATGGCGTCGGCCGGGTGGGAGGTCTGCAGGCGGAGCGCACCGGCCGCCTCGTCGATCAGCATCACGCCCAGCCCCTCCGTCCCCAGGACCGAGTTGATGATGCCCATGACTTGCGTGGTCAACTCCGCCAGGCTGCCGGCGGTGGTGGTGGCGGCCGCCACAGCGTTCAGCACGGCCAGCTCCTGGAGCTGGCGGCGGGAGGCCTCGTAGAGCTCCAGGCGTTGGAGCGCGGTCGCCAGCTGTTCACCGAGCACGTCGGTCACGGCCTGGCCCAGGCGGCTGATCGGCTGGCCGGTCGCCGGATTGTCGAGCGTCAACAGGCCGATCAGGCGATCGGCGGCGCGGATGGGCACCAGCAGCACGGCGCCGGCCGGCTGCAGCTGCTGCAGCCAGAGGGCCGGCAGGCTGTCGATCAACTCGGTCAGCGGGAGCAGCAGCGGCCGGTCGGCCTGGCGCACCTGGGCCACCCAGGCGATCTGGTCGAGCGGGAACGGGGTCGCCTGCGCGAAGAACGCGCGGTCCTCGGCCCGCGAGCAGGCCGCCGGCCGCAAGCCGCTGGTCTGAGGATCTCCCAGAAAGAGACAGCAGCGCTCGCAGCCGGTCCAGCCGGGCAGCGCCGCCACCAGGCGCTCGGCCAGCTCCGCGATGGTGCTGGCGGCCTGGGCCATGCGCGCGATCTCCAGCAGCACGTGGCGCACCTCGGCATCGCGCTTCTGGGCCTCAAACAGCTGGGCGTTGACGATCGCGGTGGCGGCCTGGTCGGCGAAAGTGTTGAGCAGGTCCAGGTCGCCGCTCGAGAAGACCACGTCGCGGGTGCGGCTGTCGACGTACAGGACGCCCAGCAGGCGACCGCGCGCCCGCAGCGGCACGGCCATGATCGAGCGCAGCAGGTAATTGACGATCGAGGTCTTGTCGACGAAGCGCGGGTCTTTCTGCGCGTTCAGCGTCACCACGGGATCGCCGGTGTGGATCACCTCGGTCACCACGGTCCGGCTGACCTCAAAGGCGCTCTCGTCGATGGTCTCGTGTTCGGCGGTGCGGGCGGCGCGGAAATCCAGCGCGCCGGTGTCGGGATCGCAGAGCATCAGGAAACCGCGCTCCGCGCCGGTCAGGCGGATGGCGGCGTCGATGACGATCAGCAGGGCTTCGCCCAGGTCAAGCGAAGAGGTCAGCGCGCGCGAGACCTCGTACAGGGCCTCCAGGCGCGCATGGTTGGGGGTAAGACTGGCAGCCACAGTCGATGGACTCTTGATCCGGCTCCCATGAAGCAGGCCAGTATTGTAGCGCAGACAGCCCGCGCCCTTGGCCGGCCCGCGTTGGCGCCGGTTTGAGCGCGGCGTCCCGGCGCGGGGGCGCCGTTCACTTCAGGGGCATCTCGGCGCGGGGCGCGCTCTTGTCAAGATCATGACTCGCATTATAATGAGCCCGCGACTCCTAATTGCGGGTGTAGTTCAGTGGTAGAACGCTTGCTTCCCAAGCAAGATATCG
>ERZ761602.1544-NODE-1544-length-41265-cov-247.636108_pt1 | contig 41265 bp, 39 predicted proteins | sample MGYA00512165_ERZ761602 | MGnify/ENA primary metagenome ERZ761602 (study PRJEB28899, sample SAMN02445085) | bioreactor sludge metagenome | biome: EBPR sludge; isolation source: Thorneside wastewater treatment plant | place: Australia: Brisbane, Thorneside...
GCAGCGCCGGATCGACCCCCTTGAGGACGATCGCCAGGTACGGCGCCAGCGCCGAAGCGACCGCCAGTCCGAGCAGCTGGATGCCGGCGAAGCGCGGCATCGCCGCGCGCGCGGCGTGCCGCGAAAGCAGGACGTAGGGCGGCGCCCGCAGCGCTGCCGAGGCGGCAACCCAGACGGCGGTGGCGAGCAGGAAGAGCGGCGGCGCCGACGCCAGCCAGGGCAGCAACAGCATCGCCACCGCGGACACCGCCGCCAGCAGGACGAGCATCGCGCCAATGCGGCGGAGCGCAGCGCGCGCGCGGTCGACGGCGACGCCGATCGCCCAGTCGGCGAGTGCGAAGAGCAGTTGGTCGGCAGCCAACAGCCACGGCAGATGGCGCTTGTCGACCCCGCCGCGCGCCAGCAGCTCGGGCAGGAAGATGACATAGACCACCCAGCCGAGCGAGAAGAAGAACTCGACGCCGGCCAGCAGCCAGGCGGCACGGCTGGCAGCGGAGGCACGGGCAAGGATGGTGGTCATCGTCATCGCCGTCATCCTCGCTGGAAAAAGCCCGCCACGCCAGGTTCAGTGCACGGTGCACACCATGCACGGATCGAACGAACGGACGACATGCTGCACGAGCAGGGGGAGCTCTTCGCCGTCGGCCACCGCCAAGCCCGCCAGCGCCTGCTCCAGTGGTCCGGGAACAGCGGCGGCGTCGCGCGGCGAGAAGTTCCAGGTGGTCGGCGCGATGATCTGGTAGCTTGCGATGCGGCCGTTCTCGACGCGCAGCCAGTGGCCAAGCCCGCCGCGTGCCGCTTCGACCAGCCCGGCGCCGTGGGCCTCGTCGGGAAACGGTGCGTGTGCACAAAATGCTTCGCCAGGGACCAGGGCACGCACCCAGCGCTCCATGGCCGGCACGACCAGCGCCAGCTCCAGGAGGCGCGCGCAGACCCGTGCCAGGACGCTGCCGCCTCTCGCCGCGACCAGAGCCCGCAGCAACGGCTGTCCGGCGACCAGTTGGCGGGCAAGGGCACCCGTTTCGGCAGCCTGGCCTTCGTAGCGTGGCGCCTTGCACCAGGTGTAGGCGGCCGGCTTCTCGGCGAACTCGCCCAGCAGCGGTCGCGTCTCACCGAGCGCCGGATGCAGCGCCTGCTCGCCGCACAGCCAGGAATGCGCGACGTCCTCACTGATCGACTGGGCCACGAGTGGCCGGCCGCCCCCCTGCCAGATGCCACGCGCGAAGAGGTGACCGGCGGCGGCGTCGCTGGCGCCGGCAGCGGTCGCGCCGGCGGTCGCATACGCACCATAACTCAGGAAGCAATCGCTCGCCCGTCCGACCGAGTCGAGGTCGAGATCGGCAGCGATCTCGACGAAACGCGCAAAGTCGGCCGGCCTGCCGCTTGCCCAAGCCGCGAGCGTATCAGCCGACTCGATGGCGCTGACGTTCTCCAGCGAATCGCCGAAGACGACCCGGCTCAGGAAGCCGCGAAAGTCGCGCAGCACGCCGAGCAGACGAACTTTCTCGGTGGCCGTTACGGCGCGCGTCGTGCCGCCCGGCTGCAGCGCCAGGCTGTGTGGCCACTTGCCCGCGAGGTGGCCCATCAGACGCAGCAGGTCGGCGCGTGCCGGCAGGACTTCGCGCAGCGCTTCGCCAACCGTCGCCTTGAAGCGCTGCTCGGCCTGTCGGTGCCAGCGACGACCACGATAGGCGGCGCGGGCAAAGTCGGGCATGAAGAAGAGATAGAAGTGGGTGAGATGGTCGGCCAGGTTCTCGCAGGCCAGGATCAGGTTGCTCGCCAGGCGACCATTCGCCGGCATATCGAGTCCCGCGGCGTCGGCGAGGGCTGCCGCAGCGGCAGACGACTGCGATACAGAGCAGATGCCGCAGATGCGCGGCACGATGACCAGCGCGTCGAGCGGGTGCTTGCCGATCAGGACATGTTCGAAGCCACGGTAGAGCGAGGAGCTGACGCGTGCGGTAGCGACACGACCGGCTTCCACCTCGAGCGTGACTTCGAGGTCACCCTCGACGCGATTGAAGGGCCCGATCGTCAGAAGCCGGCTCATCCGTGATCCCTGATTCCTGATTCCTCCCCGCAGCCGCAGCGCGGTCGCGCAGTCGATGCTTCGCAAGCGCGGAGGCCGAACTATAGCAGACGAAGGGCAAGGCGACCCCGTGGCCCCCGGCAGTAGCCAGCACTGCCGCGGCCGTGCCCGTGCGCGGTGCGCGGCCAGCGCCACCAGCTGCCGGTCGCGCCACGCGTCTCAGGCGACGGGAAGCGGCAAGCCGTCAAAAAGACGCCGCGCGCCAGCAAGGCGGTCGTCGCGGCGCCGCCCGGCCACGCCGCCGTACCGATCGGCCGGCGGCGGCGTCCGCCCGGCCTCCGCCCGCTGACGCAGTTCGGCCAGCCGCAGGGCGCCGCGCTCCCGCAGCAGGCGCAGGTGGTCGGGCCTTCGCTTGCCGTGGCGGAGGGCGAGGCGATCGACGTACTCGAGCCAGTCCTCTTCGCTTTGGCTGTCGCTCTGACCGACCTGCCCGGGCAATCCGCCGCGCCACACCTCGTAGCAGTAGGCAAACTTGGCCCAGTCGTAAAGGGACTGCTCGCACCGGCGGTCGGCACCGGCTGCAGGCGAACCGCGACCGGCACCGGCGAGGATGCGCAGCATGGCGTTGGGGTCGGCGCCGGCGTCGAGCAGAATGCGCAGCAGACCGCTGTCCATGTTCATTGCTGCCTGGAACAGCGGGCTGGCACCATCGCGACCGACCGCGCCCGGATCGGCGCCAAGCTGCAGCAGCTCGCTGATCGCCTGATGGCGCCGCAACGCGGGACACGGCTCAAGGGCGGTGATCACGTGCTGCAGAATGGTGTCGCCCAGTTGATCGTAGCCGTTGACGTCGAGGCCGCCGGCCACCTGTAGCCGCATCGCCGCCGTGTCACCCGCACATGCGCTGGCGACGAAAGCGGCCAACGGATCCCGAAGATCAGGCCGCTCGTGTCTGCAATGTTCCATCTGCAACCCCTTTCCCGCTCAGTCGCCGGCTGCCCCCGTCCGGCAGCACGCGCACCCCGCTCGCCGCGAGCCAGCAGCCGCGTCACCCCCAGCCGCTGCCCGCCAAGCCGACCAACACACCGACTGAACATGCGGCAGCAGCAGCAAGTCCGTCCACTCGAGCATGGGCGACGACATGCGCCGCGCACCTGCCACTGCAGCCGCGCTGGCGTCGCCGCAGGTCGGTACGTTCAGTCTGTACCTTCATTTTCCCGTCGGACGGCACAGGTCGACGGTGAAGAAAGTCACGGAAGACCTGACGAAACGGTCTAAGCCCACGCTCGACACAGCTCTGCGACGAGGTTCAACCGCGTCTTCCGGACTGTGCCAGGCGCTTGCCGATCGGTACGACATGCGGGCCGAGCTGGCGCATGCAGGATTCGAAGCACGCGGGCGGCAAGGGCTGGCTGAACAGGTGGCCCTGCGCCTGCTGGCACCCGCTACGCTGCAGAAAAGCCCTTTGCGCTTCGTTTTCGACACCCACGGCAACCGTCTGCAGGTCGATCGCATGCGCCATGCCGATCGTTGCGGCGACAACTGTCGCGTCGTCCGCGTCGCTGATCACACCGGCAACCAGCGAACGATCGATCTTCAACTGGTGCACGCGCAGTCGCCTGAGGCAACCGAGCGAAGAACGCCCGCTGCCGAATCCGTCGATCGACATCCTCACCCCCAGCGCGCGCAACCTGTCGACCGTTTCCAGCGCCACCGATGGCTGACCCATCAGCATGTGCTCCCTGAACTCCAGTTCCAGAAAGGGTGGCGGCAAATCCTCCTGGACAAGAATCCGGCCCACCAGATCTGCGAGGCCGGCCTGCCGGAACTCGACCGCGGACAGGTTGACGGTGACGCGCAGCGGCGGCAAACGCGCCTGCCGCCAGAGTCGCAGTTGCCGGACCGCGGCTCGCAGCACCCATTCATCGAGCTCGAGGATGAGGCCGCAGCCCTCGGCAATGGTGATCAGCTCGCCCGCGGACACCACTCCGAGCACCGGATGTTGCCAGCGCAGCAGCGCCTCGGCTGCGTACAGGCGCTTGTCGGCAAGGCCAACCTGCGACTGGTAGTGCAGGCACAGCTGGCCGTTGTCGAGCGCCGAGCGCAGCTCGTTCTCGATCATCGCGGCCCGCGCCGCATGTCGCTGCATCTCCGTCGTAAAGAAACGATAGTGGTGCGGCCCGCCCTGCTTGGCGCGGTACATCGCGGCATCCGCACACATTGACAGGCTGGCGAAGCTGTTTCCGTCCGCCGGATACATCGCGATCCCGAGCGACATCGTGCACAGCAGTTCATGTCGCCCGATACGATAGGGCGCTGTCGCCGTATCGAGCAGCTTCGCTGCCACATGCGCGGCGCCATCGGCATCGGTGTTCGGCAGGACGACGATGAACTCGTCACCACCCAGCCGCGCAACCGTATCGCCATCGCGCATGGCGCCCTGCAGGCGCTTCGCCACCTGTATCAGGAGCGCATCGCCCACTCGGTGCCCGAGGACGTCGTTGATGCCCTTGAAGCGGTCGAGATCGATGAACATCAGGGCCAGCGACTCGCGGCCGCGATGAGCACGTGCGAGGTCATGCCTGACCCGTTCTTCCAGCAGGCTGCGGTTGGCCAGCCCGGTCAACGGATCACGGTGGGCCAGATGCAGCATCCTTGCCTGCGTCTCCTTGTGCCACGTGATGTCGACGAAGCTCGCGACATAATGCATCGGCATGCCTTCGCCATCGACGCGGCTGATCGCCAGCCACAGCGGATACGCGCAGCCGTCGCTGCGCCGGCTCCACACCTCGCCTTGCCAGTAACCGCGCGCTGCCATCGATGAGCGGACACAGCGATGAATGCCCGCATCGTCCGCTGGTGAGAACAGGAGAGCTGCGTCGCGGCCAAGCGATTCCACGGCGCCATAGCCGGTAATCCGGGTAAAGGCCTGGTTGATGCGAACGATGCGCCAGCCCGCGTCGATGATGGCGATGCCCCTGGCGGTGTCGGCGGCGAGCCAGCCGGCAACATCGAAGTTGGCCTTCGCCGGTACGTGCCTGCCGCGCTGCGGCGAGACCCACGGGCGACCGCCTGCTGCACCCAAGGGCATAGCCATCGCGAGTGCGCCGGCCGCGGTCGCGGAGCACGATTCGTTCCTGCTTGCGTCAGAGCTGCTGCTCATCCACCCACCTTCATCTCGCACAGGTTGTCCAGTCAGCGCACGCACAGCCACCACTCGTCGTGCATCCTGTACTGTCAGCAGCGCCGCCTCAAGGGGCAGGAGTCCCGGACAAGGCGGGAAAAATTCCCGGTCGCCGGCACGAAGCGCGGGCAGCTCGGTAGCGCAGGCAGCTCGATATTGTGCCGCGTCTCGGCAATAATGCGCCCATGATGAGAACGATGCAGCCCGCCAGCTCGCTCGCCGACGGTCATGCCGACTCGATCGCCGTGCTCGACGAGCGAGGAGTGATCCTCAGCGTCAATCAGGCGTGGCGGGACTTTGCCCATGGCAACGGCGCCAGCCCCGAGCTCGCTGACGGTCGCGGCATCGACTACCTGGCCGCGGTGCGACGGGCAGCGGGAGGCGACGTCCTGGCCGCGGCTGCCCTGCAGGGTCTGGAAGAGGTGCTGGCCGGGCGACAGACCTGGTTCGCCCTGGAGTATCCCTGTGACGCACCCGGCGGCGAGCGCTGGTGCGAATGCCGCGTGGAACCGTTGCCGGCGCCGCGTGGCGGAGCCGTGGTCCGTCATCGTCCGCTCGGCCGACGCGAGCGTACAGTGGCCGCCGTCGACCACCACCAGAACCGGCAGCCCGACTTGGCAACGATTGTGAACGGTCTGCCGTCGATGATTGGCTACTGGGACTGCGGGCTGCGCAACCGCTTCGCGAACCATGCCTACCGCGACTGGTTCGGCATCGACCCGGCGACGATTCCGGGCAAGCACATCCGGGAAGTGATCGGTGACGAACGATACCGCCTCAATGCGCCCTATATCGAGGCGGTGCTGTGCGGCAGTGCGCAACAGTTTGAACGGGCCATCCCTTCGCCCGATGGCCGCGCGCTGCGCCACTCGTTCGCGCGCTACATCCCCGATGTGGTCAATGGCCAAGTGCAGGGCTTTTTCGTGGAGGTCACCGACGTCACGCCGATCAAGGCAGGCGAACAGGCCTTGCAGCGCGCCCAGGAGGTGGGTCGCCTGGGCAGCTACACGGCCGACCTCGCTTCCGGGAAATGGCTTGGCAGCCCGATGCTCGAGCGAATCCTCGGTGTCGGCCTGGAGCACGAGCACACGACCGACGCCTGGCTGCAGATGGTGCATGCCGACGATCGCCAGAAGGTCCTTGACCACGTCCGACTGACAGTCCGCGACAGGGGAATCTTCGACTGCGAGTACCGAATCATTCGCCCACGTGACGGTGCCATCCGCTGGCTGCACGGCCTCGGCGAACTCGAGTGCGCGGCGGATGGCCAGCCGCTGCGCCTGATCGGCACGGTGCAGGACATCACCGAGCGGAAACACTCCGAGAAGGCCACACAGGCCCTCCTCGACGAAAACACGCGCCTGGTGCGACGATTGATCGCGCTGCAGGAACGTGAGCGCGCCGACCTCGCCCGCGAGTTGCATGATGAATTGTCACAGCACCTGACGGCAATTCGGGCCTTTGCCGGCGCGCTGCAGCGCAACGACCGCTGCGACCCGGAAGCGATCCGGCGCAGCGCCGAGGCAATCGACGGTTCGGCACATGCCATCTACGAGGTGTCGCACCGACTGATGGAGGGCCTGCATCCGAGTGTTCTCGACGCTGCCGGAATTGCCGAGGCACTGGCCAGCCTGATCGACAGCTGGGGGCAGCAGCATCCGGAAATCGAGTGGCAGGCTTCTCTTCCGTCGAACCTCGTCTGCGAAGGAAAGCAGCTCCGGGTGACGCTCTATCGCGTCGTCCAGGAGTGCCTGAGCAACATCGCCCGCCATGCTGCGGCCCACCGCGTACGACTGATCCTGGGCAACAGGTGGTCGGCAGAGGGCGAGTTGCTGCGGCTGGTGGTCCGCGACGATGGCGTCGGCATGGAGATGGATGCGGCACACGCCGGCTTCGGTCTGCTCGGAATGCGCGAACGCGTCCTGTCCCTCGGCGGTACGCTGCAGGTCAGCAGCCGGAAGGGCGGCGGCACCCGGATACGGGTGATCGTCCCCAACGTCTGAGACTTCCTGCGCACCGCGTCGCGAAAGCGCGTCCGACGAGACCTCGCACGCGGCAGGGCGAAGGCGCGGCGCACCATGCAGACGGCAGCCGGCGCGTCACCACAGCCCGGCGGCTGGAAACGAGCTGCCCTCAGCCGGAGGGAGGAACGGCAGCGATCAGAGGCGCCACAGATGGACTCACGACGCTGCAGCAGGCAGCACCGAAGTCGCTGCGACAACGCTTTGCCACACGCTCCAGCGCGCGGCAGGCAGCCGCGAGCCTTTCCGGCTGCGCCGCTGCAGCCGCCTGCAGGGCAAAAATAGCCTGCGGGTAACGCCGCAGACGCAACTGCAGCAGCGCGAGGTCGTACCACGCGCGGCCCAACCGCGACCCGTCCCGGCACGCGACCCGAAGACACTCCAGTGAAGCGCTGAGGCCCCGGTCGTCAGGCTGTGTCAGACGTAACCTGTGCTTGGCGCCATCGGCAGCGTCGAAGGCCCGCAAAGCATCGTCCCGCCGCCCGATCCGATATCGGACCAAGCCCAGGAGGTGCCAGGCAACGGCATCATCGGGAACCGCCTGCCTGATCTTCAAGGCGATATGCTCGGCGCTGGCGAGGTCTCCTCGCTCATAGAAACTGGCGAACAGATCGAAGAGCAGATCGATCATCGACTGTCCCGGTCGAACAGGAGCTGTCTTGACGGCAGCGGGCAGCGAGTGCATCGCGGTGACTTCATGCACCGATTCTGCCGCGGCGCGGCGCCGAGGGCCAGCGACGAGACTCCCGATCGGTACGGGAAATTTTCCCTGTCGTCTCGGCACAGGGGGCTGCCGGCATGAGCCGACGCTGCCGCGGCGACCACCGCGCCCGAAGGGTCGCGAGACCTCCGTCAGGGTTCCACCAACCCGAGTCGGATCGCCAGACGCGCCATTTCCGCCAGGCTCGCGACGCCCAGCTTGAGCTTGATCTGCGTGACATGGTTGCTCACCGTCTTGCTGCTCAGGTGCAGAATGCGCGCGCATTCGGCCAGTGAGTGACCCTCGCTGAGCAACCTGAAGACTTGGAACTCCCGTTGCGTCAGCGTGCCGAAGGGCCCGGACTCCGGCGAACGCTGCCGCTGGATGAGGGTCGGCACCATGTCGGGACTGACGAAGGACTGACCCTTCGCCACCGTGCGGATGCCCAGCAACAGGCTATCGACGTTGCTTCCCTTGGTCACGAAACCCAACGCACCGGCCTCGAAAGCCCGCTCCAGCAGCACACGCGAGTCATGCACGGTGTACACGAGGATCGCCACCTGCGGATCCACGCTCCGGATGCGTCGAATGGCCTCGATGCCGCCGAAACCCGCCATGCTCAGATCCATGACGACGACGTCGGGGCGCTGCGCCCGGTACTCACCGTAAGCCGCCTCGCCACTGGCCACGTCGAGCAACACGCGCAGGCCGGCGTCGGATTCGATCAGGCTGCGCAGTCCGGCACGCAGCGCCGGATGGTCGTCCACCACCATCACCGAAAGCACGCCGCCGGGCGTGGCCAGCGAAGGACGTTCGTCACCCCTCGCCGTCATTCTCCCCTCCATTTCGCGCCGGCGGGCTGCGTGGCCCACGCCGCGAACTGAGCGGCGGGCAAGGGCTGGCTGAACAGGTAACCCTGCGCCTGATCGCAACCCTTCGCGCGCAGGAACGCCAGTTGCGCTTCGCTCTCGACACCCTCGGCGATGGTCTGCAGACCCAGGTTGTGCGCCAGGCTGATCGTCGCGGCAACGATCGCTTCGTCATCGGGGTCGGAAGCCAGGTCGGCGACGAACGAGCGGTCGATCTTCAGCTTGTGCACCGGGAAGCGCTTGAGATAGCTCATCGACGAGTAGCCGGTGCCGAAATCGTCGATCGACATCCGCACGCCGAGCGCACGCAGACTGTCCATGGTGGTGATCGCCGCCAGCGGCTGGTCCATCGCCACGCTCTCGGTGAGTTCCAACTCGAGGAAGTGCGCCGGCAAACCCTCGCTGTCGAGAATCCGCGCCACCAGGGCAGGCAGTCCCGCTTGGCGGAACTGCACTGCGGACAGATTGACCGCGACGCCCAGCCCCGGCAGTCCGCTCGCATGCCAGATCCGCATCTGCCGCACGGCCATCCGCAGCGCCCATTCGCCAATCGACAGGATCAGCCCGCAATCCTCGGCGATCGGAATGAACTCGGCCGGCGAGACCATCCCGAGCTCGGGATGCTGCCAGCGCAACAGCGCCTCGGCGCCGAGCAGACGGCCATCGGCAAGCGCGAACTGCGGCTGGAAATGCAGACTCAGTTGCCCGAGCTCGACCGCCCGCCGCAGTTCGTTCTCGATCAGCAGGGTCCGCGCCGAGCGCGCCTGCATCTCGACCGTGAAAAAGCAGTAGGCATTGCGGCCGACCTGCTTGGCACGATACATCGCCGTATCGGCACACATCGACAGGCTCTCGAAACTGTCGCCATCTGTCGGGTACATCGCGATACCGGCCGACATCGTGCAGCTCAGCTCGTGCGGCCCGACGCGATAGGCCGGCGTCGTCACATCGAGCAGCTTGGCCGCCACATGCGCCGCGCCATCGGCATCGGTATTCGCCAGGACGATGATGAACTCGTCGCCGCCGAGCCGGGCCACCGTATCGTCATCGCGCACCGCCCCGTGCAGGCGCCGTGCCACCTGCACGAGCAATTCGTCACCGACCTGATGCCCGAGCGAATCGTTGACGTTCTTGAAGCGGTCGAGATCGAGGAACATCAGCGCCAGCGGCTCCCGGGCACGATGCGCACGGGCGAGGTCATGTCGCACCCGTTCGGCGAGCAGGCTGCGATTGGGCAGGCCGGTCAGCGCGTCGTAATGAGCCAGCCGCTGGATGCTTGCTTCCGCCTCCTTGTGCCGTGTGAGGTCGATGAAGCTGCCGAGATAGTGCGTCGTCACGCCTTCGCTCTCGACACGGCTGATCGACAGCCATTCGGGATAGACGCTGCCATCCTTGCGCCGGTTCCAGATCTCGCCCTGCCACGATCCGTCGGTCTCGATCGCCTGCCACATGCCGCGGAAGAAGGCGGCATCGTGCCGCCCCGAGGCGAGCATGCTCGGGTTGCGGCCGAGGACCTCGGCAGCAGCGTAACCGGTGATGCGGCTGAATGCCCGGTTGACCATCACCATGCGGCAGGCGGCATCGGTAATGGCGATCCCCTCGCCGCCCCGTTCGAACACCTGGGCGGCAAGATTCAGCTCCGCCGCGGCCCGTTTCTGCTCGCTGATATCGACGACGGTCCCGAGGTAGCCCTTGAGCTGCCCGCCGCCGTCACGCATGACGGTCACCGCCAGGCGCACGCTGATGCGGCGGCCGTCCTTGCGGATGCAGCGCATCTCGCGCTCGTCGGCCTCGCCGCTGACCCGTGCTCTGACGACCAGCGCATCGAAACCAGCCTCGACGTCGATGCCGAGCGTCGCCCGCAGCGCCACCGCAGCGGCCCTGACTTCGTCGGGATCATGCCACAGCATCGGCGTCGCGCGGCCGAGCACTTCGTCCGCGCGATAGCCGAAGATCACTTCGGCGCCGGGGTTGAAAAGCGTGATCAGGCCCTCTGGGTCGGTCGCCACGATGCCGCAGGCGGCGCTGGCGAGAACCAGAGCCTGCTGCGCCTCGCTCTCGCGCAGGGCGAGCTCGACGCGCTGCCGCTCGGCAAGCAGGGCGGCGTTCTCGAGCGCGACGGCCGCACTCGCCGCCAGTCCCTGCAACACGCCCACATCGTCGGCATCGAAACCACCCGGCTTGTCGTGCATCTCGAAGCAGCCGAGCAGTTCGCCGTCGCGGCCGATGATCGGGATGTCGAGCAGGTTGGCGAAACCGATCGCCTGCCGGACCTCCGGAATGACCCAGGGATCGTTCGCGGCATCGTTGCTGAGGTGGAAGCAACGCGTCTGCAGCACCCGCCCCGGCACGCCTTGGCCAGCAGCGAAGCGATAGTCGATCGCCAGCCACTCGCCGGCGCGGCAGTACTCGCGGAACACCATCTGGTGCTCCTGCAGACGTGCCGCGGCGCCGCCACCGGCGCCGACCAGCCTGAGCGCCGCGACGACGAGCTGGCGCAGGATCACCGGCAGGTCGAGCCGGCTGTTGATCTCCTGGCTGACGCGCGACATCAGTTCGAGCTGCTCACTGCGTCGCAGCAGCGCCGCCTCGGCGCGCTTGCGCTCGCTGACGTCGCGCACGAGGACGACGAAACGCGGCTCGCGAGCGCTCGCCTGCGCCTTGCGCGCCACCGACAGCTCGAACCAGAACTGTCCTTGCGGCAGATCGAGCGCCAGCAGGCGGCCCGCCGAATAGCCGCTGGCCTGTGCCTCGCGCAGGGCAGCGAGACAGGTCGCGGCGGCAGCGGGATCGAGAAACTCCGACACCCGTCGGCCGACCAGGGCCGTCGAGCGAGCAGGCAACAGCCCGGCGCGCAGCGTATGGGCTTCATGGCAGATGCCGTCGAGTCCAAGCTCGAACATCGGATCGGGAACGGCATTCAGTGTCGCCGCCAGCTTGGCCGTGCGCTGGTGAACGACGCGGCGCAGGGTGAACACCCAGACCAGCAGCGCGGCGCCGACCAGCGAACCGACGAGCAGGGCGTAGGCGAGATGGCGGGCGCGCGGCGAGGCGAAAAGCGGCGTGCCCATCCACTTCGCCCGCAAACGTCGCTCTTCGGCCGGGGTGATGGCGGCAAAACCGCGCTGCAGCAATGCCAGGCTGTCACCGTCTCCCTTGTGCACGGCCCGATGAAAGTCGCCGGCGTACAGTGTGAATGCCCGGTTGAAGAGTTCCGCGGCGTTTTTGCGGTAGAGCAGGTAGTTGGCGGGCGGCTCGTCGAGGCAGAAGACGCGCACCTTGCCGTCGATCGCCGCCTGCACCAGCGCCTCATAGCTGGCGAAGGGCTGGACGGCGTCGATGCCGGCCGCCGCGAGGTGCTCGACACAGGCGTCGCCGGCCTTCACGCCAACCATGAAGCCGCGCAGCGTGCTGCTATCGACGATGCCGCCGATGCTGCCATGCGTGTAGATCGCCACCGGGATCGTTTCGTAGGGCGGCGAGAAATCGAGGCTGCGCTCACGTTCCGGCGTCCTGAAGGCGGTATCGAGGATCTCGCCCTGACGATCCGCCATGCGCCGCTGCGCCGTTTCCCAGTCACTCGCCTGCAGGTCGACGCGGACGCCGGTCTTCTCCGCCCACAGCTGCCAGAGATCGACGAGGTAACCGGTGAGCGTCCCGCCGGCCTCACGAAAGACATAGGGTGGATAGTTGTCGTCGATCAACACGCGCAACACCGCGCGCGGCTGCGGATCGACCCCGTCGTTCGCGAGCGCGGAGCAGGAGGCGCCGCACGCCGCGAAGAGCAGGCCCAGCAGCCAGCAGGTGCGCAGGAAACTCATCGAGCGGTCTCGTCGTAGGCCAGAGGTGCGATTGCCAATGATAGACGACTGGCCATGCCAGCGACAGGGGCAAGCCCCCCTAGGGGATGCCCCACTGCGCCGATGCCGGCACCGGCGGCGACGGTCAAAGTCCGAGTTGATCCCACATTTCGTCGACGCGCCGCTTCACCGTGGCATCCATGACGATCGGCCGGCCCCACTCGCGAGCGGTCTCCCCCGGCCACTTGTTGGTCGCGTCGATCCCCATCTTGCTGCCGAGACCGGCGACCGGGCTGGCAAAATCGAGATAATCGATCGGCGTGTTCTCGACGATCAGCGTGTCGCGTGCCGCATCGACGCGTGTCGTCATCGCCCAGATGACTTCCTTCCAGTCGCGGACGTCGACGTCCTCATCGACGACGATGATGAACTTGGTGTACATGAACTGGCGCAGGAAGCTCCAGATGCCGAACATGACGCGTTTGGCGTGGCCCGGATACTGCTTGCGCAGGCTCACCGCCGCCAGACGGTACGAGCAGCCCTCGGGCGGCAGGTAGAAGTCGACGATCTCCGGAAACTGCTTCTGCAACAGCGGCACGAAGACCTCGTTCAGCGCGACGCCGAGCATCGCCGGTTCATCGGGCGGCTTGCCGGTGTAGGTGCTGTGATAGATCGGCTGCCGCCGCATGCTCATGCGCTCGACGGTGAACACCGGGAAACGGGCCTGCTCGTTGTAGTAGCCGGTATGGTCGCCGTAGGGTCCCTCGAGCGCGCTTTCCTGCGGGTCGATGAAGCCCTCGAGAACGATCTCGGCCGCGGCAGGCACCTGCAGCTCGCATCCGAGACATTTCACCACTTCCGTCCTGCTGCCGCGCAGCAGGCCGGCGAACTGATACTCCGAGAGGCTGTCGGGAACCGGCGTCACCGCGGCAAGAATCGTCGCCGGGTCGGCGCCGAGGGCGACGGCGACGGGGAACCGCTGGCCGGGATGCTGCAGGCAATGCTCGCGGAAGTCGAGCGCGCCACCGCGATGCGCCAGCCAGCGCATGATCAGCTTGTTCGGCCCCAGCACCTGCTGGCGATAGATGCCGAGGTTCTGGCGTGCCTTGTGCGGCCCGCGCGTCACCGTCAGCCCCCAGGTGATCAGCGGCGCCACGTCGCCCGGCCAGCACCACTGGATCGGCAGACGGGCCAGATCGACGTCGCGACCGTCGCAGACGACCTCCTGGCACGGCGCCGAGGAACGCAGGCGCGGCGCCATGTTGAGCACCTGGCGCAGGACCGGCAGCTTGTCCCAGGCGTCCCGGAGGCCCCGTGGCGGTTCCGGCTCCTTGAGGTAGGCGAGCAGCTTGCCGACCTCGCGCAGCGCCTGCACGGACTCCTGCCCCATTCCCAGGGCGACGCGGCGCGGCGTGCCGAACAGGTTGGCCAGCACCGGCATGTCGTGGCCGCTCGGCTGCTCGAAGAGCAGCGCCGGTCCACCGGCACGCAGCACGCGATCGCAGATCTCGGTCATCTCGAATCGCGGGTCGACGGCAACGGCGATCCGCCGCAGCTCGCCCATTCCTTCCAGTTGCGCGATGAAATCGCGCAGGTCGTGATACTTCATCGGCAACAGGTCCGTGCGTCATTCGACCATCGATTATAGCCGCGGCAGCCGCCGGCCAGCCGCTTGTCATGGCTCGGCCGGGTTCCGCCAAAGGGCGAGCCGGTCACGGACTCAGTGGCTGGCTCCCGCCGCCGGCTTGCCTTCCTCCCGCGCAGCTTTCCTGGCCACCCGTTCGGCTTCGTCGCGCGCCCGCTTCTCCTGTTTCGCCTGTCTGCGTGCCTGCTCGGCGGCCGCCTTCTGCCGGCCCTCGGCCGCCTGCCGCTGCTTCTCCGCCAGTTTCCGCTCGCGCGCCGCGGCCTTCTCCGCCTGCTCGGCGCGATGGCGTTCGCCGTCCTGCAATTGCTCGGTTTCCCGTCGCGGCTGCTCGACGCGTCGCTCAGCTTCCTTGTCAGCGACCTCCTGCCGCCTCGCCGCACGTTCGAAATCGCGCGCCGGCTGGTCGATGGCGCGCGACTCGATGATGGTTGCGGTACGACGTTTCTTCGCCTCATCTAGGCAATCATTGACGAGGAAACGCGAGTAGCAGCGATCCTGCTCGGCCTTGTAGTCGCGCTCCGCCTGGTCGCGCATGGCCTTGGCCCGCTGCCTTTGCTGCTGCGCCTCCGCCAGCGTCTGCGGCACCGGCACGGCGGCCGCCGGCGGCTCGGCGGCGGAGGCCACGGGCAGCACGAGCGAGAGCAACAGCAGTGAAGCGACACCAACCCGCATCCTTCCTCCTCCTTCGACCACGCGCCCAACCGCCGGCAACTGCTGCCGGCCGACGCACGCCGCCACTATAAACCGAGACGCCGGTGCACGAGTGCTGCGACGCTCGCCGCCTGCCGACGACGGCATGGCGACGACGGTGCTCAGGCATGGCGGAAGCCCAGCATCGGCGGATTTGGTAGAATCGCGCCTTCACGCCATCCGTGGTCCGCTGGGAGCCTGCCGTGCAAATCGTCTGCCTCGATCTCGAAGGCGTACTCGTCCCCGAAATATGGATCGAGTTCGCCACCCGCACCGGCATTCCGGAACTGCGTCGAACGACGCGCGACGAACCGGACTACGACAAGCTGATGAAATACCGTCTCGCCCTCCTCGCCAAACACCGGCTGGGCCTGCCCGACATCCAGCAGGTCATCGCCGCCATGGGTCCGTTCGACGGCGCACGGGCCTTCGTCGACGGGCTGCGCGAGAGTTACCAGCTGATCATCCTCTCCGACACCTTCTACGAGTTCGCCCACCCGCTGATGCGGCAACTGGGCTGGCCCACCCTCTTCTGCCACAGCCTCGAAGCCGCTGCCGACGGCATGCTCGTCCGTTACCATCTGCGCATGCCCGACCAGAAGCGAGAGGCGGTACGGCGACTGAAGGAACTGCGTTTCACCGTCGTCGCTGCGGGCGACTCGTACAACGATACGGCGATGCTCGCCGAGGCGCACGCCGGCATTCTCTTTCATCCGCCCGAGAACGTCATCCGAGAATTCCCGCAGTTCCCCGTCACACGCTCGTTCAGCGAACTGCGGCAGGCGATCGACACGGCTTTCAGCGCCTGCAGCAAACGGCGGGATTGACCGGCGATGCACGCACGGCGTTTCTATACCCTCTCCGGCTCGTGCCCCGATCAAGTCGGCATCATCGCCCGCGTTTCCGGCTTCATCGCCCAGCACGCGGGCTGGATCCTCGAATCCAGCTATCACGCCGACGACGGCAGCGGCGACGGTGACGGCCGCTACTTCATGCGCATGGAGGTGAAGGCCGATTCTCTGCCCTTTCATCTGGCCGAGTTCCGCGAGCGCTTCCGGCCGCTCGCCGACGAACTGGCGATGGACTGGAAGATCAGCGATTCCGCCGTCAAGCGGCGCGTCGTGCTGATGGTCAGCAAGCAGGAGCACTGCCTGTACGACCTGCTCTCGCGCTGGCAGTCACGCGAGCTCGACATCGAGATTCCCTGCGTCATCTCGAATCACGATCGCTTCAAGGCCCTGGTCGAGTGGCACGGCATCCCCTTCCACTGCGTGCCGGTGAACGCCGACAACCGGCAGGCGGCGAACGCCGAGATCCGCCGCATCTACGATGAGGTGCGGGGCGACACGATGGTCCTTGCCCGCTACATGCAGATCCTGCCGGCCGATTTCTGCGACAGTTATCCGGGACAGATCATCAACATCCACCACTCGTTCCTGCCCAGTTTCGTCGGCGCCCGTCCCTACCACCAGGCTTACCAGCGGGGTGTGAAGCTGATCGGCGCCACCTGTCATTACGTCACCCGCGACCTCGACCAGGGCCCGATCATCGAGCAGGACGTCATTCGTATCGACCACTCGGATTCGGTCGAGGACATGGTGCGCTACGGCAAGGACATCGAGAAGGCCGTCCTGGCACGCGGGCTGCGCTACCACCTCGAGGACCGCGTGCTGGTGCACGCCAACAAGACCGTGATCTTCCGTTGAAGTCGCCCGTCGGTAAAGCCCGGCGGGCGGCCGGCGGGTGCTGCGCAGGATGATCGCGCTCCGCAGCCTGGGCCTGCGCCGCGGCAGCAAGGTCCTGCTCGACAACGTCTCGCTGATGATCCATGCCGGCGAGCGGGTCGGCCTGGTCGGCCGCAACGGCGCTGGCAAGTCGAGCCTGTTTGCGCTCCTCGACGGCAGCCTGCACGAAGACAGCGGCGAGCTCTCGCTACCGGCCGGCTGGCGCCTGGCGCAGGTGGCGCAGGAGATGCCGGCGACCCGGGAGAGCGCCACCGACTTCGTCATCGCCGGTGACAGCCGCCTCCTGGCCGCGCGGCAGGACGTGCGCCGGGCCGAAGCGGAAGGCGACGGCGAGCACCTGGCACACGCCTACATGGCTTTGCACGACGCTGGCGAGAACGAAGCGCAGGCTCGTGCGCAGGCGCTGATCCTCGGACTGGGTTTCCGGGCGAGCGAAGTCGAACAGCCGGTCGACGGCTTCTCGGGCGGCTGGCGGATGCGACTGCAACTGGCGCGCGCCCTGATGTGTCCGTCCGACCTCCTGTTGCTCGACGAACCGACCAACCACCTCGATCTGGATGCCCTGGTCTGGCTCGAGAGCTGGCTCAAGCGCTACGAAGGCACGATGCTGGTGATCAGCCACGATCGTGACTTCCTCGATGCGGTCACCACCGTCACGCTGCATCTGGAGAATGCCAGGCTGACCCGCTACGCGGGCAACTACAGCGCCTTCGAGGAAACCCGGGCGCAGCAGATCGAGTTGCAACAGAACGCCTACCAGAAGCAGCAGGAACGGATCGCTCACCTGCAGAGCTTCATCGCGCGCTTCAAGGCCAAGGCGACGAAGGCCCGGCAGGCACAGAGCCGGGTGAAGGCACTGGAACGAATGGAGCGTCTCGCCCCGGTGCTGACCAGCGCCGACTTCGCCTTCGAGTTCGGCGAGCCGGCCAGCCTGCCGAACCCGATGCTGGTGATGACCCATGCCAGCTTCGGCTATCCACCGCCGGCCGCCGCAGCCGCCGGTACGCCGGCGAGCATCGTCGTCGCCGAGCTCAACCGTTCGGTCATGGCGGGGCAGCGGATCGGCATTCTCGGAGCCAACGGACAGGGCAAGTCGACGCTGGTGAAGACCATCGCCGGCGTCCTCGCGTGTGCCGGCGGCAGCATCAGCGCGGGGCGGGGGCTCAACATCGGCTACTTCGCGCAGCAGGAACTGGACGTTCTGCGCCCTGGAGAGACGCCGCTGCAGCACATGCTTCGCCTGGCCAGGGAGAACCAGGCGACCGAGCGCAGCGGGCGGGAGCAGGATCTGCGGACTTTTCTCGGCAGCTTCAACTTTGCTGGCGAAATCGTCAAACAGCCGGTTGGTACCCTCAGCGGTGGCGAGAAGGCGCGGCTGCTGCTGTGCATGATCGTCTGGCAGCGACCCAACCTGCTGCTGCTCGACGAACCCACCAACCACCTCGATCTGGCCACCCGTGAAGCACTGGCCGTCGCCCTCAACGAGTTCGAAGGGACGGTGATGCTCGTCAGCCATGATCGCTCGCTGCTGCGCTCGGTCTGCGACGAGTTCTGGCTCGTCGCGCGCGGCGCCGTGAGCGACTTCGCCGGCGACCTCGAGGACTACCAACGCTACCTGCTCGAGGAGGCGAGAAAGCGGCGCGACAGCGTCAGGGAACTCGCCAGGAATGAGCGCGATCGGGCCGGTCGCGACTTGCCGGCCAGCAACCTGGGAAAAAGGGCCAACAACGATCTGCGTCTCCTGCGGCGCGAACTGGAACGGGTCGAGCAGCGGATGCTCGCGCTGCAGGACGAACAGCGCGCGCTGGAGGAGAGCCTGTACGTGCCCGCAGGTGCCGGGGAGCTGGCCGAACTCGGCCAGCGGTTGAACCAGCTCAGCGCGGAGTTGTCCCCGCTTGAGGATCGCTGGCTCAGCCTCAGCGAACGCATCGAAATGCTTGACCGCGCACTGTCATCGTGACGCGACGTCGGGAATTCCACTTTGAATGGAGCAGGCAATGAGTTTTGAGTTGGCAGAATGGTCGGCAAAGATCGAGGTGGGCTTGCCGACGATCGATTCGCAGCATCGACAGTTGTTCGACCTGGCCGCAACCTTTACCGGTGACGGCGACCAGATCCGGATCCTGAAATCGCTGGTCGTGTTGACCGATTATGTCAAGGTCCACTTCCGCGAAGAGGAGGAGATGATGGCCGCCTGCGACTATCCGGATCTGGAAGCGCATCGACGGCTGCACGGCGAGTTTCGCCGCATGCTCTTCGATCTGCTCGAGAACGCCAAGCAGATGACCCTCGACGAGATCGCCGATGAGGTCAAGTACCTGATCAACGGCTGGTTCTACAACCACATCCTGGTCGCCGATTTCCAGTACGTACCCAGCGTCAAGGCCGCCCTTCAAGACCAGGGCGGCTAAGCAGGGCAACGCGGCGACGGCGGGGCTGCCGCCGGGCTCTTCTTGATCCGGGCCGTGACATCCATCACCGCGCGCGGCCGGCAACCGGCCCACAGTCGCTCGCTCAAGCTTCGCCAATGTCGGCGGAGCGGATGCGAAGGAGGGCAATTGTCGCCACGGCATTCCTCGCCGGCCACCCACCGCCTGCTTCGCGCCCTGCCGCTGAGGACATGTGTCGATGAAGCTGCTGCAATACCTGTCACTACGCCAGATGCTGACGCTGCCGTATGTGCTCCTGGTCCTGCTGCTGGCAGCGACGATCGGCGCCCTCTCCTACGCTGCCGGCCGGGTCGCTGTCGACACCCTGTCGAAGCAACTGCTCTCCGAGATGGTGTACCGCATCGCGCAGGCCGCCGAACGCCACGTCTCCGGCTCGAGCGCCGTCCTCGAAACCGCTTTTCCAGCCGACGTCGCTGCCCCTGACGACATCGCCGACGACCTCGCCAACCTGCGGACGCGCTTCTGGCTGGCGACCTCGGTGCATCGTCAGCCAAACAACTACGCCTACTACGGCGATCGCAATGGCCAGTTTTTCGGCCTCTGGCGACATTCGGCGAGCGATGCCGAACTGCGCCTGCGCACGCGCGGGGATGGCCCGCGAACGATCTACCGCTTCTCCGGCATCAGCGGCGAGCTGCGCCAGCCGGTGCGCGAGACGCGCATTTTCGAACCACGCGAGCGGCCTTGGTTCAAGTCCGGACAGAACGCGCCGCTGCATACCTGGACGGCTGTCTACATCGATTTCAGGACCGAGGAGCTGGTCGCGACCCGCGCCCGTCGGGTCAACAACGCGCACGGCGATTTCCAGGGCGTCGTCGCTACCGACCTCTCGCTGCAGCATGTCAACGACTTCCTGCGCTCGCTCAAGCTGAGCGCGAACGGCATCGCCTACGTCGTCGAAACCGATGGCAACCTGGTCGGCACCTCGCGTGGTCCGCACCTGCGGCAGGACGCGAGCGGCAACAATGTGCGGCTCAACGCCCGCGACAGCGACGATCCTCTGATCGTCGCCACGCATCGTGCGATCGAAAGGCTGGTGCGTGATGCCGGCGATGACATGCAGCCGCACACGGCGGTCTTCGAGGCTGCCGACGGACAGCAGGTCGAGGCAGCATTCGCCCGCATCCGCGACACCGCCGGTCTCGACTGGATCATCGTCACGGCCGTGCCACGTGCCGATTTCCTCGGCGAGGTGACGAGGAACTTCGAACGCACCGTCGTCGTTTCCCTGTGCGCCTCACTGCTGACCATCGCCATCGGCTTCATGGTGCTCTCGGTCGTTGCCCACGACCTCAAGCAGTTGGCACTGGCGGCACGGCGGGTCGGCGATGGGGACCTCAATGCTGCCTTCGACGTCGCCCGCAGCGACGAGATCGGTGATCTGGCGAAGAGCTTCCGGCTCATGCAGACGAAACTGCTCAGCGACCGCCTGACCGGCCTCGCCAACCGCGAGGCCTTCATGCGCCGGGTGGCCGAACGGCTGGCCCGGCAGCTCGAGCGGCCCGAACCACGCCCCTTCGCCATCCTGTTCGTCGACCTCAATGATTTCAAGCACATCAACGACCGTTTCGGTCACGACGTCGGCGACCGCGTCCTGCAGGAAATGGCACAGCGGATGCGCGCCGGGCTGCGCAGTCGCGATCTCGTGGGACGCTATGCCGGCGACGAGTTCGTCGTCATGCTCGATGCCGTGCACAGTCGCGACGACGCCGAAGGCGCCCGCGCCCACCTCGAGGCGATGCTCGGCGAGCCATTGCGGGCAGTCGATCCGACGGCCGCCGCGCCCGGCACCGGGGCATCGGTCGGACTGGCGATGTATCCCGAGGATGGCAGCGACGTCGAATCGCTCGTCCAGCACGCGGACGCCGACATGTATCGCCGCAAGCAGTCCCATCAGCAGCGGCCTGTGATTCCCGCCTCGCCTGCGCCGCCTTGAGCGCCTGGCTGTCGGCGAGCGGCCATCGCGGCACGCAAGGGCGCTGCGCGGCCCGCCGACCAGTCCACGAACTGCCGGCCGGATCTGCGCCTTGACCGGACGCACCTGTTGAATCTATAGTCCGGCCCATGCTGAATGAACTCAACGCACTCGAGAGCAAGGTGAGCCAGGTGGTCGCGCTCTGCCGCAGCCTGCGCAGCGAGAACGAACGGCTGCGCGAGCAGCTCTCCGTCGCTGAAAGGGACAGGAACAGTCTTGCCGAGCGCATGGCGGCCGCCACTGCCCGCCTGGAGCGGCTTGCCGGCCAACTGCCCGAAGGCAAGAGCTGAAAGGCCGGAAACGATGCCCAACGACGCCAGTTTTCTCGACATCACCCTGCTCGGCAAGGAATACCGGGTCGCTTGCCCGCCCGACCAGCGAGGCGCGCTGCTCAACGCCGCCGGCTACGTCGACGGCAAGATGCGCGACATCGCCGAGAAGACGCGGAACAACATCGCCGAGAGGATTGCCGTCATGGCTGCCCTCAACATCGCCCACGAACACCTCGGGCTCGATCAGGGAGTCGTTGCGCAACATCAGAAAATTGAATCCGAAATAGCTCTGGACATGGAAGCGCTTAGGCGTAGAATTTCTTCCATGGAGGCTGAGCTCGATGCAATCCTGAAGTTGGAATAGGTAGCGGTCGCAGCCTCCAGCAGAGTTCCCTGCGGTGTTCGTCAAGGTCATAGATTCCTTGAACCAATGCAAATTGGCATTGGTCGCAGACCATGGAAACCGCTGTTGTGTGCGCCCCAAATGTCGGGCGTGCCTGATGCGGAAGGGAAGTGACCTAACTGAACCGAGGTTCAGGATGCCGGCCTGGCGGCACTCGCGGGGACCATACTCGACAGCGCGGAACCATCGGTTCCGCGTTTTTTTTCTTGCCGCCGCGCCTGCCGGCAACGAAGTCTGTGCTGCAATGATCGTCGGACCATCGAAACGCCGCCGCGACTGGGCCAGCCTCTTCGCCGCGCGGCGCTGGCAACCAGAGGAATTCGCCCGCCTGGTCGAGAGCGACGAGATTGGCTCGGCGTTCTTCGAGATCGAGAGCCAGATCAACGGCCTCTACCGCGCCGTGCAGATGGCCGAGGCCGGCCAGCGCCAAGCCGGGCCACGGGCTGATGGCGATTGCCTCGGTGAACAAGCGCTCAAGGCGCGCTGGCTGAGCGCTGCTTTCGAGCCCCATCGCGCGGCACTCGGTCCGCTGCAGAGGGATCTCGACCTCGGCTTGATGCGCTGGATCCGCCGTGCATCGTGCCTGTCGGTGGTCATCGGCGCCGGGGCGACGATGGACGCCGGCGGCCCCTCCTGGGCGGCTCTGGTGCGGCGACTGCTGGCGCGCCTCAGCGAGCAGGGCCGGGAGATCGGCGAGCTGCGCCTGACCGCGGAGAGCACGCCGGACAACCGTGAGTACCGGCGCGTGGTGACCGGCAACGAGCGTCTGCCGGCAGACGCGGAGTCGCGCGCGCGGACCGTGCTGGCGCTGATCGACGCCGGCACCGCGGATGTCGAAGCGCTCATGGAGGGCGCGCAGATCTGTCACGACTTCCTCGGCCAGGCGCTGTTCACCGATCTGACCGGGATTCTCTACGAGGGGCAGCGCCGCCCCGGTGCGATCCATCAGGCGATTGCCGAACTCGCCGCACCGATCGCGGTCGCCGACCGAGGTGGCGTCTTCCCAGGCTGGGACGCGATCATCACCTACAACTTCGACGACCTGATGGGCGAGGCCCTCGACGATCTCGGCCTGGCACGTGCCGCCTATGCCATGCGCGGCAAGCAGCTTGCCGGAGATCCGAACGAGACCGCGCGCCAAAGGGGGCCGAATGGCCTGCACCAGCCCATCTACCACCTGCACGGCTACACACCGCGCCGGCTGTTCCTGATCACGCAGGTGCAGTTCGTCTTTGCCACCTCGCAGTACACCAGAACCTATGGCGGCAGCCTGGACGGGATCGTCGGCGAGGTGTTCGCCAGGTGCCTGGCGAATCCCGTGCGGCACGCGCTCTACGTTGGCTGTTCATTCGACGACGAAGCGATGAACGATCTGCTGCGCCAGGCGGCGCGCGCGCTGCCTGGCCGCTACCACTACGCGCTCCTGCGCTGGCCGGGCGATGCGCCCTTCGCCACCGCCACCGCCGACGAGGTGGCCCATGCATCGGCGCGCTACGTGTCGATCGGCGTGCGGCCGATCTGGTTCGATGACTTCAGCGAGATCCCGGGCCTGATCCGCTCGCTGGCGTAGTCGCGCGACGGCTTGGCCGTACGGGTTGAGCCTGGCCCGCTTCGCGGCGGGACGCCAAGCACCTCTCAGGCGAAGCGTGCCGACAGGCCGCCGTCGACCAGCAACTCGGTGGCGGTGATGTACTTCGCTTCGTCCGAGGCGAGAAAGAGTGCCGCGTAAGCGGTGTCCCAGGCGTCTCCCATGCGGCCCAGCGGACACTGTGCGTCGCGCTTGCGGATCAGGTTGTCGATGTCGCCTTCCTCGCCATAGACCCGGGTCAGCGCCGCATGCACCAGCGGCGTGTTCATCAGGCCGGGCAGGACGCAGTTGGCACGAATGCCGTCCGGCGCATGGCGGATCGCCATCGTGCGCGTCATCGCCACCATCGCCCCCTTGCTCGCCGCATAGAAACCGTAGTTGACCCCTGCCCAGCCGCGCACCGCGACCGACGCATTGTTGACGATCGCCCCGGCGCGCTGCCGGATCATCACCGGCAGGACGTGGTGGCAGGTGAGATAGGCGCTCTTGATGTTCACCGCCATCACCCGTTCCCAGGCCGCCTCGTCGAGCTCGGCCGGGCCACCGACGACGGCGATGCCGACGTTGTTCACCAGGATGTCGATGCGCCCGTACGCCGCCAGTGCCGTTGCCACCAGCCGCTCGACGTCGGCACCCGAGGTCACGTCGGCGACGACGGCGATCGCCTGCCCCCCCTCGCCGTCGATGATGTCCTGCGTTGCCGCCGCCGCCGCGGCATCGATGTCGACACCCACCACGCGTGCGCCCTGGCGCGCAAAAAGTACCGACATCGCCTTGCCGTTGCCCCAGCCCGGACCGACCGAGCCGCTGCCGGTGACGATCGCAACCTTGTCCTGCAGTCTGCCAGCCATTCTCAGTTCTCCCCTGGCGGCATGAACCGCCGCCGCAACTCGTTCTTCAGCACCTTGCCGTAGTGGTTCTTCGGCAGTTCGGCAAGGAAGAAGTACGCCCGCGGTCGCTTGAAGCGGGCAATCGACTGCAGGCACAGCTGGTCGAGGTCGCCGCCCGGCACCGTCATCGGCGGCCGGCAGACGACGAAGGCAACGGCCTCCTCGCCCCACTCCGTGCTCGGCCGCCCGACCACCGCCACCTCGGCGACCGCCGGATGCTGCAGCAGCACCTCCTCGACCTCACGCGGGTAGATGTTGGCGCCGCCGCTGATGATCACGTCCTTGCTGCGATCCCGCAGCGTCAGGAAACCATCGCCGTCGAAGCTGCCGACGTCACCGGTATGCAGCCAGCCCCCGTACAGCGTCGCCGCCGTCGCCTGCGGGTTGTGCCAGTATCCCTGCATCACGGTGTCGCCGCGGACGAGGATCTCGCCGACCTCGCCGGCAGGCAGCGAGCGGCCGTTGGCGTCGGCGACGATCACCTCGACGACGCTGTGCGCGACCCCGACCGAAGCCAGTCGTTCGAGGTGGCGCGGGTGATCGCGATCGGCATGGTGCTGGCGCGACAGGGCGGTGATCGTCATCGGGCTCTCGCCCTGACCGTAGATCTGCACCAGCCGGTTGCCGAGCACCGCCAGCGCGCGCTGGGCATCGGCGAGGTACATCGGCCCACCGCCGTAGACGATGGTCTTGATGCCCTCACCATCGCCACCCCGTGCCGCCACCCGGTCGACCAGACGGCGGACCATCGTCGGCGCGGCGAACAGCGAGAGCTGCCGCAGGCTGCGCGCCAACTCGATGATCTCGGCCGCATCGAAAGCGCCCGACTCCGGCACGACATGCCTCGCGCCGACCAGCACGTGGACGAAGTTGTACATGCCCGCGCCATGCGACATCGGCGCTGCGTACAGGATGCCGTCCGCCGGCAGTGCCTGATCGACGTCGGCGAAGTAGGAAAGCGTCATCGCCAGCAGGTTGCGATGCGACAGCATCACCCCCTTCGGGCGGCCGGTGGTTCCCGAGGTGTAGAACAGCCAGGCGAGGTCGTCGGGCGCGGCGGCACTGATGGCAATCGGCTCGCTGGTAGCCAGCCGCTGGTAATCGCCGTCGTCGACGGCGATGATCCGCAAGCGCGGCACGCATGCACTCCACATCGCCGCTGCTGGCGACGATGGCGCGGCACCGGCGCCGGAGAACAGCAGCGACGCCTGGGAATCCTCGAGGATGAACGCGACTTCGCGCGCGTGCAGCTTGCTGTTGATCGGCACGGCAACCAGACCGGCATGCCAGATGGCGTAGAGGAGTTCGAGGTACTGCGGACAATTGCCGAGGAGCAGCGCGACCCGCTCGCCGGCCTGGAGTCCGCAAGCGCCGCGCAGGGCGCCGGCGATCGCCGCCACCCGTCGCGCCAACCCCGAATAGGAAGAGATGGCACGCGTTCCGAGCAGCAATGCCGGCCGCTCGGGGAAGACCCGGGCGGTACGCGCCAGAAGATGCGCCAGGTTCATCTGTGGCAAGACGCGCAACGCAGCTGCGCGCCCGGGGTCGCTCAGCCCTGCCCGGCGAGCAGGAAGTCCTGGACGATCCGTACCTGCAACTCGTCGAGGAACATCGGCGCGTGTCCGACGCCCGCGACCTCGACCAGCTGGGCGCGCGGCCCGCGCGTCGTCATCTCGGCTGCCGTGTCGTGCAGCAGGATGTCCGACTGCGCACCGCGCAGCACCAGCGTCGGGCAGCCGATGGCATCGTACATGGGCCACAGGTTGATGTCCTTGGCCTCGAGATAGGCCTTCTGGTAAGGCTGCGCAATCGCCCGGTCGTAGTTCATCTCGAGGCTGCCGTCGGCCTTGCGTCGCGTTCCGACGACCGCCATGTAACGCCACTGCGCATCGCTGAGGTTGCCGAAAGGCGCGCAGACGACCCGCACGTAGGCCTCGGCGGCGGCAAGGTCGGGGAAATCGGGTGCCTTGCCGAGGTACTCGCCAATCCGCTGCAGCGCATCCATCGCGATCAGCGGACCGACGTCGTTGAGCACCATGCGCCTGATCGGCGATCCCGGCAGGCTCGACAGGAACATGCCGATGAGACCGCCCATCGACGTCCCCAGCCAGTGCACCGTATCGACCCCGAGACGGGCGATCAGGGTCATGATGTCGTTGGCGTAAACCGGCAGCGCGTAGTCATCGGCAAAGGGCAGCCGATCGCTGCGCCCGCGACCGACGATGTCGGGGCAGACGACACGGTAGTCGCTGGCCAGCGCATTCGCCAGGACATCGAAATCGCGCCCGTTGCGCGTCAGGCCGTGGACGCAGATGAGGACGCGCGGATTGGCGGCATCACCCCATTCGCTGTAGCTCATGCGGTGCAGACCGTGCGGACCGAGGCACTGCACCGTCCCCTCGCGCATCTCGTTGACGACCCCGACCGCCTGCCCCGGCCGCGAACTGACCAGCAGTTCGCCGAATTCCTTGAGTATTGCCATGATCACACCCCGACGTCGTTGAGAAAGCCAGCTTCGCTGACGAGAGTATCCTCGCATCCGGCGAACGAAGTCAATCGCCGCTGGCGGGCAGTGCGCAGGCGACTGCGCGCGCTGCGCCGCAGCCGCCTGCAGGCCTGCTTTCAGGCGCGCTTGCGACCGGTGATCATCGCCCGCACGAGATTCTCGCGATGCAGCAGGCTCTCCCAGACGACGCCGAGCAGATGCCCGGCGATCAGCAGCAAGGTCAGGTCGGTGGCGACCTCGTGCGTCTCCTTGATGCCGTCGATGAGCGCCTCGCTGCTGTCGACGAAGAACGCCGCCAGCGGTCCCAGCCCCTTGTCGGCGGCGTACAGCGCCAGACCGCTGAGGACGGTGGCCAGCAGGCCGAGCAGCATGGCGAGGATCATCGCGCCACCGGCCGGATTGTGGCCGAGGTAGCGCCGGGCGCGCAGCGTCAACACATCGCGCAGGTAGCCGAGGACGATGCGCGGAGCGAAGACGAAGTCGCCGAAGCGGGCGTGCCGGGGCCCGACGAAGCCCCACAGCAGGCGCCACAGCAGCAGGCCGGCGATCGTGTAGCCAGCCCAGACATGCAGCCATTGCATCAGTTCGCCGTCGAAGCGATCGGCGAGCGATTCGAAAGACTCGCCCTCGGTAAACCAGGCGAGGCAGAAAGCGGACAACAGGGTCCAGTGGAAGAGACGCAACAGCGGGTCCCAGACGGGAACGCTGTCGGCATCAGTGACGGCCATGGGCATCCTCCGGCAGCGCTTCCCCGCCCACCGCTGGACAGGGAAGCCGGTGCCTGCCGCGATCGGCAGGCGAAGCGGGAATTACTTGCTTTCCTCCGAGACCAGCGCACCGGTCTTGATCTCGTAGTGCACTTCCCACTTCTTGCCGTCGGTGCCGTTGATCTTCACTTCCCAGGTCTGCTTGCCCTTCTTGCTGTCCTGGTAGGCCTTGGTGACCTCACCCGGATGCGCCTTGAGCGCCATCTCGACGGCCTGCTCCTTGGTGATTTCACGTGCCGGAGCAGCGGCGGCGGCCGGCGTCGCAGGTGCCGCAGCGGCGGCGGCGGGCTTGCTGTCGTAGGCCAGCGTGCTGCCGCTGAAGGCGGCGGCAAGGATCAGGAGGGCGGCGGAGCAGTAGGCAGCGGGCTTGTTCATTCGATGGGTCTCACAGTCAGGTTGAAGAGGGATGATGAATCGCGGCTCGCCTTGCGGCGCGCATCGGCGTCGGCAGCGGCAGGCACGACGGCGAGTATGAGCTGGCTTCCTTAAACCGGGCTTAGGCCCTGCCACGCCGAGCACGCGCCCGGTCGCGCTCCTCACACCCCCGGCTCGAGCACCACCGCCACTTCGATCTGCTGACCTTGCCGCAGAATGCCGAGTCGCACCGTTTCGCCGACACGGTGGTCGTCGAGACGCGCCAGCAGCCTGCCGACCGTCTCCACCGGCTTGCCATCGACAGCCGTCACGATGTCGCCGGCGACGATGCTGCCATCGGCGGCCCGCGTCACGCCGCGCAGCCCGGCCGCTGCCGCAGCCGACCCCGGCGCGACGCGCAGGATGACCACGCCCCTGACGCCCAACACCCGCTGCAGGCGCTGGTTGAGACTCTCGTCGATCTCGATGCCAAGCGCCGGCCGGACATAGCGGCCAGCGCTGATGAGCTGCGGCACGACGCGGTTGACCGTGTCGACGGGAACCGCGAAACCGATCCCGGCGCTGGTCCCGCTCGGGCTGTAGATGGCGGTATTGATGCCGATCAGGCGTCCAGCCGAGTCGAGCAGCGGGCCACCGGAATTGCCCGGGTTGATCGCCGCATCGGTCTGGATCAGGTGTTCGATGCTCACGCCCTTGTCGCTGCTCAGCGAGCGGTCGAGCGCCGAGACGATGCCGCTGGTCAGCGTCCAGTCGAGTCCGAAGGGGTTGCCGATGGCAAAGACCTTCTGCCCCACCCGCAGGTCGCCGCTCGTGCCCAGCGGTACTGGCGGCGGCCGCCGGAAACCGACGCCGATGCGCAGCACGGCGATATCGTGCGCCGGCGAGGCGCCGACGAGAACGGCCCGATAGCTGCGACCGTCGGACAGTTTCACCGCTGCCTCGCTGGCGCCCTCGATGACATGGAAGTTGGTGATGACGTGGCCCGCGTCGTCCCAGATGAAGCCCGAGCCGGTGCCGCGCGGCACGGTGAACACGTTGCGCGTCCACAGGTCGCGCACCTGCCGACTGGTCGTGATGAAAACGACCGAATCGCGCGCATTCTCGAACAACTCGATGATCGACCTCTCGTCCGCCGCCAGATCGCCACGCGCGCTGACGGTGCGGGGCGCCGCCTGCTTCGGCGACAGCCAGTCCTCGAGCAGCGGCAGGCTGCGCCAGGCGACGAGCAGCAGCAGGCAGAAGAGCGCCCACGCCAGCAGGCGAAGCGGCAAGCGGGTCGTCACCGGCATCGTTCCCGAGCCGTCCGCGGTCGGGAACGATTCAGCGGCATGTTCGCCGCCGTCCGCCGCAACGGCCGATGCTCAACGCACCACCCCGGAAGCGGCGCGGGCACGCAGATCGTCCAGCTCCTCGAGCAGATCGGCCATCAGCGCCGCGAGTTCGGGCACCGCGTCGAAGTCCCGTTCGAGCTGCCGCATGCGCCTTGCGCGGCGCAGGCTGGTACTCGAGAAACACCAGACGCCGGCGACGCTCTCGGCATGCGGAAACAGCCCCTCCTCGATATGGCGCAGCAGCCATTGCGGATCGACGGTGCAGGCGGCGGCAACCTGCTCGAGCGTCAGCCAGCTGTTCTCCATCAGGCTGCCGACGAGGATTTCGTCTTCACGCATGGCTCACACCCTCCCCTGCTGGCGCGGGTCGAAGGCCAGTTCGCGCGCCATTCGTTCGTAGAACTGCCGCGCCTGCGGCGTGTTTGCCGGCGGCAGGACGACCTGGATATCGAGCAGCAGGTCGCCAGCGGATCCGGTCTGCGCCGCCGGAATTCCCTTGCCGCGCACGCGCAACTGGCGGCCGCTCTGCGCCCCCTCCGGAATCCGCAGCTTGACGCTGCCGCCCGGCAGCTCGACGCTGATGACGGCGCCCAGTGCCGCCTCCCACGGCGCCACCGGCAAGCGCAGGTGGAGGTCGCGGCCATGCGCGCGCAGTCGCGGATGCGGCCGGAACTGCACCTCGAGCAGCAGGTCGCCGGCGGTGGCACCGCCGATCCCCGGCGCGCCCTGGCCCGCCAGGCGAATCACCTGCCCGGCGTGCACCCCCTGCGGAATCTTCACGTTCAGCGTTCGCTCGACCAGCGTCAGCCGCCCCTGTGCGTCGCTGCGCGGCGCGCGCAGGCTGATCTGGCGGGTGGCACCGGTGAACGCGTCCTCGATGTCGAGCAGCACCTTGGCGTGATGATCCTCGCCGCGCGCCTCGAAACGCCCCCGCGGCGCAGCGCCGAAACCCGGTCGCGAGCGCATGCCACCGAACAGCTCGGCAAAGAAATCGGAGAAGTCCGCCGCCTCGCCGGGCGAAAAGCCGCGACCGGAGAACTCGAAACCGGCATCCCAGTCGGGCGGCGGGCGGAACTCCTGCCCCGGCTGGTAGCCGCGGCCGAGTTGGTCGTAGGCGGCCCGCTTCTCCGGATCCGAGAGCACCGCGTTGGCCTCGTTGAGTTCCTTCATGCGCGCCTCGGCATCCGCCTCCTTCGAGACGTCCGGGTGATACTTGCGCGCCAGTTTGCGGAACGACTTCTTGATGTCCTCCGCCGTCGCGTCGCGCGGCACGCCCAGGATCTGGTAGTAGTCCTTGAATTCCATGCACCATCCTCGAGTCGAACAGCGGCACCGGCCGCAACCCCATACATAGTCCCCTTTCCGGCGGAAATCAAGATATTGAAGTTTCCCCTGCCGCCCCCAAGTTGGTCGACAAGCGCCACTCCCGGCGCTCTCGACCAACCGATGGAGGATTCAAGATGATCTATCGCTCCCTTTTCCCGCGTGACGTCGCGTCCGAGATCGATCGGCTGCAACGTGAACTGCAGCAGGCCTTCCATTTCTCGCCGAGCATCCGCGGCATCGCCCGTGGTGGCTTCCCGGCGATGAACGTCGGCGGCACGCCGCAGTCCGTCGAAATCTACGCCTTTGCTCCCGGCATCGACCCGGCGACGCTCGAAGTGCAGATCGAGAAGGGCGTGCTCACCGTCGCCGGCGAACGCAAGCTGCCGACGACCGCCGAAGCCGCGACCGTGCACATCGACGAGCGCTTTGCCGGCCGCTTCCGGCGCGTCGTGACGCTGCCCGACGACATCGACGCCAATGCCGTCGACGCCCGCTACCGCGACGGCGTCCTGCGCATCAGCATCGCCCGCAAGCAGTCGGCACAGCCGCGCCGCATCACCATTCAGTAAGTCAGGAGGAACGAACATGTCAGACACCACACCCGTCAAGAAGCAGTCGGTCGCCGATGATGCCGCCTTGCTGCCGCCGGTGGACGTCATCGAGGACGCCTCGGGAATCACCCTTTATGCGGACCTGCCCGGCGTTTCCAAGGACAAGCTGCACCTGCAGGTCGAGGCCGACACGCTGACCATCGAAGGCGAGATCGACCTCGAAATGCCCGGCGGCATGGAGGCCAGCCATGCCGAGGTCAGCCTGCCGCGTTACCGGCGCGTCTTCACGCTGTCGAAGGAACTCGACGCCGGCAAGGTGGCGGCCGAGTTCAACCAGGGCGTACTCAAGTTGTCGATCCCGAAAGCCGAGCACGCGCAACCGCGCAAGGTCGAGGTCCGCATCGCGTAATCGCCCGACGACGCGTCGGCGGCGCCCCGGCAGGCGGGCGCCGCCTGCTGCGGGCACCCGCAGCGCAGCTGCTCGACCTGCCGTCACGCCTTGCGGCGCCTCCCCAGGGGGGCGCCACGAGGCGCTTGTCGCGATTCCCGCCCAGATGCCGATCGGCTCTGATAACAAAAGAAATTTCCCTGCCAGAAGCATTGCACCGCCGCAGCCGATTCCGTATGATCGGCGCCAGGTTCGTTCCGCGCACTTTCCACCAAACCACTCCTATGGAGCTCGATCATGGCAAAAGCCAACAAAGTCAAGAAAGCGAAAGAAGTCGAACAGGCAGTAGAAGCGGAACCCGTCGTCACACCCGAATTCGTCAAGATCACCAAGGTCGTCGGCCGGCAGATTCTCGATTCGCGCGGCAACCCGACCGTCGAGGTCGACATCACCCTCGACGATGGCTTTCTCGCCCGCGCCGCCGTCCCGTCGGGTGCCTCGACCGGCGAATTCGAAGCCTGCGAACTGCGTGACGGCGACAAGAAGGTCTATCTCGGCAAGGGCGTGCTGAAAGCCGTCGACGCCGTCAACAAGAGCATCGCCAAGCTCCTCAAGGGCAAGAACCCGCTCAATCAGCGCGAACTCGACGAGGCGATGATCGCCCTCGACGGCACGCCCAACAAGTCGAACCTCGGCGCCAATGCGATCCTCGGCGCATCGATGGCAATCACGATGGCCGGCGCCAACGTCAGCAAGATGCCGCTGTGGAAGTACATCGGCAAGATCCACAAGAACCGCAGCTTCGTCCTGCCGACGCCGATGGCCAACATCATCAACGGCGGCAAGCATGCCGACAACCTGATCGACTTCCAGGAGTTCATGATCATGCCGGTCGGTGCCGAGAGCTTCTCGCAGGGCCTGCAGTGGATCACCGAAGTCTTCCACGCCCTGAAGACGATCCTCAAGAAGGGCGGCCACGTCACCGCGGTCGGCGACGAAGGCGGCTTCGCTCCCAACCTCTCGAACGACGAAGCGCTCGAAGTCGTCATGCAGGCGATCACCGCCGCCGGCTACAAGCCCGGCAAGCAGATCGCCATCGCCCTCGACTGCGCGTCGTCCGAGCTCTTCGACGAGGGCGGCCGGCAGGGCTACAAGTTCTGGAAGTCGAATCCGGAGAAGCTGTTCACCGACGACGACATGATCGCCAAGTACACCGAGTGGTGCAAGAAGTACCCGATCGTCTCGATCGAGGACGGTCTCGACCAGAGCGACTGGGAAGGCTACGTCAAGTTCACCAAGGCCCTCGGCGACAAGGTGCAGATCGTTGGCGACGACTTCTTCGTCACCAACCCGACGCGCCTGAAGCAGGGCATCGACATGAAGGCGGCGAACGCCATCCTGATCAAGGTCAACCAGATCGGCACCGTCACCGAAACCCTCGACGCCATCCGCATGGCGCAGAAGGCCGGCTACGGCGTCATCTCGTCGCACCGTTCGGGCGAAACCGAGGACTCGTTCATCGCCGACCTCGCCGTCGGCACCGGCGCCGGCCAGATCAAGACCGGATCGCTGTCGCGTACCGACCGTGTCTGCAAGTACAACCAGTTGCTGCGCATCGAGGAGCAACTCGGCAGCAAGGCCGTGTACAAGGGGCTGAAGTCGATCAAGGGCGCCGGCTTCTAGGCCGCTCGCGGCAGACCAGTCCAAGGCACCGCCACGGCGGTGCCTTTTTTTCGCCCGGTCGTTCCGCAGCCGGTCGGCGCGCGCGCCAGCTCAGGGCTCGCGGACGTAGGGCACATCCATCTGCCGAGCCGTCGCCGCAGCCAGCGCATCACCGGCGAAACGGGCGACGAGATGCAGGCTCATGTCGATGCCGGCAGCGATGCCGGCTGACGAGACGACCGCTCCCTCATCGACCCAGCGCCTGCCTGCGATGACCTCGACGTCGGGAAAGGCGAGGCGCAGGTCGGCAAGGTCTTCCCAGTGCGTGGTGGCCGTGCGCCCGGCGAGCAATCCCGCCTTCGCCAGAATGAATGCACCCGTGCACACCGACGCCGTCACGGCGGCCAGTCGCGAGGCCTGAACGACCCAGTCGAGCACCTCGGGTTTGCCCAGTTCGGCCGCCACCACCCCGCCGGGGATCAGCAGGATACCCGGTTGCGGGCAGCTGGCGAGGGTGTGGTCGGGCAGCACGCGAAGGCCCGCCCGGGCCAGCACCGGTTCCGTCGATTGCGCCACCGTGAACACCTCGAAGGGCAGCGGGCGCTCGGGATTCCGGCGGCCAGAGACCCGGCTGGCGGTGCTGAAGACCTCGAACGGTCCGGCGAAGTCGAGCACCTCCATGTCGGGAAAAATGTAGATCGCGACGTGTCGGGTCATGTTCCAGGTCCTGATCGGATCGGGCGGGAGCCGCACGGCGCCACCCTCGTTCTCCAAGCTGCGAGCGCGTCCGTTGCACGGCGGTGCGGCCGCTTCAGCCGGCCAGTCCACCGACCGGGTCGGCAAGCGGCCGCAGCCCTCGCGGCCAGCCGACCGGAGCGGATGGTGCGGATGGTGCGGATGGTGCGCCGCGCGCGATCGGCCAACGGCGCACGCTCAACCACGCACGGCGGCCTCGATGGCTGCCACGTCGATCTTTCGCATCGGCATCATCGCGGCAAAAGCCCGCTTCGCCACATCACCACCCTGCGCCATTGCCTCGGTCAACACACGCGGCGTGATCTGCCAGTTGATTCCCCATCGATCCTTGCACCACCCGCAATGGCTCTCGAACCCACCATTGTTGACGATGGCGTTCCAGTAGCGATCGGTCTCCTCCTGATCCTCCGTGGCGATCTGGAACGAGAAGGCCTCGCTGTGCGTGAAACGCGTGCCGCCGTTGATGCCGATGCAGGGAATGCCTGCCACCACGAACGCGACGGTCAATGGGTCGCCGGCCTTGCCACCGGGGTAATCCGATGGCGCCCGGCAAATGGCGCCGAGACTGCTGTCGGGAAAAAGACCCGCATAGAAGCGCGCCGCCTCTTCGGCATGGCGCTCGTACCACAGACAGACGGTATTCTTGCTCACCCGCAGCTCCTTTCTCTTGCTGCCGCCACCGGGCCAGCGGCAGCAGAATCGCCAGCGCCGCGTACGGCAGCGCGACCCGATGGTCCTGCGTGTGGATCGGCCTGCATCATGCGCTCCCCTCCTCCTCCATTCCCGGCTCGTTCCTCAGGACGTTGGCTTCCTGCCCGCCCAGAACAGGATGAAGTAAAGAACCAGGAGGTCGAAAGCAACGTGAAACGCGAGGCCGACCAGCCAGCCTGAACCCATGTCCAGGCGCGCCAGCACGGCGTCGAATGCCGTGCCCGTCAGGCCGGGCAGGCTGCCGGCGGCGCGCAGTTCGCCGACCAGCGTCTCGAGCAGGCGGTACGACTCCGTCAGGCCAACCAGGTTGAAGACGACGAAGCCGAGGTAGCCCGCGGCGACGGCCCATCTCTGCGGCCAGGGCCAAGGATCCTTGCGCGCGAAGATCCAGCCCAACAGGACCAGGGCCGACGGAACGAAGAACTTCCAGAAATCGACGACCTGCCCATGCGCCTTGAATGCCAGTTCCAGCATCTCGAATCTCCCCAAAATCAGCCAGTTGACTTTACTCGGCACGGCGCTCGCGTGTGGCATGAATTTCAGCCACAACCCGCGTCGTGCCGGCTTGTACTGGCAGTCATCAGGATACCTCCATCCACGCAAAAGGTGCATCACGACTTCAGCAGCCGGCGACCGGAGCGCGAAGCGCGGAGGGGTTGGGCGACTGGCGCAAGAAATGACTGGACATCAAGAGTTTTGTGTAACTACAATCAGCCAATGATCACGTGGGATGAGAGCAAGCGCAGGAAGAATCTCAAGACGCACGGCATCGATCTGGCCGAAGTGGATTGTGTATTCGACGCCCCGATGGTCACAGTGGAAGACGAACGCGAGCAGTATGGCGAACCGCGGCTGCGAAGTCTGGGGTGGTTTGGCGATCGGGTTGTCTTCCTGGTTTGGACGGAGCGCGAAGACAGCGCCCGAGTGATTTCCTGCCGTTACGGTGACCAACATGAAACGCGCGCGTACTTCAAAGCCCTCGGCCTTTAGCAAGGAGCAGATCGCAGCCGCTCTCGCGGCAGCGCCCGAGAAGGTCAAAGATTCGGAATGCCCATACGACCCCAATGACGCCGAAGCGGTGGATGAGTACTGGGCCAAGGCCAAGATCCGCCTTCCCGGCCAGCGCGGGCCGCAGAAGCTCCCGACAAAGGTAGCGGTTACGGTTCGATACAGCCCCGAAGTCGTTGAGTACTTCAAATCAACCGGAGAAGGCTGGCAGACGCGCATGAATGAGGCTTTGCAGCAGTACGTCAAGAGACACCGCGCGGCATAGGCCCTCGGCATGCCAGGAGCCCGGTCTGTAATTCAGCGATGAGCGAAACGAGTCCGCTGGAGTGGCGAGTTGGGCAAAGCTGCTGGATCGGGCGGTGTTTCGACAACCAGAACGCCGGCCGCCTTGAGTTCGGCTTCACCCCGCCTGAGCTCGGCGAAGAGGGCGCCAAGGTCATCGGCATATTTCAACCCGATTGCATCCTTCATGGCATGCACCTCGGCCATGATTTCGTCATTCATCGTCGCATCCTCCTAGACAGGCGCGGAATTGTCTGGAACGAGCTCTGCCCCCAGGGTCTCGGGCGCGATGTCCTGCTCGTGAGGCCAGGTCAGCGCACCAAGAACGATGCCGACCTGTTTGAAATACTCCGGATTGCGCAACTCCCGAAATACGCCGTGATCCAGGTACGGCTTGACGTCGAAAACGCCCCGTCGGCCGTCGGCGATTTCAACGTACAGACGATAATCGGAAAGCGGTTGAACACTGACGACGTCCCAATACATGGCAGCATCCTCAAAGGGGATCTATTTTGTAGGGATTCTCTCCACTGGCAGCAAGTTCCCAATCGGCCATCAGTTCATCGCGGCGCAGTTCGATCCATGCTTGCACCAGGCGCAACTGCTTGCGCGGCAATTCCCCGGCCAGGATTTCGCCCTCTTCGATGCCGATCGATGCCTCGAATTCACCATATCTGGCGTGGATGTGTGCCAGATCGTGATGCTTGCTGTCGAGCAGGTACATCCGAATGATGATGCCGTAGAACATCGAGATGATCGGCATGGCGTGTCCTCGTGATCAGGAGCCCAATCGGGATAGGGAGCAGCCTCACGGCTCCCTCCTCCCACACGACCGTGCAGACGGTTCACGTACACGGCCGTTCGGCAGATTGAGTCGGCAAGTCGAGTCGCCCGCTGCTGGAGCAGCCCGAGGCTTCGCGCCCGGCAAAGCGGAGCCGCATCTCTAGCCGCTGCAAGCCCACGTTCATCGGGTCGGATGCGTTCATGATCTTCATTGGACAACGATGACTCCTCTCTTTCAAGTTCCTCGCGGAACAGCGTTCGGGCCTTCGGTTGGCTCTCTGGCTCCTGGCCGTCGCCTACTCTACCGTGCCCTCTGCTGACTTCCCCATGGTATTCCGCCTCAGTGACCCGACGCCCCGCCGCATCGACCGCGACACGGCCAGTACGGATATTCCATCAAGTGCGGCAAGTCGCTTCCGCGCGGCATCCGGGTCACCCGCCGCGCATTCTTGCCAGACTGAGCGCGACACAAGAAGGGCATAGTCCGGCCTTTGCGTCCACCAAGCCAGCAACCAAAAGGTGGTTTGTACCCTATTCCTTGCTTGGACACTGGCTTCTTTCACATTAAAAGAGCGTCGCAGGGTCGCTCTGGTGCCTCAGTGAAGGACCACCCCTAGTGCATCTGCCGTTGGCTGCCGAGCAGACCGCGCCTTTGCCTTTTTATTTTTTATGATACGGGGTGGCTGCTGACCGTTAGCCACCATCTAACGTAGCTGCGAGACGTCCTTCCAAAGTTGATCGTCAGACAGCGTCAGCTCAGAGCGAATACGATTCATCCGATCGGCGTATCTGCGAACGGGCTTATATACCCAACCGTCGTACCCTTTGAATCGCTCAATAGCGCCGTCCTGAATCAGAAGTCTCAAAATTGAGTCCACGAGTTTGGGACTGTACTTCTGTCCATAACCTCCTTTTAGAAGAGACCCTTCCTCTCTGCCCGAACCAGGTTGGAAAAAAATCTTATGAACAATCGCCAAGAAGAGCTTCTGTGGGGGGGTGAGTACGCTTTCCTTAATTCTTGCTGCATTCGACATTCGTTCGAAATTGATTACCTCGGAGTCGCGAATCCATGCGGGCAGCCCGGACTCCGAAGAGATGCCGGCAACGGTAGACAGTATGCACCCATCAATTACCAGGGAGTCACCCTCTCTTATCAAGGTCTGGTCGAGAACAAGCAAGTCGATCTCCGAGTTCCTGAGCGCCAAACCAGAGACAAGCCGAGCACCAAGGTTTAGAATTGGAAGTGCCGCACGATCGAGCGAGAGCGCCTGAAAATCAAGCGGCTCATCACCAAAAAGAGTAAGCAAAGAAACGATTTCTCCAAGCCGAACCGTATTGCCACTGTTGCCAAATTTCCTGAGGTATGCGAAGCATTGCTGTATCAGGTCGAATGTGCTGATGGTTTGGGCTGCATGAAAGATTCCAAGAGGTCGCAGGCACTGGATCCAGTTGGCGTGATTGTCCAAATCTGCCATACTCACTATGTCAGATATCAGCGACTCAGCGCGCAGAACGTCGACAGCCCCCGCGTCTAAGAATTGGCGGTCGGGCGACTCCGGTTCGATTCTGCCAAGAGTACACATGCGCGCCAGCAGTTGTCGCCCGCTCTGGTCGGGTACCGAACCCACAACCGCCTCATATGCGGCGTCGATGTCACTCGGAGAGAGGCGACCATAGTACTTCTGGGAGTAGCGGGTCTTGGCCGCAAGGCGTTGAAGGATTAAATGAATAGTTTGGGGGGCGATCGTACCGCCTACGCCGCTTGATTCTCTCTTGCACACAGCGTAGATAAATGCACCCCAGAACTCAAACTGCCCGTGCTCGCGGCCCAAGAGTGATGAAATATCACCTCGATCTAGCTCGACGAGCGTCTGAAATACTAGCGGCTTGCGGGGAAGCCAGGATGGGGTCTTGGCCGCGATGCCGAGTGCGCCAAGGTACGCATCTGCCTCGGCAACGGAGAATACGTCCGGGACTTCAAGGCAGAGTACCTCATGGTCGGTCGATAACCCAAGGCCCTGCAGCATTTCGTCGGGACCGTCGAAGTAGTGGGATCGCCCTGTGATGAGGACCCCTGCCTTGCATCTTGCGAGGAGATCACGCACACCCTTGACGGCGCGGGCCCGGAGGGACTTGCGGTCTTCGATCCGAGTGTCGTGTATCTGGGTGCCGATTTCGTCGAAACCATCGAGCAAAAGAATGAGGTTTCCAGAGTTCAGTAAGCGGACGGCGTTATCAACCGAGGCGGCAAAGCCAATGTTCCCAAGGTGGCCCGCGATTATCTCGAGCGCACTTGAACTGCTCCAATGATCGCGCAAATTTACCGCCAGCGGGTAAGCCCCAGAGTCGCGAATGTGCTCACAAAGGAATTGATACACTTCACGCACGCAACGACTCTTGCCCGTTCCATAGTCGCCAGTTAGAACCACGCGCTTGGCGCGCTGGAGCTGCCTTGCGATTTGATGGAAGCTGAAGTGTTTCTCTCGGACAACGTCAATGTAGTTAACCGCAATGAATGGTCGAGAATCGTTGGCGCCTGTACGGGAGTCGACGGCACTCCCAAACGGCAAATGGCGCCGTAATTGATCGTAGCTGCGGAAGTCGAAGTAGCCGGCAGCGAAGTCTTCCGCCGCGCAGACGGTGATGTGGCTAGCTCTTCCCGCCTCTTTCATGCTGGGCGTCGGCTGTGCTTCGAGCACGACGAAGCCGCGACAGATTAAGCCTTGTGTGGCGAGGCGGAGCTTGGTCGGCTGGATCTTGTTCAGATCTGTTCGAACCTTGTCTAGATCTCGCTCCTTCGTAATTTCTATCAACACCAGTTCATCGTCCGAGACGCGAACGACGCCGTCGAAATCAACCCCGTCGACGTGCTCTGGCCTACAAGGGGAGGCCCACCGCAACGCGGCCATTCCACGGACGTACTCTTCCAGTGATTTCCAGGAGGTTGACATGTGGCAGCCTAGTGGCACAGTGTGCTGGGCGATGTGCGGGCAAACGTTCGAGCTAACTCCGCAGGACTACAATGGTTCTTCGCAAGATTGATCGAAGCCTTCGCCGCGTCGAGGGTGAGTTCTCCCTCGTCCATCGAATCGACGTCGAGGTCTTCGGCAGGCACAGCTTCAACTTGCTCAGCTTCATTCATTTGGGAGTTCCCTGTGTTGCAACGCGATCGGATTGTGGGGCCTAACGTGGAAGCTCAGGGGCGCTCGGAGCTTGATCGCGCAGCGTCCGTTGGAGCGTAGGATTAGCTTGCACCCTTACAGGGTTTTGCCTCCATTGCACTACGCACAGCCTCTCTCTCGCCGCGAACATTGGCAAGTTCGCTGGCTTCAATTCCGTCACCTTGCCCATAGCCATACCAAAACGCCTGTGTTTCACTTGTCTTGATTCTCTGATGTTGCGCAGAAACTAACTGATTCTCTCTCCGCGAGAGAGACGCCAATTCAGCAGATAAGCGACGGCAGTCGACCCCGTCGTATTTGAGGGGGGAAACATACGCACCGGTAATCTGGGCTGGCGGGGTTGGCATATTCATGCAACCACAAATGACGGCAACAAGAGTTGCTGTCAGAACCAATGGCGTTCTTTTTGGCACGCGTTTCTCCTACAGCGGAGGAAAGCTAACTAGCTGTTGCAATCCTACATGACGCTAAGCTCTACGTCAAAATGTATTGGCCATCGACGAGTCGCTGATTCACTGACAAAACAAGAGCCTGCGTATTCGCCGACCAGCCAATGTGGTCGGCAATTACGTCACCACCCCCTCCCTTCACCCGGCCGTTCAACCGGACGAACGACCGATGACGCTCTGCGTTAATCCGGCGGGGGATGAGGTGCCACGTCCTTTCCCCCGCCGTCGCCGACGCGCTGTGCTCGGGCAGGCGCCGAGCTACTTGCCGGCCTTGCCGCTGCGGGCCGGCGCCTTGCGCTCGGATTTCTTCTTCAGACCCAGCGAGGCGACTTCATTGGAATCGGCACCGAATTGGGCGATGACCTGGTCCTTGACGCCGAGGATGAGGTTGTGGTATTCCCACTGCGCGGCAATCGCCGCATCGCGGGCGGCGTCGAGTGCATTCTGCGCGCGCAGCTCGACTTCCTCGGCGGCGCGCATGGCGTCGTAGCGGGCCGTCACCGTTGCCAGGCTGTACGTCTGGTTGGCCGGGCTGTAGCCGGCGATCGCCTTGAGCGCGAGAAAGGCCTCTTCATCGGCCTGTCTGGTTTCCTGCGGCAGACGGACTGTTTCGTTCTTTGCCATGTCACTCCCCCCACGAAGATGAAGTCACGAGGGACGGATTGCCCCTCGTTGAAAATGGTAGGTTGCCGCCGGCAGTCGTGTCAATGCGCCGCCGGGCTGACGAACGCGGCAGCGATGCTCAAGCGCGGGGAAGGCACCCCGACCGACCCGGGAAGCATCCTGATGCATCAGGGAAGCATCTCGATCGATCAGGGAAGCATCCTGATGCATCAGGGAAGCATCTCGGTCGATCAGGGAAGCATCCTGACGCATCAGGGAAGCATCTCGGTCGATCAGGGAAGCATCCTGATGCATCAGGGAAGC
>ERZ761602.1545-NODE-1545-length-41264-cov-14.657623_pt1 | contig 41264 bp, 31 predicted proteins | sample MGYA00512165_ERZ761602 | MGnify/ENA primary metagenome ERZ761602 (study PRJEB28899, sample SAMN02445085) | bioreactor sludge metagenome | biome: EBPR sludge; isolation source: Thorneside wastewater treatment plant | place: Australia: Brisbane, Thorneside...
GCTTCGGGTCGATCGACGAGATCGCGGCGGCCGCCGTGTACCTGCGCTCGGCGGCCGCCGCGTACGTCACCGGCACCGTGCTCGTCGTCGACGGCGGCAACTCCACGGCCGGCGCGATGATGAGCCTGTGAGCGGCAGCCGCGTCGACTTCGTCTCGCCCCGGCGCGCCGTGCCCATCGAGCTGGTCGGCGGGCGCGGTCACTACGAGCGCGTGATCGAGGCGGTGCTGGCGGCCCAGACCAGCGTGTGGATCGCGACGGCGAACCTGAAGGAGCTCATGATCGAGGACGCGCGCGCCCGGCCCGGCGTGCGCCGGCGCCTGGGCAAGACCGGCTATCGCTCGGTGCTGGCGGCGCTCGCCGAGGCCGCCGCGCGCGGCGTCGAGCTGCGCGTCCTGTGCGCGGACCGCCCGTCGCGCCCGTTCCGCGCCGAGCTGGCGCGACACCCGGGGCTGGCGGCGGCGATGCCGATCAAGCAGTGCCCGCGCGTGCACCTGAAGCTGGTGATCGTCGACGGGGCGCTCGGCTACCTCGGCTCGGCGAACTGGACCGGCGCCGGCCTCGGCGTGCGCGGGACCGGACGGCGGAACTTCGAGCTGGGCGTGGTGACCGACGACGGGCCGCTGCTCGACCAGGTGCAGGCGCTGTACGACCACCTGTGGCGCGGAGGTGAGTGCGCGGGGTGCAAGCTGCGGGCGGAGTGTCCCAAGCCGCTGGATGGAAAGGGGAAGCTCGTCCCCAGGCCACGCCGTTCGACGCGCCGGTAGCGTTCATGCGTTCCGCATGTAACCGTGGCGGCCAGGGGAGACACTGAGCATCTCGTGACCACGCAGGTCGCCTACGTGGAGGACATCGTGCTCGTCGACCGCTGCCTCGAGGGGCAGGAGGCGGCCGCGCGCGATCTCTTCCGCCGGCACCGCGCGCGGGTCCACGCGTCGCTCTACCGGATCCTCGGCACCAACCGCGACATGGACGACCTCCTGCAGGAGGTCTTCGTGCAGGTGTTCGCGTCGCTGCGGTCGTGGCGCGCCGAGGCCAGCCTGGCGACGTGGATCGATCGCATCGCCGTGCGCGTCGCCTGGCGCTCGATCGGCAAGCGGCGCGCGCGGCCGCCCGAGGCCGAGCTCGCCGACGACGACGCGGTCGCGTCCGAGGTCGGCGGCGCGCGCGCGGCGCACGCGCGCGAGGGCGTGCGCCGGCTCTACGCCGCGCTCGCGACGCTGTCGCCGACGGCGCGGGTCGCGTTCGCGTTGCACGAGATCGACGGGCGACCGATGGCGGAGGTGGCGGCGGTGACCGGCTCGTCGCTCACCGCGACCAAGCTGCGCGTGTGGCGGGCGCGGCGCGCGCTCCACGCGCTGGCCGCGGCGGATCCCGTCCTGCGCGAGTTCATGAGCGACGCCTCCGGAGGTACGCGATGACGCTGGCCGACAAGGTCCCGGTCGAATCCCTGGCGCCCGAGCGGCTCGAGCGTCTCGAGCGCCGCGTCGTCGCGGCGGCGGGCCCCGCGCTCGCGCGCCCGCAGCGGCCGACGCTGTGGCCGTGGGGCCTCGCGCTCGCGGGCGCGGCGGCGGGCGCGATCGCCATGTACGCCATGCGCCCTGCCCCGCCGTCTCCCGCGGCGCCGCCGCTCGCCGTGGCCACCGACGCGCGCGGCGCCACGCTCACCCTCGGCGACGCGACCATCCTGGCGGCCCCCGACACGGCCTACGACGTGGTGCGCGCGGACGGCGGCGTCGACGTCCGGCTCGCCCGCGGCGCCGTGCACCTCGACGTCGCGCCGCGCGCGGGACGCCCGCCGCTCTGGGTGCACGCCGGCGACGTCGGCGTGCGCGTCGTCGGCACCGCGTTCACCGTGACCCGCGCCCCCGACGACGGCCTCGTCTCCGTCGAGGTCGCGCACGGCGTCGTCGAGGTCCACCGGGCCGGCGCCGTCTCCCCCGTCACCGCCGGCCAGCGCTGGTCGTCGCACGACGGCACCGTCGTCGCCGTCGCGCCGTCCTCCGACGCGCCGCCACCTCCCGACCCCGCCGCCTCCTCCGGCGGCCGCATCGGCGACACGTCCACGCGCACCGGCGACCTCGCGACCGGCCCGGCGATCGACGTCGCCGTCCTCGCCGATCGCGACCGCCCCACCGTCACCCCCGGCGCCGGCGCGGGCACGACCGCGCGCGCCACGCCGCGCAACGGTGCCAGGCCGACCACCGGCGGCGCGACCGCCAAGCCCGACGTCGTCCCCGCGGAGACGCCGGGCGACCTCCTCTCCGAGATCCGTCGCGAGCCCCTGCCCGCCGGCACCTCGGTCGCCACCGGCACGGCAGCGGAGCGCGTCTCGACGCTGCGCGCGCGCCTGGCGAACAGCGTCCGCGACGAAGCCGCGGCCGCGCTCTACACGCTCGCCCGCCTCCAGTTCGTCGAGCTCGGCAAGCAGGACGAGGCGCTCCAGAGCCTCGATCTCTACGCCACCCGCTTCCCGACCGGCGCCGAGCGCGACGACGCGATGTGGCTCCGCGTCCGCATCCTCTGCGGCCGTTCCTTCACCCACAAGTGCCGCGCCGCCGCCCACTCCTACGTGAAGGCGTTCGGCCAGGACCTCGACCTCGACCTGCTCGCCGAGCGCGCGCCCCCGCGGGTCCGCCTCGCCAACCGCGTCACCCGGCAGCCCTGAGCTCGCGAGCCCGCGGTCAGTTCGCGGCGATGGTCTCGGCGAAGGCCGGGCGGAACAGATCGAAGTAGAAACATCCGTCGACGAACTGGGCGCCCGGGGGCGTCTCGCCGCAGTACCAGCGCGCCATGTCGCCACCCTCCGGGGGCGCGGTCGGATCCTGGGGACCCACGAAGTAGGAGCGCGCGAGATCGTACTGGACGGTGAGCACGACCGACTCGCCCGCCGAGATCTCCAGCGGCGGGTCGATCGGCACCATGTTCAGATCGTTGCGGAAGCGATCGAGGGTGACGTGGCGCTCGTCCCCGAACCGCATCGAGGGCTCATCGGAGCCGCCCGGGCCCGTGAAGTCGAACCGGACGTAGCGGTAGGTGCCGGGCCCGATCGTCGCGGCCTGCGAGTTGAGCGCGGCGTTCACCTGCGCGCTCGGCGCCGCGAAGTCGAAGTAGTCGGACACGACCTGGGGTCGCGCCGGATCGATGCCGCAATCCCACTCGCCCTGACACGCCGGGTGCATCCAGATCGTCGAGCCCGCCCCCTGGTTGCTCAGGTCGTCGGCGATGTCCTCGACGATGTGGATGCTCACCAGCGTCATGCCGAAGACCGAAGGCCTCACGCCCTCTTCCGTGAGTGGCCCGCGTGCCTGCGCCTCCAGCGCGTCGAGCTCGACGCGGACGGAGGCGCTGCCGCAGGCGCCCGCGCAAACGAGAAGCGCGCCCAGCCCGAGATGGATACGCATGCTCGCCGTATCGGCCGCCCGGGCGTCGCATGAAGCCCCCCCTACCACGGCCGGCCGCTCGACCGTCGGTCGCGCGCTCAGGGAACGGGCCGCGGTCCGATCGGCGCGGGCGGCGGCTTGTCGGTGTCCCAGATGATCGTCTGCTGGTACTGCCCGGAGTCCATGAGCGCGAAGCCCACGAACAGGGCCGCGGCGAAGAGCCCGGCGACCACCAGGACGGTGTGGAAGAGCTTGTCGTAGGCGAGGTGCATGAAGAAGAGCACCACGAGGGTCGCCTTGACCACGGCGATCACCATCGCGAGGGCGAGGTTCCAGTTGGTGCCCAGATCGATCTTGGTCGCGGCCACGGTGATGATCGTGAGGAACATCAGCGCGATCCAGGTGCCGAGCAGCACCTTGACCGCCGCCACGTGCGCGATGCCGTGCCCGTGCTCGTCGTGCTTGTCGTGCGCGGATGAGGTGTCGGAAGCCATGGTCCTTCTCCTACGGCCTCAGTGGATGAGGTAGAGCAGCGGGAACAGGAAGATCCAGATGAGGTCGACGAGGTGCCAGTAGAGCGCCGCGTAATCGACGGGACCGAAGTAGTCCGGCGTGAAGTGCCCCTTGATGGCGCGCACCAAGAGCCAGATGTACACGAAGATCCCGAACAGCACGTGCAGGCCGTGGAGGCCCGTCATCGCGAAGTAGATCGAGAAGAACATGTTCGTGTGCTCGGGCGGCGGCCCGCTCTGGAACTCGTGCTTGAGGTCGTGCTTGCTCGGCGTGACCGGCTTCTTGAACGAGGCCTCGCCGCGCTCCAGCTTCCCGTCGACGGGCGCGAGCGCGTCCTTGGGCTCGACCGGCGCGGGCACCGCCTCGCAGGTCACCTCGATCTCGACGGTGCTGCCGCGCGACGTGTGGTCGCCGTAGTGGACCATCGCGCCCGGGCCCTTGGGGCACACGTGCGGGTTCTGCTCGAGCGTCCAGCACGGGTAGGTCTGCTTGCCGTGGCCGCCGCCGTGGCCGCTGCCGTGATCTGGCGACGGCGCGCACGCCTCGACCGGGCGGCGCGACACTTCCTTGCGGTTCGCGCCGGTGCCGCTCATCGTCAGCTCGTTGACGACGCACTTGCCCTGGATGCCCTTGAGCGCCGGGTCCCAGTCGTAGCCGGTCGGCGCGTCCAGACAGCCGCGGTCCGCCTTGTTGGTCTTGGCGTCCCAGACCACGCTGGTCTTCACGCCGGGGCAGTAGTTCTCCTTGTTGAGGAGGTGGTTACCGGCCGACGCGATGCACGGATCGAACTTCTTGCCGAAGAGGATGCGCTCGTGGATCTTGTGCGAGTACTCGACGTACTTGATGCCGAGGAAGCCGCAGGCGCAGGCGATCGTGACCGCGAGGCAGAAGATGAGCCCTCGCCGCTGCGCGAGCTGAGCGCAGCGCACGGCCCACGCCGCCGTGAGGCTCGAGATGATGAGGACCGCGGTGTTGATCGCGCCCCACTTCACGTCGAGGTAGCTGTGCGCGTACGCGTAGATCTCGGGGTGGTGGTAGCGGTACAGGATGTACGCGACGAACAGGCCCGAGAAGAACAGCACCTCCTGCACCAGGAAGAACCAGATGCCGAGCTTGCCGGAGTCGAACTGGTGCTGCGCGTCGTCGTAGTGGTGCTGGATCCACGGCGAGCCGTGACCGTGGCCACCGTGGTGCCCGTGGCCGTCGTCGCCGTGTCCGTGGTCGTGATCGTGGTCGCTCATCTGGGCGTACCTCGGAACGTCAGTGGTGAGACGACGTGGCGGGCTTGTCGGCCGCCGGACGCCGTTCCCAGTTGGTGACCCCGTCCTCGTTCGCGTTCGGGACCTCTACCAGGTCGTCGTAGTTGTAGATCTCGACCTCGGGCGGCGGCTCGGGGAAGTTGAAGACCGTGGGCGGCGTCGGCGCCTCCCACTCGAGCGTGCTCGCGCCCCACGGGTTCTTGGTCGCCTTCTTGCCGCGCTTGAGCGACCAGGCGAGGTAACAGACCACGACGAACAGCGAGACGCCGAGGATGAAGGCGCCCACCGTCGAGATGCGGTGATAGAGCGTGTACTCGGGGTCGTAGTCCCAGTAGCGGCGCGGCATGCCTCGCGAGCCCATGACGAACTGCGGGAGGAACGTCAGGTTGAAGCCGATGAAGACGCCCCACGCGCAGACCCGGCCGATCGTCTCGGGGTACATGCGCCCCGACAGCTTCGGCCACCAGTAGTGCAAGGCGCCGACGAAGGCGACGAGCGTCGAGCCCATCATCACGTAGTGGAAGTGCGCGACCACGAAGTAGGTGTCGTGGAGGTGGACGTCGATCGAGAGGACGGCGAGGAAGATGCCGGTGAGGCCGCCGATCGTGAACAGGATGAGGAACGAGAGGACGTAGAGCATCGGCGTGTCGAGCCGGATGTCGCCCTTGTAGAGCGTGGCCGCCCAGTTGAAGACCTTGATCGCCGACGGGATGCCGACGGAGAAGGTCAACGCCGAGAACACCATGTTGGCGAGGCGCGACTGTCCCGACACGAACATGTGGTGGCCCCAGACCAGGAACGAGAACAGGGCGAGCGCGACCGACGAGTACGCGATGAAGCGATAGCCGAAGATCGGCTTGCGCGCGAAGGTCGTGATCATCTCCGAGATCACGCCCATGCCCGGGACGATCATGATGTAGACGGCCGGGTGCGAGTAGAACCAGAAGAAGTGCTGGAACAGCACGGGGTCGCCGCCGAGCGTCGGATCGAAGATGCCGATGTGCATGAAGCGCTCGACGAAGAGCAAGAGCAGCGTGATGCCGAGGACCGGCGTCGCCAGCACCTGCATGAGCGCGGTGGCGTAGAGCGCCCACAGGTTGAGCGGCATCTGGAACCAGCCCATGTGCGCGGGCCGGAACTTGTGGATCGTCACCAGGAAGTTGAGGCCGGTGAAGATCGACGAGAAGCCGAGGAGGAACGCGCCCGCGACCGCGGGGATGACCGCGGTCTGGGTCTCGATGCTGTAGGGCGTGTAGAAGGTCCACCCGGTGTCGACGCCGCCGAGGCCGGTGGCGAGGAGCAGGAGGAACGCGCCCGAGCACCAGAGGTAGAAGCTCGCGAGGTTGAGCTTGGGGAACGCGACGTCGGGCGCGCCGAGCTGGATCGGCAGCACCATGTTCCCGAGCGCCGCCGGGATGCCGGGGATGATGACCAGGAAGACCATCACCGCGCCGTGCAGCGTGAAGAATTTGTTGTACCAGTCCTGCCCGACGATGGTCATCCCCGGGCTGAACAGCTCCGTGCGCACCAGCAGCGCGAACGCGCCGCCGAGCATCAGCGAGAAGAGGATGCCGCACAAGTACATCATCCCGATGCGCTTGTGATCGAGGGTGTAGAGCCAGGAGCCCAGGCCCTTCTTCACCTCGAGGTAGCTGACGGTGTTGTCGAGATCTGCTGACATGGCCGGCCTCTACTTCTGGGCCTTGATGAACTCGGCCATGCCCTCGATCTCCTTGTCGGAGAGCGGGATGACCGGCATCGAGGGTGGGAACCCGGGCCGCGACTGACCCTGCGGCGCCTGGATCGAGTTGCGGACGTAGGCCTCGTCGAACTTCACGCTGGAGCCGTCACCGAGCTTCACGTCGGTGCCCCAGACGCCCTTGAACGAGGGACCGAGCCTGACCGAGCCGTCGAGCGTGTGACAGCCCTCGCAGCCCTTCTTCTTGTAGACGCTCTCGCCGAGCGCGGCGCCCGAGAGGCTCATCTGCTTGCCGAAGGCCTCCGACAGGTAGCGCTCGTAGTTGCCGGCCGAGTGGACGACCACCTTGGTCTTCATGAGCGAGTGGTCCTTGCCGCAGTACTCGGTGCAGTACAGGCGGTACACGCCGGTCCTGGTCGGCCAGAACCAGACGTAGGTGAAGCGGCGCGGCACGATGTCCTGCTTCACGCGGAACACCGGGACGAAGAAGCTGTGCAGCACGTCGGTCGACGTCATGGTCAGCTTGACCGGCTGATCGACCGGGACGTGGAGCACGTTGTCCTCGACGCCGTTGTAGTAGCGGAAGCTCCAGTTCCACTTCTGCGCCGTCACCGCGATCTGGTTCTCGGGGCGAGTCTCGGGGATGGACGTCAGCGAGATGTAGCTCCGCCAGCCGTAGACGAAGAGGATGACGGCGATGATCGTCGGGATGACGGTCCACGTGATCTCGAGGACGTCGTTGTGCGACGGCGACGGCTCGGGCTTGCGACCCGGCTTGTGGCGGTACTTGATGACGAAGTAGACGACGCAGGCCGTGATCGCGACGAAGAAGAACGCCGACATGCCGAGGACCCAGATGAACAGGTCGTCGGGCCCCTTCGCGTCCTTGTTCGCGGCGGGCGGCAGCCAGTACGTGCCCTCGTAGACGTACGGCTTCGCGGCCTCCTTCTCCCACCACGTCATCTCGGCCGGAGGCGCGGCGGCGGGTGCGGCCGGCGCCACCGCGGCCGCCGGAGGAGGCGCGGCGGCTGGCTGCGCCATCGCCGGCGGCGCGAACAGCCCGAACACCAGGGCGAACGCGAGCAGGTACGGTTTCATGACGTCACTCCAGAGGGATGCCGGGACCGGCGCCACCACACGATGGCGAAGATCGCGATGAGGACCGAGGCGAAGCTGAACGCGCCGTAGCGCATGAGTTTGCGACCCCAGGCGGCGCGGCCGTCGGGGTCCCAGTGGAAGCAGGACATGAGGAAGCCGCTCGACGCCGAGAGCTCGGCGAGGCCGGCCTTCGCGATCGTCTGCTCGAGGTCGGCGCCGACCGGCGTGATGCCGTGGACGTAGCGCGTGACCAGGCCCGAGGCCGAGAGCGCGATGATCGTCGCCGGGTGCGCGTACTCGTCCTGGCGCGCGTCGTAGCGGTAGCCGAAGCCGACCGCGTCCGCCACGGCGCGGATCGCGCGCTCGTCCTTGCCGTCGCGCGAGACCAGGAAGGTCCAGCCGTCGCCCACGACGTCACCGCCGAGCTGGCGCAGCTTCTCGACGTGGTGGCGCCGCGTCTTGGCGGCGCGCTCGGGCGGCTCCGCCGGCGCGAGGATCACGGTGGCGATGCGGAACTGCTTGCCCGGCGTGAGCCGCACCGCGGCCAGCGCCTTGACCAGCCCGGCGAGCTGCAGATCGCAGAGCTGCGGGCAGCTCGAGTAGTTGAACGTGACCAGGACCGGCAGCTCGTCGCGCACCACGTCGGCGAGCGTGACGTCCTTGCCGGTGTGATCGCGGAAGGCGGCGTCGAGGGGCACCTGCTGCCCGAGCCGCTCCACCACGTCGACGCCCTTGAAGACGCCGGGCGGAACCGGCATCGGCTCCTCGGCGCGCGCGGGCCGAGCTCCGGCGCACAACGTCACGGCGAACGCCGTGACGCAGAGGCCGAGCGAGGCGAGAGCAAGGCGCCGCATCGCGCTGACTACTGGCCTCCAGCGGGAGGCTGTGCGGCGGCGGGCGCGGGCTGCGCCGGCGCCGGGGTCGGCGTCGGCGTCGGCGTCGGCGTCGCGGCGGGCTGCGCCGGCGCCGCGCCTTCCGCGCCTGCCGGGGTCGGGACGGCAGCCCCGTCGGGCGGCACCGCGCCCGGCACCGAACCGTCGGCGGGCGGCGCCACGGGCTCCGGCGGCGGCGGTGGCAGCGCGACGGGCCGGCCGAAGATCGGCTGGATCGTCGACGCCTCCGAGCGCCCGATCATCGGGACGAGGTTCGCCGGATCGACCCTGGCGGCCTCGACCACGAGGGCCTTGGCGGTCTCGATCGGGATCGCGATGAGCGGCTTGCCGTCGGCGTTCACGCCCTTGCGGGTGAGATTCGTCGTGAGGGCGCCGACCTGCTCGCTCTTCAGGCTCGTCCGCGCCTTCTCCTGGTCGCCGAAGTGGCGAACCTCGTCGACGATCGCGGTCTCGTCGACGTAGAAGGCCTGGAGGCCGACGATCGAAAGGTACACGAGCGCCGCGCCGACGCCGCCGACGGTCACGATCCCGATCGTGTTGAGATTGTCCGGGTTCTTCTTGGGTCCTTCGCTCATGACGACCTCAGTAGTTCTCGAAGGCGAGGGCCTCGCCGAGCTTGGGGTCCTTGACCGGCATCAGGTTGCCCTTCATCACGCGGCCGAGGCCCGCGATGAAGAGCCCGACCATCGCGAGGAGCAAGGTCACGTCGACGGCGTGGAAGCCGATCTGGTGCTTCTCCGGCACGCCGGCGAGCGGCCCCATCTGGTGACCGCCCACGACGGTCCACTCCGCGTTGGGCATGATGTTCCAGTACAGGTCCACCCAGTGGAAGACGAGCTGCCACACGGCGAAGAACATGAGCAGCGGCAGGATGCGCTTGGTCCAGCGGGTCACCAGGCACAGGTAGGGGAACGCCCACTGACCGAAGAGCACCGCGAGGGAGATCCACTTCCACTCGCTGAACATGCGGTAGTTGTAGAAGACCGTCTCCTCCGGCATGTTGCCGTACCACTGCAGCATGAACTGGCTGAAGGCCGTGTAGATCCAGAAGAACGTCCAGCCGAACATGTACTTGCCGATGTCGTGGTAGTGCTCGACGGTGATCGAGTGCTGCAGCTTCCCGTACTGCTGCAGCGTGCGGCCGAGCAGCGCGAGCGTGCAGTAGGTCGCGAGCATCGCGCCGGCGAACCAGTTGACCGCGTAGATCGTCGAGTACCAGGTCGGCGAGAACGTCATGAACAGGTCGGTGGCGAAGAACACCGTGGTGAGCGCGAAGACCACGATCGCCGGGCCTGACGCGACGCGGAGGTGGTCCCAGATCTTGAAGGCCTCGGCCTCGTCCTTGGCCTCGTCCATCGCGAACGACTTGCGCGCGAAGTAGATGGCCAGGCCCGAGAACAGCGCGAAGTAGACGACGTAGCGGACCGCGAAGAACCACGGCGAGAGCCACGTCGCCTTGTGGTGCATGTGGTGCCACAGCGGATGGGTCTCGTTGTGGAGCGTCGGCTCGGTCCAGAAGTAGAGGTTCTGGTTGCCGGCGAGCACCGGGATGAGGAAGCCGAGGCCCACGATGCCGAGGAACGGGATCGTGAGCGACATGAACTCGGCCAGGCGGCGGAGCACGATGCCCCACTTCGCCCTCGCCACGTGGTGGGAGAGGACGAAGAAGAGCGAGCCGACCGCGATCGACATCACGAAGCCCCAGCCGATCACGTAGGCGTGCAGGAACCGCCGCCAGTGATCGCTCTTGGACGCGCCGAGGATGATCGACAGGATCAAGAACGCGCCGCCGAGGGCGAGGCCGACCTTGAACAGGCGGCTGCCCATCTTGTCGGCCTTGAACTTCTCTTCAGGGTGAATGGACTTGGTAGCGCTCATGATTGCTCGTCCTCACCGCACCTGGTGGCCGGCCGGAAGCTCCGACTCGGCGGCGTTCTGGCTGCGCTGGAGCGCGCGCACGTAGAGGACGATCGCCCACCGATCCTCGACCGGGATCTGCGAGGCGTAGCCCATCATCGAGTTGAAGCCGTTGCTGATCGTGTTGAACAGCTGGCCGTTGCGCATCTGGATGACGCCCGCCTTGGGGTCGGTCAGGTTGCGCGCGGGCCACGCACCGCCGATGCCGGCGACGCGCGCGGGGATGATGCCCTGCCCCGCGCCGTCGTACCCGTGGCACGGCGCGCAGTAGATGTTGTATCGCTCCTGCCCTCGGTCGACGAGCGCCGGCGTGACCTCGAGCTGCGCCGGCAGCCCGGTGATCCACTCGCCGTTCGCCAGCCCGCGGTAGTACGCATCGTCGGCCTTGAGGTGACCGCGCGCGACCGTGCCCGGCAGCTCACCGCGGTTGGCCCGGCCGTCGGCGAACTCGGCGAACGCCTGGTCGCTCTTGGCCTTGGGCTGGTAGTCCATGTCCGAGAAGACGTGGTAGTGCGGGTCGGGCGACTTGGTCGCGCGCGCCTTGAAGACGAGCGCGACCGGGATGAGCGCGAGCATCGTCATGATGGTCATCGCGGCCCAGATCCACTTGGGGACGTTGCGCGCCTCGGGGCGGGCGTCGACGTAACACTCCTCGACGTGCGTGGCGCCGGCGGCGACGAGCAGCTGCTTGGTCTGCTCGAGCTCGAAGCGCTTGTCCGAGGCCTCGACGCCGAGGAAGAACCCGTCGTCGGTGACCTTGGCGAAGCGATCGAGGCGGAAGAACGGGTGCCACACCTGGGGCAGCTTGTTCGCCGCCCACATGCCGAAGAAGGTCGTGAGGACCGACAGGAGGATCGTCGTCTCGTACGAGATGGGCACGTTGGCCGGGATCGACCACGTCGGCTTGCCCGCGACGTTCCACGGCCAGTTGTAGGCGTTCATCCACCACTGCATCAGCGTGCCCAGGAACAGGCCCGTGAGACCGCCGGCGAAGATGACCAGCGGCAGCTTGGTGCGCTGGATCCCCATGGCCGGGTCGATGCCGTGGACGGGGAACGGGCTGTAGCAGTCGAACTCGGTGTAACCCGCGTTCTTGACCTTGCGCGCGGCGGCGACCAGGGCGCCGGGCGTCTCGAACTCGGCGAGGAGACCGTGCATCTCCTCGTTCTGGTCGTCCGAGCCGTTGCCGTTCGGCCGGTCGCCCGCGCCGTTATCGTGTGCGGTGCTCATCAGTGATCGTCCTTGCCCGCGTGGGCCTCGGGCGTGACCATCTTGACTTCGGCGATGGCGATGACCGGGAGGAAGCGGACGAAGAGGAGGAACAGGGTGAAGAAGAGGCCGAAGCTGCCGATCATGGTCAGGAGGTCCCAGCGGGTCGGGCTGAAGTAGCCCCACATACCGGGCACCGCCTGGCGCGCGAGCGACGTCGCGATGATGACGAAGCGCTCGAACCACATGCCGACGTTGATGAGGATCGAGAGGCCGACGACGATCCACGGGTTCGTGCGGCACTTCTTGAACCAGAAGAACTGCGGCACGAGGACGTTGCAGCTCACCATCATGAAGTAGGCCCACGAGTACTCGCCGAGGATGCGGTTCCTGAAGGTGAACCACTCACCGGCGTTGCCCGAGTACCACGCGATGAAGAGCTCGATCGCGTACGCCCCGCCGACCATCATGCCGGTGGCGATCATGATCTTGCACATCGCCTCGATGTGGCTCTCCTTGATGATGTGCTTCAGGTTGCACAGGTAGCGCAGCGGCACGAGCAGGGTCGCCACCATCGCGAAGCCGCTGAAGATGGCGCCGGCGACGAAGTACGGCGGGAAGATCGTCGTGTGCCAGCCTGGGTTCTGGGACGTGGCGAAGTCGAAGGAGACGACCGAGTGGACCGAGAGGACCAGCGGCGTCGAGAGCGCGGCGAGGATGAGGTACGCGCGCTCGTAGCGGTGCCACTGACGGGCGGAGCCGCGCCAGCCGAGCGCCAGGAGGCCGTAACCGATCTGCTTCCAGCGCTCCTTGGCCTTGTCGCGCAGGGTCGCGATGTCCGGGACCATGCCCATGTACCAGAACAGGATCGAGGTGGTCGCGTACGTCGAGATCGCGAACACGTCCCACATGAGCGGGCTGCGGAACTGCGGCCACATGCCCATGTCGTTCGGGTGCGGGATGAGCCACCACGCGAACCACGGGCGACCGGTGTGGATGATGGGGAAGATGCCGGCGGCCGCGACGGCGAAGATGGTCATCGCCTCGGCGGAGCGGTTGATGCTCGTGCGCCAGTCCTGCCGGAACAGGTAGAGGACGGCGGAGATGAGCGTGCCGGCGTGGCCGATACCGATCCAGAAGACGAAGTTGGTGATGTCCCAGGCCCAGCCCTGGATGTTGTTGTTTCCCCAGACGCCGATGCCGGTCGTGAACAGGTGGTAGAGGGCCACCACCAGGCACAGGAGCATCAGGTTGGAGACGGCGAAGGCCGGGTACCACCACTTGGGCGTGGGGTTGAGCGCGACCTTGGCGACGTCGTCGGTGATGCCGCGGAAGACCGCGCGCGCCTTGCCGCCGTCGTCGCCCGGGCCGTGACCGCCGTGACCTGTCGTTGCGTCAGTCGAGGTTGCCATGGCGGACGCTCAGTGGTGCGCGGGCTGGCTCTGCGAGACCAGCTCCGGGTTGGGGTTGCGGACGCGCGCGAGGAAACGCGTCCGGGGCTTGTCGTTGAACTCGCCGAGGAGCTCGTACTGGCGGCGGTCGCCGTGCAGCTTGGACACGCGGCTCTCCGGGTCCGACAGGTCGCCGAACACGATCGCCTCGGTCGGGCACGCGGCCTGACACGCGGTGGTGATGGTGCCGTCGGGGAGCGGACCGCGCTCGCCGGCGTTCTTCGCCTTGATCTTGGCGCCCTGGATGCGCTGCACGCAGTACGTGCACTTCTCCATGACGCCGCGCTCGCGCACGGTCACGTCGGGGTTGAACAGGAGCTTGCGCACGTTGTTGCGCGCGTCCTGGAACTCCTTGTGATAGTCGAAGAAGTTGAAGCGGCGGACGCGGTACGGGCAGTTGTTGAGGCAGTACCGCGTGCCGACGCAGCGGTTGTAGACCATGTCGTTCAGGCCCTCGGACGAGTGCAGGGTCGCACCCACCGGGCACACGGCCTCGCACGGCGCGTTCTCGCAGTGCTGGCACGCGACGGGCTGGCCGACGACGTCCGGGTCGTTCAGGTCACCCTTGAAGTAGCGATCGATGCGCAGCCACGACATCTCGCGGTTGCGGTTGACCTCGCGCTTGCCGACGACGGGGATGTTGTTCTCCGACTGGCAGGCGACCACGCAGGCGTTGCAGCCCATGCAGTTGCCGAGATCGATCGCCATCGCCCACTTGCGGCCCTCGTACACGTGCTCCTTGTAGAGCGACGCGCCGCGGCCGTGGTGATGGTCGTGGTACCAGGGGTGCTGCTTCTCGGCCTTGTAGGAGGCGTCGGCGAAGTCCTGGCGGTCGACCTCGCGGACCAGGTCGGGGACCTTCTTCTGGTACTCCTTGTCGCCGACGGTATCCGACAGCGAGAAGCCGTGGCGGATGTCGTGGTGATCCTGGGTCGTGACGATCTTGTAGCGACCGCCGGTCTTGGTGACGGTCGCGCCGGTGGCGATGTCGAGGGCGGCGGAGGCGCGCAGCTTGTACGCGTCGAAGCCGCCGCCGACCCACTCGCGCTGCTTGTTGCCGACCGAGCCGGCCTTGGTGCGACCGCCGCCGAGGACGACGCCGATCGAGCCGCGGGCCTGGCCGGGCATGACGAGCGCGGCGATGTCGAGCTGACGATCACCGAGCTTGATGCGGACCACGTCCTGCGAGCGGACGCCGAGCTTGTCGGCGGTGTCGGGCGAGATCAGCGCGACGTTGTCCCAGACCACCTTGGTGAGGAAGTCCGGGGTCTCCTGCAGCCACGCGTTGTTGGCGAAGCGGCCGTCGTACGTCGCCGAGGACGCGACGAAGGTCACCTCGAGCTGGCCGTTGTTGACGTCCGAGCCACCGGTCGCGGCAGCGAGGCCGCCGCCACCCCCCGTGGCCTGCACCGCCTGCGGCGCGAGCTGGGTCTTGTCGACGAAGCCGTCGTGCACCGCCTGACGCCAGGAGCCACCCGCGCCGCTCTCGGCGAGGGTCCTGGCGACCAGCTGGTCGGCCGGGGTCTCGTCGCCGAGCAGCATGGCGCAGAGCTCGATGATCGAGATGCCGCCGTACATCGGCGCGATGAGCGGCTGCTGGAGCGTCAGCGTCCCGTCCCACGTGAGCGAGTCACCCCAGCTCTCGAGGTAGTGGGCGCGCGGGACGTGCCACGTGCACCTGGCCGAGGTCTCGTTGTTGTACTCGGACAGGTGGACCGTGTTCTTGACGGTGCCGAGCTTGGTGGCGAAGTCGAGGTCCGCCGGCGCGTCGTAGACCGGATTGCCGCCGAGGATGAAGAGCGTCTCGACCTGCTGCTGCTCGATCTCGCGCGTGAGCGTCGCGATCGCCTCGGCGTGGGTCGGCCGCGTCGGGTTGGGATCCTCGCGGTACTCGACCGTCACGCCGCCGAAGGTCTGGTTCAGGCGCGCGGCCAGCGCGTGCACCGCGGGCGGCTGCTTGCGACCGGCGAGGAAGACGACCCTGCCGGTGTTGGCCTTGACCTCGCGGGCGAGCGCCTCGAGGACGCGCGCGACCTTGGCCTCCTTGACGACCTCGGCCTGCGACGCCGGCGTGCCGACGAGCAGGTGCTCGAGCTGCTGGGCGACCGCCTGCACGTGCTCGCTGCGCACCGGCAGGCGGTGATCGCAGAGCACGCCGGCCGAGCTGTAGACGCTCTCGACGACGTAGAGGCGGTTCATGCGGCCGCGGCCGAGCGTCGACGTCTCCGGGTTGCGGCTGCGCGCGAAGTCACGGCTGTAGCGGAGCGAGGCCGGGTGATCGACGAAGAAGTCGCAGTCGAGCGACACGATGGTCTCGGCCTGGTCGAGCTTGGCCAGCGGCCGCACGACCTTGCCGAACGCCTGCACCATGCCGGCGCGCTCGTTGTCCCACGAGATCGGCTCCCACTCGTGCCAGATGAGGCCCGGCATCTCGCTGTTGAGCCGGCGGCGGAGCGCCGCCACCGTCGGCGACGACGTCGCCTCGGACAGCACGCGGACGCGGTTGAAGTTGGCCTGCTTGCGCAGCTCGCCGAGCCACGCCTTCCAGTCCGAGAACGACGCGCCCTTGCCCGAGTGGTTGACCGACTGCGAGCGATCGGGATCGTAGAGGTGGAGGATCGACCCCTGCGCGAACGCCGTCGACGCGCCGTGGCGCTTGGTGCCGGCGACGACGCCGCCGCCCGCGAACGGGTGCTCGGGGTTGCCGTCGACCTTGATCGGCCGCCCCTCGAACGAGGTGACGACCAGCGCCTGCCCGTGGCCGCCGAGCTCGAACGAGGTCGCGTACGCCTGGTTCGTGCCCGGGACCTGGTCCTCGGGGCGACGGCCGAGCGGGACGATGCCCTCGCGCTCGTAGCGCTTGCAGCCCGCCCCCGCGACGCCGGCGAGCGCGAGCGACGCGCCCATCAGCTTGGCGAAGTTGCGGCGGTTCAGCGGATCGACGCTGTCGTCGGCCTCGGCCAGGCCGGATGTGGCGAATTCCGTCTCACCCGAGGGCAGGTCGCTCTCGAGCTCGGCGATGCTCTTCCAGTAGCCGTGGTCTAGCGATGACATGTGGAGCAATCCGTCGGCGGGTTGATCTTGAGACGAGCCTTCACCTTCGCGCCCTCACCGGGCGCGGGCTTGTAGCCCATCTGGGTCACGTTCGCGGGCTCGCGGAGGTTGGGCTCCGGGTTGCGATGGCAATCGAGGCACCACTGCATCGTGAGCGACTGCGACTGCCACACGCGGACCATGCGGTCGACGCGGCCGTGGCACGACTCGCAGCCGACGCCGCGGGTCACGTGGGCCGAGTGGTTGAAGTAGACGTAGTCCGGCAGGTCGTGCACGCGCACCCAGCGGAGCGGCTCGTTCTCGAAGAACGCCTGGCGCACCGGCAGCAGGTTCTCGCTCTTGGGGTGAACCGTCTGGTGACAGTTCATGCACGTCGCGGCCGGCGGCACCGCCGCCTTGGGCGAGACCTCGACCACGTTGTGGCAGTACCGGCAGTCGAGCCCCATCTCACCGGCGTGCAGCGCGTGGCTGTACGGGACCGGTTGCTCCGGCATGTAGCCGACGCGCAGGGTTTGCGGGTCCTTGATCAGGGCCGCCATGATGACCACGTAGACCGGGCCGATCAGCAGGGCCGGTGTGATCACGTACTTCTTGAGTGGTTGCGTCCACTCGGGGAACAGGAAACGGGACATGACAGGTTTCCTTCGCGCCTAGGGCGATCGATGGTGCGCAGTCGGTGTCGTTCGACGCGGAGTTCTCATCACGAACCAGAAGGACGTCGCAAGGTTCGGCAGTGCGAAATGCGATGCAGGTTGTGCCTGAAACGGAGGGATCTTGTGCTGCGGCATAATGCCGGTATCCGCTTCGCGACAATTCACCGCATCGGGAGTGCGGCGGATTGACGCACGAAGCCCGGTTCGTGCGATGCTCGCGTCGATGTCGCCCGCGGATGACGAGCACGATCAGGTGGAGCTCATCGACGCCTCGGCCTCGCGCGAACGCGCGCTCTCGAGCGACGACGACCTCCCGGTCGTGGCGCGGCTCGTCGTCGAGATCCGGAGCGACGGCCGGCGCACGGTCGCGCGCGGCGCGATCGAGGACGTCGGCTCGGGCGCGAAGACGGCGGTCGTGGCGCGCGGCGAGTCGCCGGTGCGGCTCGCCGTCGATCTAGCGCGCGCGATCGCGCGGCTGCCGCGGATGGCGGCGCGAAGCGCGATGAAGAGCCTGCGCGATCGTCGCGAGCAGTAGCGCGAGCGCCGCGGACGAGGCGGCCCCGCCCCCGCCGCCGGTGCAGCCGCAGCCCTCGCGCCGGCGCACCGGCAGCGGCAGCTTGTTGTCGCCGCTGGCGAGCACGCCGATCTCGGGGACGTCGCTGGCGACGAGTCCGCCGAGCTCGACCTTGCCGCGCGGCGCGAAGGCGAGGTCGTTCGCGGTGGGCGTCGCGATCTGGTTGCCGCCGCCGTCCGGCGGACCGCCCCAGCGGCCGCGCACCGGGCGCTCGCATGCGATCGCGCCGGTCCACGGGTGCAGGATGATGTAGCGGCCCTGGAAGTTGTTCACGCTGAAGGCGCGCGCGCCGCTCGCGATCTTGCCCTCGGCGTCCGGCGTGCCGCGGCCACCTTCGAGCGGCTCGACGGCGCGGAACACGAGGTCGTCGGCGACCTCGGCGCCGTAGCGCGCGTGGAGCCGGGTGAGGGTCATGCTCCACACCGCCAGGTCCTTGTAGGTCGCGGCCAGCACGTCGGCGCCGAGCGTGGCGAGGTCGTTCTGGTCGAGCGTCGGTCCCGGGCACGGATCGCACGTGCTCGAGTCCCACGCGTACTCGGTGACCACCGCGTTGGGCACCTTCTCGAGCACGTGATCGAACAGCGCGGCGTAGAACTCGCCGAAGCGCCCGCGGACCTCGTCCCGGACCAGGAGGTTGGTGGGGATGGTCGCGCTCGGCCGGTTGGCGACCTCGTAGCGGGTGTCGGGCGCGAGCACGTTGATGATGAGATCCTGGGCGCCGCTGGAGTTGGCGAGGCCGAGGCGGATGGGCAGGACGAAGTCGGGTGAGTCGTAGCTCACGCGGAGCGGCGAGAGCGTCGCCATGCCGCCGGCGAACGTGACCTTCTTCGGATCGACCTTGGCGACGAAGAACTTGGTGCCGCTCTCGACGTAGGGCCGGAGCAGCGGCTCGGCGCCGGCGGGGATCTGGTACTTGTTGTCGCGCAGCCAGCGATCGAGGCCGGTCGACTCCTTCGCCGAGAGCACGACGATGTCGTACTCGCCGACCGAGAACTGGGCCTCGATCGTGACCTTGTACTCGTCCTCGTCGCCGCCGCCGCGGTCGTCGTCCGGCGCCGGCATCGACGCCGACTCCATCACCATGTCGTCGTAGTCGTACGGCGGCTCGACGTAGCACGGGTCCTGCTCCCAGTATTCGACCAGCCGCGGCGCGCCGAGCTGGTCGACCTTGGCGAAGACCTCGCGCGGCAGGGTCTTCACCTGGTCCTCCTTGACCACGACCGGCACCGGGATGACGAGCGCGAAGCCGGCGGGCGGGCCCTGGTAGTTGTTCTGCATCGACAGCACCGTCGTGGTGCCGTGGCGCATGAGCACGACCTGGGTCGCGTTGTTGAACAGCTCCGCGCCGGCGCCCCCGACGTAGAACCCGCAGAAGGCGTCGGCGGTGGACGCCGTGGCGAGCGACGCGACGAGCGTCGCGAGCATGGTGAGCGGGACACGGGCAGCGCGCATGAAGAGTCTCCTGGTCAGAAGGCCGCCTCGACGCCGACGCCGAGCGTCGCCGGCTTGGCCTCGGGCGTCGCGACGCCTCCGAGCGTGAGGCCGATGCTGAACGGACCGCGCGTGGTGCCGAGCGCGGCGCGGTAGGCGAAGCCGACGTCGCCCGCCCAGCCGACGCCGGCGCCGAGATCGACGCGCAGCGCGCGCAGGGCGAAGCGGCGCACGTCGAGCAGGAGGCCGCCGACGACGGGCTCCTCGACGTCGGGCCCGGCGGCGGCGCCGAGCTCGAGGCGGAGGGCGACGTGGGTGCGCGGCGTGAGGCGCTGGGCGAAGGCGAGCGAGAGGCCGGCGGCGGGCGCGGGCTCGTCGAGGCGGGCGCCGAGGGTGAGGCCGACGGTCAGGTAGCGACGCCCGACGGCGCGGCCGAGCATCGTGCGCGCGACCGCGGAGCCGGCCTGGACGGTGTAGAGGCGTTCCTCGGACTCCTCGTCGGCGGCGGGCGCGCGCGGCTCGGGTGTGGGCCCGTCGGCGGTCGTGCCGGCGCCGCCGGCGCCTGCGCCGGTGTCGGCGCGGCCGTCGAGATCGTCGTCGCCGCCGGTCGCCTCGGTGACCGTCTGCGTGCCCGTCGGAAGCGTGACGTCGTCGACGTCGCCGCGGGCGCGGCCGAGGGTCTCGCGCCGCATGCCGGCGGGGAGCGGCACCGGCACGGTGACGGTGGAGCGGACGGCGTCGCCGCCTGGACCCTCGGCGACGGCGACGAGCGCGGTGGTCGGCGCGACGATGCCGCGCTCGACGGCGAGCCGGGTCGCGGCGTCGAGCTCGCCGGCCGCCCACAGGCGCGTGACCCGCTGCCGCGCCCACTCGGTGGCGAGCGCGTTCCCGCTGATGCGCGTGATCGGCGCCCGCAGCTTGCGCGCGCCGATCACGACCTCGACCTCACCCGACGGGACGCCCTTGCGATCGACGGCGACGACCAGCGTCGCGCCGCCGGCGAGGGCGAGCGCGCGGACGGGCTCGGCGTCCTCGACGCTCGGCTTGCGCCAGTCGATCGTGACGGGCTGCGGCGGCTCGGCGCGGGCGAGCGCGGCGGCGATGAGGCCGGCGTCGTCGGGCGAGGTCACGACCTGCATCGTGCCGCCGGTGCGCAGCGCGATCGCCTCCAGCAGCCAGCGGTTGGGCGCGTTGCCGACGCCGACCGCGTGCACGACGACGCCGGCGCCGGCGGCGCGCGCGATCGCGGCGGTGTCGTCGGCGACCAGGCCGTCGGTGACGAGGACCACGGACGTCGACGACGAGCGCGGGGTGGCGCCGAGCGTGACGCCGAGGCCGGCGGTCAGATCGCCGGTGCCCGTCGGCATGCGATCGATGCGGTCGGCCGCGCGCCGGCGCTCGGCGGCGGTGGCGCGCACGAAGCGAGGGCGCTCGCCGATCGCGACGACCGCGAGCTGATCGTCGTCGCGGAGGAGGCCGACGACGCCGCGGGCGACCGCGCGGGCCTGGGCGGCGGCGGCGCCGTCGAGCGACGCGGAGCGGTCGATCGCGACCAGCCACGTGCGCGGCGTCGTGCGCGGACGCTCGAGCTCCGGCTCGCGCTCGACGAGGACGGCGATGTACGCGCCCTTCCCCGCCGGCTCCGCGACCGCGCGCACGCCCGAGGTGGCGCGGCCACGCCAGCGCACGACGAGCTCGCGGCTGCCTCGGTCGTCGGTGACGCGGGCGACCCGCGCCGCCTTGTCGTCGCCCGGGGCCGTGGTCAGGTCGAGCTCGTGGGTCGGCGACTCGATGACGCCGGCGTCGTCGAGGCGGAGGGTGAACGTGAACGGCGTGGTCGCGCCGTTGCCGGCGGGCGGCGTCACCCGCGACGCGTCGGGCGCGCGATCGGTGTCGACCGCGGTGCCGCCGCCGCGCGTGGGCGCGCCGGTCGCGACACCGGCGACGAAGCGCGGGCCGACGACCATCGGGTGGGCGAGCTCCCACGCGCCGCCCTTGCGATCGAGGCGCGCCTGCCACGTCAACGTGATCGCGACCTCGCCGCCCGCGGGCACCGGCGCGATCGACTGCGTGTACACGCCGGGTCGCTCGCGCTCGGTCAGCGCCGCGGCCTTGCCGCCCTGCACCGCGGTCTCGTACGCACGCTGCGCCGCGGGTCGCGGCAGGATCGTCGCCTGGATCGTGCGGCCGGCGACGTCGACGCGCATCGCGGTGACGGCGGCGCCCGTGGGCAGCGGGAACACGTAGACGGCCTCGGCCGCGCGGTCGGTCGTGTTGCGGAAGGTCTGGGTGACGACGCCGTGCGCGACGCCCATGCGGACGTCGATCTCGACGTGGTTCTCGACCCACGGCGCGGGCTGGTTGGCGATGAACAGGCCGGCGCCGGTCGAGGCCGCGTCCGCGCGCGGGCACACGATCACCATCGCGATCCCGAACGCGAGAATGGCGGCCGACGCCCGCACGGTGATGAGGTTACACGCACATCCTGCGCCATCGGTCTGCACGATCGCGGCTGGTCGCCCACGAACATGCGTGTCCGGGCGAGCACACGCGGGGCGATCGCGGCGCAACGTGGCGCCACGTCAGGAGATCGCGCGGTTTTCGGCCGTGGCGCCGGCCTTGCAGAACCGCGCGTCGATGAAGACCCGGAAGCTCGTGACCGCGCTCGCGGCGTGTGTCCCTCTCACCCTCGGCAGCTGCGGCTCGGGACAGCGCCCCGACCTGACCGTGACCACCTTCTCGCCGGCGCGCACGGCCGGCGAGGCCACGCCGATCGAGGTCAGCTTCGACCGGCCGGTGATCGACGACGCCGAGGTCGGCACCGCGGTCGATCCGGCGACGGTGACCGTGACGCCGGCGGTGTCGTGGACCGGGCGCTGGAAAGACCGCTACACGCTGGTGATCGAGCCGAGCGAGCCGCTCGCGGCGTCGACGCGGTACCGGGTCGCGCTCGCCGGCGAGCTCGCCCGCCGCACCGGCGGCTTCCACTTCGCGTTCGTGCACCAGCCGCTCGAGGTCGAGGGCCTCACGGGCGCCGACCCCGAGGCGCTGCCCGTCGACGGCGCGTGGCGCCTCGGCTTCAACCACGCGGTCGCCGCCGCCGAGGTCGCCCGCGCGTGCGCGCTCACCGGGATGCGCGGCACGATCGCGCTGGTCGCGCAGACGCCCGGCGAGACCGGCACCGACGTCACGGTGAAGCCGGCGAAGGCGCTCGCGCCCGACACGGCGTACACGCTCGCGTGCGCCGGCCTCGTGCCGGCCGGCGGCGACGCGGCCTTGCCCGAGCCGTGGTCACTCGCGGTGCGCACGCGCTCGAACCTGTTCGTCAAGCGGGTGACGCCGGGCGGCTGGGACGTCGCCGCCGACGAGGTCTCGCTCGAGGTCGTGTTCTCGACGCCGGTGCCGCTCGAGGCGGCGCGCAAGGCGATCACCTCGGAGCCGAAGATCCCGGGGCTCGATCTCGGCTGGCTCGACGGCGGCGGCACGCGCTACCGCGTGACGACGGACCTCGAGGTCGAGACCGAGTACCGCGTGAAGGTCAGGGACCTCGTCGACGGCCACGGCCAGCACCTGACCGCGCCGTTCGAGCACACCTTCCGCACCGGCGACGCGCGACCGCGCATCTCGATGGAGCGGGGCATCTACGCGCTCGAGGCGTCGGCGAAGGGTTACCCGATCTGGTCGCGCAACGTGTCGCGCTACGAGGTCGAGTGCGCGTCGATCCCGACGGCCAAGCTGGTCGAGGTGCTCACCACCGACATGAACTACGACCCGTGGGGCGGGTCCGACGACACGAAGGCGATCGACTGGAAGAAGCTCGGCCTCGTGGCGCGCACGCAGCCGATGACGGTCGTCGGCGCCAAGAACAAGTGGCACCTCGACGACGTCGACCTCGCCGCCACGTGCGGCGCGAGGAGCGGCACGCGCGGCGTGTACCTCGCCGACGTGCGCTCGCCCGAGATCAAGGCCGATCCCAAGGAGCCGTGGCGCACGCGCACCACGCACCGCGTGCTCGCCAACGTCACCGACCTGGGCGTGCTCGTCCAGTCGGGACCGGCGTCGGGCCTGGTGTGGGTGACGTCGCTCGCATCGGGCAAGCCGGTCGGCGGCGCCAGGATCACGATCTACACGCCGCAGGGCAAGGCCGTGTTCACCGGGACGAGCGACGCGCGCGGCGTCTTGAAGACGCCGGGCTCGGCGACCTTGCTCGAGCACCCGCCGGCGCGCGGGCACGAGGCGCTCGAGGACGAGGGCGCTGAGTGGGAGGACTGGGACAGCTACCGCGCGCAGCGGCTCATCGCCGTCGTGCAGAAGGACGCGGACACCGCGGTCGTCGACGGCAATTGGGCCAACGGGATCCAGATCTGGAACTTCGGCGTGCCCGAGGACCGGAGCGGCGGCAAGACGATGCTGCGCGGCTTCATCCAGAGTGACCGCGGCCTGTATCGCCCGGGCGAGGAGGTGCACTTCAAGGGGCTCGTGCGCGAGATCGCCGCCGGCAAGGGCCCGCGCGTACCGTCGCCCGTGCCGGTCGCGCTCGAGGTGACCGACAGCCGCGGCCAGACGGTGCTGACGAAGACGACGGCGATGAGCCAGTTCGGCGGCTTCGCCCTCGACCTGCCGCTCTCGCCCGACGCGTCGCTCGGCGACTATTACGTCACCGCCAAGATCGGCGGCCAGGTCTTCCGCGAGCGCTTCATGGTCGAGGAGTTCCGGCCGGCGTCGTTCGAGGTGAAGATCGACGCGGGCGAGGACATCGTGCGCCCCGGCGACCGGCTCGCCGCCCGGGTGAACGCGCAGTACCTCTTCGGCGCCCCGGTCGCGAAGGCGAACGTCGCCTGGTCGGTCTCGCGCCGGCCGCACGCGCTGCGGTTCAAGGGCTTCGAGCAGTACACCTTCGAGGCCGAGCGGCGGTGGTGGTGGTACGGCGACGACTACGACGGCGGCGGCTACGCCGATCTGGTGAGCGACGGCACCGGCACGACCGACGCCAGCGGGCGCTTCAGCTTCGCCGTCCGGGATCCGGACAGCAAGTTCACGGGGCCGCGCGACTACGTGATCGCCGCGGAGGTGACCGACGAGGCGTCGCAGACGATGCGCAAGGCGGCGGTCGTGACCGCGCACCAGACCGACGTCTACGTGGGCGTGCACACGCAGGAGTGGGTGCAGGCGGCGGGGATGCCGTTCGCGGTGAACGTGGTCGCGCTCGACCCGCGCGGGCGGCGCGTGGCGCAGGAGGCGACCCTGTCGTTCGTGCGCACGGTCTACGAATGCCGCTGGGACGACCATGGCTACCGCTCGTACCGGAGCTGCACGCAGCACGAGGAGGTCGCGATGCAGCGCCCGATCTCGATCCCGGCGACGGGCAGCGCGACCGAGCGCATCTACCCGAAGGAACCCGGAGACTACGTCGTGCGCGTCGAGACCACGGATCGGCGCGGCACGAAGGTGCTGGCGGCGTCGAGCCTGTGGGTGATCGGCAAGGGCGAGGCGTTCTGGAGCGGCGACGAGAGCGCGCGCATGACGCTCATCGCGTCGAAGGAGAGCTACCAGGCCGGCGAGACCGCGCGGCTCGTGGCCCAGACCGGGCTGCGGACGCCGACCGCGCTGGTCACCGTCGAGCGCGACGGCGTGATGATGGCCGACGTGCGCCAGCTGGCGTCGCCGGCCGAGGGCCTCGAGCTCCGCGTCGACGAGAGCTGGGCGCCCAACGTCTACGCGCGCGTCACCATGGTGCAGGGGCGCAAGGGGCCGACCGACAAGGACCGGCCCCAGCTGAAGATGGGGCTCGTCGAGATCAAGGTGTCGGCGGAGCAGCGGCGGCTGGCGGTGAACGTCGTGACCGACCGGCCGAGCTACAAGCCGGGTGAGACCGTGACCGGCACGCTGACGGTCACCCACGGCGGCAAGCCGGTGGCGGCGGAGGTGTCGGTGTCGGTCGCCGACGAGGGCGTGCTCCAGCTCATCTCGTACCAGACGCCGGATCCGATGAAGACCTTCTACCGGTCGTTCGGGCTCGGCGTCGACGCCGGCACCAACTGGAACCGCGTCGCGCGGCTGGCCGACCCGACGCAGGGGGATCCCGACGAGGGCGGGGACGGCGGCGGCGGCGAGGATCCCGAGCGCATCCGCTCGAAGTTCGTGGCGTCGGCGTACTGGGCGCCGGCGCTGGTCACCGACGCGAAGGGCCAGGCGCGGTTCACGTTCACCGCGCCCGACAACCTGACGGCGTTCCGGGTGATGGCGGTGGCGGCGGATGTCGGCGAGCGATTCGGCAAGGGCGACGTGCGCTTCACGGTGGCCAAGCCGCTGGCGGCGCAGCCGACCCTGCCCCGCTTCCTGACCGTGGGCGACAGCGAGTCGGTCGGCGTCGTCGTGCACAACCGCACGAGCGCGGACGGCGTGGCGACGGTGACGGCGGCGGCGAAGGGCGCCACGCTCGCCGAGACGACGCGCAGCGTGCACATCCCGGCCGGCGGCAGCGCGCGCGTGCGCTTCGGCGCGCGCACCGGCGAGGCGTCGAGCGCGACGTTCGAGTTCGCGGTGGCGCTCGGCGCCGAGCGCGACCGCGTGCGCGTCGAGCTGCCGGTCAACAAGCCGCGGGTGAAGACCACGCGGGTGCTCGGGCGCGGCAAGCTCGACGGCGGCGCGCGGGCGGCGGTCGCGGTGGCGCCGGGCGCGGGCGTCCTGCCCGACGAGAGCGAGGTCGCGATCACGGTCGACCGCACGGGGCTGGGGGACCTCGAGCCGTCGCTCAAGTACCTCGTCGAGTATCCGTACGGCTGCCTCGAGCAGACGATGTCGCGGTTCATCCCGCTGGCCAAGGCCAAGGACCTGACGGCGTCGATGAAGCTGGCGAGCCTGGAGGGCACCAAGACCGACGTGTTCCTCGCGGCGGGCGCGGCCAAGGTGATCCGCCACCAGCAGGGTGACGGCCACTTCAGCCTGTGGCCGCAGTCGCAGACGTATCCGCACCTGACGGCGTACGCGCTGTTCGGGCTGCGCGAGGCGGAGAAGGCCGGCGTCGCGGTGCCGGCCGAGGTGTTCGACCGGGGCAAGGCGGCGCTGCGCGCGTGGGTGGCGTCGGACGCGGCGTGGAAGCCCGAGCAGCTCGCGATCGTGGCGATGACCGCGTACCTGTTCGCGCGGGACGGCGCGCCCGACCACGGCGTGATCGCGCGGCTCTACGACCAGCGCGCGGCGGTGCCGACGTGGGGGCTCGCGTTCCTGGCGCGGGCGATGTGGGCGGCGAAGACCGACGCCAAGCAGCTGGCCGAGGTGAAGAAGCTGATCGCGGCGGCGGCGATGCCGAGCGGCGCCGACGGCGCGATGATTCCGGACAACGCCGCCGATCCGAGCATCCACATGGGCAGCTCGGCGCGGGCGACGGCGATGACCCTGGCCGCGCTGCTCGAGATCGCGCCGGGCGATCCGCTGGTGCAACCGCTGCTCCACGGGCTCGATGGCGCGCGGGATGTCGCCGGACGGTGGGGCTCGACGCAGGACAACCTGTGGGCGCTGATCGCGTTCGCCGACTACGCGCGGCGGGCGAGCGCCGGCGAGGCGACGGTGACCGTGATGTCCGGGCGGCGGACGCTGGGCACGGAGACGCTGCGCGGCGGGGCGGCGGCGATCGTGCGCGTGCCGCTGGCCGCGATCGAGGGCGGCGAGATCGCGATCAAGGCGAGCGCCCCGGTGCACTACCGGGCGCGCGTGACGGAGGTGCAGAAGGATGGCGGCGACGCGATCGCGAACGGCTTCGTGGTGAAGCGCGCGTACCTGGGCGCCGACCGGAAGCCGAAGACGACGTTCGCCGCGGGTGAGCTGGTGACGGTTCAGCTGACGGTGACGTCGCTCGCGTCACGGCGCTGGGTCGCGATGGTCGACCCGCTGCCGGCGGGCTTCGAGCCGGTGAACCCGCGGCTCGCGGCGGGCGGCGGCGGCGGCGGCGGCGCGCGGCCGTGGTACTGGGCGCACCAGGAGCTCAAGGACGATCAGGTGCGCTGGTTCGCCGACTGGATGTCGGCGGGCACGACGGTGATGACGTACCAGGCGCGCGCGACGATCGACGGCTCGTTCCTGGCCGGGCCGACGACGATCGAGGCCATGTACGAGCCCACGGTCATGGGCCGCAGCGCGGCGGCGCTGGTGACGGTGACGCCGTAATGGGGGTGGGGCTGGTCGCCGCGGGGGCGCGCGCGCTGACCGGCGCGCTGGCGGTGCTGCGCGCCGCGTGGCGCGTGGCGCGGTGGCCGGTCGCGATCGCGGGGCTGCTCGCGACGATCGCCGTCGAGGCGGTGGTGGTCATGGTGCTCGCCTGGCCGCTCGACCCGGCGGCGCTGCGGGCCGCGGGCGCGCCGCTGGTCGTGACCGACCGGCACGGCGCGGTGCTGGCGACGGTGCCCGCGCCGGGCGGGCGGCCCGACGCCGACCACTGGGTGCCGCTGGCGGAGATCCCGTCGGTGGCGGTGGCGGCGCTGCTCGAGAGCGAGGACGACGGCTTCTGGGATCACGGCGGCGTCGACGGGCGCGCGCTGGTGCGCGCCGCGTGGCTGGACGTGAAGGCCGGGCGCGCCGCGTACGGCGGCTCGACGATCACGATGCAGGTGGCGCGGCTCGCGTACACGCAGGGCCAGCCGCGCGGGCTGGGACGGAAGGTGCGCGAGGCGGTGCAGGCGCTGCGCATCGAGCGTGCGATGGACAAGCGCGAGATCCTCGAGCAGTGGCTGAACCGCGCGTACTTCGGCAACGGCGCGTGGGGCATCGACGCGGCGGCGCACACGTACTTCGGGAAGCCGGCGGCGGCGCTGTCGACGGCGGAGGTCGTGCTGCTCGTGTGCCTGCCCCGCGCGCCCACCGCGTACGATCCGATCGAGCGGCCGGGCGCCGCGCAGGCGCGCCGGGACCGCGTGCTCGACCGGATGGTCGCCGCCGGCGCGCTCGCCGCCGACGAGGCGGCGCGGGCGAAGGCGCAACCGCTGGCGATCCGGCTCCACCGGGGGGCGCGGCGCGCGCCGCACTTCGTGCGCATGGCGATCGCGTCGGTGCCGCGCGAGGTCGCGGCGCGCGGCGGCGTGGTGCGGACGACGCTCGACGGGCGGCTGCAGGACGTGCTCGAGCGGCGCGCGGCCGAGCACGTGCGCGCGCTCGCCGGCAAGAACGTCGACCAGGCGGGGCTGGTGGTGCTCGACACGGCGAGCGGCGAGGTGCTGGCGTGGATCGGCGCGGCCTTGCCCGATGGGCCCGGCGGGGCGATCGATCTGGTGACGCGGCGGCGGCACCCGGGGTCGGCGCTCAAGCCGTTCGTGTACGCGGCGGCGATCGAGGCCGGCGACCTGCCGTCGACCGTGGCGTACGACGTGCGCGACGTGTCGCCGGACTACTTCGTCGCCGAGGGCGGGCGCGAGCACGGCCCCGTGCGGTATCGCGAGGCGCTCGGCAGCTCGTACAACTTCGCGGCGGTGCACGCGCTCGAGCGGGCGAGCGTGACGCGCGTGATGACGGCGCTCCGCGCGGCGGGGGTGGCGACCTTGCCCGGCACGCCCGACGACTACGGGCTGCGGCTCGCGCTGGGCGCGGCCAAGGTGCGCCTCGTCGATCTGGCGGCCGGGTACGGGTTCGCGGCGCGCGGCGGGATGGTGCGTGCGCCGGCGGCGGTGGTGACGGTGACCGCGCCCGACGGGCGCCGCTGGCGGCCGCCGGTGGCGGTGGAGCGGCGCGTGTTCGGCGCCGAGGCGGCGTGGCTGACCATGGACATGATGGCCGACCCGGAGGCGCGACGTCCGGCGTTCGGACAGGAGCACCCGTTCGATCTGCCGTGGCCGGTCGCGGCCAAGACGGGCACGGCGCGTGGCTTCGCCGACACCGTCGCGATCGCGGCGACGCGCGAGGTCACGGTCGCGGCGTGGGCCGGCACCGTCGATGGTTCGCCGACGCAGGGCGTGCCGGCGATGCGGGCGGCGGCGCCGCTCGTACGCGACGCGCTCCTCGCCTACGCCGACGGCCGCCGCCTGACCCTTCCGACCCGACCCGACGACGTCGAGGCGATCGACGTGTGCGAGGTCTCGGGCGGCCTGCCCGGCCCCCACTGCGCGGTCAAGCGCGACTGGGCGCCGCGGGGCAAGGGCCCGACACACACGTGCGCGTGGCACCCGGCCCCCGGCGTGACGGTCTTCCCCGACGGCCTGCGCGGCTGGGCGGCGCGCGTCGGCCTGCACGCGCCTTAAGTTGTCAAAGTTGACACCGTCCCCAAATAGAACGTGTTGCATCCGGGGACGGTGTCAACTTTGACAACTTAAGGCGGCGGCGGCTCGGTGACGATCTGGCCCCGCGCGCGCGGCGGGGCGCGCACGGCGTCGAGCGCCTGCTTCTCGGCCTCGACGGCGCGCACCGAGGCGTCGATCTCCGCGACGAGGCCGCGCTTGCGGGTGTAGTCGACGCGCGGCGCGGCGACGCGCGTCGTCAGGGAGCTGCGGGCGCGCAGGAACTCCTCGCGCTCGCGCATGCGACGCTCGAAGACGGCGCGTCCGGCGACCGAGTCGTCGATCAGGTGGGGCGTGATGATGACGAGCAGGTTGGCCTTCTCCTTGAGGGTGCGGGTCGAGCGGAAGAGCGCGCCGAGGACCGGGATGTCGCCGAGCACGGGGATCTTGGTGACCGAGTGCTCGACGCGCTCGTCGATGATCCCGCCCAGCACGTACGTGTCCTGGTCGCGGAGCACGATGCTGGTGTCGAGCTTGCGCTCCTTCCACGTCGGACCGAGCCCCTGGAAGTCGACCGCGCCGAGCTGGTTGTGCTCGAGCTCGATGTCGAGGCGGATGCGCTCGTCGCCCGGGGCGTCGCCGGACTCGGCGGGGGCGACGTGCGGCGTGATCTTCAGCGTGAGCGCCACCTTCTGCCGCTCGATCGACTCCGCGGTGGAGACGAGCTGGTTCGTGGCCGACGCGTTCTTCGACTTGTACGGAATGTTCTGCCCGACCGAGATCGTCGACGTCTTGTTGTCGATGGTCATGATGTGCGGCGAGGCCAGCACCTCGATGTCACCCGTGCTCGCCGTCGCCTTCACCAGCACGCCGACGGACGGGATGGTCTGACCGAGCACGGAGCTGGTGATCGACTTGCCCAGGATGCCGCCCAGGAACCCGGAGCCGGCGCTGGCGAGCGTCTCCTTGGGCAAGACGGACGAGAGCCCATCGGTCTGCAGGCCGCCCACGGCGAGACCGCCGCTGTCGGTGATCTTGCCCAGGTGCCAGCTCGCGCCGAGGTCGCGGCTGGCGTTGGTGGAGACCTCGAGCACCATGGCCTCGATGTAGATCTGCCGCCGCGGCGCATCGAGCTCGCCGAGCATCGCGCGCACCGCGAGCGTGTCGCGCGGCGACGCGAGGACGAGGATCGAGTTCGTGCCCTCGTCGGACGAGAGCTTCACCGGGCCGGCGACCGCGCCGCTGCCCCCGGGCGCGCCGGAGGCGGTCGCGCCCTGCCCGCTCACCAGCGGTTGCAGCGCGGCGAGCACCTCGGCGGCGCGCGCGTGCCGCATGCGGATCGCGGTCATCTGGGCGTCGTCGCCCTGATCGCTGTCGAGCACGTCGACGATCGCCGCGATGCGCGCGTGATCGGTGGCGCTGCCCATGACGAACAGCGCGTTGACGCGGGCGTCGGCGACCAGCCGCGGCGCGGCGGCCCCGCTCGCGGCCCCGCCCTTCCCGCCCGGCGACGCATCGCCGAGCAGCGGCGTGAGCACCTCGATGAGCGCGGGCGCGGCGCGGTGCTCGACGGGAATGACCCACAGGCCGGCGCCGGCCAGCTCCTGGTCGAGGTCCTGGACCAGCGTCTTCATCGCGGCCGCGTGCCGCCCGTCATCCGTGATGAGCAGTGCGCGCAGCCCGGGCAGCGCCGTGACCACGCCGTTGCGCGACTTCACCAGCTCCATCGCCGTCCGCAGCTCCTCGACGCCGATGTGCTTCGGCTTGACGAGCACGCGCACCAGCCCGCCGCCGCCGTCGGGGAACGACCTGCGGATCTTGAGCGCGGCGTCCTTCGCCTGCGCCGACTCGACGATCTCGAGCACGCTGCCCTTCGGCACCGCCGCCAGCCCCATCGCCTCGAGCCCGACCTCGAACACCGCCCACGCCTCGCCCGCGTCGAGCGTCCCCGGCGTGATCATCGTGAGCTTCGCCGAGCGCTGCGCCAGGGACGACGCGTACACGAACCGCTTGCACGAGAACCCCATCGCCCACGCCACCAGATCGCGCAGCGCGACCTCGTCCTTCAGGTTCACCTCGAACCGCCCCTTCGGCTTGCCGCAGCTGTACCGCTCCGCCTTCGCGTCGTCCTCCTCACTCTCCGCGCGCGCGACTCGTGTCCCGTGGACGAGGGTGACGATCACGACGATCAGCGCACAGGCTCTCATGCACGAACCCCTTCGCAACCCACGTGCCACGGATGGGGGACAGGCTCCTATCCTCCAACCCTTCGACCTCACACCTGTATTCGCTCGCACCGCGACTGACGCAACCTTTCGCCACGATGCCGATATGGCAGTGCATGGGTCGCAAACCTCGCCTCGTCGTCGCGGACCACCCGCATCACGTCTATCAACGCGGCAACAACCGCCGCCTGCTCTTCTCGTCGCATGGCGATCGCGTCTTCTGGATCGCGTGCATGCGGCGGGCACTGGATGCCACGGGCTGCCGGCTGCATCAGATGACGCTGATGTCGAACCACGTCCACGCGATCATCACGCCACCCGACGCGGACGCGCTCTCCGAGCTCATGAAGCGAGCGAACCAGCGGTATGCGCAGACGCGAAACCAGCAGCGCGGTGGGAGCGGAAAGCTCTTCGAGGAGCGCTTCCGGTCGGTCGTGATCGACGATGTCGAGCACCTACGCGTGACGACGCTCTACAACGATGCGAACGCGTATCGAGCCAAGATGGTCACCGACCCGTTCGCGCACGACTGGTCGACGGTCCCCCTCCACGCCGCCGGGTTCGGCGGACGGTTCCTCCGCTCGCTCTGGACGCCGAGCGCCTGGTACCAGGGTCTCGGCGCGACCCCGATGGCTCGTGCCGTCGCGTACCGCCACGCGATGATCCAGTACCTCGAGCTCGAAGACGACGCGGCGATCGATGACGAGATCAAGAAGCGCGAAGCGCGAGACGCGGAGGTGTACCGGCGACGCGTCGAGCGACCGGGCCGGGGCTGGGCGCGGGAAGCCCAGTCGCGGTACGGGCGAAAACGTGAGAGGACGGAATGAGTTGCGACATAGGAACCTGTCCCCAGTCAGAAAGCTGAGGGGTTGGAGGGGCAAGCGCGCGGAACGCGACGAGGGACGGACTGGCCCGCGGGTTGCTCTACGGGGCCGGGTGTTGCGCCGGGCTGCCATCATCGCTGTCGCTGCTGCCGCGTGCGGTGGTGAGGGGCCGGCGCCGTGCGAGGCGGTGCGCGTGCCGTACCGGACGGAGCTGCGGTGCGCCGGCGAGCTGGCCAGTCAGGGCGCGCGCCCGCTCGACGCGAGCCTGCCGGGCGCGACGACGGTCAAGACGATCGTCGATCGGGCGGACGACGACGCGACGTACTTCCAGGACACGATCGCGTTTCCCGTGCACCGCGCCTTCGCCGTGCGCCACCTCGGGTGGCCACCCGGTGCGCCCTTCGTCGATCAGTACCTGTCGCCCGGGCGCCGCTTCGTGCTCGGCGCGCTCACGCACTACGAGGAGCCGGGGGTCGTCGCCTACGAGCTGGCGCCCTACGACACCGCCGGGGTCGAGATGATCGAGAGGTCGTATCACCGGCTCGCCGACGAGACGTATCTCGGCCACGACCTCCGCTTCCATCCCACGTCGGAGGAGCAGCTCGCGCTCGCCGCCCAGCTCGACATCCCGGTCATCACCACCGACGAGCTCTTCGCCGGCATCACGTACCAGCCCCTCAACCTCGGCGAGACCTACGCCCGCGTCCACGTCCTCACCGCCGCCGAGCTCGCCACGACCTACGTGTCGCCGCGCGAGCTCGTCGTCCTCGACCGCGTGCCCGACGACCTCACCGTCGTCGCCGGCGTCGTCACCGCCGAGCTGCAGACGCCGCTCTCGCACGTGAACGTGCTCTCGCAGCAACGCGGCACGCCCAACATGGGCCTGCGCGGCGCCCACGAGCGCTTCGCCGCGTACGACGGCCGCTGGGTCCGCCTGACCGTGCGCGCCTTCGACTGGGAGGTCGCCCCGGTCACCGCCGAGGAGGCCGACGCCTGGTTCGCCGCCCACCGGCCGCCACCCACGACCGTCCCCGCCCCCGATTACACCGTCACCGCGATCCGCGACGTCGACGTCATCGGCCCGGCCGACGTCGCCGCGGTCGGCGGCAAGGCCGCCAACTACGGCCGCCTGCGCGACCTCGTCGCCGCCGGCGCCCCGCTCCGCGTGCGCGCCGCGCTCGCCATCCCGGTCGTCTTCTATCAGCGCTTCGTCACCGGCAACGCCTTCGACGCGCGCATCGCCGCCATGCTCGCCGACCCCGGCTTCCGCGGCGACGGCAACGTCCGCAAGCAGATGCTCGACGAGCTACGCGCCGACATGCTCGCCGCGCCTGTCGACGCCGCCGACCTCGCCGCGATCGAGGGCGCGGTCCAGGCCGGCTTCGGCGCCACGCGCATGAAGTACCGCTCGTCGACCAACGCCGAGGACCTCGAGCGCCACACCGGCGCCGGCCTCTACGACTCGCGCGCCGGCGCCGTCGGCGATCCGCGCTTCCCCGTCGACCTCGCGCTCAAGACGGTGTGGGCGTCGCTCTGGAACGTGCGCGCGTTCGAGGAGCGCGACTACGCGGGCATCGATCACGCACAGGTCGCGATGGCCGTCCTGGTCACGCCGTCGTTCCCTGACGAGCTCGCCAACGGCGTCGCCATCACCGCCAACATCTTCGATCCGGCGCCGGGTGGCGAGGACGGCTTCTTCGTCAACGCGCAGCTCGGCGAGGCGAGCGTGGTGCAGCCCCCGCCCGGCGTCCGCGTCGACTCGCTCCTCTACTATCACTTCCACGCCGGCCAGCCGGCGACCTACTACACGCGCTCGAACCTGACCGCGCCGGGCACGACCGTGCTCACCCGCGCCCAGCTCTTCGAGCTCGGACGCGCCCTCGACGCGATCCGCGACGGCTTCGCCGACGACTACGACCCGCCGTCCGGCTACGGCGCCTTGCCCATGGACGTCGAGTGGAAGCTCCACACCGACGGCACGATCTGGGTCAAGCAGGCGCGTCCGTATCCCGGACGAGGCACCAACCCCTGAAAGGTCTCCATGAGCCCCTCCCCCTCCCCGTCCCTTTCCCCCGTGCTCGTGCCCGTGCCCGTGCCCGTGCCCGTGCCCGTGCCCGTGCCCGTGCCCGTGCCCGTTCTTCCCTTCTCCCTCTCCCGCTCCCTCTCCCGCTCCCTCTCCCGCTCCCTCTCCCGCTCCCTCTCCCGCTCCCGCTCCCGCTCCCTCTCCCGCTCCCTCTCCCTCCTCGCCGTCGCCGCCTGCGGCGGCACCTCCTCCGATCCCGGCCCCGACGCCATCTCCCCCGACGGCTCGCCCGACTCCTCGATCGTCCGCGAGCGCAGCGGCACCGTCGAGGTCACCGAGGATCGCTGGGTCTACACCGCCGACGCCGGCGGCGGCGAGTCGCTCACCGGCCAGGTCGCCGCCCGCTTCTACGACGGCCGCGAGCCCTCCTTCCACCGCGAGGCGATGCGCGCCGGCGACTGCGCGCTGCGCACGAACACGATCGCCTCGTGCACGCCCGCGTGCACCGACGGCCTGTGCGTCGACACCAACGTGTGCGAGCCGTTCCCGACCTACGTCTCCGCCGGCCGCCTCACCATCACCGGCCTGCGCACGTCCCTCCAGATCGATCCGATGCAGAACTGGTACTACCCGGACGGCGTCCTCCCCGCCGACCTCTTCGCCGACGACGCCGCGATCACCGCCACCCTCGCCGGCGCGACCATCCCCGCCCTCTCGATCTCCACCCACGGCGTCCGCCCGATCACGCCCGACATCACCGGCGGCAAGCTGGTCGCGCCCTACCCGGCCACCACGGACCTCGTCGTGCGCTGGACGCCGAGCGGCGGCGACGAGCGCGTGCGGCTGACCCTCAACGCCAACAACCGCGGCCACGGCATGCCCTACGTCGCCATCCTCGAGTGCGACGTCGCCGACGCCGCCGGCCAGATCGCGATCGCCCCCGCGCTCCTCGACGCCTTCCCCGCCACCGAGGCGTGGAGCATCTGCGCCGGCACCGACTGCCCGCCGTCGAAGCTCGCCCGTTACCGCCGCGGCGCGGCGCTGGTCGGCGAGCGCGAGGTCGACCTCGTCGTGGCGAGCAGCTTCACCTTCGGCATCGAGCACCGGCGCCCGTAGCCGACCCGACCGTCAGCGCCCGGTGAACTTCGGCGCGCGCTTCTGCGCGAACGCCGTCGCCGCCTCGACCAGATCCTCCGACGCGAGGAACGCCGAGTTCCACGACGCGACGTAGGCGAGGCCGTCCTCGACGCTCTTGCCGGCCGAGTACTCGAGCACCTGCTTCACCCCGCGCACGGTGAGCGGCGGGTTGGCGGCGATCTCGCTCGCCACCGCCTGCGCCGCCGCCCACGCGCCGTCGCGATCGCCGGCGACCTGCGTGACCAGCCCGATGCGCTCGGCGCGCGCCGCGTCGATGTCCTTGCCCGTGAGCGCGAGCTCGCGCGTGTGCGCCGGCCCGATGATCGCCGGCAGCCGCTGCAGCGAGCCGAGGTCGGCCACGATCGCGATCTTCGTCTCGCGCACGCTGAACTTCGCGTCCGCCGCCGCCACGCGCACGTCACACGCCGCGATGAGATCGACCCCACCGCCGATGCACGCGCCGTGCACCGCCGCGATGACCGGCACGGGGCACGCCGCGATCGCGGTGAACGACCGCTGGAGCTTGCGGATGAGCACGTGGAGCTCGGCGCGCTTCGGCGCCAGCCCGCCGCCGGTCATCACCGGCCCGTACGCCGCCATCGCCTTGGGCAGGTCGAGCCCGTACGAGAACGCCTTGGCCGACGAGCGCACGACGACGGCGCGCAGGGTCGCGTCGCCGGCGAGCGCCGTGAACCGCTCCTCGCACTCGGCGAAGAACTCGGGGGTCATGGTCGGCGTGGTGAGGGTGAGCGTGACGACGTCGCCGTCGCGCGACTGCGAGATGAGCTCCATGGCGCGCGACCCTAACCCGCCGCTCCCGAGATCTGCCGAAAAGTTGCCGCCGTCGCGCGCCCGGCGGATTAACGAAGCATGAGGGGCGTTCTCGGGCACATCGAGCTCGCAGGTTTCGTCATCACCAAGGACGAGTGGCAGAGCATGGACCCCACGCAGCGAGCGCAGCTCCTGCGTGCGGCCACGCGCCGCGACGAGCCGTGGGTGCCGTCGGCGCCACCGCCGCTCTCCGCCGCGCGCGCCGCGCCGCCCGAGCCGGCCAACGACGCGTACGAGCTGTACGAGATCACGGCCGTCCCGGCCTGACGCCGGCGCCGGCGCCCCCGTCTCCGGGATTGCCCGGCGGGCCGCTTCGTGGCAATCACGCTCGGTGGAGCGCGAGGTCACGCACCGGTACGTCGATCCGCTGAGCGAGGTCTGGCTCGGCGCCGCGGCGCGCGTCGGCCTCCGCGTCGAGCGCAGCCCCCACGCGTACGCCTCGACCGACGGCGCCGGCACGCTCGTCATCGGTAGCGCCGAGACGCTCGACGCCGACGACTCGCTGGCCCAGATGATCTTCCACGAGCTCTGCCACTCGCTCGTGCAGGGCGAGCCATCCTTCGGCCAGAGCGACTGGGGGCTCGACAACGAGACCGATCGCGACGCCTGGCGCGAGCACGCGACCTTGCGCCTGCAGCGCGTCCTCGCCGCGCGCTACGGCCTCGGCGCGTTCTTCGCGCCCACCACCGACTACCGCACCTTCTGGGACGCGCTGCCCGAGGATCCGCTCGCCGACCGCACCGATCGCAGCGTCGTCCACGCGATCGCCGGCCTCCGGCGCGTTGGACATCCGCCCTGGGGCCCGGCGGTCGAGGACGCGCTCGCCGCGACCGCCGCGATCGTCGCCGCCGCGTCGCCCTTCGCCGCCGCCGGCTCGCTGGCGCGCGGCTACACGCTCCCCGCGCCGCACCCCACGGGGCTACCGCCCGGGACCGCCCCCGGTCGCAGCTGCGGTGACTGCGCGTGGCGCCACGCCGCCGGCGCCGGCAAGCGCCCACGCTGCCGGCAAGCCGACGGCGCCGCCGTCGACGACGCGTGGCCCGCGTGCGAGCGATGGGAGGCGCCGCTCGACTGCCAGACGTGCGGCGCGTGCTGCCGCGAGGCCTACGGCGCCGTCGCCGTCGCCGCGCGCGACCTGGTCCGCAAGCGGCGCCCCGCGTACGTCGTCGATCGCGGCGAGGGCGGCGCGCACCGCTACGAGCTGCGCCGTGAGGCCGACCGTTGCGCGGCGCTCGCCGGCGGCGAGCCGGTAACCGAGGGCGCGCGGATCACGTACCGAACGTACACATGCGTCATCTACGACGATCGACCGCGCACCTGCCGCGACTTCACGCTCGGCTCGGCCCACTGCCTCACCGCCCGTCGCCGCGTGGGATTGTCCCTGTGACACCGATGCGTCATCCTCTCGCCGTGCGCCTCGCCGCCCTCGTCGTCTCGTGCACCCTGGCCGCGTGCGGGCCGGCGACGCGCACGGCGCCACCCACCTCCGGCGGCGCCAGGGCCACGACGACCGCGCCGGCGCCGCCGACCGTGGCGCTCCTCGACGGCGCCCGGGACATCGACGGCCAGGTCGTCGGCCCGGCGGGCGCCGAGAAGGCGACCATCGCGATCGTCTTCGCCTCGTGGTGCGGTCACTGCAAGGACGAGCTGCGCGAGCTCGCCGTCCTCCGAGCCGAGCGCTCGGACGTGCGCTACCTCGGGATCAACTACGTCGCCCACGAGGAGTACGACGGCCGCGGCGACGCCGCCGCCGTGCGCGCGATGCGCGACGACCTCGCCCCGTGGCTCCAGGTCATCCCCGCCGACGAGGCCCTGTGGACCCGCCTCGGGCGCCCGACCAAGGTGCCCACGCTCTACGTCTTCGATCGCCACGGTGTGCTGGCCAGGACGTACGACCGTCGCTTCGACGCCATCCCCAGGTTCGACGAGCTCGACCGCCTGATCGCATCGCTGCCCTGATGCTTCCCGTGAAGGTCCACCTCATCGACGGCACCTACGAGCTCTTCCGCGCCTTCTACGGCGCGCCGAGCGCCGTCGTGCGCGGCAAGGAGGTGGGCGCCGCGCGCGGCATGCTGCGCGGCTTCGGCGCGCTCCTCCGCTCGGGCGCCGTCACCCACGGCGGCGTCGCCTACGACCACGTGATCGAGTCGTTCCGCAACGAGCTCTTCGCCGGCTACAAGACCGGCGAAGGCATCGATCCGCCGCTGCTCGGCCAGTTCGAGCTCGCCGAGCGCGTCGCCGCCGCGCTCGGCCTCCGGGTCTGGGCGATGATCGACCACGAGGCCGACGACGCGCTCGCCACCGCGGCCCACCGCCTCGCCGACGACCCCGCGGTCGAGCAGGTGATCGTCGCGACGCCCGACAAGGATCTGTGTCAGGTCGTACGCGGCACGCGCGTCGTCACCTGGGACCGCATGCGCGATCGCGTCTTCGACGAGGACGGCGTGCACGCGCGCATGGGCGTCGGCCCGGCGTCGATCCCGGACCTGCTCGCGCTCGTCGGCGACGACGCCGACGGCATCCCTGGCCTGCCGCGCTGGGGTGCGCGCTCCGCGGCGACGGTGCTCGGACGGTACCCGCACCTCGAGGACATCCCGCGCGCGGGCTCGTGGGACGTCGCCGTGCGCGGTCAGGCCGCGCTCCAGCAGAGCCTCGCCGCCGGCTGGGACGACGTCCTCCTCTACCGCCGACTCGCGACGCTCGTGATCGACGCGCCGATCGAGACATCGCTCGACGCGCTCGCGTGGCGCGGCCCCGATCGGACCGCGCTCGCCGCCCTCTGCGACGAGCTCGACACCGAACCGCCACTCTGAGGCGCGCGTCGCCGGACGCGCTACTTCGCCCCGGCCAGCGGATCGGCCGGCTGGACGAGCACGCTCACGCTGGTCGGCTCCTTCGCCGCCGGGAACGCGGTCGCGCGCATCCACTTCTCCAGGCACTGCGACGCACTCAGCGACACCCCCGACACCGTGACGGTGTCGACCTTCCCGTCGGGCTTGATCGTCAGCTTCACCATCGCGCGCGCGGGCGCGTCGGGCTCGACGCACGCGATGAGCCGCGGTTTGCGCGTCCGCACCACGCGCGTCACCACCGTCGTCTCGAGGCCCCCTCGCGCCGAGAAGACACGAACGATCGACGGCGGCACGCTCGGCTTCGCGCGCCCGCCGGGGCCACCACCGCCGGCGCCGTACCCCTGGCCGGCGCCGCCGCCGCGGCCGATCGTGCCCGTCGCGCCGAGCCCGATCGCTCCTTCCCCCGAGCCTCCACCTCCCTTCCCCGTGCCCGACAGCCCGAGCCCACCGGAGCCGAACGAGTCGCCCACCTCGCCGCCCAGCACGTCGGCGGCGACGTCCTTCCGGTCCTCGACCTTCTCCATCTCGCGCCGCGAGACGTCGGCCTTCGCCACCGGCGCTGGCGGCGGCGGCGGCGGCGGCGCGGCGGCCAGCTCGGGCGCGCCGCCCGGCGCCGGCGCCGCGACGGCCGTCTCGGCCGCGGGTGCGGCGTTCGCCGCGGTGTCCGCCGCCTCGCGCTCGGCGTGACGCCCGGCCGCGCCGCTGCGCTCACCCGTCGGCCCGGCGACGGTCTGCGTCGAGCGCGGCGCCTTCCACGCCAGCGACAGCCCGACCTGCTCCTTCTTGCCCGGGCCGAGCGTCCACGGCACCAGGTTGTGGCGCAGGCGGATCGCGATGTTGCCGTCGCCGCCCGTGTCGATGACGTCATCGCCCGACACCACGTCCCCCCGGGCGAGCTGACGGGTCTCGCCGTTGCGCGTCGCGGTCACCGTCCCGCGCACGTCGAACACGTCGCCCGCCGGCGCGCCCGCGACCACCTTCGGTCCGGCGCTCTCACCGCCGCACGCGACCGTCCCCGAGACGAGCAACGAGGCCATCACCAGAGCCGAGAACGCCGTGCGCACCATGGTCTGGAAGGTACAACGTCCGAGCCTGTCGCACCGGTCTGCCCGGGTCTGCGAACTCGGCTCGGCGGTGACACGAGCGCGGGTCAGCGGCGGTTGGACGGTTGCCGGTTGCGGCCGAGCGCCACGTCCGCGACAGTCGGCCGTCCTGATGTCGCCCCCATGGCTCCAGCGATCTGCCGTCCTTGCCCTCGCCGCGGCGACGGCGGCGTGCGGCATCACGCGCCGCGCCCCGGATCGAGAGCCCGGGCCCGGCGCGGTCGCCGGCCTCGTCCGGTCGGCGACCACGGGGCTGGGGGTCGAGGGCGCGCGCGTCGTCCTGCGCCGCCCCGGGTCGCTCGCGCCGGTGCAGGGCGTGACCGACGCCGCCGGCGCCTACTACATCGCCGACCTGCCCCCGGGGCCATACGCGGTGAACGCGTACGTCGACGAGAACCCGATCGGCGAGCAGGCGGCGACGATCGTGCACGATCGCATCACCTCGCTCGACTTCGCGGTCGGCGCGGCCAGCGACGAGCCGATCGATCTCAACGCGCCGTCGATGGCGCCGCTGTGGCGCTACCGTCCGCCCGGCGCCGATCCGTCGACGGGGGCGATCGAGGGCACCGTCGCCGACACCCGCCGCGAGCGCCTCGCCGGCGCCGTCGTCTCCATCGTGCGCGACGGCGAGTACACCGCCGAGCAGACGTTCACCGACGAGCGGGGGCGTTTCCAGGTCGCGGGGCTGGCCCCCGGCAACTACTCGGTCAGCGCCTACTACGCCGTCCTGACCCGCGCTCAGATGGAGGTGCGGCGCAACAAGGTGACCGTGGGCGGCGGCGAGGTGGTCGTGGTGCCGCTGTGGCTCGAGACCGATACCTGGTGAGGGCCGGCCGCGACGAGTGGGGCAGGTGCGAGCGAAGCGAGCACGTCGGGGTGGCGCCCACGAGGAAGCGGCACGAGCGCGAAGCGCGAGTAGGCCCGAACGCACAAC
>ERZ761602.1546-NODE-1546-length-41248-cov-4.471269_pt1 | contig 41248 bp, 31 predicted proteins | sample MGYA00512165_ERZ761602 | MGnify/ENA primary metagenome ERZ761602 (study PRJEB28899, sample SAMN02445085) | bioreactor sludge metagenome | biome: EBPR sludge; isolation source: Thorneside wastewater treatment plant | place: Australia: Brisbane, Thorneside...
GCGCATCCCCGCAAGCGGGGCCCCTGCTTCCCGCCTCGGATCGCTACTCCCACTCAATCATCAACGGCACCTCTAAGTCTTTGTCCCGTATAGAACTTTTTTCCGTGAGTAGCATTTCTACCGTCAGATCTACCGTCATTTGCATCTGATACCCAAAATTAGCAATCAGCATCTATTGGCACGTATCGCGGACTATCGACAGTCCGATGTACATAACCCTTCAGGATCGGTCGGGATCTATCGTTACCTATCGCTAGCAACGCTTTTCTCGTCCTCTGATCATTCAGTATCTATCGCCATCTATCGCTAGTTAGTGAATCCATTCCGGGCACCAATGTACCGAGGTGCGCTATCACCTAGATACATTATCGCGTACATCTAGATTTCCTATTCGTCACTGCCTCGTCGCGTCAGGACGCCGCCTTAATCGTTTGATCGGAGACCAGCGAGCGTGCAGCGGAGCGGATCACTGCGCAATCGTCCTGCAATCCAAGGTGAATGTATTGGTCCATGGTCGCGTCGTAAGGATCGCGAAGATAGATTAGGGCGCGAACAGCAGTCGTTAGCCGTCCAGGATCGGCGTCGGGCGTCTCAATGTGCCGTCGAACCGTGGCTTTCAACTGGTCAAGATCACGTTCTACCGGAAGCAGCTCCGCCGCACGGTCGGTCTCGATTTGCTCGACATCTCGCAAGAGCTGCCGCAGCTTGTCAGTGGACGCCGCGATCTCCTCGGCCTCAAGTGCCGCCCTAACGTGCGCATGGGCTTCACCAAGGGGCGAGAGGTTGATCATGTAGCGGGTCAGCGCAGCATGGCTCACCTCCCGACCAGATTCGTCACGGACAGTCCGCTGGATTCGATCGAGAAGATCTTGCTGGCGCGGCTGGCCGAACACCAACCGATACAGAGCAAGTCGCTCCTTGAGCTCTTCGTAGCGGCTTGCGTCTTGACTGTCGGCGTAGAAGAACAGGTGTCGGCGAATCCGCTCCACCTGGCCGCCCCTCGGCTCGAAGACCCAGTGAGGATAGAGGCCATGCTTGTACCGCTGCACATCAGGCGCGTTGGAGACCGCGGCGAACACACGCTCCCAGAAGCTCGGATGGGCTTCTGAAGCTGCTAGCGCGAGTTGCTTGAGCGGCCATTCTCTGGCGACTGCGCGACGAACCGCCAGCCCGTCGCGTCGGTTGATTCTCCCCTCTCTCTGTTCGAGGTCGACCGGATTCGATGGCAGATTCCAATGAACGATGTCGCGACAGAAGAGGTGAAAATCAAGCCCCTCCTGTCCAACGGACGTGGTCGAGAGGACAAACGGCCAGAACGGTGAGTTGAAAGCCTCGCGCACCGCAGTTTTTCGGCTCGGCCCCGATTGCTCAAGCGGTGACCCTTGATCGGCTTTGACGTCTTCGCCAAATGCGAGCGCGAAATGCGACCGACGGGCCAACTGCTCCGCACGTATGCGCCCCGTATCGGTGGTGAGGTTGATGTTGGGGCTTCCCGTACCAACACCCAATACCCGGGCGAGATGTTCAGCCATTTCGCCTTGGGTGTTCCGCTGCAGAACATTCTTGCCAACGTAAAGGTACTCGTCTGCGACCGCCTGAAAATGTGCACGCTCGCAGTACTCAATCGCGGCACGCGCATAACCGCGTCCCGCCGGCGCCGTGCGCTCGACGATGGCGCGAACTGTTCGTCTGTTGAAGTAACTGCGGAGTTCTCCGAAGCACAAGTCAACGAGCTTCTCGTGTACCTCGCCGCTGCTCTCGGGAAAGGTCGTCCAAAATGCGCGCAACAGGGAGATAGCTGGAGAAAAGGCAGCGATGCGCGCGAGGTGCGTCAGCCGTTCCTCCGAGATCCGCAGCGATCCTTGGTCGTCCATCCAGCCTGCAAAGGTGTCGACATGCTCGGCGAAACGCTCCGTGATGTCGTCACCGTTGTACGCGATGCTGTTTTCGAGAGCTCCGCGTATGGAAGAATCCGAGTGCTGTTCAAGGCGAGCGACAACCTGCCATATCGGGGAACGGCTCGTGGCGGCAACCTCCACGCCAGCTTCCATGAGCGCCTGTTTCAAGGACTTCCGTGTTCGTCTAAGCAGTTCCTTGGCCGTGAGGTCGTCGCTCGCAATGGCCGAAGGCTCAACGATCCGGGCTAGCGCCGGAGACGGCAAACAGACATCAAAGATGTGGAACGAACCTTTCTCGGTAAAGCGCAGCGGGGGCCGGTCGTCGCCTTCCCACAGTCGCCCACGTGGAGCAATCCGTTGTTCGGCTTCATGACTCGTCAGCAAAGCGATGGCCTTTGGCACAAACCGCCAGCCGGAAAAGATTAGCATCTTCGTCGGATCCGCATCCTCGAAGAATTCGTCGCGGTAGTAGGTGTATGTCGGTCGCGTCCACAAGAACTTCCAAAGCGTGTCTGGAGTGCCAAACACCGTCTGAAACAGCTCTCGGAACCGCAGGTTACGTCTCGCCAATCCGCCCAGCTTCGACGGGGGCTCGACTACGCCTGCGGGCACAATGGCCTTCTTGCGCTTTGCTGCCGCCATCGGCGCGTACTGCGCATCCATGAACGTGAATGGTGCCGGGCAGGACTTCCAGTACTCGGTAATGTGCTGGGAGGTATCGACTTTGTCCAGGAGAAACCTCCGCAGACGGATGTAGTCGACCACCTCCTCTTTCTGCGGTACGACAAACGCATTTCCTGTTGGGCGTACTTCCTGTATGCCTTTCGTTGGGTCTTGAATGTAGGCGTTCCGCTCGGTCCTGCAGATCACTTTACGAAGGCGCTTCTCAATACGGGAACGCAGGGCCAATAGTTCGGGGTCGTTACCTTGAAGGAAGGCCCCTATTTCGAGCCGTTCTCGAAACGCCTTGAGATCAATGCGAAGGCGCGCGACCTCCTGCTTGCCTTGATCGGCAAAAAGGAAGCGCACGGTGTCCAGAAATTCGTCGTAGTGCCCCTGCCCTTCATGATCCAAGGCCAGCATGCGGTAGGGCGTCGCGGAGAGAATGAGAACACCAGGACGCCGGTCGAAGAGACGCGCCGCGATGGACTTCTTGCTGCCCGCCTCCTCGATGACTTCCCTAAATCGCTGGACCTCATCGAGTATGACGAGCTGAGGCTGAAGATCGTCGAGCAAGACACGCTGGGCCGCACTGCGAAGAATTCCAACAATGCGGTTACGGCGCCTTCTGCTCCCGGCATCGCTCGGCTGAAACTGATCGACCTCATTTCGCAACACGTCAGACAACACCAGAGTCGAACCTTCCAGCTCGATTGGCTTCCTCCATTCCTCGGCAATCCTCTGCTGCAGGCCGGAACGAAGCTTCCGATTGAATTCCAGCCTCAGCACGCGGAACCGCGTGGCCGCTTTCCAGCGCTCTTCTCCGGCGCCGCAGCGGAAATACTCACGCCATTTCCCTTTACGAATGTCCTGCCGGAGCACACGGTGGGCCAAAAACAGCAGCAACTGCCGTTCCCACGCCAGTCCGGTACCTTCGGATAGCGACGTGCCGGGTGTGAATGAATAGAGCTGAAGGTTCTCGGTGTTGCTGGCGCTCCACGCCAGTTGCGTAATCCTTCGCAGGGAAGGAGGCGCGTTGGGTGCCAGCTTCGTCCGATTCTGGTCGGCGATTTCGGAATTCGAACAGAGATAGACCACGACCAACTCTCGGCCCCGGCGACGCCGAATCAGCTCTTCGATCACGCCGCGTGCAACAACAGTCTTGCCGAGTCCGACTTCATCAGCGAGAAGAAAGCGGCGTGATCCACCGGTGTCCGTCAAGCGCTCGCAGATTGTCTCGACCGCCGCGCTCTGAAACTCCGCGAGTTTCACGCTAGACACTGGCGCTTTCCTCTTCGAGCGATTCCTGGAACACCGTCCAGAACTCGCGGAATGCGCTCATGTTCGCAGCATCGCCGCAAGCGGCCAGGACGGCCTCGACCTCATTGACCCGGCTAGGATCCGCCGTGCAAGCTTCTAGGATTCGCTCGATAGTCGCCCGCCTCAGCAGCGGCTCACCAGCCTGCCCACCCCCGGAGTGCCGATCGCCCGAGGGGCGCGATGTTCCGCCAGGCAGGCCGGCGAGGACATCCAGAAGCAGGCTGCGAACATCAACGCCCTCGAGAAGACGAGCATTCACAGCTTTGTCCCGGTCGTCCGCGTCCCGGGCGCCGAGGTTCAGCTCGAACTGGACGACGAACGGCAGCTCGATGTCCTTGTGGTGTTCATTCGAGATAACGATGTAGGCAAAAGCCGCGACGTCCTCAAGGTCAATTCCCGGGAAGACTGCGCCCGAGCCGTAGACCAGGCGGTAGTCGGCCCGTATCGCCTGATCGCGCTGGAGGAGCGGAATAATCTCGGCGCACATACCAGCAGGCCATCCCTGAGCACCCACAGTGGACGGCGCGAGCAACCGCAAAGTCTTCTTGGTCGAGTCGTATTCACCGCGAATCTGGTCCGCGCGCAGGAGGCGCTTGAAGTTCTCCAAGCGCTTGGTGATTTCCTTTTCCGGGTCGACGATGTCGGGCTGCCGTACGTACGTCTCGATCCATGGTTGCAGCTGGTCCTTGGCAGGTGAGACAAAGGCCTTGACGACTGCATCGACGCCAAGGCCGGGCCTGAGCGACACCATCGCTTCACAGTTGGCATTCGAACCACAGCCCCAGCCAGGGCCTGTGGCGTTGGCCGAGCCAATCAAGGTCTCGGACTCATCCCCGGATTCCCACGCCAGCAGCTTGGCGTGAAGATCCAGCGACGGCACGTCTTCGTCGGCATCAGCTGAGACGACGAAGACCCGTGCGCCTGGCAAGCGGGCGTAAGCCTCGTCGGACAGTTGGTCGAGTTCATCCTGCCTGCTGACGAGAATCAGCTCGTCCGTCCGATCGCACAGCCGCTTGAGAAAATCCGCGCGCAGAAACGGGGAAATCAAGAGGGCGCGCGACATAGTCCGTGGCAGCCTATTGATTAGCACCCGGTCGGTCGGCCACTGCCAATCGAATCTCAAACCCTTGGCCGCCTCCCGAGGCGCAGTGAACTCGACGCTCTTGAGTTCTTCAATCAACTTCCACAGGGCTCGTGGCAGATCGCGGGAGGCCGCCACTTTCCGGCAGAAGGCAGATACCTCGGAGCCGAATTTCTGCGCGCCGGCTTGCCGCGCACCTTCGAACAGTGCGCCAAGTTCCCAACAACCAGAATCCGTCAGGTTTCTGCTTGCCGTGAGCAAACGATAGATGGGCTCGACGCCGTGACGTTCGGGGCGCGCCACGGGGTCGAAGCGTAGCGCCCACACCTTCGGATGGAACGCTCCACTCTCCATTGTCTTCGGCCGCAGTAACCGGTCGTAGAGGGCGAAGAGCCTATTGGTCGTCGCTGGTGGGTGAAGGCTTCCCCCGTTTACGAATACCCTGAGGCGAGACCGCAGCCGCGCGACGGTCGTCAACACTGCCGGAGCATTGTTCAGAGGCTCTTCCACGTCTGCCCCGACAACGGCCAAGAGCACTGCAGTGAACAGCTCAAAGTCGAGGCTATACGTAGTGCCAATGCACGCGCCCAGCACATAGCCAGGCGGTGGGCGTAGCGCATCGGTAAAGGCGCTTCTCTGGCGAGTTACATCGAGAACGCTCATTGGCCACGCTCCATGCCGTCGAGGATCTCGGAAACAAACCGCGAGCCGATGCTATGTCGGTAGTCAAACTGGTAGACACCTTCGTTCACCCGAGCGGGCTTCCACTGCTTCAGGTGCTTCTCATATTTAAGGCGTGACTTGGCGGGCTTGACTCGCCGTTCTCGATCTCGGATCAAATCCCTCGCCGCCTTGTCGCTCAGCAGAGCTTCCGCCGTCGACGCAGCGACACACCGCTCAAGCCAGCCATCGATGAACCACCTATCGCCTCGATTGCCAGGGCGTAATGCGGATGCCACAGTTGGCACAGTCACAAATTCGCGTGTGCTCCAGTTCTTCAGAGGGCCTCTGGCCTCAGCCCACCATTGCTCGAAGACTGGTTGCACTACGTCCGTCGCCTTCCGGATCCCCAGTTTGTCCTGCTCTTCGATCAAGAGAGCGTAGTACTGGAGCGTTGCGCCTCGTACAAGGAGGCTCATGTTTCTGGCGTGCCCGAGCCAGACCGCGAGTTCCCGCGACGGATTCGGGCAATCCCAGGGCCACTGAATGCCAACGAGGCGGTGCGCGAGCATGTGCGACAACAGTGAATCAGGGAATTGCGACGTGAACCGCTTGTGCAGATCCAAAGCTTCCGCCTTGGTGAACTTGAAGGTTGTTCCTGGCTTCACCTGCCCTTCTGAATCCAGGAATCTTGCCGGCGGAAGATCAGCGGCCCAATACTGCACGCCCTCAGGCCCCTGCGCCGTCTTGTCGTCGTCCTGATAGCCTCGACGACTGCGCCGGATGTCGTCGAACTGCTCCTGATACGCGTTTTCAGAGAGGCTCGATGCGAACATTCCAAGCTTGCGCATTCCGCTCCAGTAGATAAGCGAAGGGAACTGCCTCAGGTTAATCCCAGCTTCCCGACCAATGACGCCCACCGTTTCCTTGGCGGCGAGAATGTCCCTCAGCTCATCCTGTCGCTGCATAGCGAGGTGAGCCACGTGGCTCGCACGAACGCCTTCGCGTTCGAGCAGCCTGTAGATTCCCGAGACGAAGTAGAAATATCGAGCGGATCGCATCAGCGTGGTGGTCGCCGGATGCAAAAGATCTGAGAAGCGCCCCAAAAGAGCGAGGAACCCAAGCTCGTCTATAACGCCTTCTTCTTGAAGTGATCGAATGAAATCGCGTGCTTGCGAAAGATCGTTAGCGCGAAAGTCGAGCCAAGTCACTGCGTCGTGCTTCATATCGGACTCCACAGCGCCCGGTCTTGCCGCACGGGCCACCCCAACCCGAGCTCTTGCACATGGCTACGGTTGTAGGTCATGGCACGCCCCCCTATCTGGACCGCCCCGGCCGCAACCGGCAGGACGATCCAGATTTCCGTGACTGAACGTCCGGTGACACGCGTCAGAGCGTCGGCATAAACGAACAACTGCCCGCCGTGCTCGACGGCAACTTGATCCCACCTGTCTCTCGGTGCGGGGTTGGCCTTGTGGTCGAGAAGCACCCAGCCCTCCCCTGTCTCCAGCAGGAGATCGATCCGCCCGTGCATGACCTGCCCGTTCGCAAGTACCGATTCGATGGGGATCTCCGCATGGCGGCGACAATCCGGCCAGCGCGAGGAAATCCACCGGTCCAGCGCGCCGATCTGCCGGACCAGGTCGGACGGCTCGATCGCGCCCTCCAGTTGGAAGGCGGCGAGAATGCGCACCGCGCGCGCATTGTCCAGCGGCACATCCGGATCGGTGAACGCCGTCGCGATGCAGGCGTGAATGGCGTTGCCGAGTGCCGTCATGTCGGTTCCCGCCTTCAGCGGTAGCCGCTCTCCAATGGACGCGGTGTCCGCGACTTTGCACTGTCTGGCGACGGAGGCCGAGGCGACAAGCGTCGCCGGCAATCGCTCCGTGCGCGAGTCGGGATCGGGAAACCATCGAAGGGATGAATCCGGTTCGGCCGGCGCCGGGATAGCCGCGGGCGCCGCGAAAGACAGGAAGTCACAGGTAATCTTCGAACCATCCGGCAGGGAGATCGACTCGCTTGCGGCGTCAGGCGCAAGCCAGGTGGCGTTCAGCGACCCCAGCCATTCGCACGCGCCCTTCTTCGCGGGAAACGCGAGAACAAGACAGTCGCGTGCCCGCGTCATGCTCACGTACAGGAGGCGCTTGGCCTCGTCGATCGCCTCCGCGCGCAAGCGAACCCCTTCCGGCGACTGGGCGATGACATCGGCGATATCGACCTTCTTCTGGGCGCCGAAGGGCCACGGCCAGTAGCGGACCCAGCGGTCTTTCAGCGGCGCGGCGACGTCGAGGCTCGAATCGGACCGTGCGCCGACCGACCAGAGCCGATCCTGAATGTCCTTCTCCAGATCCAGAAGAATGACGATCGGCCATTCCAGTCCCTTGGCCGCGTGGTGCGTCATAACCTTGACCGCAGCGACCGGCGGCTCCGCGAGCATGTCGAGTTCGCCTTGCGCCTGTTCGCCGAGCCAAACGATGAGCCCGGAGACCGTGGCCGGCTCGCGTCGCGCCAGACACGCGTCCTCGTAGGACCTTGCAAGCGCCAGCACGGCCTGCAGGTTGGCGAGTCGCACGCGCGCCACGAGTTCGTCGCGCCGCCAACGCAGGACGCACCCGGCGAGATCGCACTGGGCAATGACAAGCTCCATTGCCGCGTACGGCGAAAGCAGCGGCGCCTGCTCACGCAACCTCGCGATTCGCGAAAGCAACGGGTGGCCGCCCTCTGCCCCATCCCGCCAGAGGGAGCTATCGCCACCGCCTTCGAGATAGCGCAAGCGATCCGCCAGCCAGGACTCCGGGGCCTCGCAGTCCGCGAGCGAGACGATCTCCGCGCTCGCCAGCGTGTCGCGCGGGTCGTTTAGTCGCCGCAAGCACGCAAGCGCCAGCACTGCCTCGGGGGTGGAGAGCAAGCCGGACTGTTGCGTGGCCCATGGCACGGAACCGAACCGAAGGGCCTCCGCCACAGACTGCACGCCCGTATTGGTCTTGGAGAGCACCGCGATGTCGCCGTAGTGCGCGGGTCGCGGCTTTCCGCTTGCGGGGTCGACGATGCGATAGCCGGAGGCAATTAGCGCCTTGATGCCCTCCGCGAGTGCCGCGGCGCGTTCCGGTATGTTCTTGCCGTTAAGAGTCCAGTTGGCAAGGGCCGCGTCGGGAACGAGTTCCTTGCGAACGGCTTCAAGTTCCACCTCTGCGCGCGTTAGTCCGGGCGCGAACACGTCGCCGAAGGCGCCATTGACCAGACGCACGAGGTTCGGCCGAGACCGGCGCGATTGCGCGAGAACCTTTTTGGAGCCCCCGAGAGTCGGAAGTCTTCCGAGGACGGCCTTCATCAGTTCGGCGTCGCTGCCCCGGAACCCGTAGATCGCCTGCTTGACGTCGCCGACCCAGACCGTTTCGCGGGCGATGCGAGACAGGCGGACGAAGAGTTCGAGTTGTATGGGGCTGGTGTCCTGGAACTCGTCCACGAGAAGCAGGTCGAGTTCCTCCGACAGCGCCTCGACGACCGTGGGTTTTTCCAGAAGTCCGAGGAAGAGGTGCTCCTGGTCCACGAAGTCGATGACGCCCAGCTCGCGCTTTCGCTGGGCGTAGGCGTCGAGCGCCTTTGCGCCGAGCGTGAAAACCGCCGCGAGGTAGCGCTCGATGTCTTCCCGCAGCCGCGGGTGCGCGACATACCGGCTCGCGATGTCCGTCACGGGCTGGGCAATTGCCTTGAGCCCCGCCTCCGGTGCGCCCTTGGAGAGTCTTACCCAGTCGGCCCACGCCGCGGTGCCGCCGCGAACAAGGCGCAAAGATTCGCGAGCAAGCGCGATGTAGTCGGCCGTGTTCTTCTTGCCGGTCGCGCGCTTCTCGATCTCCAGGACGGCGGTCTCGATCGCGGTTGCGAGCGACGCGTCGAGGTCATCGGCGCTCGGCGCGGGAAAGTGTGCAAGGAGGTCCGTAGCGTTGCGCCCGCCGAACGTGGCAAGGCGCGCAGGCGGGATATCGTTCGCCCGCGCCTGGTCTATGAGCCACTTGAGCGCGTCTTCTCAGCTCTCGATGCCCAATCGCCGCGCGATCTCGACGATGTCCTGCACCGTGGCGCTGTCGGAGACCGCATCGATCGCCTCTCGCACGAGCGCGCCCGACTGCGCTTCCTCCAGCACGCGTTGTTCCGGGGCCAGCCCGGCTTCGAATGCGAAGCGTTCGAGGAAGCCCCCGCACACGCTGTTCACCGTGCCGATGCGCGCCTGCCCCATAGCATTGGCCAGCGCGAACTCGCCTTTCTCAAGGAGCGCCTTCCGGACCCGCTCGCGAAGTTCCGTGGCCGCCTTGCGGGTGAAAGTCGTCGCAATCACCCCGCCGGGTGTTGCCTGCCCCGAGCTGAGCTTTTCGTGGAGGATCTGCGTGAGGCGGTAGGTCTTGCCGCTTCCCGCGCCTGCGCTGACGAACCTGAGCGTGCCGGCCATCCGTCAGTCCTCCCAGCCGGCAAGCCAGCGGAAATCGTTGTAGGCCTCCGGCAACTCCTCCGGTACGAGCGCGTCTGGCGGCCCCGCCGATTCCGGGGTCTGTTCGATGCCCTCTACGGCGACCTCGATCATTCCGGCATCGATCTGGGATCGGCGCCATCTCCAGGCGGAGATGAACTGGTCCCAAAGCAGCGGCGTGGATCCCGTTACGCCCGATTGAACCGGCCGAGCCTCCGGAAAGAACGCCTTGTCCGGCACAAGGAGGCGAGACGCCTGGAGGATGAAGTAGGAAACCTGCGGCCAGGCTCCCGTCTCCTGCCTAAGCATCTCGGCATAGACAGCCAGCTGCAGATGCCGATTCTTCGCGAGCCGGTCCTGGTAGTAATTGGCGCCAGACCATTTCATGTCGACGATGGCCCGCTGGCCCGATTTGTTGCGCACGACCAGGTCCGCCTGCCCTTCGAGGGCGCCGCCCGGGAACGTGCCGGCGAGATCCCGCTCCGACTCCACCGCGTCGATCCCCGCCGCCCCGAACTGCCGCTGAATCTCTCCGATTGCGCGCTCGAGCGCGGAGCGCAGCCGTTCGTAATCCGAGCGCCGGCCGGGCATCAATAGAACCGCGCCCTCCTCTGCCACGACGGTCGCGAACTCGCGCGAGAACCAGGCCTTCAAGGCGTCGCCCCGCAGCGCCTGCGCGCCGTCGGTGCGAAAGAACCGATCGATCAGCCTGTGGGCGAGATTGCCGTAGAGCAGATTCTCGTCGGCCACTGCCAGAAGGTTGGACGGGTTTAGCCGCGCCTTGTACTTCAGAACCCACTGATAGGGGGCATTCAGGAAAGCGTTGAGGCTGGAATAGGATTCCTGCGGGCGAAGCGATATCTTGACCTCGGGTGGCACGCTCCACCATCGGCTGCGTTGCGGAAGAGGGACGTGCGCAACTTCCGGAAGTTGTGTGCCGGCGCGACCGGTGACCAGGTCTTCCAAGGACTCCGGTCGAACACCATCGACGAACCATTGGATTTCCTGCCAGAGCGGGTGCATCTCTTCGCCCGGAGGGGGAAGGACGAGCACAAGCTGCTTTCGCGCGTTCAGGATGGGGCGAAGCCAGTCCTCTCCTCGACGCGCCAGCAGATCGCCAAGCGGCGGGAGTTCCGTGCCGGCGCGTGCGAGCGAGTCCATCTCGCTTCGGCTCCAGGGATAGTGGCCGGGCAGCGACGGCGCCCCCATCTGCCACCAGACCACCCGATCGAAGGGTTCGACCAACGCCCCGGGGTCGGAAGCCGCCGGCACGCACCCGACTTGGGCGTGCATTGCGAAGTTCGGCGCGCCGCGCGCCGTGCACTGAGCTATCAGCGCCTCCAGCTCCGCCGGTGTGATCGAAGACTCCCCTTGGGCGGCTAGCGCATCGAGCGCCGCAGCCACCGCGCTTGCCTGTGCGAATCCCGTCGCGCTCGCCGCGCTGCGAATGGGGTCCTTATCCGCAAGCCTGGCGGCGAAATAGTCGCGAACCCCGCGGGTTCTTTCGAGCAGAATCGCAACCGGCGCACCGTCCGCGGGGTTGTGTCGAGGATGCTCGACCCAGAACGACACAGCCTTTCGGAAATCGGCAGCCCGATCCGGGTAACGCACTTCGATCTCGGCGATGGCTTCCCGCCAACGCGGGCCACCGATTCCAGGTCGTTCCGCGATCACCTCGGCAAGTCGCCTGCGGGCGTAGCCTGGGACCGGGCCTATCGGATGCGAGAGAAACTGAAGGAGCGCATAGACGTCGAGCGGTTCCCAAACCGTGGCGAGCGCAAGCGGCAGGACCTGAAGCGCGGGTGCCAGCGGGCTCGAATCCTGTAACCCCTGCCGCGCGATGTCGACCGCGTCGAGCGTGGCGTCGAGCAACGAGCGGTCCTGCTCGGCGACAATCGCAACCTCCGTCTCCCGCGACGCGAAAGCCTGGGCGATCCAACGCGCCGAGACGAGCCCCGTCTCCCCGCGCACGACGCGGAGACTGCCGTCGTCCGACCACGCGATCTTGCCGTTGGGCTTCTTTCCTTCGTGCGTGGACTTCAATGCGATCTGGAGCTTGCCCAGCACCGTATTCGCGTCCGCCGCGGGCGCGAAACTGCGGACCGATCGAACCGGTAACTTCGCGAGCACTTCTCTCCAGCGCTTGGGAAACGCTTCTATCGGGTCGACAAGCTCGACGCTTTCGATCTTGGATTGCTGTCGAGAGAGGAACTCGGCCACGCGAACCAATCGCTCGCCGATTGACGGAACGAGAAGACTGCGGGCGGCGGTCTCAACGGCTGCTATGTCGGCAATCCGGATGCCTGCCCCGGATGGCGCCTCGCCGTTCCAGCCGTGCAGATACCAGGCGTCGCGCCACGACAGGAGCGACGCGGATGTTCCGATCGGATCGATGCCGAACGAGGCGTGGTAGAAACGATCCGGCGTGTCGCACTGCTTGAGGCATTCGCGGTACTGCGTTACTCGCTGCGCATGCGCGCATTCCGCCCGCAGCAAGCCGAGCCGCGTCTCAAGCAGGTTCAGCAATCCCAGGGGGCCAAGAACCGGCATTCCCAGCCGATTCGTAGGACGCCAGCCGTGCTCGCCATCCAACAGTAGCCCGAAAGTAATCTGCATCCGATCGCCTCAACTCAATAATATTCATGTGGTGCGTGATTCGAGCCGATGCGATCCCGGGTAGCCATATTTCCCTTAGGAATCTGTACTACAGCCCTGCTGCTTCTATCTCAAGCTGAGCGTCTTACTCCGCATCACAGTTACAGCCTAGTCTTACGCCACCCTAAATACCATCCAGCGTTTTCCACAAAGTTAGAAAGTGCGGGCCAATCGAGTCGCCACGAACTACGACGTATCCGGCCCTCAGCTCTTTTCGACCCCAAGTGGTCGTCCAATTCGCGGAAAACGACCAGATCGCGCCCTCCGGCCCGACGTCTTCCAGGAATTTCGCCCATGCCGGATGAAGATGACCGAAGGGCAGATCCGGGACCGCATTCATCGGATCGACCACAAGTTCGCGCTGCTCTATCTCAGTGATTGCGAGTTGCTCCAATAGGTCACCCTGTGCAACTGCGAACTTCTTTTCTTCTTCCGTCGCCGTGTCGGTCTTCTTGGAGAAGATTTCCTTGGCTTTCATGACGATTGCGACAGGCCAGACAGCGACCACCAATACGGCAGCGACCACCGGCGCAACGATATTGTTCAGAATTCGATATTGAAGCGTCTTGCGCTCCGGGTTGACCGCATCGAGCAGATCACTCAATGACTGCGACTCGTCTTTCTTGGAAAGTCGGTGAGCTATGAAAATAACCGCGAGGACGACAACGCCGACGGCCAGATACCAAGCCAGATAGATCAAGGCGCGTCCTCCCGATCTTTCTCTCTGGGCGGGAATATGGTCATCGCCCCAACCCCGTATCCCTCCGGCGCATCGGCGGACTCGGCCGTGCCGTTCTGTTGAACTCTTGTGCTCTTGACGGCCCCTTTCTCGATATCAAGGAACAGGTCCCGTTCGTAGGTGCTCGCGTAGCCCATGTGAACGTACTCAAGCTGCTTTCCCTGGGGGATTCTGATCGTGCCGGAGTACCAATGGGCGAAGACGCGTTCTGGAAAGTCGGGGAAGACGGTTTTCATACACGCCTCCCCGCCGCCCTCCAGTGTCCCGTGAAGCTCAATCAGGTAAAGCCGGCCACCCACGATCTCCCAGGTCCCTACGTAGCCGCGCCACAATGCCGTACAGTTGGACTCGAAGCCCGGATTCAGGCCCCCGAGCGCAAAGTAGTCGCCCAATGGTTCAGTACACATCGATAGGCGCTGGCCTTCGTAGTGCAGCGTCTCGGCAATTTGAGCGGTCATCGCCAAAACCTCACGGTTCTGTTCGCTTTCCTTAGAACTCGACCTACACCACGCGCCTCATCAGGCGCAATCGAGAGCGTTTTGACCGAATTCTCGACCGGCTGCGTTTGCGTGGGCGGGTATAACGTCATACTCAGTTCCCCTACTTGCGTGCCCGCCAGAGCTTCCTGGCCTGGTCTACGCCGTTAGTCAACGCAGCTTGGGCCGCGGTCGCGGTGGTGGAGATACCATCGACAACTTTCCGACCAGTGGATTGGGCGGGCGAGCCGCCCTGCACGAACTCAATCGGCCCGCGCGCCTTTTCGCCGTGGGCAGCCGCCACTCCTTCCGCCGCGCCGCTCGCCGCCATTGCCGCCTGATGGCCTTCGATCGGCATCGAGAATGGCAGATCGTGGTACGGGGCAGGTTGAATCAATGCGTCCACGAGAAGGTGGTAGGCAATGCCAGCACTCGCGCCGGTTGCAAGCGACGCCGTCAGCGGCGCTGCCGCCTTCGCCAATCCATCCCAAAGCGGATCATGGTCTGCCGGCAAGCGGTTCATGATCTGTGCGGACAAATCTGCGATGGCGAGCAATGTGCCCTCTGCAACGACACCCGCGAGGAACGAATGCGTAAGAATGGACCGGTGAGCATCGATTCCCGCCAAGAGATCTAGGTCCGGTATCCCACCGTTCCCGTCGAGGCCACCCGAACCCGCATAGAATCCAAGGAAAGCACCGAGAACGCGGGGAGCCGCCTCCCTCGGATTCGAGACCAGCCCCCGGCCGATCGCCCCCACGACTCTCGCCCCATCTCTTCCCAGAGCGATGGATCCGTCGATCGCCGCGGCGGTTCGGTCTCCCGCGTGCGAAAGGCCATTCCCCTGGTCCGCCGCCCGAATGAGGCCAACCAGTTCAGCCCAGCTACGCTTGCCAATCGCCGAAACCAAGGACACCAAGCCGCCGACGCGCCTTGCGCCCAGTGTTAGTAGCCGCCCTGCCGACCGACCGCCCCATTCCTTTAGGGTGCCAAGATCAGTTCGCGAAAGCGCGAATGCAAGTTCGTCAAGCAGGCGTCGCGCACGGTTTTCGCCCATAGCCTGGGCGTTCGTCAACGGGAGCGATGAGGTGGGAAAGTTCATTTCAGCCCGAACAGAATCATCGAAGGCCCAGGCCGTTACTCGCCGGACAACCATCACAATCGCCGATAACTGGACTGGCCGAGCATTTCGAACAATGCGGGCAAACAAATCCTCCGGGTGCGGAGGGGCGCGCGCACGGAATCGCAATACAGTCACGGCCAAAGAGGCGATCCAACCACCCATAGTTCGCCGCCCCATTTCTCTCGACCGTCGATCTATCTGGAAGAATGTATGGGTAGGATTCGCGGCACAAGCCACACACCCTTATTCCCCACTCCGTATCGCAGGAACGGGAATTACAGGTGCACACGTATGCGTTGCCGCCACGGGCAAGAAAGTTGTCGCTACCCTGTTCACAGACCGGGCAGCACAAGATTCCGTCATAACGCTTTCGCGCATCCTGAAAGTCGAGAATGACTCTGCTAATAGCGTTGTCGCTAACGTGACCGACTTGTCTCCGCACCTCAGGACGAGTCAGGCCGCTAAGCTTTGCGCTGATCGCGTCGAGATGCCGTTGGCTAACTGGTGTAGTCAGACTCCATTCGTCGCTCACTTGCGTCGGAATGAGTCCGTTCACATCCAGAAAGGCAACCAAGTTCTTCGGGCACTTGATCTGCGGCGGATACGCTCGAAGCAGTTTGCCTCGCAACCACGCATTTAGGCTACGGCCCACCTTTTCGATACTTGTGATCTCAAATGGACTGACGGGCACAAACCATCGAACACGGTTGCTTCCTCTTGGCGGTGCAGTTAGGGCCTCAAGTCGAGCAGCCAAAGCCGGGACTTCTGCGCCCACCTGGTCAAGCTCCCTCGATCTGCCTAGGAATAGCACCAGTGTGTCGACTTGAACTGTCTGCTCTTCGAGACTGTCCATCCAGCTAGTCAGCTGCGCGACGTCCGCAGTGCGCGCCAATGACGCTAGAACGGGAACAATACGCAACTTGGACGCAAACTCGTCTGTAATCGTAAACACCCCATACTCGTCGGCGGCCAAGGCCGCAGGATTTCCTGTTGGCCCGATCAGGGCTATTTGCGCGGATCCCGAGGGGCTGTTCGGATCCTGAAGTTTCCAACCAATATCGACCACCGCCCGGATGACAAGCAATCGACAAAATGCCGAGAAATCCAGATTCGCGTCTTGCCAATGAGCAAAGACTTCGTCGTCCGATTCTTCGCGTGGCGCCCCGTACTCATGCCAAGCGCGCCAAAGCGAAGCAATCTCGCGATAGTGGGGGTCATTCTCCAGAATGTTCGTGTGGTGCAATTCCCGCTTGATGGCGCGCCGGCCTGGAACTCCCTTGTATAGACGCGTCTTCTTCAATCCCAACGTCAACTGCCGCATCTGCCCCACTCGGACTCGGGTTTCTGCCGCAACTTTGGAAATCCCTTCGTCGACAAACACGCTCCCCCAGAGTGAGCTGATGCGATTTGCGAGTTGATAATGATTGCCCACCTGAAGCGCCAGTCGAAAGTTGTGCTCGTCGTTCAGCAGCGCAAACATCTTTTCTAGTTCTGCCGCTCTATCTCCGAGGTAACGAACTATTCGATCGACCAGCTCCGCCGATACGCGGTTCTCGTAAATGTCGATCTGGTCTTCTATGATCTCCGCAATGACGTGAGTGGGCTCGATACTCCCCGCTGTTCGGCGCTTCCAGTCTTCGCTGTGAGCGGTGAGATACTCGATCGATCGAGGGGGGATTCTTTTTGCGCGACCAACCGGGAGTTTCTCGAGGTCTACCTTGAGTTGCTGCCTGGGACGATGGCAGACGTGCATAACGTGAGGAAGCTGACGATCAATTTCCTTGTCGATTCTCTGGAATTTCACTCGATCATCAAGGTCCGCCGGTAGCGGGGTTACGTCAGCGAGTGCAGCTAGAGTCTTTGACTGCCTGATGGGGACCGCGATCTGGCGCAATGCCCGAACATCCGTCATGTCTGGCAGTAAGCCCGCGCCGAATCGCCCATTTGCCTCTGGCTGGCGCTCTGGTTCTGAAACCGCCCAGTTGTCTCGACGGTCAGGAACGAGAAACATCGGCGTGTGTTCCGGCAAAGCCTGGGCATTTATGCAAACCGGGATGCCGGATGAAAGGAGCGCCCATCTCCCGGGCACGTCCGTGTGCGGAGCGTCACTCATTGATTGCCCAGTAACGCGATCGCGCCAAATAGCCATTATTGCCAGACGCTTTCAGAATTGCCGGGTTCCTTAATGCGTACCTCGTTGTTCATCAACTTGATGGTACGTTCGGGGCGACCCGGAAAACCTACGCTGCCCCAGCCTTCTCTCAGTCGCTTTGCAAGCATCCTGAACTGTTCGCCGTTCGTGTCATGCAGTCCAACGGTCTTTCTCAGCACCCGAGTGACCAGCATATGGTCTAACGCATCTCCTATACTGCCGCCTGCGGCAATGAATACTGGTACGAATGTTCCGAGCTGACGCTTTTTGAGACGGTTTCCGATGCCGATACCAAACTGGTCGTCCAGGGCCTTTTCAACAAAATTGTTGAAGAATGTCTTGGCCTTTTCAACGTCTCCAGAATTCTTTGTGATCGCCCTTTCGAAAGCGTTTTTAAGGTCACCGTACGAGAGGCGCCCGGGTGCGGGAGCTTCCGCCGCCTTAACCGGGGTCGGCTCGTGAGGAAGCTCCAATACGTGCGCGCGATCATAGGTCTTGTCGGCAAATTCAAGCGTCGTTTCGTCATGATTCGCGGTGCCCATGAACCAGACATTTTCCGGGATCGCGATCTTGCGCTTATCGACGAACAATCCTGGCGCGTCGTCAAGTGGCCGGTCCATCAATACTAGATGCTTGTCCGCAATTTCCTCGTCGAAGGAATCCGCTTCCAAAGCGGAAAGCAGGTCGGCGAAATACTGTTCCGGCCGAGACAAATTCATCTCGTCGAGAATGATGATGTATGGGGTGTCCCGATACCGCGGAGTTTGCGCCTCGTATAGCGCGCGCAAAAATTCTGTTTGGCGATAGGTCTTTTCGAACGCGTTGTAGTATCCAAGGAGGTCCTGCCTGTCGCGCCAGCCGGCCTGGACCTCGACGATCTTGAGTCCTTGGCTTTTCATACCAGAATTCGCGCAGCGCGCGAACAACTTAGGCAAGCTTGTCTTGCCGGTACCGCTGATCCCCTGAATAATGTGCAGCCGGCTCATTGCCATACCAGCTACAAAGCAACGCAGATCCAAGAGGCTGTAGTCAAAGCCCTCCTGCTTCATACCTTGCTGCAGTTCGCTGACAAAAGCACCCAGGCCGTTCGTGAGGGGCCATTTGCGCGATGTTGGGGGCGTTTGATATTCGCTATCTTGGTCGATGATAGCGAGCGCCGGGAAGCTACCGTGCTGGTTGTCCTCGCCCTCGACTTGCACTTTTAACTTCCGCAGCTCATCACGCACGATCTTCAACTGTGCTTCTGCAGACTCCTTTTGATCGCGCAGCGATTCGAGCTCGCCGGCGCTCTGAATCATTCGGGTATACCTGGTGTTGATGCTGTCCCGGTCGCGCACCAGCACCGCGAGTTGATCCCGCAACGAAACTATTTCCTGATCTTGCGCGCGAAGCCGCTCTATTTCCTGAAGCGATGGATAGTTTGCAATCGACTCCTGCAATCTGTTGTACTGTTCCTCCAGATCCCTATGCCGAGCCGCCAAGACATTCAGGTCTCCACCGCCGCTCCAGCGTGCTGTCTTGTGCTCGTCTAGCTCCTTGAGGAGCAGATCAATTCGCGCGTTTGCACTTTCGAGGCGGCGCTGTGCGATGTCGCGCTCCTCGCGATCAATTGCCGCCAGTGCAGCGGCCCGCTGTTGAATCCTCTCCTGAAGTGCCTCTCGATCTTCATTTAACAGTTCCTGGTCTAGTGCGAGTTTCCCTTTCAGCCGCTTGAAATCGCGCTCCGAGTCTTTGGCTAATTGCTGCTGCTCCTTCAGTTTCGCCTCGTCGTCGGCTTTTTCACGTTCCCAAGCCTCCCGATCCGCCGCATTCAGAGTCTTGAACCCATTGAGCGCCTCGGCTTCTTGCTTCTTTACCACCTCCTCGCGTTCATCGAGATCCGCCTTGCGACGGTCGCAATCGTCTTGCTGTACCTGAAGCGCACTCCGATCGGCTTCGAGCGCTTTGCGATCCGCCTCCACGGACTCTTGGGCAGAACTCAGTTGCGCCCTTTCGGAATCCAGGGATTCTTTGGCGGCGTCGTATATCGTCTTTGCCTTGGCCGCGGCAATGTAGGCTTCAACGACACGCGTCGGCGGTATGACGGGAGGAACTTCCGGCGCAGGCGTATTTGCGTAGGCTTCCTCACCCACCAATATCTCCGCCTCCAAGCCAACGTCGAGGCTCTTCTCCATTGCTTCCGCTACGGGAACCTGTTTCTCCTTCTCCTGTGCCTTCCTAGCGGCTCTCTCCGCCTCTCGCCGCTCCTGTCGACTCTGTTTCGCCATTATTTCGCCTCCATTTTTATTTTGAGCTTATCCATCGTGCGAAGCACCGACTCCACGAGGCTCAGGGTGTCCTCCGCAAGATGCTGCGCAAACGCGGCTGCGTCAGCAACGTTAGGCGATCTCTGATCATCGTGAGCCCCAGGATTGCGCCCTTCTGATATGAGGCCAATGCGCTTCAACAGATCCGGGCAGTTCTTGCTCAAATGCTTGAGCGGATGCTCCTCGTACACTAGGGCCGCCAATGCGGTCGCCAGGGTAAGGGGCATAAGGCTGCCCTCGGATTTCAGCAACGCGTGCCTTAAACTACTTTGGTCTATGGTCAGCAGGGACTTGGGAATTTCCGTAAAGCCCATCAGCAACAAGCTCTGACTAGTGTCTTGCCCCAGCAGCTGAAAGCATTTTTTCCCGCGCGTCAGCTCCAGCGCGCTCGCCAGAGATTTCGCTGGGTAACTGCGGAGAAGTAACTTCATAAGCCGTTCGGCCACCTTTCCGCAAGCGATCGGAACCTGATCGAAGTCAGCGTGCTGATCCATCGCTTTCATTAGCTGGCGTTTCTTTTCTAGCTCCACCAATCGATCAAGTAAGCCATACGTTTCGGCCAGGGTGCCGAAGCGGGCTTTGATCTCCATTTCGGCTGCCACGTCGGCCCGCGACAAGATCTCGCTTAACGAGGCTGCCTGCTGAGTCGAGTCCATACCCAACATCTGTGCGAGCCGCTTGGGGACGAATGGATATTCCGCAAACCTAACGGTTAGGGCCCTACGCAACCGAATCGAATCTCTTGCAGGAAAGAATGGGTCGCGGATGCTCCATGCATCTTGTGATTTAGTATCGCGATCAGTCACGAGAGCGGTGAGGCAATACATCGGCTCAGGAGAGGAATCGAGGTAGCTAATTTTTCCGAGCGCGCCTTCTGGAAAGCGATTCACAGAAGTTTCATCGTCCTCCGGGGCGCCATTCTGATTCCCGTCAACTAGGCGGACAGAACGCAAGATATCCTCGGCACGGGGTTGCGATACGCTCACCGACCGAGGCTCGAGCAGCATCGGTGTTGTGCTAAAAGGCTTGCCCTCAGTCCCTAGGTCGAGTTCAGGGAAACCATTCCTCTCGCCCGTAATCGGTACGGTCGGCAGTTCCGTGACGAATCGGCGCCATACTTCCCCTGTCCACGGATCTTGAAAGATCCAGCCGGTCTTCTCGACTCTAGTTTCAATCTCGGCGTCATCAAGGATTCTCTTACCGACCTCGGTTAGCCTTAGGCGGCTATCCAATGCTGGCGGATCTCGCTCCATCAGTTTCGCGCAGATGTAGAGTACCAACTCGCGCCCCAACCCGAGCAAGTCAGCGAGATCACCGACATCGCTGACCCCAGCTCTGACAAGTCCCAATAGGGAGTGCTCAAGCAGGTTGGTCCGTATTTGCGCGCGATCGATCGGGGCAGTCAGGCGATAGCCCAGAACTGGCCATAAGAGATACTGTATCCCCGGCGTCTGCCAAGGGGCGCCGAAGTTGAGCACCAACCTGTTCTTGTCAAACACTGGCATTGATAGCCCTAGATAGATCGAGAAACCCTTTAAGCGGCGCAAGGTTGATCAGCGACGGTGGCGCGTCGATCGCCATCTGCTCATCGCCAGCCACGATCAGCAGACGGCGTTGCCGGCTCATCGCGACGCATAGACGATTGACAAGCGTCAGGAACCCATATTTTCGGCGCAACTGTTGCTCGTCCTCGGCTGAAACGGGGTGTTTGTTGGCTCTGGTTAGCGACAGGATCACGACGTCGAACTCCTTGCCCTGAAAACTATCCACCGTGCCGATCTGGACGCGCTCAGTCTGTCGTCCCAGTTGATCAGCGGCGAACCTCAGGCGAGGAATGATCCGGAATTCACCCTGATCATGAATTGCAACCCCCAGAGCCTCAAGCTGCCGCCAAATCTCCGCAACCTGTGCACCGTAAAAGCTGATGACCCCAAACGAGAGATCCGGCGCCAATTCAATAAGGCGTGAAATCTCTGTCGCAACCAGACGCGCCTCTTCTTTTCGCACCCATGAACGGGCGGCGGTTCGTTTTTCCTGGCCGCTTGCAAGTGGGATGGAAAGCCACTTAGCAACCCTCCCTTCATAACCTGGTAGCGAGTGGGTGAGCTGCGCAGTCGACGCGTCCGAGCGGATCTTCGGGTCGCCGTATGCTTCGTAGAAATACCTGCTTACGAAGTCACCAAGGGTTGGGTGCATGCGGTACTGTGTGTCCAGCGTGACTGTTCGGCAAATCTCCCCTTTTGCTTCTCTGTCCTTCAAGTCTCTGAATAGCCGCTCGAATAGGCTCTCGCGCAGCGGGTCCAGGTCGGCGTTTTGCCGATCGGTTTGAATCGCCCGCTGAACTTCCTCGTCCAGAATTTGGGGAAGCTGGCGATGATCGCCGACAAGAATGATCCGCCGCTTGGCCATGGACATCGGAATCAGGAGGTCAAGCGGGTTCGCGCGCGCAGCCTCATCGACAATGACAGTGTCGAAGACGGGGCTGTCGTTCTTGGCTGCAGAGACATCGGGGCTGTCCGCTTGCTGACAAGTGGCAGCAAGCACTGCCGTATATTCCGAAAGAGCCTGACGTACACTTTCTGGATCACTCTCAAGGTCAGACAAATAGTTCGTCAGTACTGCGGCAACCCCAGAACGCGAATCGCTCAGTGCCCGGTCCATTTCCGCGACAGCTTCCGACAGAAGCACCCGTGTGGGTTGATCGTTGAAATCTTCACGTTTCGAGGATTTGCTTGACGCTATTCGATTTAGTAGTTCAATCCTGAGTTGATCGAGCGCCTCGAGAAAGGGGGGAGCCTCGTCGAGATCCCAGTCGGAGGCCTTTTCTAGGAGTGCAGATTCATCGGGGCTCAGTATGTCGATTGATTTCAGGCGAGCTAGCGCTTTGTGCGCTTTCGGTGCCCCATCGTCGAGAAAAGCTTCAGCCGTTGTACGAAGCCCCCGAACCGCATTGGCAACGACTTCCAGATCATCGTTACTACCGGAAGCCGCTGCATTGATGCGGCGAAGTTCACTCATCCTGGACGCTAGCCTCGGACGAAGGGCTGCAGACAGTTTCTCGCCTACTACTTGCTCAACGTCCACTAGAAGCCTGATGGAGTCGTCTGGCGAGGCCAAGTGGTGCATGTGCGCCCACACGCGCTGCCTTAGTTGCCTGAGCGAACTGTATTGAGATCCATCCTGTTGCTCCAATCTGCTACGAACCGCTTGCGCCGTTTCCGCCTTCCAGGCGTCAACGCCGTCTCCTACTGACCTCCCCTTCCGGCGACTTAGGTTAATTGCAGGTAACCCGAAGACCTCTGTGCGACTCGCCGCCTGCACCAATGCATCGTGCTGATAGGACGTCAGCAGAATCTGGCCGGCCAGCGAGACGTCGTTGCCGGCTATTTCGGCCAAGCGGGCTTGTAGCGCCGCGATAACCTGCGTCTTTCCGGTACCGGGCGGTCCCTGCACAAGAGCGATATCTGGAGAGTTGAGCGCCACATCGAGCGCCTGAAGCTGCCGCTCAGTTGGATCGCTGGCAAACAGGGTTCTGGCCTTGGGTGAAAGCGCCTTCTGTTTCTTGAAGCGACCGTGGCCTACCGGCTTCCCCTCGAGGAGCAGGCCAAGCTGCGGCATCGGATTCGCACCGGCACGAATCCTGGCCTCCGCGTCGTCGCGGCGCTGAAGCCGCTTGCTATCGCCCCCGAGAGAACAGAATAGAAAGCCCTTGGCCGGAATGAGGTCCAGTATGGCGTCGGGGTTCTCGTGCTCCAGAACGATTTGTCCGAGTGAGCGATCAATCGCCACCAGGCGGCCACCGCTTGTGCGACGAAAGCTCCTTATTTGGGTCTGCAGCGGAATGTCGGGTTGAGGTTGATCTATGAACTGCGGCCGAGGCTCGGATACATCGAACTCCGCGCCGTCGTCGGGTTCGAGCTTGTCGAAGAACACTTGGCTTGAGGTGTCAAGATCAACCGTAAACCGGAATCTCCCATCCTTGATACTGAAGTCGAAGTAGTGGAAAACACCATGGTCTCTTGCGCGTCGCAGGACCATTTCCCTCTCAAGATCGTTATATCGCCGCCACATGCCCAGGTAGCTATCGGCTTGCGACGTGATCTCCCTCAGTTGGCGAACTGCCTCGCTTCTGAACACCGCTGCTTGTGATGCATCCTGGAAGACGATCGGCGCATGAAGAAGGGACAAGCCGCGGTCGTCCTTCTGTCGCCCCTTGACGAGGTTCTCAATGTGAAGGCGACCGTTCGGTAAAAGAACGACGTCTGCAACAACGCGGTTGCCCCAGATCGTAAAGGAGGTGACTGTCGAATCGCGCTGTGACTTCGTTCGGCCATAAGAAATGGCAGCCCGTGCCTTCTCTGGATCCGAGGGATCCGGGCACAGGAGTGCCTCCGCAAGCCATGCAAGAACGCGTTCCGTGGAAGCGGATGAATCGTTCAAGAACTGGCGCGACCGCACTTTCTCAGAAATCTTCTCATCCGCGCCGATCGTGAATTTCTGCGGATCCCAAGCCAATACCGCAGGGAACACCGCAAGTAGCAAGGTTAATCTGGTGGAGCGGTTGCTCGACTCAACCTTCGCTACGTAGGCGAGCCGCGGAAGGTCAGACTCCAAGATATCCATAAGCGCCGCGCGCGAGGACTTTTCCGGCTCGCAAACGTGCCACGTCTCGCCATACTGGAGCAGCATCTGGTCGGAAGTTGCAACGTAGCGCAGGGCGACTTCGTGGTGATCAGTCCACTCGGTAGCGCCATCGGTCGCGACCTGGAGAAATATCGTCTCCTGCCGTGGGCAGGGAATTCTGTCCGGCGTCATTTTTCTACGCTTTTAGTATCTCGAATACACGATGGGGTTTATCTACTGGGCCGTTATGTAGCCAAGCCCCGACAGGGAGCTCGACCGACTTTTGGGTGACCGGTCGCATTTTTTGTGATCTCGGTGGCCCGACAAAAAGGGCCGTGTCATCGATGACTTCAAGCAGGACCTTTTTCCCGTCGGCACAAGATAGTTTCAGCTTGGGGATGTTGCCCGCGACTCCGGTCGTGCCGAAGAGAATTCGCGAAGTTAGTGTGAGCCCCTGCTTTAAGGGAATTGCAAGATGCGGTAGCGCTGATTTTGGCCACTCATGGAGAGTGTCCCCAAGATCGATTGCTATCGCCTTGGATGGCTCCCATCTGCTTGCCCTGAGAATCAAGAACTCTGGCCGCGCCGCGTCGCACCAGGGGCACTGCCTGCGTCGAGGGTAGAAATAGTGGTGGCAGCTTCCGCATCTCACAGTGAAGTCGGCCGCTGCGTGCAGCGCCTGTGCCAGCGTCGTGACGCCAGGACGGGCCTGCGGCCTCTTCAGGCCTTCTGAAAAATACTGATTGAAGACCTTTCTCAGGTTCGGGGAGAGCGCATGGTCACGAGGTATGCCCTGACTAGACCTGTTGGATGGATCTGTCTCATCCTCAATCCACGGCAACTCTCCAGACAACGCCTTTGCCTCTAACTCTGGATCACCGTCGCTCACTACATCCCCAATTAGCGGGTGAGCTAAGGTCAGACACTGGAAAGCGACAACCGCCATTGCGTGCGAGTCCGCCAGCGTACTTGCGCCGTGGTGCCCGGAAACGACCTCCGGTGCGCCGTAGCCCGGGGTGCAAATACTCACCTCAGCCGCGCGGTCCTGATATTTCAGGTTGTCTGCATCAATGAACCATACTTGAGTATCGGCGCCCTTTTCAGACACGAAGAAATTGCGCGGGGAAACGTCACCGTAGCAGAGCCCCCGCGCATGGATCTCTGAAAGAATATCGCAGGCCTTCGCCATCACCCTAAGGCGTCGGGCAATGCTTCCGGTGCTTGCATACCACTTCGAAAGCGTGGTGCCGGAATCACGAGGCGGTCTGATCAAAGACGAGCCGGGAACCATGTCGCGCAACAACTGCATTGTGTAGCCGACGAGAGGGGGAGCGAGGCCATCAATCGGAATGGCAATCGGTAGGTCACCCAGTGGGAGCGACCTAACAAAGGCGACCCTATTTCTGAGGGACTCTCGCTCCCGCTCTGAGCCCATGTGTAGGATCTTCGCCGCCAATCCCTTCTGGCTACGAACGCGGACGACGGTGCCCTGGCCTCCCCTTCCCAAGAGCCCCTCGACCGGGTAGGTCGCACCGAGTGCTGTTGTAATTGTCGTTATCACATCGTTCTCGCTATAACGACCAACGTCTTGTGGTCCCGATGGTGTTTGGTCGGCCAATGCACGAGAGCGCGGCGCATGGCCGCGGCCCGTTTTGTCGCTGGCATCGGCAGATACTCCGCCGAGAGGTGCCCGATAAAGTCGCCCAATCTGGACATTTCAAGATCATCGGCAATGCCATCCGTAGCCATCAGCAAGGTGTCGCCAGGCATCAACTGGATTGCACTCATTGCCGACCAGTCTTCAGCCGCGACGCTGGCGATAGTTCTGGTCGTGTTCTGGAATGGCTTTTCGTTTGCCTGAAGAATCGTGACGTGACGGTCGGCACGGCGAATCGCTACGATTCCGTCGCCAACTTGAGCAACGAATAGAAGCCCTTCGCGGTCGACCAATGCTAAGAGGCAAGTCGTTCCACAATGCTCTATACCGGTTGGGGCGACAAGGTGATGCCAAATGGCGCGCAATACTTCAATCGTATGCACGGTTGGCGCCACGCCAGAACGACAAACCAAGCGCGCTGTTTCTTCCCCGGCCTTGCATGCGGCGCGGGCTCCGAACTGCGCATGCCGTGCCGATCCCAGCCCGTCTGCCACGACAGCAACAGATCCGGTCGCTGTCGTGCGCAACAGCCATGCATCCTGATTCGGCAAACCGTGTTGCTGGTGATCCGGGCCTCTTACGCTGGCGCCGAAACAAGAGAGCATTGTCGAGGGGACACTGAGGTCAGAAGTCTTCAAATTTGTCCAGATCAAAAGTCGCGATCGGCGGCGCCTGATTAGGGTCCGTGCTGGCTAGACGGGAGCACACACTCATGGTGACGAAGCGGAAGAATCGACTAATCTGCGAGGCGTCGTTGGCGTGCAGCACTGGGACGTCTGGATTTGCAAGAAACGCTTTGAGCACGCCCTCATCGGCGTCTGAACCAATCGCCAACGCCAGGCGCTGAGCCTTGTTACCGCGTGGCGACTGCAGCAGTTTTTGTAGGTCTTGCTCCCACGAGTCGCCCTTGTCTGGCTGACCGTCGGAAACCAGAACGAGCGTGGGTGCATACGCGCGGGTGGGAACGATCTCTCGGCTTTCGATCCATTCGGTCGCCAACGCAAATGCGGATCCTAATGGGGTCTTGCCTGCAGCCTTGAGGTCTTCCCATGCAAGTTTTCGCGCGGCAACGAGTGGGTGCCGAGCTTCGGCCTTTCGCCCCCCGAAGGTGATGACACCGACTTGTACTTCGGCCTTCAATTCGTCTTCGTTCGCAAAGCTGGCGATCAGCTCTCGGATGGATCGATTCAAAGTTTCGATCTTGCCATCTGCGGACATGCTACCGCTCACGTCTGCGAGGACGATCACCGGGAGAGGTCGAGCGTTGGCTATGGTGAATTCTTCTAACATTTGGTCTTCTCCTTGGATCTTCAGCGTGATCGTTCGCTGCGAGGGCTGTTTCTGGCTTCCACCGTGGATCACTTGGTCGATCGCACCTGCGTCGACCCCGAGTTTTTGAAGACGAGTTTTCTCGGCATGAAACTCCCGTTGTAGACGCGGGTCCGTTGGCGCCTGGGCTAACTTCGCCATCAACAGGCGCAAATTGCAAAGCGGGTCGGCATTCTCGGCCGGCTTCTTTGGCGTTTCGCGCAAAGGTTTCCCCATCCTGATTCGCGTGTCTGCATCGCGCCAGAAACGGCTGATGTTGTCTTCGTGGTACTTGGCCCATCCCATATGCTTCTCCGTTCCTAGATTTCGGGTTCGAGGGCCATCAATGCCATTTCCGCCCGCCGCGCGCTTTCAACCCGCGGAAGTCGCGATTGCGATATGCCGTCAGCACAGCGGCGTCATCGGGAGTGCACACCACCTGCACGCCCTCGTAAGCCTCCAGATCCAGACCGGCACGGGACAGTCGTTCGACCTCCTTGCGGCCAATCACGTGAATTGCCGCGCCGCGCACGTGCACGACACGCCCATAGGTCAGGGCCGCGTTGATCGCGTCGTTGCTCAATCGCCGGGCATTCATCCGATTCCATGCATGTTGGGTAATCCTGGTTCCTGTGGTGCTTGATATCTGGTCCATTTGGCAGCCCCCGAAGTTGGTTGACGCCGGGCCTATCCCGATCGTCTTGCCAACATCTAGAGCGAACGCCATGCCACCCTTGCCGCCACAATCCTCGTTGCGTTACATTCATCAATAAATACAGAAGGTTAAAGAAACAATCCAGAGCAAGCCGCCCCGCTCTACCGGTTCACAACCGATGATAATCGGATCTTTTCTTCCGATCATCGGATCATTTCTTCCCCTCTTTTGGAGATACCCACTCCCTCAACGCCCTATCCGTGACATCGCAGATCTTTTCCACCTCGACCCCGCGCACTTTTGCTATGCGGCGAAGCTCCTGAGCAAGGTATGCCTTCAGCGCTCGCTCCACGTCCTTGGTGCTCAGCGCACCAACGGGCGGAATGAGTGCGTCGAGCGTTTGCGAGTCGGCGAATGCGCGCGCCACGGCCTTGGGCAAGTCGCCGGAAACTTGGTCGCTTTGATCGGGAGCCAGGCATGCGAGACCGTAGTCAACCGCCGCTTCAGGGGAAAGCGGCTCGTGCTGATCGGCTCGAGCGGCAATGATTCTGTATGCCACGCGAAACAGATCCCTCAAATTGCCCGGGAGGGGATGCCGCGACAGCTGCCCCACTATCGAGCGATGATGGGATTGGGCTAGACGAAGGCGGCCCGTGCCCGCCCTTCGGGCCGCCTGGTCGAACACCATCTCCCAGAGCCAAGGAATCTCCTCCCGAACGTCCCTGAGCGCCGGCAATTGCAGCTTCAGCATGCTGACCCGGTCGAGAAAATCGGGATCAAGCCGCATGCGCAGGTCTTCGTCTGTAAGATTTGTCGCCGCTATGAGTCTGAAGTCGCTGTCCCGCGTTCGATCGTCGCCGAGCCTCATGTAGCGCTTCTCCTCCAGCGCCTTGATTAATAGCCGCTGCAGATCGCGACTTACGTCCCCAATCTCGTCCAGGAACAGACTGTCTTTGTGGGCCATCGCGAGAAGGCCCTCGTGGTCCTTCATCGCACCGGTGAATGCTCCTCGCTTGTAGCCGAAGAGCTCGGCCCTCATCGTTTCCGGGGTGTACTGCCCGCAGGCGACCGCCGGCCAATGGCTGTCTCTGTCCGGAACGCGGTAGGGACTATGCGACCTCACCCAGCCAGCCAGCGTTGTCTTGCCGGTCCCGCGTTCGCCGAGCAATAGGATCGGAACGTTCAACTGGGCGAAGCGTCGCGCCTCCAGGAACACTGTGCGCATGCGCTCGGTCCGAAATTTCGCGGGGTCCCAAACGACCGCCTCCTCTTCCGAAGCGACCTCTACGGGCCGCGCTGCCCTGTAGGCCTTGTAGAAGGTATCGATGCCAAGGCGCACGCGAACAACGGCCGGGCGCCCTCGCCGTTCTTCCTTGCGGTAGGACTTGACCAGAGCGAAAGGCGGGTCGATGAAACCTGTCTCGCCCATCAACACGAGGACCGTCTGCATCGACGGCGTTCCTGGGCTAACGTGCACGACAAGCTCCTTGCCGAGAAACTTGTGCCTGATCTCCGGTAGCTTCTGTCGGAGAAAATCGAGAATCTGGCCATGGTCGGTAGGGTCATCTCCGTCCCATGGTTCAAGATGGACGCGCAAACGCGGATCGCGAGCTTTCAACTCCTTCAACGTTTCGCTCACAGCTCGCGCCTGTCGGCTATCCTCCCCGGCGGATTGCCCGCCGTGAAATAGGACAAAGTCGGAGATGTTCCCCGCGTAAGGAGAGTCAGGGTCGAAAAGCAGCGTGAACGTTGGCCCAGCTACGGGCTTGCCTCCAACTAGGCGATATGCCCCACCTGTCCGGTCCCGCTCGAACGGATCATTGTTGACTGCAATCCAAGAGACGAGGACGCTGGAAGGCATTATTGATGGCTACTGTTATCGCTTTAACAGGTTGGACTACTTTGCCCCACTTTCACAGAGTATGATACTCGGACCGGAGAGGGAGTCCATGCCCCCCAAGACCAACCAAGCACTGACGGTCCGCGACGTCGCCGCGTACCTGAACGTCGACGAGAAAACCATCTATCGCCTCGCTCAGCGCGGAGAGCTGCCCGGGTTCAAGGTCGCAGGCGCTTGGCGTTTCCAGAGCGTGGATCTGCAGCGCTGGATTGATCAGCGGAAGCGGCTGTCAGCCAAGCCAAAGGCAAAAGGCGTCCGAGCCAAGAGGTGAGACGGCCCGGACAGGCTGTTCCGTTTAACGTGCGGATGGCAGTCGGTGAAGATATTGTGAAGGGGCGTGCTGCCGGGGCCGCCCATAAGGTCTTGCGAACGCGAGATTTGACCGCTGGCAACGCGCGGTGGCAGCGTTCCTTGGATAGTGATAATCGTGTGGCCGTCGCCACGATCCTGTACAACATTCAGCACCAGTGTATGCGGCCATTGCGAAGCCAGAAATGGGAGCGGCATCCCTTCTGCAGCCAGACCGAGGGCGATAGAGTCGGCACGCCATTGGCATCGACAGCGACGTCCCAACGCGGCTTCGCCTCTGCCACGACAAGGAGTTCGATCACATGGCCGCATCCGCACGGACAGCGCATTCCGACGCACCAGTCTTCACCATCGTCGCGCGCGAGTACAACATCGCGCCTGGGCATACAAGACGGCAGGCTGTCACCGCCAATGATCCGCAACCTGCGACGCGGGCCGATCCGCGCCAAGACGTTGCGCCACCACCGAATAACACCAAGTGCGATATTCATCGCGCAGGCACCTTGAGCGACGGCAATCCGAGCAGTGGCGCACTGTCGCCACGCGCAAGAAGGAGATTCGACGTGCACGCAAAGGCGTCCTCCGGAAAGTATTCCTCCTCGCATGCGGCCAGACTGAACTGCGTACGCGCATAGAGGCGGTTGGGGTCGAGGCGGAAAGGATAAGCGCGCGCCACGAACTCATTTACGCAGGCCGCCGCTGCGCGCATGTTTAGAGAAATCACGGCCGGCGCTTCCTCGACGAGGCCTTTGAGGTAGCCGGCCTTGAGTTCTTCCTGATGAGCCTCCGGCGCCGCTTTACGCAGGTATTCGCCGCGCAGGCTCTCCGGCGTGTAGACGCCGCGGTCCTGCAAGGTCGAGCCACCGGGATGAACGTAGTCAATGCGACCGCATACGTCGGCGATCGCGAATGTATCGCCCTCCTTGCGAACCGGGATGACCACGCCGACATCGAACAGCGGCAGCAAGAACGCCGCCGCGATCAGGTCGGCAATATGACGGGCTTCGAGCGTGTCAACACAGCAGAAGATGACGTCGCACTGGGCAGCCGCCAGAACCGCGTCCCGCGTGGCGATGGAGGCCGACACCGGAATGACCACACCTTCGCCGCGATAAGAGGCCGCGGCTTCGGCGAACGCCTCAACCTTCAGGCGATTCACTTCGGCATCTGCACGCTTGGAATTGAGGATACGGTTGAGATTCTTCAATTCGAGGCGGTCGAAATCAACGACCGAGACTCGGCCGAAGCCTAACCGGACGAGTTGCTCCCCGACGATCGAGCCTGTTCCGGAGACGCCGATCACCAACGCCGAGAGGCAGCCGAGTTCGGCGGTCATGCTGCCGGTGAAGGCGACCGGCCGGTTTCCGGGGCCGGCGGGTGTGGCTTTGTCGTCCCACCAATAGCTTAGATCGTCGCCGGCGACCGTAACCAAGTCTACCGGTCGGTCGCGGATGCTTGGATCATAAAGGCGGGCGCGAACCGCACCGTCAATCGTCATGATGGCCGAGCCGTGTAGTGCGCCGAAGGCCTGGAACAGGCTTGGGATCACCGCGCAGTCGCTTTCATCGTCCGCGTGGGAAAACTCGAATAGACCACCGGGGTGCGAGTGGATGAGGACGATCGTAGCGCCGGTCGGCTCCGCCAGGTCGATCGCCTGTTCGAGGTATTCGCCGGGCCAAGTGATCGCATCGCGCTCTCGGCGCTTGCAGGCTCCGTACGGCACGAGGATGACGTTCCGGACCAGAAGGCGGAGCCGAGGACCGGGCGTGCGCGTGCAGACAAGTATAGCGGCCGCTTCCAATCCGTCCGGCGGAAAGAGGTGGCGTTTTATCTGCCCATGAACGGCGCCGCTGAAGGCCAGGGTTGTCTGTGGAATCACTCGCCGACCTCCTTGGCGAGCGCGGCGTCGACCAGAGCAAATTGGGTCACGACGTTGTCGGTGGTGGGATTCCAAGGCGCCCCGGCGCCGCGGTTCCGAGACCAGCCGTGGAACTCGACGCCGAGCAGGACACCGCGAAGCTGGGTGCTCTCGATCGCCCGTCCGGAGGACAAGGCAAGCGGTGGGTAAGCGTAGAAGCCGTAGATCTGCGCGCCCGGATAGTTGGGCGGGATCTCCAGCGCGATCTTCGTGTGCGCCACGGCGTAGCCCGCAGGGAGCGGATAGTCGTGAAGAAGAAGCCAGCGCCGATTGACCTCGACGATGGTCTCCCAGCGAAGGCCGAGGCGATTGAGATGCGCCTCATCGACGTCGAGCAGCGCGAAGTCCCGGCAAGGCGCCGTCGGTGCCTCGCCGTTGTTGACGTCCTTCGGCGTGAGCCGAAGTTTCTCGATACCCGGCGTGCGCAGGTCGATCACGCTGGTGAGCTCGACCGGCTGCTTCGGCTGGCCGGCGACCTTGAGGAAAATCTGCCAACCCTGATCGGGGTTGAACCCCGCCTGGACCAGAGCCTCGCGCACCACGATGGTCGGTGCGGTGAGCTCCAGCACGACGCCCTGCACATTGAGTTTCCACATGAGCTTGCGGCTGATGAACGACTCGACGCCAGTAGTATTGAGATCGACGAGATCCTCGTCGTTCACGACGCGATCCGGCTTATCCTGCTGTTCGAAGTAGATCGCCTTATCGGCCAGTACCTCTCCGAGTTTGCGTAACAGTCCGCCGGAAACGATGCGGCACGGCCAGTCGAAACGCTGGCCGTCGATCATCAGACGGTAAGCTCGATCGCTCTCGACGATAACGAAGCGCCGCTCGTCCCGGCGCAGATCCACCGCCTCGGTGGGGCGAACGTCTTCCAGATCGCCGTTCGGGAGAACCTGAAGCACGCTGACACCATTGACGGACTTGAAGCCGGCGGCGACCGCGAGCTGCGCACCGGTTGGGGTGAAGTCGTCTATCCCTACCTGCCGGTAGGTCAGAGTGTGATCTGCCACGTCTATCGTGAGGCGGGTTGCGGCACCGGGACTTTCGAGCGGGACGCGGTTACGGCTAGTGCTTGCTTGATTTTCCATCGCAGTTCCTTCAGAGTCTATTGCAAGTTGGACAGGAGATTGCTAGAGTGCAATTGCTACCGCAAAGGTAGCAGTTCCTATTTCGACTGTCAATTGCTACTTTGCAATTCTCTGGAGGGTGAATGGACCATGCGACCAAAGGCTTTGATTCTACGTCGTTTTATGCTGCTCTCGCGACCACTGTGGAGGCCCGAAAGATCACTTGGAAGCAGGTAAGTAGCGAAACCGGCGTGAGCGCATCCACATTAACGCGCATGGCGCAGGGGCGGCATCCCGACGCATCAAGCTTGGCGGCTCTATCGGCCTGGGCGGGAATCAACCCGGGCGACTTCGTTGATATTCCACGAAAGAAAGACAGCCCCGAGGCGCTGGCGGCAATCACGACCCTGCTTCGTGCCGATCCACGATTGAAGCCCGAGGCGGCCGAAGCCCTAGAAGTGATCGTTCGTGCTGCCTATGGCAAGTTCACGGAAAAGTCCGACGGCAAATGAACTTTCCGAGGGGTTTCAAGACACGCGCAAACCAACTAGCGCTTGAGGTACGCGATGGGCTCGGCTTAGAACACGCGTCGCCAATTTGTCCTTGGAGCCTCGCCGAATTTCTCGGGATACCTATCGTCTCCCTTCGCTCGCTTAAGCAAGGGGCTCCCGCGATAGCGGGTCATGTCGATTATCTGGCGACCCGTGGTTCGCAATTTTTCTCAGCAATAACCGTATTCCGTGAGCACAGGAGACTTATTGTTCACAACGATTCACACGCGCCCACCCGCCAGCGGAGCAATTTGGCACATGAACTTGCCCACGCACTGCTCCTCCATCCTCCTCACCCCCCCTTTTGTGAGAACGGAAAGAGGGTATACGACCGCGTTCTCGAGAATGAGGCAGCGTGGCTGGGTCCTGTACTTCTCGTCCCGAACGAAGCGGCCCGTTGGGCCGCAACGTGTGACCTACCGGAATCGGAAGCAGCTCGGCACTATGGCGTAAGCGGCGATCTTATGAGATTTCGCCTGCGCATGAGCGGAGCCGTTCGCATTGCCGCATATAGGAGCACTCGTTGAATCCCCGCGACAGAGCTTGCGTGGCGCTCGCGAGTGCGCAGATCAAGCGGCCTCTCGTTGAAGAAGAGAATCGGCAATCTGTGTAGGCGAGAACATGGCGCGGCATCGGATGTCCACTTTGTCGGCCTCCGTCTCAAGTTCAAGTACTGCTGCGTCAATCGCTTTGAGTTGTTGCGTCGAGTACTGCGGTGCATCCCGCTCGACACGATGCACCAAGAGTTCGAATGTCATAAGGGAGTTACCGGGGAACATCCCTGCGTTTGTTCCAGTCTTCAGCTGCTCTAAGTCCCACAGCTTTGCCTTTGCGTTGTTGACCAACGTCGAGAGCGGACCAGGAACAAGGAGGCCAAAATTTGCAGCCAGTTTCTGGCCAACAAACCCGAGCCGCATAGGACGCGCCTCCGGCGTAACTTGAAATGTCTTCCTAAAGGCTCTCGCCAAGTCTGGACGCGCATTTACGACAACATCTTGTACAAGCTGTTCGAGACGCCGAGTCGACAACGTGGCGCGTTCCGCAACTTCAGGCGATTCTTCCTCCTCGATCGCCTTTTCCACCAAGGATGCGGATTGCAACAACGCAGTCCGCGCAACGTCCGCAAGTGATTCTCCGGCGCCTCTCCGCACAGGTCCGAAAAAGATTCCGTCAACGGGCACTCGGAGAGCATTAATTGCTTTCTCGCCTTCGCGCGTCATCTGACTACCAAGCGCGTGGAGCGCCAGGGCAGCACCGTGCGACAAGCTCATAGCAGCATCACCATATAAGCACGAGAGTCTCTCAAGAGCAGGCACCGGTACGACTAAGTGCTCAGTCTCGCCCGCAACGATAACGCCGATACAGAGACGCTCGCCGGAACCAACGACAGGCTCGATGTAGACAGGCACCCACATAGCTCGCCGATTACTTCTTCGTTCTGGAAATCGGATCTGCTCAATGGGATTGTTTGTCATATTCGTACCTCAACTTAGCAAAACCGGAAGCCCAAGTCGCACCGACGTCAGGCGTACTAGCTCCCCTACTCGATTTGCAATAAATGCTCGAAGTGCCTCAATCTCCTCCTGAGATACGAAGGCAGCCACGAAGCTCTCCTTGATTACCTCATCGGTATCTAACTTTCCACAATCAACCGTGAATGCTTCTGATCGATTGAGGGCTCGATATCGATCCGGAAGCCCGAGTCGGGGAACCACGACTCTGGCGATTTCGTTTTGAACGGCAACCGAGGGGTCAAGATCCAACGGCACCCAATTTGGACCGGTGAAGGCATTGCCATGATCAATTAACCAGACTTCCCCGGGTCCTCCTACCAGAACGTTGCCGGCATTCCGGTCGCCATTCGCGATCCACTCATCAAAGAGCATCGCATCGCACCACCCAGCCCAAGTCCTGAGAAGTTCCTCCACCGCCAAATCTCCCGATACCTTCATCCGACGTTTCAAGTCGGGGTAACCTACGGATTCGACGCCGAATGCGAGAACCTTATCCAATCCGTGCGTCGCCAGAAAGGCAGAATCTGGATAGTCCTCGCGACTTACAAGAACGATGAACGCTGTCGGCATAAGCAGCCCCAGCGTCCTACCGAGTACTGAGGACACCAACTCATTGATTAGCTGCTTCGCATCGAGGAGCTTTACGTAGGCGAACGTCTTCCCCGTCCGCGTCTCCAGCGCGCCTCGGTAGGTCTCGTTAATGCCCTTCTCATCCTCCGGCAACAATGCCGCACCGGGCAGGAGCAGTGCCGGAACAATTGTGCTAACCATGATTGCTGCACTCGCGCTACAGGGGTCCACCCCCAGACACTTGCGTCATTGAAAGGACAGGCCGCCAGCACCCCCTCCAACTTATGGAGCGCAATGGCATGTCCGAAAAGGTTCAGATTACCCGTACCATGGCATTTACGCACGCGTCAAGCGCCGACCGACGCAGATTCGGTCCACGATCTCCGAGTGATTCTAGGCGCGCGATAATCGCAATTCCTCGCTGTAGAGTGATCATCAGCGAAGCGTCACAACGCGCCTAACGCCCGATCGAACGAGGGGACGCGGGTCGTACACTCAGTGTACGCGCAGCTGAATTAGAGATGCTTCTTGTAGTACGCCCACTGCAGCCTGGTGAGAGCCCCCAGGATCGCTGCGAGCGGCAGACCAATCCAACGGATGTCAATGGTCGCCGGCCAAAGGAGGCCGGTAAGCAAGCCGATTGCAATCAGCGCAACCTGAAGGTGCTTGGCGCGGTGGTAAAGGCTCGCCGACTCCCGCCCGCCAGAGGCCCGGCGTATCGCACGCTGCGTCAGTCCATCGAATCCAGCCACGAGGTAGATGAGCACGAGAATCGGCGCAAGCATTGCCAGCATCGCAAGGCGGACACCGAGCAATTGCGTTCCGATCATCGCCACCTCGATTGCTTCGATGTTGGCCAGGTAAGTGTTGCGCACGATCGTGTCGGGAATGGAAAGTGCCGCGCCTTCAGCAAATCGCATTCCCATGTCGTGGATTCCTGTGACCCGGAAGACCAGGGTATAAAGGAAGTTTGCCGTTCCAGCCACGGCGCCCGGTACTCCGCCCTGCCATTCCGCGAGATCGCGCGCGAGAGATAGGTCTGCGGCGAGGATGCCCTTCAACCGGTCGAGGCCGTCCGGCCAGACCTTGAACACGAATGTCCAGTCGACAATCCAGGCCGCAAGGGTCATCCCGACGAAGGTCAGTACGAGCGCGAAAACGAATTTCAGCGGCGCAAGCAAGGCGCCGGCGATTCCACCCTCATGAAACGACGCATTCCTAGAGGCCAACTGGCGCCTCCGTCGATGCTGCGTCGTGCCGCGCCCAATTTGAACGGCTGTCCATCCGCCCCCTCACCTCGCTGCTGATCGCTTCGAGGCTGGCCGGCATCTGCGGGTCGTGGCTCGCATCCGGCAATGGCATCCTGATCTTGTGAAGCTGTCCGCCGTGGATGAGCGCGAAGGCCTGCCCCTTGGGTAGTTGCACCAGGTCGCTCGGGGAAAGCATTTGGGCGCTTTCTGTCGTGATCCGGTCCTCGTTGCGGCTGGCGAAATCGGCGAAGTCACCGGGATCATTAGTATCCGAGACCGACGATGAAACAAGTGTCGAGACGACGCGCACTTCCGGGAGCTGGCTGGTCAGCAGTTCCGCGGTGGCGATTTCCTTGACGCGCAGCATGATGAGGGTATTGAAGTTGCCGGCGATCTGCCCCGCCTTGGCCTGCGACCCGATGCGCGCCTCCACGTCGGACCAGGTCTGGGTGTACGCGGTCACCTGGAAGCCCGCCCCGCCCGCCTTGTTAAGGAGCGGGATGAACTCGTCGCCGATCAGCTCGTTGAACTCGTCGGCGTGGATCGCAATGCGCCGCGCCATTGTTTCGCCCGGAAGGCCCCTGCCCGTGCCGAACTTGTAGAGACTGCCAGCGACGCTGGTGAGATCGGCGAACATCGAGTTGCCGACCGCGGCGGCCACCTCGTAGTCGGAAAGAGAGTCAAGCCCGATATAGACGATGCCCCCCAGATTGATTACCGAGGCCCAGTCGAACACAGGGCGCCAGTCGCCGGCATTGTCGAGATCCGGCGAGAGCAGCGACGCGGTGCGGCCCGTGGTGAGCTTTTCCATGAGCGGTAGAAGCGAGGCCACCAGCTTGTCGAAATAGCTCTTCTCGTAGTTGAGCGTCGAGGCGAGCGCGTGCGCGATCGGGTCGTAAAGCTTCTTGCGCCGTGCATATTCGACCAGCGTCACCGCCCGGAAACCGCGCGTCTGCAGCCCCTTGTCGAGGCTCTTCTTGTCGATCGCCATCGACTCGACTTCCGCTCGCCAGCCGGCGGCACCCTGCTCGCGGTCGAGCCAGTGCTCAAAATAGTCGATCAGAAGCGGCTCGACGTTCGACGCGTAGCGGTTGATCTGCTCGTAGTCCGGCTTGCGCCCCAGCGCCACCAGCGCCCGGGCCATGACATTCACGAACCGCCAGACGAACTCTTTGAACGCGGCCGACTGCCCCTCGGACGGAAGCTGACCGGCGATGCGCGTCGCAACCTCGGTGATTCGCGAGAAATTGCCCACCGGGTTGTAGCGTGCCGACAGCTCTGGATGTCCCAGGTGGAACATGAAGAACTCGTTCTGCCGCCCCGCGCGCTTCGCCTCCGCGTAGACGCGGCGAAGCAAGTCGATATCGCCCTTGGGATCAAACACGATCACCACTTCGCCGCGGCGTATGTCCTGCGTAAGGAGAACCTCTGCGAGCCGGGTTTTTCCGACGCGCGTCGTGCCCAGCACCAACGTGTGACCCACCCGGTCGCGAATGTCCATCCAGATGTCCGACTCCGCAGGCTCGACACCGTGGATGGCGGGATCGCCACCGACGGCGGATTGCTCCGGCGACGGAGGCCGCAGGAAATCTGCGATCCGGCCGATGAGCCATGGCTGGAGCATGTCCCGCTTTTCGGGGAGACGGGCCTCATGCAGCCGCTGCGTGTGGCGCTGGTCCCATTGAAAGCCCCTGCCCAGAAACAGGCGCTCGGCCGACCACGGGATCTCTTCGGACGCCACGACGTAGCGGCGCTGGCGCCGCAGGTTCGCGCGGTAGCGCACGATTTTCAGGCCCGCAAGGCCGCGCCAGGCGGCATGGCACACAAAAACGCCGGCAAATCCCCACGCCAGCTCGCGTGTCAGCAGGAAAGTCGATGGTGTCCACAACACTGTGGCGGCGGCAAGGCTCGAGACGGCCGCCGCGCGCAACTCATACGCGGGTCGCAGCAGGGCTTCGAGGGGATAGGCCATGCGCTCAGGGCTCTTTCCGCTCTTCACGCGAGCGGACAAGCAGTGAATTGACGGGCAGAACTGCGTCGATGAAGCGCGCCGGATCGGGTATGACGACACCGGACAGTCGCGACACAACGCGATCGCCGCGCATCACGTGGTAGGTGAGGATATTGACGCCCTTGTCGGCGCGCAGATGCCACCCAGCCCGCAGGAGCTGGCGCTGAATCGGCTTGCCGATGTCGGCTTCGGCGGAAACGTCGGCAGAATCACCGGCGGCGTCCCCGGCGAGCTGCCCGGCGAACTCCCGGAAGATGCGCGGGGACACAAGCAGCATGCCCTCGGCTACGAAATGCACCAGCGCGCCGGCCTGATTGGCCCTGAGGCTTCCATCGGCCAATCCCTGCCGAAGCCAGGCCATGAAGCGACGGGCGGAATCGGGCGCCTGTGCCGATCCGGCGTCGGGTGTCCTGGGTTTCTCCGCCGGTTCGCCGTCTGGCTCTTCGACATCTTCGAGGAATTCCGTTTCCGCGTCCGGTGGTAGTAAGTCAGCCGTCGCGGCATCCGGCTGAGCCGCCACGTTCAGGCATCGATCCGCCGCCGGCGGAATTGGAGGATCGAGTTCGGCGAAGGGCAAGAGGTCGCGGCTCCCCGATTCCCTGGCCGCCCGCAGCACCAGTTCGCTGATTGCCCCAGCCCGAGCCGACTCCTCGCCAGAGAGGAACGCCAGAAGCTCGCGCATTAGGGCGGGGTCCTCGTCCAGCCAACCCAGAACCGATGGCGGCACGAACCGGTCAAGAAACTGCGTCGTATGACCTTCGGCCTCGTCGGACCTGTTTCTTCGCACTCCGCAGAGCAACGCGGAGACGAACACTGCGTAGGTCCACCGATGAGCCTGCGCGCCAATCACTTCCGGCGCAGCGCCTCGCGGCAGGATCTGGCCACGGCGGTAATCGAGCGCCCGACTGGCGACCTCCAGGGAGCTCATGAAGAGATCGTCCGAATTGGCGCACGGCGATTCCGATACCGGGAGCAGTTGGACGAACTCCGCATAACCCGCGATGACCGGGCTCACCGCGCGCTTGAACACTTCCATGGGAAACCCGAGCTTGATGCGCAGGAGTTCGACGACGGCACCGGCGGGGGTACGTTCGATAAGCGCCTGGAAACGAAGCACGCGAAGGTCCACGTCCGGCGTGGTGACGACCTCCTGCCGCGGCCTCTGAGCCGCTTTCACCGTGAACCGCGAGCGTCGCAGTAACGTGCCTGCGCTCGCGAGCACGCTTGCCAAGGTCGATCTGCTTCCGCGTTTCATGTCCATTGCACTCATCATCGGTTGAGTATTGCCGCTCCCAACCGGTACATCCGGCGCAATCGTGGCCTCAACAAGGCTCCGAAAACCCATTGACGCGGGGCGCGCTCTTCGTTCTCTCAGTCATGTCGCCCCGTGCGCGCAGTGCCACGCACAAGCCGCGACCCGATTGCAAGCGAATTCGAGGCCTCATCGAGGCTCCGATTCGGGCCGATGCACGGGTTCTCCGTGATTACGATGCTCTCGAAGTTTTGCGCGATCACAGCGATGCGCGCCGAACCACAAACGGGAGAACAGCGTGCGAACACAGCGGAGGCGAACGTTACCGGTGCGGTTGAGCGTCGCGCTCGCACTGTGCGCCGCTCTGCCCGCGGCGGCCTGCTGGGAAGACGCGGCGAATCGCTACCAGGTCAGTAGCGCCCTGCTCTACGCGATCGCACGCACCGAATCCGGGCTCAACCCGCAAGCCGTAGGCCGCAATACCAACGGCTCGCGCGACATCGGGCTCATGCAGATCAATTCAGCCTGGCTGCCGACGCTGGCTTCGCACGGCATCGGCGAGCGCGACCTCTACGAGCCCTGCACCAACATCCACGTCGGCGCCTGGATTCTTGCCGGCAACGTCTCGCGCCTCGGCTACACCTGGGAAGCGGTGGGCGCCTACAACGCCGCGAGCCCCGCCTTGAGGCGTTCCTATGTCGAGAAGGTGCGCCGTCACCTTCCCGCCGACGCACCCGCGTCTGGGCGATCGGCGCGATAGGCCGGCTGGTCCCGATCACAAATGAATCCTGTCCCGATGCAGTCCCCCTGTATCACCCCCAACCCCAACCACTGGAGATTCACACAATGAGCAAGACCCGTAGTACCGCCGTTCTCAGCACCACTGCCGCAATCGTCCTGACGCTCGCCGCCGGTTCAGCGCTGGCCGGCACCACCGGCACCGAGTTCCAGACGATGTACACCACGCTCCTCAACTGGGCGACCGGCTTCCTCGGCAAGTCGATCGCGATCGCCGCGTTCATCCTGGGCGCCGGCATCGGTATCGCCCGCTCCTCGCCGATCCCGGCGCTGGCGGGCGTGGTGTTCGCGCTGTTCATGGTCTACGTGCCGACCATCATCGACTCG
>ERZ761602.1547-NODE-1547-length-41229-cov-50.906009_pt1 | contig 41229 bp, 27 predicted proteins | sample MGYA00512165_ERZ761602 | MGnify/ENA primary metagenome ERZ761602 (study PRJEB28899, sample SAMN02445085) | bioreactor sludge metagenome | biome: EBPR sludge; isolation source: Thorneside wastewater treatment plant | place: Australia: Brisbane, Thorneside...
AAGAAAAAACTTTTAAAAAAAGTTGCGGAGAGTGAGGGATTCGAACCCTCGATACACTTTTGGCGTATACACACTTTCCAGGCGTGCCTCTTCAACCACTCGAGCAACTCTCCAAAAACACAAAAATCTACATTTAAACGATGAATCCAAAATAAATGTGCTTAAATTCTGTGTGAATTAATGAACTTTATTCCTATTGCCTTTTTAATACTCATATAAAATAATGACTTTCAAGGTATAAAAAAATGGTGTTCATCTATAAAAATGCTGAAAACCGTAAAAATGGTGTATGATCTGCGATAAATATTTCAAATTTTAAAAAGTTTTTTTGCATTTTCAGTTGTCTTTTCAGCAACATCTTGCAAACTGACTCCTTTTATGGCCGCAATGTGTTCTGCAACCTTTACCATGTAACTGCTTTCATTACGCTTTCCCCTGTAAGGTACCGGAGGAAGATATGGAGAATCTGTTTCCAAAACCAGGTGTTCCAGTCCAATTTGCAACAACACCTCATTCAAACCGCTGTTTTTATAGGTACAAACACCCCCGATCCCCAAATAAAAACCCATTCCTATGATCTGTTCTGCTTCTTCCAATGTTCCTGAAAAACAGTGAAAAACACCGCTCATGAAACCATTTTGCTGTTTGAAAACGGTTTCAATCGTCAGCCCCATGGAATTCCTGGCATGGATCACAACAGGCAAATTAAATTCCCTGGCCCAGTTCAGTTGCCTTTCAAAAGCGATCATTTGCTGGTCTTTATACGTAACATCCCAGTAAAGATCCGTTCCAATTTCACCAACAGCTATATAGGAACCTGACTGCAATTCTTTGTACACTACGTCGAGTTCTGTTTCAAAATCTTCCCTGACCGAGCCGGGATGCAGTCCTATCATGGTCCGGAACAACTCAGGGTAAGCTTTTTGTAAACGATTCATCGGTTCAATATATGACGCACTGATATTGGGCAAAAGGATTTGTTGAATTCCCGCGTGTTTTGCGTTTTCCACTACGGTTTCAATATCTTCATTGAAGTCTTCAAGATAAAGATGTGCATGCGTATCTATATACATCTGTTGTTTTTGGGCACAAATTTAATGAATTAGTCAGGTTTTGAATATTTTTGCATCATGGGCAAAGCAAAAAAGAAATTTTATGTGGTCTGGATTGGAGCCAAACCAGGCATCTATGACTCTTGGGAAGCTTGTAAATCGCAGGTCAGCGCTTTTCCTGACGCAAAATTTAAAGCCTTTGATACCATTGAAGAAGCCCGATTTGCTTATAAAAAAAATTTTAAAGATTTCTACCAGCCAAAACAATCCGGAAACATTGTCCACAAAAAATGGATGAACCAAACTGAAATCATTAAAGATAGTTTGGCTGTTGATGCAGCATGTGGTGGGAATCCCGGAACTATGGAATATCGGGGAATCGACTTACTAACCGGGCAAATTGCCTTTCATCAGGGCCCTTTTGCTCAGGCTACAAATAATATAGGGGAATTTTTAGCCATCGTTCATGCATTGGCTTTTCTTCAAAAAAAAGGTGAAACAAACCGGGCTATTTACAGCGATTCGAAGACTGCCATATCGTGGGTAAAATTAAAAAATGCCAAAACAAAACTCGAAAAAACCCGGGAAAACGAAGCGGTTTTTGAGCTGATCGACCGGGCAGTGCAATGGTTGAAAACCAATTCCTGGGACAATCCGGTATTAAAGTGGGAAACAGAAAAATGGGGTGAAATCCCAGCAGATTTTGGCAGGAAATGAATTTGATCTGAAATCAGTGAGTTTTCCGGGAAAATAGTGGCCGACATAGGTTCTCATTTCAGTTTTAAAACCTGACCCGGATCCTATAATATGAATTCATCACAGAATAAAATTTGGTTATTCCCGGATCCTTTCATTTTTCATCAATGAATGTTTTTATGAAAAACTGATCCCGCCTTCATATTAAAATGTACTATTCAAAATTGTCCCAATCCATTGAAGGCAAATGATGCATAGCTTCCCCGGTTTTGAATGTATCAATTTCCCTCCTTTCTTTTTTTGTTGGTCTGCCGGCACCTTTTTCCCTTTTTTCCACTCCGGTTTTCCCGACATACCAGGTATCATATTTGCGCAATTCATCTTCAGGAGTTCTGTTGACATAACAATTTCTCGCAATTTCAAAACCTACTCGTTTACTGATGAGTTCAACCACTTCAAACTGGAAATAAAATCCATCTTTAGCAACCTGGATCACATCTTTAACACCTATTTCATGAGAAGGTTTCAGTATCTTATCGTTCTTTTTTATCCGTCCGGCTTTGCACGCTTCGGTGGCAATTGACCTTGATTTGAAAATCCGGACACTCCAAAGCCATTTGTCAACCCTGACGCTCATTTGTTGATATCTTTAAGCAAAGGATAATGCTGACCGAATGACAAAAGGGTTTCCATCACCTTTTGTGCAACCACAAAATTGCGATACCAGGTTTGGTCAGATGGAACTACCACCCAGGGAATTTCGCTCCTGTTGAGCACATCTTCATAACATTTTTGATAATCAGCCCATTTTTCTGCCTGTTTCCAATCGTCCGGGTTGTGTTTCCAGTTTTTTTGAGGATCATCGATCCGTTCCTGAAGCTTTTCTCTTTGCTTATCTCTCGAAATATTTAAAAAGAATTTTAATATTGTAGTCTGATTATCCCTGGCAAGGTTGAGTTCAAAATGATTGATGGCAACAAACCGATCATTTACTTTTTCTTCAGTGATCCAACCCTGAACTCTCTGGATCAACACGTCTTCATAATGAGACCTGTTAAACACTTTGATCATACCTTTACCAGGTGTGTGTGGATGCACTCTCCAAAGAAAATCGTGATCCATCTCATCCTCAGTAGGTTTTTTGAAAGATATTGCATGAACTATTGTTGGACTCACAAATTTGAATACTTCTCTGCTTGTTCCATCTTTTCCACTGGCATCCATACCTTGTAAGACGATCAGCAAAGCCCTGTCATTGGCCGCCTGAAACAACCTGGACAGTTCACCGATCTTTTCAACAATTTCCTCAGTCTTCGCTATAACATCCTTTTTACTGAGTTCTTCCGGAGCCTTGGTACTGATTTGAGCAAGTCTGATCATTTATTAATATTTTGATTATTAAAAATTTGAAAACAAATTAAAGCATCTTATTTCGTTTGGCAAGGTATGCCTGCAGCATGGGAACAAATCCCTGGCTGATATCTGTTGGAACAAAATCTATATTATATTGTAAACATCTGCTCCGAATATCCGTAAAGATCCGTTGTTTTTGTTGAACATAATGTTGTTTCAGTTCATTGGATTGGAGTTTAATCTTTTCTCCGGTTTCCATATCGACAAACTGGATCGGTCTGTTCTCATATTCGAAATCCATTTCAAAATGTTTGTCAAAAACATAGAAAAGCAGCACCTCGTGTTTGCTGTGTTTCAAATGAAGCATGGCGGAAAATAATTTTTCCAGATTGTCCTGGCTATCCACCATGTCTGTAAATATAATCACCAATGACCTTCTGTGAATGGCATCTGCTATCTGATGAATCGCCTGGCTGACGGCTGTTTTTCTGTTCAGGCCCGGATCTTTGACCAGTTTATCCAAAAAACTAAGCATCAGGTGATAATGTGCCATACTTGATTTTGCCCTGGTATGTACCTGTACTTCATCACTGAAGAGCGAAAGTCCAAAAGCATCGCGTTGTCTTTTGAGCAAATTCATCAGACTTGCGCCCGCCAAAGCTGCAAAGCGCAATTTATTGATTTTCCCATCTTCGTTATTCTCCATAGGAAAATACATAGAAGACGAAACATCCATTACGATCTGGCAACGCAGGTTAGTTTCTTCCTCAAACTTTTTGGAAAACATTTTTTCGGTCCTGGCAAATACTTTCCAGTCTATATTCCTTGGAGACTCACCCTGATTAAATAATCTGTGCTCTGAAAACTCAACAGAGAAGCCATGAAACGGACTTTTGTGCAAACCGATGATAAATCCTTCAACCACTTGCTTCGCGAACAAGTCCAGATCTTCAATTTGCTTCAGGTCATACTGATCAAAAAAACTGTTTTTCTCCATACAATCTTGGTAATAATAAAACCTATTTTTCAGGAACAAAAAAAGAATGCCTTTAAATTCAGACTAGTCTAAAACTCAAAAGCATTCTTATAAAAACTTAAAACCTGGATGAAAAATTGTATGTTTTGACAATTTTCCGGATGTGGTTTTACGAGAGCAATGCATCCACTTTATCAAAATAAGTGGATTTCGGAGCGGATCCTACATGTTTATCGACTACTTCACCATTCTTAAAAAATAGTACGGTCGGAATACTCCTAATGGAGTACTTAAGTGAAACCTGGCTGTTGTTGTCCACGTCAACTTTGCCCACTTTAACTTTTCCAGCATATTTTTCTGCCATTTCTTCAATGATCGGACTGATCGCTTTGCATGGACCACACCAAAGTGCCCAAAAATCAACCACTGCCACACCTTCAAATGAAGCAATCTCCTGTTCGAAATTCGCATCCGTTAATTCTAAAGCCATTTTTACAATTTTTGAAATTTAATAAATTACAGACTATAACCATATAAGTCATGATATGGTTGCAAAGGTAAACATAATTTTTATACCCAATTGCTCAAATAACAACTTACTGTGTATTTATAAAATGTATAAATTCTGAAATTTTTCCTTTGTCCCGAATGACGGATATAAGTACTTGTGAAGTATGTTTGATCGTCCAATTTTGTGCTGCTATTGCTCAGACCGGATACTTTTGTTAAGTTTGACCGGTTATTAAAATAATAATGCAAATAATAATAAAATGGCTAAGTTCAGATCTTCACACTTAAACCAACAAAAAAAAAGAAGGAGTATGGATTTTACCAGGATCATACTGCTGATCTTCATTGCCGGCGGCCTGATATATTTTTTATTTTCCATAGTCAAAAATGACCGATTTGGTCTTCAAGCCGGTGATCAAACCCCGGTAACTTATGATGTGCCTGTTTCAACAGGCGATCCTGAGAGCCGGTTCTTTTTACCTGAAGGAAGTCGCGGGGAGATCATCCACCATAGTTATTATTCACTTTCTTACTACGAAAAATATGAAATCCCTGAATGGGTCGCATATGAGCTGACAAAAAAAAATCTGTCTGCCAAAAAAACAGAACGAACCGACTGGTTCAATGAAGATCCGGCTGTTTCAACCGGTTCGGCTGCCTATAATGATTATTCCGGAAGCGGTTTTGACCGCGGACATATGGTTCCGGCTGCAGATATGGCCTTTTCAAGGGAAGCGATGGAAGAGAGTTTTCTGATGAGCAATATTGTTCCGAAAGTACCTGCCTTCAACAATGGAATCTGGAGAGAACTGGAAGAAAATGTAAGAGATTGGGCTTACAATAATGACAGGTTATATATTGTATCTGGTGTTGTCCTGAACAAGGGAATCACAAAGAAAATCGGCAAAAAAAACAAAGTCGGGGTTCCTCAGTATCTTTATAAAATAATCCTTGACCTGGATGAACCAGAATTAAAAGGGATCGCATTCCTGATCGATAATAAGCTCAGCACCAAAAGATTAAACGAGTATTCCGTTAGCATCGATTCCATTGAAACATTGACAGGCCTTGATTTTTTTGCTCAATTGGTTTCTGAAAAGCAACAGAAATCATTGGAAGGTACTTTTGATATCAGAAAATGGCCATTGTCGGAAAAGAAATACCAGCTCAGGCTGAATTCCTGGAACAATCAGCTGAGATAATTCAGGGAAAGTATGTTTTGTCAAATTGGAGAAAACTAAATGGAGCAGACAAAAAACCAACAAAGGACAATTTTACATTTATGTAGCTGGTATCCCAACCGGGTAGTGAGGAATGATGGTAATTTTATTCAAAAAATGATTTTGACCGCATCCGTTTGGGGAAATCATCATGTTTTGACTGTGTATGAAGATCCCTTTTTGGAAAATAAAAATATTGAAATCACCTATGATCAGAAATCCGCAGTTAAAGAAATGTTTATTTTTTTCCGCGGAAGCCACTCAAAATGGATAAACGTCTTAAAAAAACTTTATTATTTTTACTTTGGTTATAAGTATTTTGTCAGGCAATATGGGAAACCAGACCTGATCCATTCCCACATCTTTTTGTATGCCGGATTGGTAGCATGGTTGATCCATTTATTGCATAAAATTCCTTATGTCATCACTGAACATTCTTCCATATTCCTCAAACCAAAGCTACCAACAGAACTGAAATGGTTGCTGGCAGGAGTTGCAAAAAAAGCAAGATATATTTTGCCGGTATCGGACCATTTGAAAACAGGGATGTTAAAACACTCCATCGATGGTGAATTTCAGATTGTCGGAAATGTGATTGACGGAAATATTTTTCATCCGGTCAATAAAAATGAACTAAAAGATGCCTTTCGATTTCTCCATATATCTGGTTTTACCCCCGAAAAAAATATACGAGATTTGCTCGCTGCTGTTAAAATACTGAGCGAGATAAGAGATGATTTTATATTCAGGATTGCAGGTGACGGAGATTTGTCTTTGGTACTAAAAATGGTAACAAATTCAGGTATTCCACAAAAACTAATCGAAATCAAGGGAGAAATGACTGAAGCTGATGTTGCCAGGGAAATGCAGGCATGCGATGTTTTTCTCATGTATAGTCATTCTGAAACTTTTTCAGTGGTAACTGCAGAAGCTTTGGCATCGGGCAAGCCTGTCATTTTCAGCGATATACCTGTAAAAGCATTGTTTGAACCAAGCGGAGGCTTAATTATTGTCAAACCAAATGATGCGAAGGCGTTGGCAAAAATGATGCATGATATCATTGATCATCCACCTTCACCGGATCCGGCTGCATTGCATCAATACATTGAAGAGCGATATGGAAAGGATGCCATATCCGCCCAATTGACTTCGGTTTACGAAGAAGTTTTGCGATCAGAGTATCGAATTCACCCAAAAGTTTCAAAAAAAGGGCTTTAGCTGAATGATCATTTAAGAAATGAGGCCAATTTGCTCATTTTCCAAAGCTTTTTATTTACAAACAAAAGTTGAGTGTGCTACAAAAGTCTTTATCCCTAAATCCCGCTAAAAAGGGACTTTTAATTTGTTGGTTTTCAATCGTTACCCTTTAGTCTTGTGCTGATCTTTGACGTCAGTAGGTTGAGGCAAAAAAACGATTGAAAACCAACAAATTGGACTTTTCGGAGCAGACTCAAAGTTCCATATTCAGCATGAAGTCCTGAAATCAATCATAACTTTTTCCTGAATATGGAACAAATTTATTCCGGATGACTTTTAGAACTAAGCCTGATGTTTGCAGTATTAATCCCTCAGTTTTGACAGTAACCTCAGGAACTCTATGTACAACCAGACCAAAGTGATCAGCAAGCCCATTGCACTGAACCACTCCATATATTTAGGAGCACCGTATTGTTCACCTTTTTCAAATGAATCGAAATCAAGCAACAGATTCATGGCAGCTATGCCGATGATCACAACGCTGATCAGAATCCCGAAAGTTCCGCCTTCATGCAAATAAGGCATATTGATACCGAAAAAACTCATCACAAAACTCATGAGGTATACCAGAGCAATGGCTCCTGTGGCCATAATAACACCAGCTCTGAGTTTTTGAGTGACTTTTATCAGTTCCAACCTGTAAATGATCAGCATCAGCAACAGCATACTGATGGTCAAAGATACGGCATGAAATACAATGCCCTGATACTGACTTGCAAAAATCGCTGTGATCGTCCCCACAAAAAATCCTTCTGCCAATGCATAGGCTGGTGCCAGGTATGGCGACAATGCCGGTTTAAAACTGGCGATGATCACAATGATCAAACCGGCGATGGCTCCACCATATAGAAAAAGTTGATTTGGAATGGAATAGCTTATAAAAACAGTGACCATCATAATAAGGAACAAAAGAAAACTTTTATTGATCGCTCCTTTGACTGTCATTTTTTCCTGTCCTAATGCTTCAATTTTATAGGACTCTCTTTGCAGGACTTTCTCCTGAAAAACAGGGTTTGATGTTTTGTTAAAGTTAAATAGTGCCATAAATTTTATTGTGAAAGGGTTAAATAATAAAAAGATTAAAAACTTTACAAAGAATAAATACTAACTAATTGATTCAAAGCAACATCCGGTTCAGAATGCGTTCAACTGTTCACAGATTGAACCAGCAATACCCACAGATCGAATCTAATGAAAACCTTCTTAGACCAAAGATGTCCGGGTAAACAAATAATTTTCATCCCGGGCCAGTCATTATCCTGATGCTTAACATAAATTTTAGGAATATTTTGCAATTTCCCATAAAAATGTCATCATCAGTGGGCAAAAATATCAAATATATCTATATTCCATAAGAATATTTTACATTTATAATGATCATGATTTTCTAATTTTTAGCATTTGTTTGATCAAGGTGCAATTTTTTGGGTAAAAAACGAAGGAATCCAAATATGATCAAAGCCATTCCAAACGTGATCAGAAAAAGGATCAGACTGCCCAGATGATTGAATTTAAAAGCAAAAATGATAAACAGTATATTGATCGCAGAAAGCACGAACGTCGTCTGCATATGAGAAAAACCCACTTCAAGAAAAAGATGGTGGATGTGTTTTTTATCCGCTCTGAAAGGTGAATGCCCTTTGATCAAACGTAGAAAAAACACGCGGATGGTATCATACACCGGAATGATCAGAATTGCGATGGCTATGGCCGGAGCAGAAGATACGTAATATTCCGAATCGATGAGCATTTTGTTATATTCAACAAACTGAATCGCCAGGATGGAAGCAGTCAACCCTATTAAAAGTGAACCCGTATCTCCCATAAATAATTTTGCCGGAGAAAAATTGAATTTAAGAAACGGCAACAGCGCGCCAATGAGCGATATAGCAATGACTGTCAATTCCATTCTGCCAACCAAATAGAACCAAAAACCAAATACAAAGGAACTGATGATACTGATCATTCCTGCCAGACCATTGATACCGTCAATCAGGTTAAAGGAGTTGATAATAAATACGATTATCGCAACCGATAGCACGATACTGAGCCAGTAAGGCAGGTCTCCTACTCCAAAAATACTGTATAATGTGGTAATCCTGATCTGAGCCTTAAAAACGAGTATAAACGCAGCGATCAATTGGGCAATAAACTTCAGCCCCGGGGAAACCGGATCGATATCATCCTTGACCCCGATCATAAACAATATGATAAATGCGCACAGAATATATTGCAGGTCACCGAAATATTTGAAAGGAGTCCACATGATGATAGAAAACAATACACCTGTGAAAATAGCCACTCCACCCAAAGCAGGTACCTGGTGGAAGTGTGAAGTTCTGTGGTCAGGTTCGGAGAATAAAGCTTTTTTGGCTGAAATTTGAATAATAGATGGTATCGCCAGGTAAGTCAGCAAAAAAGAGGTGATAAAACTCAAAACAATATCAAACATAAAATTGATTGGGGAAAAAGAATTTATTCAAATTCCTGATAAGTGATCAAACTATTCCAGTCCATTATTTTTCGGTGGATTCACCCATTTGTTTACCGATTTCCTCAAGTGACTTTCCCATCTCTGAAAATGCATTCTCCAGTTCTCCTGCATGGTTCTTTTTAAGATCGTCCCATGATTTTTTGATTTTATCTGCATTCTGATCCAGTTTTTCTTTATCCAGGCCATTCACAAATGAATTGATCTCTGATTCCAGATCTTTAAACAAACTACCTGAGAACTTACTTTTCACCCTGAGGATCAGGTATCTCATATTGTTTTCAATTACACGATCCTTTTCTTCCCTTGATAAATCTTCCCAGAATTTTTCATTGCATATAGTTGAAAAAGACTCATATTTTTCATCCATTTTTTTCCAATCATTTTCAGATAAATCTGCTTCCTTTTTTTCAATGTTTTTCATGAAATTGTCATAATTATTCAGGTACATCCATTTCGCCAGACAAGGTTCATTTTGACAGGACGACAGTAAAAGAACCAAAGTTGGAAACAATAAGATTTTGAGTATAACAGTTAATTTCATCGCAATACGGAATTTATTTAAAATAAGTACTAAGATAAAATAAATTGATTATTGTATTTTAAAATCAAATATTAATTAAAAAAATATCTTCATTTTGTACCTTTATATTTTTGTTGCCTACCTATGATAGGTTTAAATGGAAAACTAGTATGTTTTTCAACATTGATTGTTTCATAAAGATGGAAAAGTCATCAGTATATTTTTGAAGTCAATCAAAATGAATTGGATCGTCTGGATGAAGCTTGAGTTATTTTCCGTTGGTATAAGTAATATAATCCTTTATCAATATAAATATCTGGCGGATGAGCAGTTTTCAAAAAGTAATATTTCAATAGGTTTTAAAATACTGAGGCTTTGAACAAAAAGGAATTGAATGGATTGGTTTAAAGATTTGGATTCAGAAAAAATCCCGGAGCATATAGCCATCATCATGGATGGCAACGGGCGTTGGGCAAAAGCTCATGGAAAACCCCGTGTATTTGGTCATAAAAACGGGGTAAAGTCAGTCAGGGAAATTACAGAGGGCAGCGCAGAGGCAGGCGTCAGATATCTGACACTTTATGCTTTTTCCACTGAAAACTGGAGCAGGCCGAAACTTGAAGTGAATGCATTGATGTCATTGTTGGTTCAAACCATGGACAATGAAATAACAACCCTCATGAAGAACAACATCCGGTTGAGGACGATCGGAGATATTTCACAACTTCCAGAGAAAAATTATCAGTCCCTCAAAAAAGGAATGGAAGAAACAGCTCATAATGACAGAATGGATCTGATCCTTGCTCTCAATTACAGTGGTCAGGCAGATATTATCAACGCAACAAAAAAAATTGCTGCTGAAGTCAAGGAAGGCAAATTGAATATTGCGGACATTAATTGTGGAACATTTTCGCAGAATCTGAGTACTGCGGGCATTCCCCCGCCCGAATTACTGATCCGGACAAGCGGAGAACTGAGGCTGAGCAATTTTTTATTGTGGGAGCTTGCGTACACTGAGCTTTATTTTTCGCCGGTTTTTTGGCCGGATTTCAGAAAACAACACCTGTATGATGCCATTAAAAGCTTTCAGCAAAGGGAAAGAAGATTTGGAAAAACAGGTGAGCAGATATCAAATTGACCCTTTCCGGCAACGCATTAGCTGATAGATTCGTTTTGAGGCTAAAATCATGTCTGAGTTTGGCGAAAAAAAAGCAATCCATGGTTTTTACGTGTCTTTTTGTTGAATTTTGGGCCAGGCAAAATATAAAACTTTGCCTGAGCATGGATTTAAAGAAAAAATGAATTTACATTTGCGCCAAAACTAACAACTATATCATTTTTCATCATTATATATTTAAAATTAATAAACTGTAAATTCCGTATACAAACACTTTATTCAAAGAATATGAAGTTGAATTGCTGATTACCTTTGATATTGTTAAAAATGTACAATGCTGATTTTCAAAAACAAAAAAATTACCTATGAGTATATATAAGGCTTTCCTGATAGCTTTTTTTTCTTTCCTGACCATGTCCGCCATTGGACAACAGGACAGTCTCCCTGTCATAGATTACAAGAATGCAAAGGAATATGAGATCGGAGGCGTGAAGGTTGTCGGTGCGATCAACCGGGACAACAATGCGATTGCCAACTTATCAGGATTGCTGGTGGGTAAAAAAATCCAGATACCCGGACAAGATATTGCCAATGCGGTAAAAAATCTTTGGAAGGTCAAATTGTTTACAGATATTGAGATCATCCTTGAAAAGACAGTTGGAGACATCGCGTTTCTGGAAATCCACCTGACTGAACGACCGACTTTCTCTAAACATTCATTTAGTGGTGTTAAAAAATCAAAACATGAAGAATTGAATGAAATCATAACTACCATATTGGTTAAAGGAGGTATTGTCACAGAAGATGTCAAACAATTGGCCAAGGTAAAGCTGGAAGAGTATTACATAGAGAAAGGGTATCTGGATGCAGAGATCAAAGTGGAGGAATTTCCTGATGAAGAGAAAGAAAATGCCATCAGACTAGTGTTCAAAATTGACCAGAAATCCAGGATTAAAATTGCAGATATAATTTTTGTTGGAAATAAAAAAGTGAAATCTTCTACTTTGGCCAGAAAAATGAAAGAGACTAAATCGGAGCAGTTTCTTTTCAAAAAATCGAAATATTTAGCCAAGGATTATGAATCAGATAAAATCAAACTGATTGAATACTACAACAAAATCGGATTCAGGGACGCCAAAATCAAGTATGATACGATTTGGAGAAGACCTGAAGATGGTAAAATGAACATTGCCATGGTGATTGATGAGGGAGATGTATATTATTTCAACAATATTGCATGGAAAGGCAATTCTATATACACGGATGAAGTCTTATCCAATGTATTGGGCATTCTGAAAGGTGATATTTATAATAAAGAATTGCTCGAAAAGAGATTACAGTTCTCTATGGACGGAAGGGATGTGAGTTCCCTGTATATGGATCAGGGATATTTGTTTTTCCGTGTAGAACCGGCTGAAATAGCCGTTGACAGCAATAAAATAGACCTGGAGATGCGGATTTATGAAGGACCTCAGGCAACAGTTGACCGTGTGATCATCAGAGGAAATGACCGGACCCATGATAATGTGGTAAGAAGAGAAATACGGACCAAACCGGGACAAAAATTTAGTAGGACTGATATCATACGTTCTCAGCGTGAAATCATAAATCTCGGCTATTTCAATCCCGAAAGCCTCAAGATGAACACACCGGTCAACCCTCAGAAAGGTACAGTGGACATCGAATATGTTTTAGAAGAAAAGCCCTCTGACCAGCTGGAATTATCCGCCGGATATGGTTATACCGGATTGATCGGTACATTGGGTATGACTTTCAATAATTTTTCGATCAACAGGATCAATGACCGTTCAGCATGGAATCCTTTACCTCAGGGAGAAGGCCAAAAATTCAGTGTCCGCGCACAATCAAACGGAAACTATTATAAATCATACAATTTTTCATTTACTGAGCCCTGGTTTGGAGGCAAACAACGGATCGGACTGACATTGGGTGGATACTACACACTGATCGATTATGCAAGTACAGGAACATTTTCAATCGGAAGATTATATGGCGGTTTGGGGATCCCGCTTAAATGGCCGGATGATTATTTTGTAGCCAATGCTACAGTTAATCTGGAAAAAATCAATTTGACGGATTACCAGCGAAGTGACTTCAATATAAGGAACGGGGTATTCAACAACTTTAATCTGAATTTATCCCTAACCAGGAGTTCCATTTCAGAACCTATATTTCCAAAATCAGGATCCCGCATATCTCTTTCACTGCAAATCACACCACCTTATTCGCAATTCAGGAAAAACCTCAATTATGAGCTGACTGCTCAGGAAAGAATTGATGCCATTGATGAGTATCAAAGAACGCTGGGTGATGGTGCCATCATTTCAGCTTCAGATAGTATTGATTATATCAATCAGATCATTGATGCAAGAAAATTCAAGTACCTTGAATACCACAAATGGAAATTCAGCGCTGAATGGTATTATAATATCTGGGATAACCTGGTCATGATGACTTCAGTCAAATTCGGATTGCTTGGATATCTGAACAAGGAAGTTGGTAAAATTCCTTTTGAACGTTTTGAGGTTGGCGGTGATGGCATTTCTAACTACCAATCAGGGATCACAGGAAAAGATATTTACAGCCTCAGAGGTTATGATGTGGAAGATATTGATGAAAACAGCAATTATGGCGGAACCATTTTCAATAAATTCACACTGGAACTGAGATATCCCATCACGACCAACCCCAACTCCACTATATATGGTATGCTTTTCCTGCAGGGAGGAAATTCATGGGGTAAATTCAGCGAATACAATCCGTTTGACCTGAAAAGAAGTTTTGGTGTAGGTTTGAGGGCGTTCCTGCCAATGTTTGGATTGCTCGGATTTGACTACGGCCTTGGATTTGACAAGGATATTCCAGATGCCAAATGGTCAGATCTTGCTAAATTTTCAGTGATCTTGGGATTTGAACCTGAATAAAATTGCATCTGCTCCGAAAAGTATTAATCGCCACGACGGAACGTATAGAAACTTAAACTTCAATTACTTTTGTCTGCAATTGAGTATGTAATGCGAATCAAGGGTTGAAAAAAAGCTCCGAAAATCCTTTATTTGGCCTCAATCCTAAAGGAAGATAAAGGATTTTCTCGCTTTCATCCTTTAGGATCGAGGCAAAAAAGTGAGAAAATCCTGCTTATCTGCAGAATTAACTTTAACCCTTGATTCGCATATGTAATAAATTTGAGTCTTCTCCGAAAAGTCTTTGCCCCTAAATCCCCACTGACGTTTACAGTCAGCACAGGCACTGACGTTTTCAGTCAGTACATGCCTGAAAGGGGACTTTTAATTTGTTGATTTTCAATCGTTTTTAGCCCCGACATTTAGACGTCACAGATGGTGAACAACTTGATTCATCAGTGCTGAAGATTAGCACAAAGCTAAATATATACATTTGATAATCAACATTTAAAAAGTTTCATGGGTGGATTTTAGGGGCAAAGATTTTTCACAGCAGACTCAATAATAAAACTACTATTGCTCATCTCTATCGCATCATTAATACAATCCTGGTAATTCTTAGTTTTATACCCTGAAAATCAATCATGCAGATAAAACAAAGTTTCCTGTGTGATTTGCTCATCGATATCAGGCTATGATCGTTACGTTACCAAGAGTAATTCAAAATGCCAAATTTATTTTTGGATCAGGCTAAGTTTTGTAAATTAAATACCATAAAAATCATATGCTGCATATTTCACAACCCTTCTATCCACTTAAAGAACGTTTCTGGCGCTAAAAAAGGGATGGTACAGGATGAGGTCAAACTATTTGATCGTTCCATTCCCAACTTTGCGCAACCTATTTCTTATCGCCGATAACCCATTGGAATATTCAATAAAAAGCAGAGTTAAAGAATTAAGTATTTTTTTACAAAATGATTATACCATATATTAGGATATTTAAGAAAAATAGTTTTAATTTTATACAAAGTTAATGGTTCTTCATATACAATCAGCTTTAACTAACTCAATTTAAATGGTTAAAAAAGAGATTCTTATAGATGCCCTGAGCAGGCATTTCGGTTTTACGGGTTTTAAAGAGAAGCAGGAAGAAATCATAGAAAGCATCATGAGCGGCAAAAACACATTCGTGATCATGCCGACAGGTGGAGGTAAATCCCTCACATATCAATTACCTGCATTGCTCATGGAAGGTACTGCGATCATCATCTCGCCTCTGATCGCTTTGATGAAAGATCAGGTAGATTCAATCAGAGGCTACAGTAAATCGGATAAAATAGCGCATTTTCTGAATTCATCACTTAACAGGACTCAGATAAAAGAGGTTAAAGAAGATATAATGTCCGGCACTACCAAAATGCTGTTCATTGCTCCGGAAACACTTACCAAAGACGAAAATATTGAGTTTTTCAAGCTGGTCAACCTATCTTTTGTAGCAGTGGATGAAGCGCATTGCATCTCCGAGTGGGGACACGATTTCAGACCAGAATACAGAAGAATCCGCACCATGCTCGACCAGATCGATCATGAGATCCCTATTATTACGTTAACAGCTACGGCCACGGAAAAAGTAAGGAATGACATCATCAAAAATCTAAATATGAAAGATGTCAACCATTTTATTACTTCTTTTAACAGACATAATCTGTTTTATGAAGTCAGACCTAAGCCAAGTAAAAATCAGACCATTACCTCCATTGTAAAAACAATTAAGCAGATGGGTCACCGCTCAGGTATCATCTATGTTCAAAGCAGGAAAATGACTGAAGAACTTGCTGAAATCCTGGTTGTAAACGGAATAAAAGCTGCACCATACCATGCAGGTCTGGATTCAAAAAGCAGGAGTAGGATACAGGATGAATTCCTGATGGAAGAAATCGATGTAATTTGCGCTACCATCGCATTTGGCATGGGGATAGATAAACCGGATGTCCGGTTTGTTATCCACTATGACATCCCAAAAAGTATTGAAAACTATTACCAGGAAACCGGAAGAGCCGGAAGGGATGGGATTGTATCTTATTGTTATGCTTACTATTCTCACAAAGACATCATCAAACTGGAAAAGTTTTTGAAGGATAAAACAGTAGCTGAACGAGAGTTAACCATGCAATTGATCGATGAGATCGTTGCCTATTCTGAGACAAGCTCCTGCAGACGTAAATTCCTGCTTCATTATTTCGGGGAAGAATTCAATGATGACCTTTGCGATGATATGTGTGACAACTGTAAACATCCCAAAGTTAAAATTGAAGCGTCTCAAGAAATCACACTGGTTCTTGAATCTGTAAAACAATTGCATGAAAAGAATAAAATTCAAACACTGATTGAGTTTATCATCGGCAGACAATCAAAGGAAATGAAGGACTTTAAATACGCCAACCATCCTTTGTTCGGTCAGGGAGAGGAACACGATGAGCTATTCTGGCATTCCATTATCAGACAGGCATTGCTTCACAACTTATTATATAAGGACGTTGAACTTTATGGGATTTTGAAACTAACGCCGGATGGTCACGATTATTTAAAAAATCCATGGGAAATCCAAACTGCCATCAATAACGATTATTCCAACACGGGGGAAGAGGAGTCCGATTTGCTTGAGATGAATGGTTCGGGAAATGGTGGTGCCATGGATGAAACTTTGTTGGCTATTCTGAAAGAGATCAGACATGAACAAGCTAAAAAACTCAAAATCAAGCCCTGGGTAATTTTCTCTGACCCCTCACTTCAGGACATGACAGTTTATTATCCTGTCACAATGGAGGATATGTTGAAAATTTCAGGGGTAAGCAAAGGGAAAGCTGAAAAATATGCTCAACCTTTTCTGGACTTCATAAGCAAATATGTCGAGGAAAATGAAATTGACCGCCCGTCAGAATTTTTAGTAAGACAGGTTGCAGACAAATCCAAAACCAAAATCACGATCATTCAAAATGTTGACCGCAAAGTCCCATTGGAAGATATCGCTCAAAACCTGGGTATGACATTTTCTGAACTCCTTGACGAAATGTTTGCTATAGTGAACTCAGGCACAAAACTGAATATTGATTATTATATCAGTGAAAAGGTAGATGAGTATTCCAGGGAAGATATATATGAATATTTCATGACTGCAGATTCTGATTCAGTTGAGGATGCATTTAAAGCTCTTTCTGCTGAAGATGACGAAATAACGTTTGAAGAAATACAATTGATCCGGATCAAATTTATCTCAGATATTGCCAATTGAAAACAAAAAAGACCATCGATTGATGGTCTTTTTTTTATTTGTTCAATTTGTCTAATTATATCCGGGATTCTGCTGGAGGTTAGGATTATTATCGATCTGGGTTTGTGGTATTGGCCACAATATCGCTGTTTCGGGGCTGGCAGACGGTTTCCCCCACCTTTCTTCCAAAAATTTTCCAAAGCGGATCAAATCATTTCTTCTGTGACCCTCAGCATACAATTCACGTGCCCTTTCGTCCAGCAAATCGTTCAAAGTAGGTGCCGCAATAGCAGCTATTCCAGCTCTCGCCCTAACCATATTGAAGAATTCAGCAGCTCCCGCAGCATTCCCCTGGCGAACCATCACTTCTGCCTTCATTAACAAAGCATCAGCATATCTGAAAATCTGTACATCATTGCTCATATACCTGCCTGTTCCGGGTGTTGGAAAATATTTAATGATCCTGGCTCCTGCCTGTCTGAGGCAATTGGGTTCAAGCATGTTCAGTGCAGGTGTGAGGTTTAATCCGGCACCGTCGGGATCTCTCGGAAGCGCTGGATTGGCTGGATTGAATTTTTCAAAGCTCGGATCGGTGATCTGGACTCCATTTGCATCATATTGAGGTCCAAAAAGCAATCCGTTCCTTCTTTTATCTGTGGATGCAAATAAATTAAAAAACTTTTCCTGTGCAGACAAACCATTCCATGGCAATTGTGTAAGCTGAAATTTTTGCTGCAAGCTATAGTGAAGTGAAAACAAATGAACTTCAAGCCCCTGAGCCAGTACTTCATCCATTGGTACTGCAAAAATGGATTCTTTTGAAGCATCTGCATTATTGGAAAAATTCGCAAAATAATCAGCCTCAAGTGCAAATTCACCAGAGTTGATGATGGCATCCAAAGCGGTTTCCGCTTTAGCCCATTGAGCTGTACCTGTATAAATTTCAGCGTTGATGTATAATTTAGCCAGCAACATCTGAGCAGCGTAATAATTCATCCTGCTATATATCGACCTGCCAGTTTCTTTTGACAATTCAGGTAACACAGCATTGACTTCCTGTTCAATGAAATTGTAAATTTCAATTCTGGAATTATTCGAAGGAGCAAAATCTGCCGGCACATCAAAACTGGTTACTAATGGAACGTTTCCGTAGATATCCATAAGATACCAATAATAAAATGCTCTGAAAGCTCTGAGTTCGGCAATTGCAGGTTTTGCACTTTCCAGTCCGAGTTGGTCAAAACCCAAAATCAACCTGTTGCAGGTATTGACACCGCTGTATAACAGGTTCCACCAAAATTCCACATAAGCCTCCTTAGGCGTCATTGTAAGTCTGTGATAGCGATGCCATTCACCACCATCAAGCCAGTCACCACCTCTTTGAGGCACGCATAGAATATCTGTTCCGCAATCTCTTCCGACCCCATATTTATGCCCCATGGTCCAATAAAGGTTGGTATATGCTACGCCAAAGGCAGAAGCAATGTTTTCCGGATTGCTAAAAAATTTGTCCCCGTCAAGATCTGAATAAATGGTTTCATCCAGATTTGTACATGATTGGGGAGTCATTAAAAGCAAAGCCAGGAAAAAAAACAATGATAAAAATTTTATTTGTTTCATCTCTATATTTTTTGTTGTGTGAATTTCATACTGTACTTTTTTATGTTTATCAAACTTTAATTGATGAATCATAAAAAAAAATCTCATAAAATTAAATTTGTATTCACTTCTTTCAATCGATTCGGCTCAAAGCTGAAAAAATCTTCACTTTCTAAAATTTCAGATCCAATCCAAAAGTAAATCCTCTCACCCTGACATAAGTATTTTCCCTGTCAATACCTGGAGAAAGCGGGCTTCCTCCATCTTCGTATCTGACTTCAGGATCAATTCCAGTGTAATTGGTAAATGTCAGCAAATTCTGTCCTGTCACATAAATACGGGCACTTTGGATCATCTTACTTTTTGTATTGAAGGTGTAACCCAGCGAGGCATTGTCGAGCTTAACAAAGGATGCATCTTCAACATGTACATCTGAAAAAGTCGGTCCGTCTATGGCATCAGCAAAATCGAGTACCTGTTTCATGCCACTCTGAACTGCAATCGCGTTGGGCGCACCGAACTTGGCATTATTAACATTCAGTAGGCTATGACCAAAAACTCCGCGGAAAAAGAAGTTGAAATCCAGATTTCCCCATTTGAAAGCATTGTTCAATCCAAGGGTATAATCCGGCAATCCGCTTCCTAATACCTGAACATCTATTCCATCTTCAAACTGACCATTGCCGTCAATATCCTTAAACTTCATCAGCCCATTTTCATCTATACCGTCAAAAACCGGCCCGATGATCTGACCAACTTCCTCACCTTCTGCAAATTTAATAACCTTTATACCCACAAGGTTTGGAGCTCCAAGATCCGTAATGATCCTTTCACTTTCGGCCAATACCTCACCACTCGTAATTTTTTTGATGTAGGACTTGAAATATTTTGAAAAATTCAGATCAACTGACCATTTAACCGGCCCTAATGCTATATCCTGTAAACCCCAACCTAAATCGATGCCTGAAGTTGCCAGTTCTCCCAGGTTCAGATACTTGTCCGGGAATGGATTTGGTGGCACCCGGACATTGAATAACAGGATCAGGTCGCTGATATTGGTTTGATAATAATCAAAACTGATGTTCATTTTATAATCCAACATGCCAAGATCGAAACCAATATTCAAATCTGCTTTTGTTTCCCATTTTAAAGAATCATTTTCATTCCTGTTCGGTCCATAAGCGGGCACATATTCACCATTGCTGTAATAAGAGCCCTGTTGGTTGAAAAGCGACCAGGCAAGATAAGGATTCGGTGGCAGGTTACCAGTGATGCCATACCCCGCTCTTAGTTTCAATCGGTCAATAAATGGAATTTTAATTATCCTGGACACATCAATACCTCCGGAAACCCCGTAGAACCAACCCCATTTGTTATTTTCTCCAAACATGGTAGAACCTTCTCTCCTTAAATTGGCAGTTAAAAAATAGGTATTATCATAGTTAGTAGTTAACCTTCCAAAAAAAGCGATCAGTTTCCGTTGATCTTTGTATGAATTCACAACCGCTTTACCCTCCGTAATATCTTTTGCTGCATCTATATTGTGATAAGAGAATCCATCTGTCAAAAATCCACCTGCACTGAGGCCGAATTCCTGATAATTTTCATCCTGATATGAATAACCTCCTAACAATTTTGATTCAAATTTGGATAAATTGAGGTTATATTCCAGCATGGTCTCAAACAGCTTTTTGTCGTAATTATTCGTATATTTGCCGGCATAACCTTTATCATCACCCCGCCCTTTTGGAGACCAGTAAGCTTTTTTGCTGAAATATTCGCTATATAAATGATCCCTGCTGGTTTGGGCGTATGAGATAGAATACTTAAGGTTTTTCAACAGGTTATAATCTGCTCCTAACTTCCATAATGTACTTAATTTTTTGGCATCTCTTAAATTTTGCTCAATAACTGCCAGAGGATTGAAAAAATTGAACGCATCCTGCTGAAAATAACCGCCCCATTTAGCCCATTCTTCATCTGCTGTATAAATTGGCGCCGTCGGATTATATACTGTTGCAAAGCCAAAAGCATCATAGACCGGATTTTCCTCATTTCTAAGCGTGGATGAAAGTGTAAAGTCCATATTGAGCTTGTTGTTGAATGCTTTATGATTGAAATTTAAGCGACCGTTGTATTGTTCAAAACCAGACCTGAGCGCTACTCCTTCACCATTTCTGTAATTGGCGGAAACCCTGTAGGAAGAATTTGGTGTTCCTCCTGAATATGATAAACCATGTGCCTGGGTTATCGCATCCCTGGTGATCACTTTAAACCATTCTGTCTCATCAACAAAATCAATGGATCTGCTGATTGATTTGTACTCATCGGCAGATAGGACATTGGCATGTCTGTCGAGCTGATCCAATGATACCTGTCCTTTGTATTCCACAAAACTCTTTTCCTTGCTTCCCCCTTTCGTTTTGATGAGGATCACACCGTTAGACGCCCTGGTACCATAAATCGCAGCAGCAGAAGCATCTTTCAGTACACTGAAGGATTCAATATCCTGTGGATCAACGGCATCAAAATTATCAACAACTATTCCATCCAATATCAATAAAGGTTGGGTATTGCTACCGAATGTTGAAATCCCTCTCAAACGTATGTTAAAACCACTGTTGGGATCGCCACCTGATTTTGCAATGCTCAAACCGGGAACTTTACCCTGCAGCAATTGTGTAGCATTGTTGATATTCCCCTGATTAAAATCTTCAGCACTTACGCTGGTAATGGCGCTGGTGACCTCTTTGGTCTTTTGGGTTCCATAACCAACCACTACCACTTCTTCTATCAGTCTTCCTGCACTCAACTGAACATTCATCAAGGAACCGGAGATATCCATGATTTGTTCAGTGTATCCAACATAAGAGAATGTGAGCTGTTTTGCATCATCCGGCACCTGCAGTTCGTAGTTCCCGTCAAAATCGGTCACAGTGCCAATATTGGTTTTTCCCGTGACCACCACGCTGGCTCCAATCAGGCTTTCACCGGACAAAACATCAGTCACTTTACCAGTGATCACCCTTTGAGCATTAGCTGAAAACCCAAAAATAGTGAGCAAAAAAACACTCACCAAAACGGGTTTAAACAGAGTGTAAATTTTTAGTATCATAGTTAAAGAATTAGTGAAAAAGAATAATTGATATTAACAAGTAATGTTTAAGCAAATAAATTCTCAAAAAATTAAAATTAATTGAACAATTTATTAAAAAAACAGTACCTTGGTGTCAAATTTACACTAATTTAAGATTATATCAATTTTTTTTATTCAATTTTCAACTAAAAAGTAAAGTGGTATGAGAAAAAACTTACTAAATGTGCTTCTGGTTTTCGGGCTCCTGATAGCAGCTGCCTGGCAAATGGATGCTCAATGCAAAAAAGTGGGCCTGATAGGTGAATTCACTGCATGGTCTGCGGATCTGGAAATGACCAGAGACCTTGATAATCCCAGCTTGTTTACTGCGATCGTTAACCTCGATGTAGACAGCGATGCCAATGGATTTTCTGATGTGAAATTCCGTGAATTGGGCGACTGGGGTGTCAACTGGGGTGATGCAGCCTTCCCAAGTGGAACTGCCACGGGAAACGGACCGAATATTCAGGCTCCAATCGGCAACTACTTTGTAACATTCAATTGTAGTACCGGTGAATATTCTTTCACGCCCGCTTGCAAAAACATCGGTTTGATCGGAGAATTCACAGCCTGGTCCGCTGATCATGAAATGACCAGAGATGCAGCAAATCCTAATCTTTTCACAGCCATGGTAAACTTGAATGTGGATAGTGATGGAAACGGATTCTCAGATGTAAAATTCCGCGAATTGGGTGATTGGGGCGTAAATTGGGGTGACATAGCATTCCCTGCTGGTGTTGGAACAGGTAATGGACCAAACATTCAGGCTCCTGTTGGCAATTACTTTGTGACATTCAATTGCAGCACAGGTGAATATACTTTCGCAGCTACTTGTCAAAACGTAGGCTTGATAGGCGAATTCACAGCATGGTCTGCTGATCTGGAGATGGACAGAGATGCTGAAAACCCGGATTTATTCACAGCAATGGTCAATCTGGATGTAGACAGCGATGGTAACGGATTTTCAGATGTAAAATTCCGCGAATTAGGCAACTGGGGCGTCAACTGGGGTGATTCAGCTTTCCCTACTGGCGTTGGAGTAGCTAACGGAAATAACATCCAGGCATTAATTGGCAACTACTATGTCACATTCAATTGTTCCACAGGCGAATATAATTTTGTTGCAACTTGCGGAGAAGTGAGCATGATCGGAGCCTTCAACGGATGGAACGGCGATGTTGAAATGAACAGAGATGCTGATGATCCCAACCTCTGGCATTTATACAGATCTTGGAACAAAGATTCGCAGGTGAAATTCAGACAAAATAAAGATTGGGTAGTCAACTGGGGTGACTCTGCCTGGCCAACAGGTACAGGAACTCCAAACGGACCAAATATTCCTTTGGTAGCTGGTAAATATGATGTAACTTTCAATTGCCAGACTGCTGCTTATGCATTCGAGGCAAATGATGCTTACTGTGGTGAGATCGGTCTGGTAGGCGATTTCAATGACTGGGGGATTGAAAATGCAGACGGTTTTTATACCGATGTGATGCTCAAAAGAGATCCCAACCATCCAAGTAATTTCAGCCTTACCTATACTTTCCCTTCAGGAACATTATTATTGTTCCGGGAAGATGGCGACCTTACATTTTTTGATGTATGGGGTGGAACTTTCCCAAGCGGAACTGGTGTACAGGATGCATCTCAATTCTTAAATGTTCCTGGCGGAACTTATGAAATCACCTTCAACTGTTTGTCCGGTGATTTTAATTTCAACAGATTGGGAAGTTCAGTTTACGCTCCTAAAGTTTTTGCCATCAATGTGGATGGCAAAGCGGATGAAAATGACTGGAACATCAATGAACCAATCTCCAAAGTTCTGGCTGGTGATGGCAGTTCTACTGCAAAACCAATTTTTGGTGTAGCTTACAACGACGAAAATCTGTACATAGCTGGTATCATCAATGAAGCTAATATGTTGGCTGGTGGAGCCGTGATTGGGATTGACGGAGACAAATCAGGCGGAGATTATGATGCACATGATATTTTATTTGGTATCGTAGCTGCAAACGCAGGAGTGGTCGTGGAAGTAGGCCCTTCAGGTTATTCACCGGAGGTAAAAACAAGTCCAATTGCAGGTGGCTGGTCTTTTGAAGCTGCCATTTCCTGGGAAAAATTGGGCATTACTCCCGCTGCAGGCAGTCAGATCGGAATGGACATGGTCATCGTTGACGGAGCAAATCAATTGATCTGGAACGGAAGTGGTAATGGTCCTTCTTCATTTGGTGCAGTAAATCTTGGCAACCTTGCTTGCGGAAATATAAGCATGTATGCTGAAACGATCGGAGACGTCAGTGTAAAGCCAACCTCCAATGCAGATGGTTCAAACAGTACAACTTATGTGGGAACCTATGAATTCGAATCAGCGATGGACATCGTCTTCAGAAAAGATCAGTCTTCTACAGTTAGCTGGGGCAACAGTGCATTCCCAAGTGGAACCGCCACCGTTGGAGGTAGTTCAATTCCTGTTACAGCCGGTCGTTACAGAGTGAGCTTTGGCTGTCTTGATGGAAGTTATTCCTTCACTCCTGAACCGATTGGACCAACAGTAGCAAAATCACAATTTGCAAATAATGCTCCAACCATGGATGGAAATCTTGGCGAATATACGTTGAGTTATGGAATGGATGCAGGCGTTGTAGCAGGTGCCGGACCAATCAACAATACTGTTACCTGGGGTTCGGTATGGGATGGAAACAATGTTTATTTTGGAATAAAAGTAGTAGATGCAGTAGTAGAAGGATCAGGTAACCCATGGGACAATGATGCCATTGAATTCTATTTCGATGGAAACCATGACTCAGACGGTAAATTTGACCCTGATTATGATACTCAGATCATTATGTATTATGGAAATAATGACATTCCATGGGTCAAAGCGGATGGAGTTCAGATCACAGATATCGAAGGAAAATGGTTCCCGACTTCCAACGGATACAATGTTGAATTGAGAATTGGATGGGACGGATTTGGATTTGCACCAGCAAGAAACAGAACGATGGGCTTCTCAATTGGCAACAATGACTCAGATAAAGGTATCGGTAGAGATTATCAGTCAGCCTGGGCCGGAACCGGTGATAACTGGAACAACACAGGCGTTCATGGAGACCTTCAGTTAGCCGGGGGAACATTAAGTGAAGTGTTTGAAGCATACTTCAACGAATCAGTTGCAGTATATCCTAACCCTGCTGCATCATCAACAGGTATTCATATCGAAGCAGATACCGAGATATTCACAGGTTCTACCACCATTAAGTTGTACAACCTCTTTGGTCAGGTAGTTTCTCAGACAAAAGCTGATTTGAGCTCTGGCAAAACAGAGATCCAAACAGGTAATTTGCCATCAGGAAACTATTATATTCATTTGATGAGCCAAAATGGCAATCAGGCAACAAAACAAATTATCATAGAATAATATTTTTTGCTAAAAAGTGTTGAGGGACTGTCGAAAGACAGTCCCTTTTTTGTTTCAGGCGCTTAGGAGCCAAACCCAATTAAGATGTTGGTCGTTTCAGATGTTGGTTAAACGTAGTTATTCAGGTTGTTAGCTATTAAGTCTGATAGCCTTTCAGACGCTTAGTACTGACCGAGTACATTGAGCAAAAGACAGATTTGTTCTGGAATCAGCTGTTTTAACCCCTGGTTTAAATCATTAGCTAATAGACTTAAGGCTAAAAGACTATCTAGCTAAACAATAACAGTTAAATTAAAATTATGCTCTGACTTCACGCAAAGAGGCTTTTTTTTGGGACTTACCAACAAAAAACATAGTGTTTTTAAGGTTGAATGGATGTATTTTTGTCATAATTATAAAGAAATTTGATGTGGAAATAAAGCCACAAAGAATATTTACCCAGTAGGATGTAAATCCAACGGGGTCGAACCCTCTACGGGTAAGCTCTACTGGTAAGCAAAGCATGAACGACTTAAGATTTTAGATTAAAATTGCCATATCTGAAATCGTTCATCGGTGTTTGTTGCCTGCCCGTATGGGCCTGCCCGTATGGGCCTGCCCGTATGGGCCTGCCCGTATGGGTTGCCCGAATGGTGGGGATCTTAAATCATTATCCTCGTTGGTTCAGGCTCGTCCGGGTCAGGAAAATCTTCAAATAGCTTTAAATGGTATTCATCTCAAAAGAACATAACTGGTTTTTTAGCTTTTGAAGGCATTTGATAAGGGCTTGTTCGATTTGTTTATAATTACATATTTCTCCCACCTGATAAATGACTACAAGATCTAAATGATAATTTGGGAAAGTAGCGATAGTCTCTTTTGCCAATTCTTTGTTTAGCCGGAAAGCTTCCTTCATCCTTCTTTTCAATAAATTCCGGGTAGTTGCTTTTGGGTGTTTCCGTTTTGAAATACTGAAACCTGCAAGAAGTAATGATACAGAAGCTGGTTTATCAAGGTAGGTGATCATAAAATGCAGTTTGAGAGGGTGTTGAAAAACTGAATGCCCTTCAAGAATTACCTTCCTGAACAGCTTACTGCTTTTCAAGCACTCAGTTCTCGGAAAATCATGTTTTTTCATAAAAAACAAGGAATTATGAGCCGTTATGAGACTACATAATTCCTTATACAATGATTAAATGAAGTAAATTCTTATAATGATATTACCGCGAAATACTCCTTCATTATGCTGTCCAATAAACAGCAATTCTAAGATTAAGCAGGTTTCAATCTTCTTTCATCCGAAACAGATAGTTTTGCTCTGCCTTTTGCTCTTCTCCTGGCCAATACTTTTCTACCGTTTTTTGTCTCCATCCTGGATCTGAATCCGTGCTTGTTTGTTCTCTTACGTCTTGATGGCTGATATGTCCTCTTCATAACTAATATTTTAACTCTTTTTCAAAAGATTTGCAAAGGTAAATCTAATAATTCTTAAATAAAAATTTCACATTCACTTTTTATCCGTTCATGGAAGCCAAAAACTCTTCATTGGTCTTGGTTTTGAACATAAACTTCCTGATGAACTCCATCGCTTCGATTGATTTCATATCAGCAAGATGATTTCTCAATATGAACATTCTTTGCAGAATATCTTTATCCAACAATAACTCATCTCTTCTGGTACTTGAATTGGTCAGGTCGATGGCTGGATATAGACGCTTGTTCGACAAGCTTCTGTCCAGTTGCAATTCCATATTTCCTGTTCCCTTGAATTCTTCAAAGATCACCTCATCCATTTTGGATCCTGTATCGATCAAGGCAGTCGCCAAAATGGTCAGGGAACCGCCTCCTTCTATTTTTCTTGCTGCACCGAAAAACTTTTTGGGTTTGTGCAAGGCATTTGCTTCAACACCACCGGACAACACTTTTCCACTGGCAGGAGCAACGGTATTGTATGCACGGGCCAGTCGCGTAATGGAATCCAACAGGATCACCACATCATGTCCGCTCTCAACCAATCTTTTTGCTTTTTCCAAGACAATGTTAGCCACGCGAACGTGGTTGGATGCCGGTTCGTCAAAATTGGATGCTACCACCTCTGCCGTAACACTTCTTTTCATATCCGTTACCTCTTCAGGTCTTTCATCCACCAAAAGAACGATCAGATATACTTCAGGATGATTCCTGGAAATGGCATTGGCTACATCTTTCAACAAAAATGTTTTACCCGTTTTTGGTTGAGCAACGATCAATCCCCTTTGTCCTTTCCCTATCGGTGTGAACAGGTCAATCATCCTATTGCCATAATCCCTGCCCAAAGGATCCGTGATCAGATTAAATTTTTCTGAAGGGAACAGCGGCGTCAGGTAGTCAAAAGGCACTCTGTCCCGGATCATATCAGGAGTAATACCATTGATCAGGTCTACCCTCAATAATGCAAAATATTTTTCTCCTTCCTTTGGAGGACGCACTTTTCCCCTGACAGTATCTCCTGTTTTCAACCCGAAAAGTTTGACCTGGGAAGGTGAAACATAAATATCGTCAGGGGATGTCAGATAGTTATAATCTGAAGACCGTAAAAAACCAAAACCATCAGGCATCATTTCAAGAATACCTTCTCCGGTAACCACGGCATCCATGTCAATATTAAACTGAGGACCTTCTGGTTCCATTTCTTTTACCTGCTCAGGAATACCTTCGTTTTTCCCGTTATTCTGATATCCCGGACGCTGATTTTTATCTTTTCTGAAGTCTTTTTCTCTTTTATAAGGCCTATCTTTAAAACCAGTTGTTTCATTTGATTTTTCAGGATCCGAGGCGGTTTTCTCCTGGTCACGTATTTCTGTAAAAGGTACAATTTCCCTCGCTTTGACCGGATCTTTTCCCTCATGCAATTCCTCCTTTTCAACAGGTTTTTGTGCCGCAACTTTTTCTGCCAAAGGAGCCATCACCCTGCGACGACGCTTTCCCCGACCATCAGTATTGTTCTGGTTGCTTTGATCAAAATCCGCTTCAGCTTCTGTATCCTTTTCATCTTTTTCAGATACTATTTCTTTGGGAGGCTCCACATTTTTTTTGGGACCCCTGTGCTGACGGGGTGCACGTTCTTTTTTCCTATCATTTTCTGAACCATCATCTTTCTCAGGAGTAGACAACGCATTCATTTTCAATGCCTGTTCATCCAGAATTTTATAGATCAGATCCTGTTTGGATAATTTCTTATATGAGTCTATGCCCATACTTTCTGCTATGTCGCGAAGTTCCGGCACCAGCATAGAATTCAACTGCAAAATATCGTACATCGATTTAAATTATAATATGATAATATGAAAATCTAACTAAAAAAGCGTTCAATCAAAATGAGGGATTTACAATCTCAATTATCTTTGAAGTGCTGAAAAAAATCTTTCGGATGCGTTTTCAGGGCAAAAATAAAGTTTTTATTTGAATACACCCAACTATTTATTTTAAAAATATCTAAAAAAAAAAAATTATATCCATTAAAATAATCCGTTTTGCATTAAAATCATGTAAACCTATGCTACGCTCAGGTAAAGAAAAAGGTGGCTGGTCAAATTATAATACGAAATCTTTTATGCTACAAATATCCACATAAATGATTGAAAAAACAAGATTTTCTGAATAGAATTTTCCATTTTTAATTGACTTGTTTTGAATCCTTTTTTCATCTTCCTGTTGATAGTATCTGGTTCTTTTATCTCTGACAGATCAAAATATCAGATTTCGAATTTACCCCGAACCTGCATGTTGGCTGACCATCTGATCCCAAAATGTCTGTAGTATATATGAACTTAACCAGGACGTGCCAGAATCAAGGAAGAAAATGATTTATTATCCCGCAATAGGGGCCTGCCCGTACGGGGGTTTGACCCCGTTGAATTTCATCCTGCGGATAAATATTATGCATGGTTTTATTTCTACATCAAATTACTTTATGATTATGACAAAAATACACCTATTCAACCTTAAAAACACTGTGTTTTTTGATAGTAAACCATAAAAAAAGCCGCTTTGCTGGAAGTCAGAACAGAAAAATTTGTTTACATACCTCTGAATCGAACAACATGTTGGTTAGTTTTGATTCCAAAGCGCCTAACAACTGTTTACAACTAAATCCAAACAAAAGATTGATGTAACTGTTTTTTTTATAATTTTGCAATAATTTAAGCACACTTCATGATACCTGTAAATAAATTAAGGACCCAGACCGAAATGGTCAGAAAAAGCCTGGAGAAAAGAGGTTGGAATCAGGACAGAATTGCGGTTATTGATGAGATCAACGCATTGGATGACCAAAGAAAAAACTTTCAGTTGCAATTGGATTCAAGTCTAAACGAAACCAGGCAACTCTCCGCAAAAATCGGTGAACTCATGAAAAAAGGGTCAGTTGAGGAAGCTGATCAGTTAAAAGAAAGGATTCCTCAATTGAAAGAGTCCATCAAAGAATTGGAAGAAGCTTTCAGAAACTGCAAAACCGAGCTCGGCGACAAACTGTTGACAGTTCCAAATGCCTTACACGATTCTGTTCCATTTGGAAAAGGCGCCGAAGACAATGAGGTGTACAAAGACTGGCAAAACGACTTTCCAGATATAGGAGAAAAACCATTACCACATTGGGAGCTTGCAAAAAAATACAATATCATCGACTTTGAAAGAGGTGCTTTTATTACCGGTTCAGGTTTCCCTCTTTTCCAGGGCAAAGGAGCCAGACTCAATCGAGCATTGATCAATTTTTTCCTGGATGAAGCCATTGACAATGGATACCTGGAGATCAGACCTCCTTTCCTGGTGAATGAAGATTCTGCACGGGCAACCGGACAATTACCCGACAAGGAAGGACAAATGTACTTTATACAGGAAGATAATTTTTATCTCATCCCTACCGGCGAAGTACCCATTACCAATATTTACAGAGATGTCATTTTAAAAGAAAGCGATTTCCCGATCCGTATGGTTGGCATGACCCCATGTTTCAGAAGGGAAGCAGGATCCTATGGTTCTGATGTCAAAGGTCTCAACAGGGTTCACCAGTTTGATAAAGTAGAGATTGTTCATATTGAACACCCTGACAAATCCTATGAAACATTGCAAAAAATGCTGGATCATGTGGAAAAACTTCTGATCAAACTTGAACTTCCATACCGGATTTTGCGTTTATGCGGTGGAGATTTGGGATTTACTTCCGCATTGACTTTCGATTTTGAAGTATATGCAACTGCCCAAAAGAAATGGCTCGAAGTGAGTTCAGTTTCCAATTTTGAGGATTTTCAAGCCAACAGGCTGATGCTCAGATATAAAGATGAAACCGGAAAAACAAATCTGGCACATACACTGAACGGAAGTGCACTGGCATTGGCAAGGATCGTTGCAGCTGTTTTGGAAAACAATCAATGTGAATCAGGGATAAAAGTTCCAAAAGTCCTCCGGAAATATACTGGTTTTGATATGATCGATTAAATGAATTGATTTTTTAAACCAGAAAATGGTATATAAATAATTAAATTTCATTTACTAACATATTAAAATAATATTTAAATCATAAACGACCGCTTTGTGAAATGATGTTATTTTGATCAAAAACAAATTTTAAAATTATGATGGGTGTATATGCGATAACTATTTTATTGAGTGTGATCGGGTTCCTGGTCAGCAGTCAACTAAAATCCAAGTTTAAAAAATATAGTGGTTATTTCCTGAATTCAGGTCTTACAGGTGCAGAGGTAGCACGGAAAATGCTGATGGATTACGGCATACAGGATGTACAGATCGTAATGGGTCAAGGCTTCCTGACTGATCATTACAATCCCCTCAAAAAAACTGTGAGTCTCAGTCCTGAAGTATATCAGGGTAACAGCATAGCTGCAGCAGCCGTTGCTGCGCACGAGTGTGGTCACGCAGTTCAGCATGCAAAAGCATATCCAATGCTCCAATTGCGTTCAAGCCTGGTTCCTGTTGTGCAGGTAGCCTCTCAGTTTCAGCAATTTTTACTCATTATTGCTTTTGTGGTGATGAGTCAGTTCCCAGCGCTGATGCTCATAACGATTGGAACGTTTGCATTGACCACTCTTTTCAGTTTTGTTACATTACCCGTCGAGTTCGATGCCAGTAAACGGGCCCTTGTCTGGCTAGAACAGGCTGGGATTACCACCTCAAATGAACAAGCCGGAGCCAAAGATGCATTGAAATGGGCAGCAATGACCTATGTTTCTGCAGCGCTATCTTCACTGGTAATTTTGGTCTATCTGATCTTTTCATTTGCAAGAAGATGATTTTATACAATCAGGATTTATTAACTATCCGGACAGCCAATCACGCTTGTATAAGCTGTTTTGTTTGTTATTCAAGAGCGTTAAGTTTTTAAAAAATATTGAAACATTTCAATAAAGCATTGAATTTGAATCAGATAGTATACAGCTGCTAAATCAGCAGTTCTATGATACACATACATGAAAGGCCAGAATTATGGTATTTAAAAAGAATTTATTAAATTTGTTGCACTGCTCCGGTGAGGCGCGGACGATTATTAATAAATTCATCCAAATTGCAAAAGATTTTGTTTATGGAGAAAACGATTGAAAATTATTTACAGGAAGGAAAAGAACATATGCAAAAAGCAGTGGATCACTTTGCGAATGAATTGGTATCTATCAGAACAGGCAAGGCCAATCCAGCCATTGTTGCAGGCATTCATGTCGAAAGCTACGGTGCACTGACCGCACTTCAGCATGTAGCCAATGTGACTGCTGTTGACTCCAAAACCATCAGCATACAGCCGTGGGACAGATCCATCATCAAGGTGATTGAAAAGGCGTTGCTGGCGTCCAACCTGGGTATCACACCGATGAATGACGGTGAAACCATTCGGTTGACAATTCCACCGCTGACAGAAGAAAGAAGAAAAATACTGGTAAAGCAAGCCTTTGCTCTCGGGGAAGATGCCCGGGTGAGCCTCAGAAGCACCAGACATAAACTGATGGATCAGATCAAAAAGCAAGTTGATAATGGCTATCCTGAAGACATGGGGAAAAAGAAAGAGAAAGAAGTCGAAAAAATGATCGATGATTTCAGCCATAAAATAGATGAACTATTGAAAGCTAAAGAAAAAGATATTTTGACCGTATAAAATCTGTTAATAACTTTTCGACCTCAATACTTAAAAATATATTTAATATTAAACTATTTTTTAATATATAAATGTTTATTTTTGCCGTATAATGCATCATTATGCGGCAAAAATTTAATATAAGAACTGCAACCGGCACAGGACTGGCATTTGCAACTGTCATAATGGTCCTGTTGAGTTGGGTTTTACCTGACCAGGAAAAACTAAATCAGTCATTCACTCACGAGGTTGACAGGATTCACCGGGAAACCTTATCCAGGCTCAGCAAAGTAGAAGATTTTCCTGACATAAAACTGGCTGTTCCTGTTTTTATCTATGACCTTAATGACAGCCTCATTTTTTGGAATGATGAAAGATTACCCAGTCCTGACAACTTTTTGACAGGCAAAGACTCCATCTCACTTTTCTCACACAAGGATATACAGGGACTCATATTTCAAAACAGGATCCAGGATCTGATTACATACATATATATTCCTGTAACAGGTTATAAAAACAAATCAACTACCCTATCCAATTTGCCTGTTTTTTCAAAAAACCTCCGACAAACCACACTTACCTACAGGAGAAAATTCAGCTTCAATTTAACGGAAAAAACACATAAAACCCACTCCGAACTGTTTGGTTGGTTCATTATATTAATGATTACTTCATCGTTCATCCTATTGAAAACCAGACTAAAATCATTGATAAAACATTTTCCCGGATCCAATAAACCGGCATTTGCAAGCCTATTAGTCCCTGCTATGTTTGCTCTCTGCATTCTCCTTCTGGATGTACTGAATGTCTTACCCGGGGGTTGGCTGCTAACTTCGCATTTCATCCCGCAATATTTACCTGTTAGCCCGTTGAGCATCATCCTCCTTGAGATTTTAGGAATATATTTCATTTCTTCGGTTGACCTCATTCCATTAAACACTGGAAAAATTAATATTTCCGGTAAAGTTATCGGGCTGTTTTTATTTTTCTCCATTGGAATGATCGCAACCCTTACATTGAATTTTACAGGGTTTTTATATCTCAATGCAAATGAAAATTTCAACCTTGATCGGCTGTTCTCTGTCAATTTCGAGGAAATAGTCGTTTTGTTGATACTTTTATTCTTTTTTATACTTTCCGTTTACCTTATCCTAAAAATTTATAAGAATATCCACCAATTAAAAGTCAATACTCAGTCCAAAATATCTTACATCGGTGCTACCATCCTGGTTTTATTTATTTTTGAACTCATGGACTGGATCTGGGTGCCATTTATTCCATTTTTACTTGGTTTTCTGATTCTTATCGTTTTGTTAGATCTGTATTTTGACAGGAAATCGTTCAGTTCCAATTGGTTGGTCACCTGGATGATCGTCATTTCTTCCTTTCTTTCATTTATTATTTTCTATACGGATTTACAAAAAGATCTGTCTGAACGGCAAAAAGATTTGAATCAAATACTTTTTGACAGGGACCAAAAGACAGAGCAATATATTTTGGGCCAATCTAAAAACATTTTGAGTTCCCAAAATTCTGATACGGTCAATATTCCTGAAGCAGGTTTTGGATCATTAATGGACAAAATGGCAAAAATTACAGATTCACTTTATTTTGATCCGTTGAGTGGCAGTTATTTTTCATTATTAAAAAATAACAAATTGACAGGCTTCAGAACTGTTTTGCTTGTGAAAAATCAAAATCTGAAAGAAAAAAACGTTCCAAATACCGAATTTATTCTCGCAGATCTCCAGAAGAACTGGATAGATACACCTGAAAACCATTTTCCTGAGACCGATTCCATCTGGAATAAAAAAGGGTACAGTTATGTTAGCCATTCGAATGACTCGGGCTATGCCATCATGAGCAGTCAGAAGATCCCGGGATTACTAAGACCTGTTTCCCTCATCGCAGCACTTTTTTTCGTTATCAGTATAGGCTTATTTTCCCTGTCCATGTTGGATGCAAAACTGAAAATTCTACCAAAAGACATTGATCTGTCATTTTTCCTTCAAAAATCCCTCAGAAGCAGGATACAACTGAGCATACTTAGCCTGACAGTCATTGCATTTATCATAGCAGGATTCGTTTCGGCCGGATATTTCAAAAAAATATATACGCTTCAAAATGAGGAAATTGTTAAAGCCAACGCTAATGCTTTGCAATCGGAACTTCAACCTGCCATCGATAAAATACCTGCTCATGCCAAACATACCTGCACTTTTATATTGCCTGTAAACCAGCAGGATTATGATTTTTACATTACACCAGTTTCCAAACGCAATACAGGATCTGTGTTACAAAAATTCCCTTCTGAAGATGTAATACTCAGAATACCTTATAATCAATTCCATAATCAGCTCATTGACAGTTGTACCCATGGAAAGAACAATTTTATCAAGGCATCATCCGGGATTTTCACACCGCTGAAATTTACTGAAGGAACTAAACATTTTATTTACTCTCCGACCCGATTTAATCATGGTTTGCAAAGTAAAATTTCTGACCTGCTTGGTACGTTTTTGAGTATTTACGCTGTGTTATTCATACTTTCAGTGGTGATTGCCATCGGTTTGTCCAATTCCATCACAAATCCAATAGATATTCTGGGTCAAAAGTTAAAAGGCCTCAAACTTTCGAGAAAAAATGAAACTGTTGAATGGCAAAATGAAGACGAGATCGGCGCTTTGATCACCATTTACAATGAGATGATCATAAAACTCGGTGACAATGCCAGGCTAATGGCAAAAATAGAAAGAGATTCCGCCTGGAAAGAAATGGCACAGCAGGTGGCTCATGAGATAAAAAATCCATTGACTCCTTTAAAACTCAATATTCAATATCTGGAATCAAAGGTAGGCTCTAATCCCGAATTGGCACCACAACTCATTGCCCAACTGGCGCCGAGTCTCATTGAGCAAATCGATAACCTGTCGCAGATAGCCTCTGAATTTTCCAATTTTGCCCAATTGCCTGATGCGAGAAATGAAAAACTCAACCTCAATGACATCGTCAAAAAAGTGCATGATTTTTTCCGAAAAAGAGAAGACATGAGCTTCAAACTGACCCTCCCAATCAATGATGTATTGGTTTTTGCTGATAAAAATCACATGGTACGCATCCTGAACAATGTGATCAAAAATGCTATCCAGGCGATACCTGAGGACAGACCCGGACAAATATCGATAGACCTGTACAGACAGGAAAGCAATGCGGTGATCAAAGTCAGTGATAATGGCACCGGCATCCCTGAAGACATGCGAGAAAAGGTATTTTCTCCCAATTTTACCACCAAAAGCAGTGGAACCGGGCTCGGATTGGCTATTGCCATCAACATGCTGGAATCGTTCGGCGGAAGGATTTATTTTGAAACGATCGAAAATGAAGGTTCAGATTTCTTTATTGAGATACCGTTGATGAGATTTGAAGATAATTTTCCCCAGGCCAATAAAGTCTTTTTGGAAGATTGACCCGGGGAAAACAAATTATATTTGCCGTTATTCTTCAACATTCAACGTACCATTCACCTCAATTTCTGAACCATTCAGAAAAGTAACTTTCTTGACATTTACCGTTTGTCCGACCTGGATCACGGGTTCATTCGCAACATTTTCAATTTCTACAATGTCACCGGTTCCGGGCACCTTACCCACATCCCAGTTAGATCCGGTGTTCCAATTGTTTGAACTTGAACCATCCCAGGTAAAAAAGTCTTTGATCTCCACCATATAATCTTCCGCTTCGCCCCAGTTGCCAACAGCACATGCATCATAACCGCTGCTCCAGGCAGCCCTGACGCGTAAAACGTGAGATCCCGGATCCACACTGGATGGAATGGTGATCTGAGTGGTAGTAGTATGATTCCCCGGACAACTCAGGTCGGAGAGCAGTTTTTCGCTTGTCTCAAATATGCTATTATCATTGAAGTCTATCCACAAACTGACTCTTAGTGTATTATAAGACATCTCCACACTGACGTCATAGGTTTCTCCAGCCAATAAAGCTGTGCTCAAATTTGTGTAATCTGTATAGTGAGAAGAGCCCGAAATATTATTTATCTTATTGATAATAAATCCTTTAATATGAGTTTGAACATCACCATTGGCATAAGTTGGCAGGCAATAAGTAGCTCTGGAAGTAGGATTACCATTACCCGGAGCTATATTATATACAGTGGAAGCGCCTGAACCGTTGTAATCGAACACATGAAAATAATAAGTGGTTGCAGGATTCAGATTGGTTACGGTCACCGAATTTCCACTGCCATTGTAAATCACTTGTTCACCACCGGCGTATACTGTGTTTGCTGAAGGATTCGTGCCATTTACCGGCAAGGTGAAACTATTCACATTATTTATTTTCACGATCCTGGAAGCTCCGGTTCCGTTGGTCCATTCCAATTTTATCTTACTGGTAGAAACCTCAGAAAAAATAATATTGCTGGATTGATTGATATCCTCAGGTAAGGTCGTGAAAGTTTTTTCTTCTCCGTATCCTATTCCATAACTATTTCTTGCATAAGCCTTTACGTAATACTGAGTATTGGTATTTAATCCGGTAATATTGCTGACGAAAATACCTGAGCCTGTTCCGTCCGTGGTTTTACCAATGCAGGAGCTCAAGGATGGTTCTCCAGTGGTATTCCAGACGACACCTCTTTCCAGGATGGTTTTGCCTTTGTCATCTGTTATGTTTCCACCGCTGGTGGCTGTCAGATACAAAACCTGGAAAGGCGTGGTAGTGCTCACTTCAGGAATCTGATCCAGTGTCGTAAATATCTCTTCGTTACCGTAAGCAATCCCGTCGCTGTTAATGGCATAAGCACGGACATAATAGAGGGTATTGGCCGACAAAGCTGGGATGGTTACGGTAAAAGATCCTGTTCCTGAGCCGTTTTCTGAGTACCCCCAATTATTGTCCAGCGTTGCTCCAGAACGGATGTTCCATACCAAACCACGGGCAATCACTGCTGAGCCACCTTGTTGGGTAATATTTCCCCCTGATTCAGCAGAATTATAGGTGATATCAGTGATATTATTTGTGCTTAGGGAAGGCAGATTTTTGAAAATAATCCCATAATCTTCTGCTTGTCCGTAATCCGGGTTATCACAAGGACCGGAAAGTGTATAATAATCACTTATAATTCTTAATCTGATCAATTGATTAACCACTGGTGGATTTGACAAAGTAGTAAATGTTGTTGAATATACTCCCGCAACTGCTGATGGTGAAGAATAGATCAGCTCATTAGCATCTTCAAAATCACCATCATTATTGTAATCAATGTAAACTTTCCAATATTGTTTATAAGAATTGACGTTGTGACCTATTTGAGCTGTAAATGTATATTGAGTATTAGCCAACAATATGGTATTCTGAGTTGAAATAAGATTCAGATATCCTTTGGGAGGATTTGGATTGTCTCCTTGAGCATCACTTGAATAATAGTTGATTGTATTTAATTGTACCTGGTAAATTCCCATTCCATATCCTCCCAAATTCTGAGTGACGGGTGTACAATTCGGGGCAACAATTGAAAAAACCTGAATATATTTATTAATGGTCTTTGAATTACTACCATAGGAATTGGTTACATTCAGGGTTATGGTGTATAACCCGGATGCAGAAAATTCAACTTCCGGGTGTTGCGAACCGGAATTAGTGCCATTAATAAAGGTGTATGTAGCCGGAGTGATAGTCCATGTCCATGATGTCGGACTGATTGCAGACAAATCTTCCAGTTTTATATCATCTCCAACTTCACATATTGTTTTACTTGCAGCAAAATTCGCCACCGGAGCTTGATTATCAACAAAGTAAAGGTCCGTTTCCCAAAGTCCTCTTCCATAAGTTCCGGCGCGAAGTCTCGAAGCAGTTCCGCCGTAATAAATTTCCATTTCCCTGACATCCACAACCGGAAGATCTCCGTCAAAAGCTATCCAATCTGCCAGCCCGGCATTTTTATGGTAAACACCTGTTTTAGTACCCACATACAATGATTCATTACCGAATTTATCTATCACCAACGTGTTGAGATTGTTGGAAGTTGGGATTGAACCCGTAATATTCGTCCACGTTTGACCTTTATCTCCCGATTTATATATCTTTTCATTCTGGATCAAATAAACTATTTCCGGATCAGTAGGATGACAAATAATGTCATCAATGTTTGAATTGCCTTCGGGCAAATATCCACTTAAATCAATCCAACCCGGGGTCAAATCATTTACATTATCAGATCTGAAAACAGTATTGTTTTCTTTTACTGCATAAAATGTATTAGGATCTGCTAAAGATTGATCCGTATATACAAAATTATAACTATTCGTGCCTCCCAAAGAATTGGAGATTTTGGTCCATGTTGGTGGATCAGACTTTACATTGTTAGTCCTCCAGATATTCTTATACCCGAAAAACATGGTATTCGGATCGGTGACATGCAGTGAATAAGGGGTAACCCAGGCACCTTCTTCATCTATCCCGTTCTCATCTTCGGTGGCAATAATGTTCCAGCCGCCTATGCCTCTTGTGTTTGATCTTTTGATCGTGGAAATATAGGTAGTATATACGTAGTTTTCATCGCTGTAATCAAATGCTGATTCCATCCCATCACCGCCTGCTACTGTGTAAAAGATATCATCTTTCACTATTGATGTTCCGTTATCCTGATAACCGTTGATCACAAGTTTCCTGTTGTAAGCTGCCTGCCCTATCCGGTATGTTTGGCCTATCCGCAGACCGCCGCTGATATTAGTCCAGGTAGTAAAATAATCATCTGAATAATGCAAACCCCCGTCATGGCCTTCATATATCCTGCCATTCAATGGATTACGTGCAACAACATGTTGGTCTGCATGTAATTGATTGCTCCAGTGGGTTTTCTTTGTGAAGTTTAAACCACCGTTTGTGCTCAGGTGAATATTGATCGAACCCACTAAAATTTTGTCAGCATCACCAGGATCTATCAGCATACAAAGATCATAATTTGCCTGACTATGGTCATCTCCATCATTATACCCTAAAATATTTGCATGACTTGAAGGTGTGATCCGCGTAAAATTTAATCCTGAATCAGTTGATTTAAATATTCCGTGAAAGATGGCAGAACCACCTGTCAGCAGGCAGAATACAGAATTTGGTTCGTCAGGAGTGACACCAAGTACCATCCTGCTACAAGCAATTAAACCTGAAGTGATTTGTACCCATGATTCCCCGGCATCTGTTGAACGATAAAATAACCCATTGGCCGTTGCATAAGCATAATTCGGGTTTGTAGGATGATACTCAATATCCTTGAAGTGACTGGAAACAGACTTTAATGTCCAATTATTGCCGCTATTTATAGTCTTGTAGATCCCATTACTGGTTGCCGCCAAAATGGTTCGTCTGTTAGTAGGATGGATGATCATGTCACTCACAGTACGGTCTCCCATACCATTGTTCTGCTGAGTCCAGTTAGCTCCTCCATCAACTGATCTGAATACGCCCAATCCCGGGGCATTTCCTGCGTCTCTGTCACCGGTGCCAATAAAAATGGTATCCGGATTGACTGGATGCACGATGATACTTGAAACACCCAATGAAGGTAGCTGATCTGTATTGGAGAAATAGGAATCCCCACCATCGTTTGATTGCCACAATCCTCCTGAAGGCGCTCCAATCCAGAATACATCAGGATCGGTCGGATGAAAAGCAATGGCATTTACCCTACCTGTACCAGTTTCCTGACCTGAAACATTTACAGGATAAACCTTAGGTCCGAGTTCAATCCAATTGCCTGCATTCCCGGAAGGACCACGATTGAAACCATTTTGATTTTCTCTCATATAAGACTTAAAAAGCTTTGCCGGATTCAGAAAACCCAGTTCATCAAAGTCGCCCCGATTTTTCCATGCCCATCTTTCAAAATTTTTGTAACCGGTTCCTCTCGCTTTTTCATGCTTTTCAAAATACAGGTCATACGCCTTTTTAACTTCAAAATAATTCGGATTTTCTTTCTGCATCAGATCAAACCAATGCGGATAATTCCGCAATTCATCGTCAGAGAAATTGTTCATCTGCGCAAATGCTGGCGTGAAAAACAATAATAGGAGAATGGTTTTTAATAAATTGCTAAACATTGGTTTCAAAGACATTTTTAGATATTTTTATTTAGTTTGAATTCAATTATCAAAAAACTTTGACAGAAAATATGAACCGATTAAATTAATTTTAAAATATTGAATATTAATAGATTAAATAAATTTACTTAAAGTATTACTTAAATTAAAATAAGACAATATCAAAAACTAAAAAGTCAAAAATAAAACTTGGTTCACATATTTCAATCTGTCTTTATGCATATTTTCGATCATAATTTCTGTAAAAGTAAATGAAGCTACATTAATTAGAAAGATTCTAATTAAAATTTGACGAAAATAGTAATGTCATAATCAGGAATGATATCAGATGTTCCGTCATGAACCAAATGGATATATCATATTGTATCAGATTTCTAACGTATTGATTTTTATGCCTTAACAAATAGTATAATTTTTTTGTAATTGTTTAGCTCAATAGTCTTTTAGTCTTAAGTCTATTAGCTAATG
>ERZ761602.1548-NODE-1548-length-41226-cov-11.809575_pt1 | contig 41226 bp, 38 predicted proteins | sample MGYA00512165_ERZ761602 | MGnify/ENA primary metagenome ERZ761602 (study PRJEB28899, sample SAMN02445085) | bioreactor sludge metagenome | biome: EBPR sludge; isolation source: Thorneside wastewater treatment plant | place: Australia: Brisbane, Thorneside...
TCCCAGAAGGTTTCAACTTCCTGACTGGCGACGGCGTTGGAACCATGCTGGGAGCGGGAAGTTTCCACTTCCTGATCGGTAAGTCCCGGATAGGTAAATTTCATGGCGATTTTTCAACCCAAGCATTTTTGGAGGGGAGGAAATAGTTTAACAAGACGTCATCACTCAGTCCTCTCGCCCCCTGCCAAGAAGGCGAGGGTGAGAGGGTAACTCTTTGAAACCGCTGCTCTCACTCCCAGCCTCTCTCCCGCAAGCAGGCAAGGGGCGTGAACAGTTACAATAAGGCTGACGAGGAACGAGCATTTCACCCGTTTCCAGAGAATGAAAACGTAAGGTTGAATTGCCGATCACTTGTTATTGCCCACAAACCGCGAGGCGTCGACAACGTTGACCGAAGAGCGAATTGAATCCCGGCTCCCGCCACTGTTGCCAATAATCACCCGGTCTCCTGTCGGGGGCAGATAGGTCTTAGGCGCTATGTTTAACGACGATGCTGCTTTAACCGGCGTTCGCGCAAAACGGCCACTGGTACGGGGGGTGATGATAGTTACGCCACTAGATCTGCCGGGATAGCTGCTGCTGTTGAGTGCTAACGCATTGCCATTCGTATTGGTATTGTACAAGCCGCTCAACCGGTATTGCTGATAAAAATTTAGCACCCGCACTACATACGTTTGGGTTTCCTTATAGGGCGGGATCTGATTGCCATATTTTTGCACTGCGCCCTCACCGGCATTGTAAGCAGCTACCGCTAACTGGGTATTGTTGAACCGATCGAGTAGCCAGCGCAGATAGCGGGCTCCGCCATGCATATTAGCGACCGGGTCATAGGCATTGCTAACGCCGAACCGTTCCGCGGTGCCTGGCATTAATTGCATAAGACCCATGGCGCCTTTTGGAGAAACGGCCCAGGGATTGTATGCAGACTCGGCGCTGATCACCGCATGCATCAAGGCCGGTTCCAGGCGGTATTGCGCGGCGATCCGATTGACATCGGCATTGAAGCGCTGACGGTTTTGTTCATTAACCCGGAATGGTTTGCTGCGCGCTGCCTGCGATGCGTAGTTGCGTGGCAGAACACCGGGCGCATAGAGATTGCTGGGGGCAAAACTCGAAGCCTGCGCGGCCTTCTTGCTGTAGGCGGGAGTGCGCATTACCAATTTATAACGCGGATCATTAGGCACATTGCTTAAGTGCCGAACACCGTTGCTGTCAACGAAGGCGTAAATATCTGCTTGAACCGGGCCTGCCAGAGTGAGCGCCACGGGAATCAGACCGGCTAATAGTCGCCGCTTCATTCAGTTTCTCCTTTCTATTGAGATAAGCCCAGTCATGACTAGCAACCGGTTGGGCAACTATCCTGACTCAAGCGGGAGAGTCGAGCGTCTGTCGGTCAACTGCACTAAGATTAACATTAAACTGGGTTGTCGCAATCGATCCTATCGGGCAGAAATTTCCCAAGCATTTCTATTTATCTGTAATATTATGATTTGAAATTACTTTATTACTTTATTGCGGCCACCTGGGCCATCCGCCCGCCATCTTTGTTTACGCCAGCGAGGATCATAATGTTCAGAACCGCCGAACTGCAGCATAAGCTTCCCAAGGACGAGTATCACCAACAGGTTTCCCAGCTACGGGAAGACTTACAGATGATGCAGATGGAACTACGCAATGCTGATTTTCCAGTCATTGTGGTCTTCGCTGGAGTGGACGGTGCTGGCAAAGGCGAGACGGTCAACAAGCTGCATGAGTGGCTGGATTCACGCTGGCTGGTGACCCGCGCTTTTGGCGAACTCTCCGACGAGGAACGTGATCGGCCGGAATACTGGCGATTCTGGCGGGATCTACCCCCCCGGGGACGGATCGGTCTATTTCTAAGTTCCTGGTATTCAACGCCGATTCTCGATCATGTTTACGGTCATATCGATCTAGCGGAATTTGACGAACGGCTGGAGCGAATCAAAACCTTCGAGCAGACGCTGGCTGACGATGGCGCACTGATCCTGAAATTCTGGATGCATCTTTCCAAGGATGCCCAAAAAGAACGCCTGCGCAAGCTAGAGAAGAATCCGTTGCTGCACTGGCGGATATCCAAGCGCGACTGGCAGCATTGGGAGTTATATGAGTCTTTCATCGCCGCAGCCGAGCGCACGATCATGAAGACCAGCACCGGGTTGGCACCGTGGAAAATCATAGAAGGTTATGATGCGCGCTACCGCAGCGCCGCCGTAGCAACGGTCATGCGCGACGCAATTCATTTCCGGTTGGATGAGGCTAAAACGTCGCTGGCCAGCAGCCATGAAGATACAGATGCTCATACGTCGAAGCCAGCTTCAACGGATATAGATGGATTGCCGATCATTACCATTTTATCACGCCTGGATATGAGCAAGACCCTATCCAAGGCAGACTATGACGTCGCATTGAAACATTACCAAGGTAAATTGAATCAGCTTCAACGCATAGCCCGCGAGCGCAAGATTTCGACGATTCTGGTATTTGAAGGTTGGGATGCCGCTGGCAAGGGCGGTAGCATTCGCCGTATCACTGCTGCGCTGGATGCCCGTGATTACCAGGTGATCCAGATCGCTGCGCCGACGGACGAAGAAGCCGCTCATAATTATCTGTGGCGGTTCTGGCGGCACCTGCCGCGCGCCGGCCGCGTCACCATCTATGACCGGAGCTGGTATGGACGGGTATTGGTGGAACGGATCGAAGGTTTCGCCCGCATCCGCGAATGGCAGCGCGCCTATGCTGAGATTAATGACTTCGAGGCACAGTTGGTAGAACGAGGCATCGTGTTGCTGAAGTTCTGGTTACACATCACCCCGGATGAGCAATTGCGACGCTTCAAGGAGCGCGAACAGATCGCTTACAAGGCCTGGAAATTGACCGATGAGGATTGGCGCAACCGCGATCGCTGGGCGGATTACGAACTGGCGGTGAACGATCTAGTGGAACGGACCAGCACTCGTCAGGCACCGTGGACCTTGGTCGAGGCGAACGACAAGCGCCATGCACGTATTGAAATATTGCGGGCGCTGTGTGAACGCCTGGAGGTAGCATTGGGTCAACCTGAAGACAAACCTATCGCCGCCAAGAGCAAGAAATAAATTCGGAGCTACCATGACTGAACAGGTTGAAGCCTCTCTCCAGGAAACTGAATCCACTGCCACGCGTAGACGTAGCAAACGATCAAACGAACAGGTAACCGCGGAGATGGCCTCAGAACCAACGCTCCCAGAATCACCACCGCCGGTTTTTGATGCCAACGCACCCGAATGGTATCTAAATCGCGAGCTGACCTGGCTTGCGTTCAATCAACGCGTGCTGCATGAGGCCCAGGATGAACGGACTCCTTTACTGGCCCGGGTCAAATTTCTGGCAATTGTCAGTTCCAATCTTAACGAATTCTTTATGAAGCGCATCGGCGGCCTCAAGCAGCAGATCGGCACCCGAGTGCGGGAGCTGTCGGTCGATGGCCGCAGTCCTGAACAGCAATTAAGCGAATGTCTAGTGGTGGTGCGCGATATTGTCGACCAGCAGCGAATATTGGCTTCCCAGCTACACGAGTTATTGAAGGAACAGGGGATTTTTCTACGAAGCTACAAGCGCCTCACCGAGACTCAGCGCAAACAGATGCGCGAGTACTACCTGCGCAATATTTTCCCGCTGGTCACCCCGCAAACCATGGATCCGGCTCATCCCTTCCCCTTCATTTCCAATCTGTCGCTCAATCTGCTAGTCACCGTGCGCTACGCCAACGATGACGCCAGTGGCTTGGCACGGATCAAAGTGCCACTCGGTTCCGGGATTGAGCGCTTCCTCAAGGTTGGCGATGAGGAACTCTATGTGCCGCTGGAGGATGTGATGGCCAATAACCTCGATCTGCTATTTCCGGGCATGGTGGTGGAAGCATGTGAGTTGTTTCGCGTCACCCGCAACGCCATCACCGAACGTGATGAGGATCAGGCCGATGACTTGCTGGTAATGATCGAGTCAGAGCTGCGCGAGCGCAAGGTTGCCCCCATCGTCCGGCTAGAAGTGCAGAAAAATATGGACCCAGTACATCGCGGCATGCTGGCGGCTGAGCTAGGCTTGGACGAGGCTAGCGAAGTATTCGAAGTGGATGGCATGATGGCGATGAAAGACCTGTTCCAGGTTGTCACGATCAATCGTCTTGATTTGCACGATCCATCACACCATCCGCTCGATCATCCCAAGTTGAGCGACAAACGCAGTATTTTTCACATTATTCGCGAGATTGGGCCGATCCTGCTGCAACATCCCTACGAATCGTTCGCAACGTCAGTAGAGCGGTTTTTGCGGGAAGCCAGCTTCGATCCGAAGGTGCTGGCTATTAAGATGACCTTGTACCGCACTTCGGAGGATTCAAAAATCATCGAATATTTGACCAATGCCGCACAAAATGGCAAGCAGGTCACGGTCGTAGTGGAACTCAAGGCACGCTTCGACGAGGCAGCTAACATCCGCTGGGCGAACCGGATGGAAGAAGCCGGCATTCATGTAACCTACGGAGTTTTGGGGCTTAAAACGCACAGCAAGGTCATCCTGGTGGTGCGGCGGGATTACAATGGCTTGCGTCGCTATGCGCATATCGGCACGGGCAACTACCATGCCGGTACCGCCCGCATGTACAGCGATCTGGGCTTGCTAACCTGTGATCCGGTCATTGGCGAGGATTTGACGGAACTATTCAATTATCTCACCACCGGCTACGTGCCGAAGCGGAATTACCGCAAGCTGTTGCCGGCGCCTAAGGTACTCAAACCGGCGTTGCTGGCTAAGATCGAGCGTGAAATCGGCCACGCCAAGGCCGGTAAACCTGCGCTGATCCAATTCAAGATGAATGCGTTGGAAGATAAGGAAGTGACTGCAGCGCTGTACCAGGCTTCGCAAGCTGGCGTCAACGTTGATCTCATCGTTCGCGACACTTGCCGGCTGCGTCCAGGCATTCCAGGCATCTCGGAAAACGTGCGGGTGATCAGCATTGTTGGCCGGTTCCTGGAGCACACCCGGATCTTCCATTTCCGCAATGGCGGTGCCGATGAATATTTCATTGGCTCCGCGGACTGCATGCAACGCAACCTGGAAAGCCGGGTTGAGGTCGTAGCGCCGGTTGATACCCCGGAGCTGCAGCGGGAGTTACAGCAGATTCTGGATGTGCAACTGAACGACCAGCGCAGCGCCTGGGATATGCAACCGGATGGAACCTATATTCAGCGCATCCCTGGCGAAGGCGATGATCCACGCGGTTCCCAGCAGATTCTGATCGAACTAGCAGAGAAGCGGCAAAAGGAAGCGCAACGGCTCAAAAAGCGCAAACCCAAGGGCATCGCCCGGCGGATGATCGTGTGAGTATGAGCAAAAGGCATTGTTAATCTAATGCTTACTTATCTTGGCCTTCCTTCCCCCAGCCACCATGGCCATTCACTTGGGTATCCTTAGCTAACAAGCTTAGCCACCCAGGGCGCTGCCCTGGGATACTTTAGTTTTGCAAGACCCCTGACATCATGCGTCTGGTAAAACTAAGATCGACGTGACCGGCGGCCGGAACCACAAGGACTGCCTTGGGTAAAGGCCCGTGCGGGCCGCCGATCGGTGGTGGGTGGTTTGGAAAAAGACTTGCCAGGCATTGTTCCTTCGCTGCGTGGCGGCAGACCGGTGTGTTGCGTCAACACGGTCTGTGGCCGGTGTTTGCGACCGGCCCGCACACCTTCCCCGCCACCAGTGCCTGTACCGGCCGGTTGCCACATTGGAATCAGCTGCTGTTTGCCATTGCCAATCAAATCGGCGCGGCCCATGCGTTTAAGTGTCTCGCGCAGCAACGGCCAGTTTCCGGCATCGTGATAGCGCAGAAATGCCTTGTGCAGCCGCCGCTGTTTCAATCCCTTGGCCGAAATGACCTTCTCGCCCCGCTCACGGTGAATACCCTTTAGCGGATTGCGCCCGGTGTGATACATGGCGGTAGCCAGCGCCATCGGACCCGGCAGGAACGCCTGAACTTGATCGGCGCGGAAGCCATTCCGTTTCAGCCACAGCGCCAGGTTGAGCATGTCTTCATCAGTGGTTCCGGGATGGGCGGCGATGAAGTAAGGGATCAGGTATTGTTCCTTGCCCGCCTCGCGCGAGAACTTGTCAAACAATGCCTTGAATTGATCGTAAGCGCTCATGCCGGGTTTCATCATCTTCGAGAGTGGTCCGGCCTCGGTATGTTCCGGGGCGATCTTGAGATAGCCGCCCACATGATGGGTGACCAGTTCCCGCACGTAAGCCGGATCGCGCACGGCCAGGTCATAGCGCAATCCCGAAGCAATCAGCACCTTCTTCACGCCCGGCAATTCCCGGGCTTTGCGGTACAACGCGGTCAACGCCGAATGATCAGTGTTGAGGTTCGGGCAGATTTCCGGGTAAACGCAGGAGAGCCGACGGCAACTCTGCTCAATCTCACTGGATTTGCAAGCCAGCCGGTACATGTTAGCGGTCGGTCCGCCAAGGTCGGAGATCACGCCGGTAAAGCCTGGCGTCCGGTCGCGGATGTCCTCGATCTCGCGCAAAATAGACGCTTCCGAACGGGATTGAATGATGCGTCCTTCGTGCTCGGTGATCGAACAAAAGGTGCAACCGCCAAAACAGCCGCGCATGATATTGACCGAGAAGCGGATCATCTCATAAGCCGGGATGCGGGCATTGCCATAGGCCGGGTGCGGAACACGGGCATAAGGCAGATCGAACACGGCATCCATTTCTGGGGTCGTCAACGGAATGGGCGGCGGGTTGAGCCACACATCACGGTTGCCGTGGTGTTGAATCAAGACGCGGGCATTGCCGGGATTGGTCTCCAGATGCAGCAGGCGCGAGGCGTGGGCGTACAGCACTGGATCGTTCTTGACCTGCTCGTAGGCGGGTAGACGGATAGCGGTTTTGGCGCGGTCGTGGCGGATGGCACGGCGCTGAAAACGCAGCGGCTGCACCGGCGGCGTGGCGGCTTCAGCGGGCGAGGAGGTAGCGCAAGCCGCGCTTTTGACCGGCATTGCCGCATACGGATCGGGATGTGCGGCGGCCGGACCCGGTTCATCCACATCGGTCGAGTCGATTTCCAGCCAATCCTCGGGTAAACCGCCGCAGTGGATAAATGCCGTACCGCGAATATCGCGCAGGACACGTGGAGATTCGCCGGCGGCAACCCGATGGGCGATTTCAACGATGGCGCGTTCGGCATTGCCGTACAGCAGCAGATCCGCTTTAGCATCCAGCAGAATCGAGCGGCGCACCTTGTCCGACCAGTAATCATAATGGGCGATGCGGCGCAGGCTGGCTTCGATACCCCCGATGACAATCGGTATTTCCGGGTAGGCTTCACGGCAACGCTGGCTATAAACAATCACTGCCCGGTCCGGGCGCTTATCGCCTTCGTCATCCGGCGTGTAGGCGTCGTTGTGGCGCAACCGCCGGTCAGCCGTGTAGCGATTGACCATCGAATCCATATTGCCGGCGGTGACCCCGAAAAACAGATTCGGCGGCCCCAACGCCTGAAATGGTTCCGCCGAAGTCCAGTCCGGCTGGGCAATGATGCCGACCCGGAAACCCTGCGCTTCCAGCAACCGGCCAATGATCGCCATGCCGAAGCTGGGATGGTCCACGTAGGCGTCACCGGTGACCAAGATAATGTCGCAGGAATCCCAGCCGAGTTGATCCATTTCGGCGTGCGACATGGGCAGGAAGGGCGCAATACCAAAACGGGCGGCCCAGTACTTGCGATAAGAGAACAACGAGGGAGCAGCGTGCATGAACTTCCAGAAGGCGCGGGGCCGAGAACCAGGGAAAGAAGCCGGGAATTATACGAGGGTAATCAATTAGAGCAATGCGTTACTCATATCGTTCTCCATTGATAGCAGGTTTTATCTACCCACGTTCCCGCAACCAGCGCTGCATCAATGGCACACGCAACTCTCCTTACTATGTCCCCTGCGCCGCCTGCTTTCAAACAAGGCAAAGCTGCTTCCAGATCCAACCTCTTTGATGGTGGCAATAACGAACAAATATTTTTCATGGCTTTCGCATCCATCTTAACCAGGATTTTCTCTAGCAATCCTAAACGTTCAAGCTTGCGGCCAATTGGGCGATAAGTATTGCTTTTAACCGTAAGAACTTCAGATTTATGATAAAACACTTAACAGTTAGTAATCTACTGCAACGTTTAGCGGGTACTCGCAACGATCAGCAGCGGTAACTGCAAATCTGAAGGGTACCGAATAGAATTCGCTTATTCAGACTGATCATCTATAATTCCTCTGGCATTACCTCCATCTTCGCTGTGGGATCCTCAGTGTAGATGACCATAACAACAGCGGCTGCAGATAGAAACAAGCCAACATGTCGGCGCGCATCGCCACCATCAAGCGTGATACCCTAGAAACCCGGATTCAAGCTCGGGTGAATCTGGATGGTACGGGCAACGCCCAACTCGCTACCAGCTTACCCTTTCTCGATCACATGCTCGATCAAATTGCCCGCCACGGCTTGATCGACTTGGACATCGAAGCGCAGGGTGATCTGCATATTGACGCACACCACACCGTTGAAGATATTGGTATTACCCTGGGCCAAGCGGTCAAGCAGGCGCTGGGCGGCAAGCATGGCATCCGCCGTTATGGCCATGCCTATGTGCCGCTGGATGAAGCACTCTCCAGAGTGGTGTTGGATTGCTCTGGCCGGCCGGGTCTGGAATACGCGATTGAATTCCCTCGCTCCCGGATTGGTGAATTTGATGTCGATCTGTTCCGCGAATTCTTCCAGGGTTTCGTCAACCATGCCTTGATCACCCTGCATATCGACAACTTGCGTGGCCGCAATGCCCACCATATCGCCGAAACCGTGTTTAAAGCCTTTGGCCGTGCCCTGCGTATGGCAGTTGAACTTGATCCCCAAGTAACAGGTGTTCCTTCCACTAAAGGCAGCCTCTAAGGTATCAGCCGATACAACACGCCAACTCCTGCATTTGCACTCCCACGAGTCCTCCGCATGACCAGCATCGCGATCATTGATTATGGCATGGGCAATCTCCGTTCCGTTGCCAAAGCGCTTGAACATGTTGCTCCCCAAACGCGGGTGCATGTCACCCAGAATCGCCGGGATATCCTGGATGCCGACCGGGTGGTATTCCCTGGTCAAGGTTCGATCCGTGATTGCATGCATGAATTGGCTCGCTGGGAGCTGATAGACGTGATCCGGGACGCAGCCCGCAATAAACCCTTTCTCGGTTTGTGTCTGGGGCCGCAGGCGCTATTGGACTTTAGCGAGGAAAACGGTGGCGTTGAATGCCTAAAGGTATTACCTGGCCGGGTGGTCTGGTTTAACGAACTGCGTGATCCCGTCAGCGGTGAGCGGCTCAAAGTGCCACATATGGGTTGGAACCAGGTTCATCAACTACGCGATCATCCGCTCTGGCAGGGCATCCCTCAGGATAGCCGTTTCTATTTCGTCCATAGTTACTACCTGCAATCCAACGACGAGACACTGACGGTGGGTCAGAGCCATTACTGCTTTAATTTCACTGTAGCGATTGCACGGGACAATCTCTTCGCTGTGCAATTTCATCCAGAAAAAAGTGCTCAGGCAGGACTGCGATTGCTTGCCAATTTTGTGAAATGGAGTCCTTAGAGGACAGTGGTTAGTGGCTAGTGGTTAGTATTCACTACTCACTAAAAATTTAAGGTGTGCTGCTGGAAGAAGCCATTATGTTGCTTATACCTGCGATTGACTTGAAAGATGGTAAATGTGTGCGGCTGCGCCAAGGCCGCATGGAAGACTCGACGATCTTTTCAGATGATCCGGTCGCCATGGCCGGACGGTGGGTGGAGGCTGGCGCCCGCCGTCTGCACGTGGTGGATCTGAATGGCGCGTTCGCCGGCCAGCCGGTTAACGCCCAAGTGATTAGCCAGATTGCCAAAGCTTTTCCCGAATTGCCTATTCAGGTTGGTGGCGGCATCCGCGACGAAGAAACGGTAGAGGCCTACCTAGATGCTGGCGTTCAATTCATTATCATCGGCACTAAGGCGGTGCAGGAACCGCATATCATCAATGATCTCTGCCTGGAATACCCTGGCCACATTATCGTTGGACTCGACGCTAAAGACGGACGTGTGGCCATCAATGGCTGGTCGAAGCTATCTAAACATAATGTTATTGATCTAGCACATATCTTTGAACGCGACGGTGTGGAAGCGATCGTTTACACCGACATTGGCCGCGACGGTATGATGCAAGGCGTCAACGTCGAGGCGACAGTCCGGCTTGCCCAAGCCATCACGGTTCCGGTCATTGCCTCCGGCGGCATCAGCACTCTAGACGACATTCAAGCGCTGTGTGCGGTAGAAAGCGAAGGCATCATGGGTGCGATTATTGGCCGGGCTCTGTACGATGGCGCTATTGATCTAGCCGAGGCTCAGCGGCTGGCCGGAACTTCGGGGAATCCTTGATGGGATTAGCCAAACGTATCATTCCCTGCCTGGATGTCGATCGTGGCCGCGTAGTCAAAGGTGTTAAGTTCGTCGAGATGCGCGACGCCGGCGATCCCGTGGAAATTGCCCGCCGCTATGACGAGCAAGGTGCTGACGAGATCACCTTCCTGGACATCACCGCCAGCTCAGATGATCGCGAAACTATAGTTCACGTTGTCGAACAGGTCGCCAGCGAGGTCTTCATCCCGTTGACAGTGGGTGGCGGCATCCGCACCCTGGATGATGTGCGGCGCATGCTGAACGCCGGCGCAGATAAAGTGTCTATCAACACCGCTGCCATTCATCGCCCGGAGTTTGTCCGCGAAGCCGCCGAACGTTTCGGCAACCAGTGCATCGTAGTCGCTATCGACGCTAAATCAGTCTATCCAGCCAATGAGGCATCGCGCTGGGAAATTTTCACCCACGGTGGCCGCCGGCCTACCGGCATCGACGCGATCGAATGGGCGCAACGCATGGCTAAATATGGGGCTGGCGAAATCCTGCTGACCAGCATGGATCGTGACGGCACCAAGCGCGGCTTCGACCTGGAACTGACCCGCGCGATCAGCGAGGCGGTCAGCATCCCCGTAATCGCCTCCGGCGGCGTCGGCACGCTCGATCATCTGGCAGATGGCATCCTGCTTGGCAAGGCGGATGCGGTGCTGGCCGCCAGTATCTTCCATTTTGCCGAATACACCATCGAACAAGCCAAGCGCCACATGTTGGCGCGGGGTATTGAAGTACGGCTATAAATCACCCTTCTCTCTCGTAAGGGAGAAAGATTAAGGATCGGATGCTTATGACTGACAATTGGCTGGAACGCATTCAATGGACAGCGGACGGACTGGTCCCCGCCATTGCCCAGGACGCCAGCACAGGCCGGGTACTGATGATGGCCTGGATGAACCGGGAATCACTCCAGCGCACCGTGGAATGCGGCGAGGCCGTGTACTGGTCACGCTCGCGGAAACAGCTCTGGCACAAAGGAGAAACCTCCGGCCATACCCAGAAGGTCAAACATATCCGGCTGGATTGCGACGCTGACGTGTTGCTCTTAGACATCGAACAAATCGGCGGTATCGCCTGTCATACTGGACGGCAGAGTTGCTTTTTCGAAGAGCTGCGCGATGGCCAATGGATCACGATCGATCCAGTGCTTAAGGATCCGCGTGAGATGTACGGTTCATGAGTGACGATATCCTGCGTGAACTGGCGGTGACTCTAGAAGCACGTAAACAGGCCGATCCAGACAGCTCCTACGTTGCCCGGTTGTACGCCAAAGGTCTGGACGCCATCCTCAAAAAGGTCGGCGAAGAAGCTGCTGAAACCCTGCTGGCTGCTAAAAACGGCGATCCTGAACCTCTAGTGCGTGAAACCGCCGATTTATGGTTTCATACTTTAGTTATGCTGGCTCATCAAGGTCTTGGCCCGGACGCCGTGTTGAACGAATTACAGCGTCGATTTGGTACGTCCGGTCTGGCTGAAAAAGCCGCTCGCGTTACCGGTTAAAACGCCACCCTCCCCCGTTATTCAGAGGCAGATCTTTATGCATTTCAGTATTTGGGAACTTTTGCTTATTCTCGTTATCGTCCTGGTGCTGTTCGGTGGCAGCCGGTTGCGCAATCTTGGTTCCGACCTTGGTTCCGCCATTCGCGGCTTCCGCGACGCCATGAAAGAGGGCGGCAAACCGGAAACCGCTGAGGAAGACACCAAAAAACTCGAACAATCTACTGCTTCGCACCCTATTGGCGGTGGCGCCACTGCGGGCTTGCCCGATCCGTTGACCAAGGAACGCGACAAGATTTGATTCTGGACCCCTTGACATGTTCGAAATCGGCTTCTGGGAACTTGCATTGATCGGTGTCGTAGCGATGATCGTCGTTGGCCCCGAGCGCCTGCCCGGGCTGGCGCGCACCGCTGGCTTGTGGCTGGGCAAAGCCCGGCGCATGGTGGCCGACATCAAGGCGGAAGTGGATCGTGAACTGCACCTGGAAGAGATCAAGCAGTCGTTACGTGAGCAAGGCCATCTAACTGAGATTAACGATACTAAGAAAGATCTGGCTCACCAGATCAAAGCAATTCAGGAGGATATCCAGGCAGAATTCGATGACCCTGGCCCGCCCCCCGGTTGGCGGCCAGGAGCGGTTTCAGCGCCACCACCGCCCGGCTGGAAACCACCCGCCGCTGATGCCTCCCCCGCAAAAAAGCCGATGCTGCCTATTGAAATCCCCCAGACCTCGCCATCCCCCTTTGAATTTGAAAAGGAGGAGCAGCAAAAGGGATTAACCCAGTTGCAGAAGCCCGCTCCATTGCCGCAATCTCCGCAACCGCCTGCCGCGGACTGAAACCTGTGTCCAACACTGATCGCGAACAACCTTTCGTTAGCCATCTGATCGAATTACGCAGCCGCCTTTTGCGTATGGTAGGTGGAGTATTGCTGGTGTTTGTGGCGATGTCGCCTTTCTCCAATCCAATTTATAGCGCACTGGCAGGTCCTTTAACCCGGCACATGCCAGCACAAAGCAGCATGATCGCCATCGATGTATTGTCACCGTTCTTGACCCCGCTCAAGTTCACCTTGATTCTGGCAGTGTTCCTCACCATGCCGTGGATTCTCTACCAAATCTGGGCCTTTGTCGCACCGGGTCTATACCAGCGTGAGAAACGGTTGGCGATACCAGTACTACTGTCCAGTACGATTCTGTTCTACTGTGGAATGGCTTTCGCCTACTTCATCATCATGCCGATCTTCTTCGGCTTTATCACCACGACCGCTCCAGAGGGCGTGGCGGTCATGACCGACATCAATCGCTATCTCGATTTCGTGATGACGATTTTCTTTGCCTTCGGGGTGGCCTTCGAGGTGCCGGTCGCTACGGTCATCCTGGCACTGGCTGGCATTCTCTCACCCGATGCCATGGCAGCCAAACGGCCTTATATTATCGTCGGCGCTTTTGTCGTTGGCATGTTGCTCACCCCGCCGGATGTGATCTCGCAGACGCTGCTAGCGGTACCGATGTGGATGCTGTTTGAGGCCGGTATCTTCATCTCGCGCCTGCTGCTGCGCCGGCAGCGTGAAGCCCAAGCCTCAGTGTCGCCAGCTCAAAAGTAATGGGTTTTCCCGGTTTTCTGAATGGCGTCCGATGATGGAGACTGTATACTTTCGCCTCAATCTGACTGTTGAGCAGATGCACAGCTACTATCAAGGCGTTGCGAGCCAAGTGATCGTACGCGCCAACGACGGGCGGCGGGTGCAGTTCCCTGCGCAGTGGTTGCGGCGTTTCGTCACCACAGGTGGAGTGAATGGGCAGTTCGAAATGCGTTTTGGCGATGATCGGAAATTGATCGGCTTGCGGCGGACCGGGGACTGAATGAACGCGACTGAAAAACCTTGTGCGCGGGTCTTTCGTGATCCCGTGCATTTTCTCGCCCTCGGTTTCGGCGCTGGCTGCGCGCCAAAAGCCCCCGGCACTTTTGGGACACTGGCAGCCATCCCGCTCTATTTGCTGATGCAACCGTTGCCGCTCTGGGCTTATCTGCTGGTAACTGTGGCGGGTTTCGTATTGGGCATTTGGATTTGCGGCCGGACGGCGCATGACTTAGGTGTCCACGATCACCCGGCTATTGTCTGGGACGAGGTGATTGGCTACTGGATCACCATGATTGCCGCACCACCGGGATGGCGGTGGGTCCTCGCCGGCTTCATACTGTTTCGACTGTTCGATATCGTCAAACCTTGGCCCATTCAACAAGTCGATCGCGAAGTCGGCGGCGGCTTCGGGATCATGTTTGACGATGTTCTAGCCGCCGGATATGCCTGGCTAATCTTGCAGGGAAGCGTTTATTTACTCCAGAGAATTGGGTATTAAGCACACGCGGGAAGCAGCAGTTTGCTGGTAATTTCAATCACCGGTCACCCGCAAGCGGGTTTCTATAAAATCAGAACCAGAATTATTTTTTGCTGTTGTTGTGGCGCTCAACGCCTCGCATAATTTCCGCTTTGGCTTCTTCCACACCCGCCCAACCATCCAGCCGCACCCATTTACCGGTATCAAGATCTTTATAATGCTGGAAAAAGTGGGCGATCTGATTCAATTGTCCACTGGACATCTGCTCAAACGACTCAATGTGATCGTACAGGGTACACTCCTGCTTAATCGGCACTGCCAGCAGTTTGGCGTCTCCACCACCTTCATCGGTCATTTTCAATACCCCCAGCGGGCGGCAACGCACGACGCAACCGCTGATGACCGGTAGCGGCGCAACGACCATCACATCCAGAGGATCACCATCTTCGCCAAGCGTATGGGGAATGTAGCCATAATTACAGGGGTAATGCATGGCGGTGTTCATAAAACGATCTACAAACAGCGCGCCGGTCTCCTTGTCAACTTCGTATTTGACCGGGTCCGAATGCGCCGGAATCTCAATGATGACATTGAATTCATCGGGAACGTGATGACCGGCGTCCACTCTGTCCAGAATCATAATCTTGTCCTGTGTGCTGCGGTTAATAAGGGAGTGCTGATATTACCATGACTTCACCCTCCCAAATACGCTTTGCGCACCTCGTCATTGGCCAGTAAGTTAGCACCGGTGTCGGCCAGCACGATCCGCCCATTTTCCAGCACATAGCCCCGATCAGCCAGTTGCAAAGCGCGATGGGCGTTCTGCTCGACCAGGAAGATCGTCACGCCTTCCTCACGGATTTCTTCAAGAATCTGAAAAATTTGAGCAATGATAATCGGTGCTAATCCCAGCGAAGGTTCATCCAGTAGCAACAGATTAGGCCGACTCATCAACGCCCGGCCAATCGCCAGCATCTGCTGTTCACCGCCGGACAAGGTACCGCCACGCTGATGACGGCGCTCCTTCATACGCGGGAACAGGGTGAATACCCGCTCCAGGTCGATGCCTAACCGGGACTGATCGGCGAAAAACCCACCCATTTGCAGATTTTCCTGCACGGTCAGACCCGGGAAGATGCGCCGCCCCTCTGGCACGATGGCCAGCCCACATTGCATGATGATATGAGTAGGCTTATGCGTGATGTCCTGGCCTTCAAAGACGACACGGCCTTCTGTCGCCTGCGGCGATCCGCAAATAGTCATCAGCAGTGTGCTCTTACCAGCGCCGTTAGCGCCGATCAGGGTGACAATCTCGCCGGGATGGACATCGAGCGATACATCTTTAAGCGCCTCAATCTGGCCATAGAACGTATGAACGTGATCCAGCTTGAGCATCATCACTCTTCTCCAAGATACGCTTTGATCACCCGAGGGTCATTGCGGATTTGATCAGGCGATCCAATGGCAATCGGACGACCATATTCCATGACCAAAATCTCATCGGAAATGCCCATGACCAAGCTCATATCATGTTCGATCAGTAGCACTGCGATATCATGCTCAGCGCGTAACTCGTTGATTAACTGATCTAGATCGCGCGTTTCCTGCGGATTCAGGCCTGCTGCCGGCTCATCTAGCATCAACAGCTTGGGTTGCGTAATCATGCAACGGGCAATTTCTAACCGTCGCTGCTGGCCATAAGCAAGATTACCGGCCTCACGATTGGCCACAGACAACAGGTTGACCTTCTCCAGCCAGAATGCCGCTCGCTCCAAGGCTTGGGCCTCGGCACGACGGTACTTGGAGGTTTTAAACAAGCCGTGCAAGAACCGGGTTTCCAATTGCATGTGCTGAGAAATCAGGAGATTCTCGACCACGGTCATGTTCTTGAACAATCGCACGTTCTGAAAAGTGCGCACCAGTCCCAATCGAGCGATGCGATGGCTGGGCAGGCCGTGAATTGAATGGCCGTCCAGTAGAACAGTTCCCGAAGCTGGCCGATAGAAACCACCAATACAGTTGAAGACTGTGGTCTTACCTGCGCCATTGGGGCCGATAACGGCAAAGATCTGGTGGCGATGCACATCGAACTGGACATGGTCCACCGCCAGCAATCCGCCGAAACGCATGCTGAGATCACGAACTTGCAGTAAGGAACGCTCTACTGGTGCAGGTAACTGAGCCGCGAGAAGATTGGATTCATTCATCATAGCGTTTCCGCAGGCGCCGGCAATTCCAACCGGGGCCGGGTCGCCGGCAACAATCCTTGGGGCCGCCAGATCATCATTAACACCAGTACCAAACCAAAGATCAACATGCGGTACTCAGCAAATTGTCGAGCAATTTCCGGCAATGCCGTCAGGGCAATGGCCGCCAAAATGACGCCAATTTGGGAACCCATGCCGCCCAGCACCACAATAGCCAAAACGATGGCGGATTCGATGAAGGTGAAAGACTCAGGGTTGATAAAACCTTGCCGTGCGGCGAAGAACGCGCCGGCAAAACCGGCGGTCGATGCGCCGAAGCCAAACGCGGAGAGTTTGATTGTGGTCGGATTCAAGCCCAGCGAGCGGCAGGCGATTTCATCTTCCCGCAAAGCCTCCCAGGCTCGCCCCACTGGCATTCGGATCAACCGGTTAATCACGTAAAGAATCAACAAGGTCATCACGAGCGCCACCAGGTAGAGAAAAACCACAGTATCAGCCCCGCTGTATTCGAGACCGAAGAACTCATGAAAGGTAGTTCCACCTTCAATACTGGACCGGCGGGCGAATTCCAGGCCGAATAGGCTGGGTTTGGGAATATTGCCAATCCCATCAGGACCGCCAGTCAGCTCATCCAGATTATTCAATAACAGACGGATGATTTCGCCAAATCCCAGAGTCACGATAGCCAAGTAGTCGCCGCGCAATCGCAACACCGGAAACCCCAGCAAACAACCAGTGATGGCCGCCATCATCACGCACAGTGGCAGGCATTCCCAGAAGGACAGGCCGAAATGCATGGACAGTAAGGCATAACCGTAAGCACCGACTGCATAGAAAGCAACGTAACCCAAATCCAGCAGGCCGGCAAAGCCTACGACCACGTTCAAACCCAGGCCAAGCATGACGTAGATCAGTGCCAAAGTAGCTATATCAACAGCGCCACGGGAAGCTGTGAACGGCCAAATTGCCGCTGCTACGATCACCAGGACGATTAAAATCAGGCGGTAAGCCGTTGGCAAATGGGTAGGTCGAGGTACCCGGCGGGTCATGCGAATCACGCCAGAAACTGCTTTCAGAGGAATCTGGAGCAATCGCGCCATAAACACCGCCGCCATGGCCAACAACACCGGCAAGGGATCGCCTTCCAGGGAGACGTTGATGCCTTCAACCTGAATCTGAATACCGAGAATCGGTACGGTCAGCAGTCCAGCCAACAGCGCGACCAGCATCGCCTCGAAAAAATGCCTGGGCATCGTGTTTATACCTTCTCGATCTCAGGCTTGCCCAGTAGTCCGGTCGGGCGAAACAACAGCACCAGCACCAGCAGACTAAACGCAACGACATCTTTATATTCAGTGCGCAGGTAAGCGGAGGCGAAGCTTTCCGACAACCCCAGAATGATACCCCCCAACATTGCACCGGGAATGCTGCCGATGCCGCCCAGCACCGCGGCGGTGAAGGCCTTGATACCGGCATCAAAGCCGATGAAGGGGTTGATCTTGCCAATGTGCAGGCTGATCAGCACGCCAGCGACTGCCGCTAAAGCCGCGCCCAGCACGAAAGTCAGGGAAATCACCCGATTCGTATCGATACCCAGCAGATTGGTCATCGTCAGATCTTGAGAGCAAGCGCGACAGGCTCGTCCCAGACGCGAACGGGCAATGAACAAGGTCAGTGCAGTCATAAAGATCACGGTCACGACGGCGATCAACACCTGCATGTAGGATAAATAGATTTGAAACCCTGCATCAGAACCAAACCGCCAACCGCCACTGATCAATGGCTGCATCGACAAATCCCGTGCGCCCTGACCAATCTGTACATAGTTTTGCAGGAAGATGGACATGCCGATGGCCGAGATCAGCGGTATCAAGCGGGGGCTGCTCCGTAACGGACGGTAAGCGATCCGCTCGATCGCCCAGCCATAGGCGCTCGTCGCCAGAATGCTGGCTGCCAGCGTGAACAACAAGATCAAGGGAACATTCTCGACACCGAACTGCACGGTGAGCGCAGTGACGGTAATCAACCCGATGTAGGCGCTGATCATATAAATCTCGCCGTGAGCGAAATTGATCATACCAATGATGCCATACACCATGGTGTAGCCGATGGCGATCAGGGCATAGATGCTACCCAGGGTCAGGCCGTTAATAACCTGCTGAAAGAATTCAAGCATGAAGGAACCCGATGTTAAACGCTAGGCGGGCAATGCAGGACGGGCATCTTGCCAATTCAGACACGGGCGGGAAGCCCGTGCTGCTTTAAACCGCTATTTGACCGGCGTTTTGGTCGCGTCGGCATGCCACTTGAAGACCACAAACTGGAATTCTTTCAGGTCGCCGTTCTCTTTGAAGGCCACCTTACCGATTGGCGTGTCGAAGCTGTGCTTGCGGATATAGTCAGCCAGCTTGACTGGATCCTCGGTTTTGGCGCCCTTGATGGCGTCCACAATAATTTGCACCGCTGAGTAGGCGGGCATTACAAAGGGGCCGCTGGGATCCTGGTTTTTGTCCTTGAAGGCCTTGACCAGGCTGGCATTGGCTGGGTCGGCGCTAAAATCGGCGGGTAGCGTGACCAGCAACCCTTCCGAAGCCGGACCGGCAATGGCGCTGATGTCTTTGTTGCCAACACCTTCGGGTCCCATGAATCCTGCATCAAACCCCTGTTCCCGGCATTGACGGAGAATCAGGCCCAGTTCCGGATGGTAGCCGCCATAATAGACAAAATCGACATTGGCACTTTTCATCTTAGTGCAGAGTGCGGAAAAGTCAGTTTGCCCTTTGCTCACACCTTCGAATAAGGCCACCTTGAAACCTTTGGCTTCGATAGTTTTCTTAACTTCCTCCGCAATCCCCTGACCGTACTGCTGCTTATCATGGATCACCGCCACATTTTTGGGTTTGATCTGGTCAGCAATGTAGTTGCCGGCAGTCGGGCCTTGCTGGTCATCGGTGCCAATGGTGCGGAACACCATCTTATAACCTTGGTGAGTGATGTCCGGGTTGGTAGCCGCCGGGGTGATCATCAGGATGCCTTCATCCTCGTATAGCTTGGAAGCCGGCTGCGTGGAGCCAGAGCACAAGTGGCCAACCACATATTTGATCTTATCATTCACAATCTGATTGGCGACGGCCACCGCCTGCTTAGGCTCACACACATCGTCCATTAACACTGCTTCCAACTGCTTGCCGTTGACACCGCCTTTGGCATTGAGCTGTTCGACCGCCATTTGGGCGCCCATCATTTGCATGTCGCCGTATTGAGCGACCGGACCGGTAATCGGGCCAGCTACGGCAATCTTGATGGTGTTCTCGGCATGGGCCAATCCTCCTAAACCGAGGAGGACTGCGCTAACCGCGGCGCTCAGGACATGACGATTGAAGCTGTTCATAAGGCATTCTCTCCTCGGAAAAGTGGTTGTGAATCTATAATAATGGACGAAATTTTCCGCAAGTGGGCATTTAACCGCAAGAATTAATTTCCACCTGGAAAGGTATAAATCTCGACTTCCGGGTAGAGCGATGAACAAAAAATTATTCATCGAAATAAATACTTGCGCGAGGCTCACCATGCAGCGTCGAGAACAAACCGGATGGGACGCAGTCACTTAGCGGTAGCAACGCAGTCCACGCCACCACCAACGCCCGCTGCCAATGCCACCGTTGAAGCCATCCCCAAAGAGCAACAGCGTTTTCCTCTGGTCATGGCTATGGGTACAAGCCAATAGCCTCATTGCTTTCCATGCTATCAGGCTGCTGTGGGAATCAGCCATAAATAATGAATGATAACCGGCTTTGCAGCGATAACGTAGTTAACCAAGAATGGATCAGGCTTCCCGGTACCTAAAGTGGCCCCCAGATTATATTGAGACCTCGCCGGCACTCCCGGCTTAACTGAAAAATCAGGAAGAGATTGACTTAAGTTTTGATGGGTATTTTTTTGATGCGCAGCCGAATAAGAAACAGTGTGATCAGACTATCCTCGCTACCGCATCACTTTGAATTACATTCAGAGGCACAAGATTACTTGCTTTTTCAGGCAATCAATGTAAAACTCTTGTTGCGGTGCAACATACCGACAGAAAGACCAAATTGGATCTAAGCCTCCATGTGTTTTTGAGAAGGAAAATTGTAATGAATACCGTAAGCAACGAGCAGATTCGCGATACGATTCTGCGCACCCTCAGCGATGTCATCCCAAACGCCGATACCCACACGCTCCATCCTGACATCAGCTTTCACGATCAACTTGAGTTAGATTCTATTGATTTTCTCCGGCTAATGATGAGCCTGGAGAAAGAGTTTGATGTCACGATCTTTGACTTTGATTACCCGAAGCTGTCTACGCTGAAAGGATGTGAGCATTACCTAATTGAACGGCTGGGAGGAGCCTAACCGTGTGTACTTTGCTGATCCCCACAGGTGCTGGGGATAGGCTGGCTTGGTATCAAAAGCAAGCCATTTCCACTATTTCGTAGAGGTTGACCGAGAGCGGCGCCTCTACCACCAAATCTGCGAACTAAGTGACTCACTGCTAGAAGCATATATTTTTATAGTAATTTTCCAAGGCTTCCTAGCTGATCTAATGCCCAGCCAGCAGCAACAGGTCACTGTTCGTGGTATCTTGATAATAACCATACCCAATACAACTGATCCCGGTGCGCAAACCTCCAACCAGCACCAAGTTCCAGCAGCAGTTTCACTCTCATTCTATCTTCAGAACATGCCTGGAATTTAGCAATTATTATTAACAGCAAGGTCCTCTTTATTAACCCGTCAAGCGGCAATCACTCAATGAAGTTATGCTACGTTTATTGCTCTCTCTTAAAGCATCACACACAAGAAGACCCATCCACAGAGATTATAGTCTTGAAATCGGGATAATTAGGAGTATTGGCTCTAACCTGAAATCCTGTAACAAGGTGCGATGCCACAAGCTTTTGACTTTTTAAGTTCATCGCCGGCCTCTCCTTTGCCGGTTGCCGCCGATTTCCAATTAACTTGATAAAGCAGTTCCTTAAAATCATTCTGTTTACTTCGATCCAAGTTGACAACGTCAACCTGGAAGAATAGGCGGATGCTATGCGGGGCATATTTAATACCCGTAATTTTTGACTGCTTATTGTTTTTGCCAGTATTTAATGATGGAATCACTCCCATTGCAGCATTCTATGGCGTTATCTGAACCGCACTGCTGCCAACCCGGTCACCGCCAACGCAGCAAGAACCATCAGGAGTGAAATCCATGGCTGGCTTAATCCCTGGGGATAAATGAGCAGCATTAATCCCAGCTCAGTCATCATCATTCCCGATAGCAATTTCAATAGCCGCCCTTCTCGTTCCTGAAGTTTTCGCGAACCCAGCGTCCAGGTAAACACCAGAACTATCGCCAGTAAAGGCAACACATAGATCAGGTTATAGAGCGCCAAATAAAAATAGTAGACACTGGTAGACAGATCATTCAGTGTTAAGGCTCGGGTATAAACCATTGGAAACCCGGCAGTACAAAGTAGTTCATAGCTATTAGCAACGATAGCCAACACCACCGTTCCAATCAGCAGCCCTGGCAATCGATCACTACCCATTAATTCCCGCATCCGCCTGAACAATTTTGACTTGGCCCAATTGGAAATACTCAATGAAGGTCCTTGCTGGAAGATCAGATAATCCTTGATATTCAGCCCACCGATCACCACCGCCAGCACTCCAGCCAGCAAAGTAATCAATTGCAGCTCGCCCAACCACAGGAACACGTTGAGCCAAGCGGCCATAAACACGAAATAGATGGTCCCTGAGAAAAAAATGAATACTCCTCCAATCAGGAGCATACGCCGCCGGTCGCGAGCGTGGACCAACAGGCTAAGCAGGAACAGCAATACAAAGAAAGCGCAGGGATTGAAGGCATCGAGACTGGCCAAGACCAGTGTCAAAGCGGGCAACGACCATACGACCGGATCCAGTGTACCAATCAGAGGTAAATGCACAGGCGGCCCGGTTATGGAAGCTGGCGATTCAGTTGGTTTCTTCAAAGTCTCAGCGGCAACAGGTTGCGCATAGCGCTGGTAACACTCTTCCAGTTGCTGGCGTAATAGACGTCCGGTAGTGCCAGGCTCAAAGCCAGTGAATATTTTTCCGCAAAACAGAAACGCTGGCACCGCTTGAGCGGACTCACCCAACGCCTCGGCCATCCGGCTGTATTGCAGCCCGCCGGCCATGTCTCGACTCAAATTATAGCCATGCAAAACCAGCCAGGGATAATCGGCAGCCAGCGCCTCAATGGAGGGTCGCGCCTTCCGGCAATGCGCGCAGGTTTGTGTCCAGAAAAAATATAAATGAATGCGTGGCTCGCCTGTCGTAGCCCGGGTAACCCACCAATCTTCCGAGGTCGCCGAAGTAGCCCCAGCAAACACCGGCAGACAAAACAACAGCAACAGCCCAATCTCAAGCCGTTGATTTTTAAATCTCACACCTCACACCTCACATTAACCACTGCTACCTTAAGGCTCCAACCGCTCCAGCAGCCATTCCCCCTCTTTTTGCAAGCGATAGCGTAACCGGTCGTGCATCCGGCCATGGCGGCCTTGCCAGAATTCAACCATTTCTGGCTTCAACCGGTAGCCACCCCATTGGTTTGGCATTGGAATGTTGTCATCAGGGTATTGAGCCGCCAACTGCTGGTAACGCTCCTCAAGCACCTGGCGGTTAGCCACCACCTGGCTTTGCCGCGAGGCTAGCGCACCCAATCGGCTCTCGCGTGGCCGGCTGCGGAAATAATTTTCCGACTCAGTGGGTAAAACCTTACTAACCATTCCCTCAACCCGCACCTGCCGTTCCAGTTCCAACCATACAAACACCAGGGCAGCATGGGGATTTTCCGCCAGTTGTTGGCCCTTGTCGCTGCGATAGTTGGTATAGAATGCGAATCCGTCAGCATTGCAATCCTTGAGCAGCACCACACGCGCAAATGGGCGGCCAGTACGATCCGCAGTAGCCAGCGTCAATGCATTGGGCTCTGGCAACTGGGCGTTGATAGCCTCATCCAGCCAGCGCTGAAACTGTCGAATGGGATTGGAATCCACTTCGGCCTTGGTTAAGGCGCCCAAGGAATACTCATGACGTAGTTTAGCAAGGGATTGACTCATAACCGCAGGACTCCAGGGCTGATTATTTGGAAGACAGGCATCTTATACTATTTGGTCTTAAGCGTTTATCTACTCTGCCTTTCAATCATCTAGAATGATAAAATTCTTCATAAATATCATTCACTTGTCATGAAATATGATCATGTCCTCCATCCTGCTCTCGACCTTAAATGCCCGCTACTTCCACTCTTCGCTAGGATTACGTTATCTGTACGCCAACCTTGGGGAATTGCAGGCAGATGCGGCCATCCGCGAGTTCATCATTACCCAGCGGCCACTGGATATCATCGAAGCGCTGCTGGCTGAACAACCACGCATCATCGGTTTTGGCGTATATATTTGGAACGTGGTGGAGACCACGCAGGTGGTTGCATTGCTCAAGAAGGTGCGCCCAGAAGTACAGATTGTGTTGGGTGGTCCAGAGGTCAGTCATGAGTGGGAGCAGCAACGCATTGTAACGCTTGCCGATTATTTGATTGCCGGCCAGGCCGATTTGGCTTTTGTCCAACTGTGCCGGCGTTTACTGGCTGATGATCCACCGGATGGAAAGGTGATGACCCCCGAATCGCCTCCGCTGAGTTGTCTGGCGTCGCCATACCCATTTTACTGCGATGAGGACATTGCGCACCGCTTGATCTACGTGGAAGCCTCACGGGGCTGTCCGTTTAAGTGCGAATTCTGTCTATCGGCGCTGGATCAGAATACCCAACCGTTTCCGCTGGAGCTGTTTCTAGGTGAGATGGAACAGCTTTATCAACGCGGCGTGCGCCATTTCAAGTTCGTCGATCGTACCTTCAATCTGAATATCAGGACGAGTACGCAAATTCTGGATTTCTTCCTCGAACGGGCGGACAAGCAATTATTCCTGCATTTTGAAGTAATCCCCGACCATTTGCCGAGTTCGCTGAAGGACCGGATTGCTCGCTTTCCAGCCGGTTCATTGCAGCTTGAGATCGGCATACAAACATTTAATCCCACAGTACAGGCCCATATCAATCGTAAGCAGCATAACCGGAAGACTGAGGAAAATTTGGCCTGGTTGCGCCAACACACGAGCGCCTATCTGCATACTGACCTGATCGCGGGTCTGCCCGGAGAGGATCTTGGCAGTTTTGCCGCTAGTTTTGATCGGCTGGTAACGCTTGACCCGCATGAAATTCAAGTTGGCATTCTCAAACGCCTGCGTGGCACGCCGATTGACCGGCATACCGCTCCGTTCGATTGCCGCTACAATCCGCATCCACCTTACAATTTATTGTGTTCAGAATTATTGGATTTTGCGACCTTGCGCCGCTTGGAACGTTTTGCCCGCTACTGGGATTTGATTGGCAATTCAGGGCGTTTCGCACAAACTCGTCCAATTTTATTGGACAATGCACCTTTTCGGCGCTTCATGTCGCTAAGCGACTGGCTGTTCGCTACGACCGGCCAGACACATCAGTTCGCCCTGGAGCGGTTGTTCGATTGGCTGTATCAAGGACTGACAGAAGTATTGGGCGCCGATGCAGCAATAGCTCGCCATGTACTGGCCGAGGATTATCAAGCTAGCAGCGCTAAGGGCTGCCCAGCATTCCTGCGGGCCGGCCGGCCCGCCACCGCGAAAACCGCTAAAGCAGCTAGAAACGCCGCTACGCCCGATCGCCAGGCCCGGCGGCGGCAGGAGGAAAACTGAAAACTCAGGTGTTTTGGAGATAGCCGTAATTTCTACGGTTTATATAGCAAACCTCTGATATCATCCAGTTGACTCTTGATCGCAAATGGAGCGGTCCACTGGCTGGCTGTTGATTGTGCGCTCCAGCCAGTTTAATAAGGCATCTGCTGCCTCGCACCAATTCATTTCCAGCATCATAGCATGCGCCATATTTGGGATAATCCGCGCCTCAGTTCGATAGAACCGGGCAGTTTCCCGCACCATTGCTGGTGAAATAAATACATCGTTTTGCGCGCCCATTACTATCAGTGGTAACCACAACTGGCCGGATTTCAGTCTCAACGGGTCAAACCATATCATGTCCATCGCTACCATCTGCGACTCGGCCTGTACCAGATCGAAATACTCCTGTAACTTCGATCGGGGCGTTTCCCGCGAAAACAGCAGTTGCCGCATCATATCGAGCGATCCATAACTCGGGCCAAGCAGCGAGAACATCACCATCTGCTGGAACAGGATGGGATGCCGCATCGCCATGTGCAGGTTACTGGGCAATAGTCCTTGCGGGGGTACTGAAGCCATTAACCCCATGCCGGCAATTCCGGTATGATTTTCCAGATATTTCTGAATTACCATGCCACCCATCGAATGACCGATCAGCATAGGTGGATTGGGCATGGTCTGTACTGCCTGCTCCAGATCAGCAACGTAATCGGTCAGCCGCCAACTACGCAACCGTTCATGTCCCTCGCTCAGACCGTGACCACGCAGGCTGATGGCGTGCGCCTCATAACCGTGATGGGCGAAAAAAGGCAGGAAGTTCTCATCCCAAACCCGCGCATCCGAAAACGAACCATGCACGAAAAGTAAAGGCGTTGGTTTAGGAGTAGCCTCTGGATAACGGCTGATCATGTCCAGCTTCATAAGCATCTTTCCTGTCAAGTTTGCCGGGAAAAGGCATTGTAACCGTTCATTCACCTACAGCCGAGAGAGGAGCGAGATTATGGTTGGTCCATCAGTCCCCCGGCAAGGATGGTTCAGATAGAAGGCCAAGGCGAGTGCCTCCATTGCCAGCAGGCATCACAAAAGGAAGGCCGCCAGAATGGACTTTCTTCCCACAATCAGCCCTCAGTTTGATTCCAAGCATCATTGTTTCCCAAATTCGAACACGACTGGCAATCGGCACACTCGCGGGCGCATTGCGATAAGCTGCTATAATTTCAACATCTGGCTGCAAAGCCGCACCATCAGGAAAATTCATGTCGCAATCGCTTTGGCCTGGCAAACCCTATCCGCTGGGTGCTTCTTGGGATGGTAAGGGCGTTAATTTCGCCTTGTTTTCAGAAAACGCCACCCGGGTTGATTTGTGCCTGTTCAATGAGAAAAACCGGGAAATCCGGCTGGAACTCAAAGAGGTCAATAAATTTATTTGGCACGGTTACATACCTGGAATGGGACCGGGTCAGCGCTATGGATTTCGGGTGCATGGACCTTTCGCCCCGCACGAAGGCCACCGTTTTAACCCCCATAAGTTGCTAATCGATCCTTACGCCAAGGCGCTCGACAGCGACGTCGAGCCGGGCGAAGCCATTTTCGGCTATCCATGGAACCAGCCCGTTGACGATTTAGCATTTTCCCAAAGCGACAGCGCGCCACTGATGCCGAAGGCCGTAGTCACTGATCCCCGCTTCGATTGGGAAGGCGATGAATTGCTGCGCACCCCTTGGCATGAGACCGTGATCTACGAAATGCACGTCCGGGGTTTCACTCGCCTGCATCCGGATATTCCTCCGGAATTACGCGGCACTTATGCCGGCTTGGCGCATCCGGCCGCTATCGCTCACTTGCGGTCTATTGACGTAACGGCGGTTGAGCTAATGCCAGTGCATCACTACCTCGCTCATCCGGGTCATCTAGCCGATACCGGGCTGCGTAACTATTGGGGTTACGACTCGCTGAATTTCTTCGCCCCCTACTCCGGCTACAGCGCCAGTGGCGCCCAGGGCCAACAGGTGAAGGAATTCAAGGAGATGGTCAAGGCGCTGCACCGGGCTGGCATCGAAGTCATTCTCGATGTGGTTTACAACCACACCGGCGAAGGCAACCACATGGGGCCGACCCTGACCCTTCGAGGGGTGGATAATGCCGCCTATTACCGGTTTGTCGAGGATAACCCGCGTTACTACATGGATTTCACCGGCTGCGGTAACTCGCTCAACGTTCGCCATCCGCAAGTGCTCAAGCTGATCATGGACAGCCTGCGCTATTGGGTGCTGGAAATGCACGTCGATGGCTTCCGCTTCGACCTCGCCTCGGCGCTGGCGCGGGAGTTGTACGCCGTTGACCGGCTGGCCGCGTTTTTCGACATCATTCATCAGGATCCGGTGCTGTCCGATGTCAAACTGATCGCTGAACCCTGGGATGTAGGTGAGGGCGGCTATCATGTCGGCGGATTTCCGTTGCTGTGGTCGGAGTGGAATGGCCGCTACCGCGATACGGTGCGCGACTTCTGGCGCGGCGAGCCGAGCCGGCTGGCCGAATTTGCCTTCCGTTTCACCGGCAGTTCCGATTTATACCAACCCAATGGCCGCAACCCCAGCGCCAGCATCAACTTCATCATCGCCCACGACGGCTTCACCCTGCATGATCTCGTCAGCTACAACGAAAAGCACAACGAAGCCAACAATGAAGGCAACCGCGATGGGGAAAGCCACAACCGCTCTTGGAATTGCGGGGCCGAGGGTGAAACCGATGATCCGGGAGTTCTGCAATTGCGTCAGCGCCAGCAGCGCAATTTCCTGGCAACGCTATTCCTATCACAGGGCGTTCCCATGCTGCTGGCGGGTGATGAAATGGGTCGCACCCAGCATGGTAATAACAATGCCTACTGCCAGGATAACGAGATTTCCTGGCTGAATTGGGACCTGCCGGAGGAAAATGCAGCAATGCTCGAATTCGTGCGTGAGCTGATGGCCTTCCGCTATGAGCATCCCGTGCTGCGGCGCCGCAAATGGTTTCAGGGACGCTCAATCCACGGCTCCGGCGTCCATGACATCGTCTGGTTCAACCCGGACGGCGGCGAGATGACCGGGGAACAATGGCATGACGGGCTGGCCAAAGCCATCGGCATTTTCCTCAACGGCGAAGAAATCGCCACCCCCAACCGGCGGGGTGAACGGATCGTCGACGACAGCTTTATTCTGTTGTTTAACGCCGACCACGAAGCAGTTGAATTCACCTTGCCCGACTCTCTACAGAACGGGCAATGGCGAACCGTGATGGACACTCCCCAACCCCGCTTTCTGCAAAACGGTCGCTGCTATGGTGCTGAAACACCGGAGGTGCCAGTGGCTGGCCGGGCGCTGGTAGTCTTACAACGGCCATCCAGCGTAGCAACTACCGGACAGCCGTAGGGTACGCATTGCGTACCCTACTCAGCTACGCAGCGACCCAGCTTTCAGATTTATGTCTTTGCCGATAAAAATGGCAACTCAATCTATTAGCTACAACTCGCCACGGAGGCATCATTCTCATGAACCATTCCAAACTGGGCGCTGATTATCGCGGCGGCCACCAATGTATTTTCACTTTATGGGCGCCCTTACTGAAACAAGCGGCGGTCCACCTGGTCGCGCCCGAGGATCGGCTGATTCCCATGATCCGCGACGAGCAGGGTTACTGGCATGCTACCGTCACTGGCATCAAACCCGGCGCACTCTACTTCTACCAGTGGGATGGGGAAACCGATCGCCCCGATCCCGCCTCCCACAGCCAGCCGCAAGGCGTGCATGGCCCTTCACGAATCATCGATCATGGCTTTTCCTGGACCGATGCCGGTTGGCAACCGCCGCCGCTGCAACAATGGGTCATGTACGAGCTGCACGCCGGGACGTTCACCGCCGAGGGTACTTTTGATGCGATCATCCCTCGTCTGCCGGAGCTGCGGGAACTAGGGATCAATGCATTGGAACTGTTGCCGGTTGCTCAGTTTCCCGGCAGCCGCAACTGGGGCTACGATGGCGTTTACCCCTACGCGGCACAGGATTCCTATGGTGGGGTCGAGGGTCTTAAACGGCTCGTCGATGCCTGCCACCGCGAGGGTTTGGCGGTCATCATGGATGTGGTTTACAACCATCTTGGCCCCGAAGGTAATTACCTGTGGGGATTGGGGACCTATTTTACCAATCAGTACCGTACCCCCTGGGGCGATGCAGTCAATTACGATGGCCCGCATAGCCCCGGCGTCCGTGAATACATGGTGGGAAATGCACTGTACTGGCTGGAAACCTGCCATTGCGACGCATTGCGCTTGGATGCAGTCCACGCCATTTACGACTTTGGCGCCCGCCACATCATGGCGGAACTGGCCAAAGCCGCTGCGGATTGCGGACAACGCCAAGGCCGGCCTTTCTATCTCATCGCCGAAAGCGATCTCAATGATCCGCGCATGGTTCGTCCGCCGGATATTGGCGGTTACGGGCTGGACGCGCAATGGAGCGACGATTTCCACCATGCCTTGCACACCGTGCTGACCGGCGAGCGGCATGGCTATTACGAAGATTTCGGCGCTTTGGAACAATTAGCGCAAGCTTATCGCCGGCCATTCGTCTACGCCTGGGATTACTCGCCACACCGCCAGCGTTTCCACGGTGACGATCCTGGCGGCAATTGCCCAGCCTGGCGTTTTGTGGTGTGCAGCCAGAATCATGACCAAGTCGGTAACCGGGCACTGGGTGACCGGTTTTCGGGCCTGCTGCCATTTCCAGCGCTGAAGCTGGCCGCAGCGGCAGTGCTCCTATCGCCCTACCTGCCGCTGTTGTTCATGGGCGAAGAATATGGCGAACCCCGTCCGTTCCTCTACTTCATCAGCCACAGCGACCCGGCGTTGATCGAAGGGGTGCGTGAAGGCCGTAAAAAGGAATTTGCAGCGTTCCATGCCGAAGGCGAAGCGCCAGACCCCCAGTCCGAAGCAACTTTCCAAGGTTCAAAACTGCAATGGGAACTTAGCAAAACGGGCCGGAATAGCCAATTGCGCGCCTTTTACCGCGAGCTGCTGCGCTTGCGGCGGGAACTGCCAGCGCTGGCCCGGCTGGACAACGCCAGCCTGATTGCAACAGTAATCGCACCGGGTGTATTGGAACTACGGCGCTGGTGCAATAGCAATCAAGCAGTCATCTGGCTGAATTTTGCCGCTGACCCGGCAACCATCGCTGTCAAGCTGGACGCTGGGCCATGGGATAAGCAATTGGATGCGGTTGATCCCGCCTGGGGTGGTGAAGGTTCCGTTTTGCCAAAGCAATTGGCTCGTGGAATGGTCTCAAGCTCGTTCACCCTCTCACCTTACGCTGTCGTGGTCTATACCGCCGGTGTCCCCGCCTGAACATCTACCACAAGGACCCAATATCCATGATGCGCATTCCCGTCGCGACCTATCGCCTGCAATTTACCCCGGATTTCGGCTTTGACGCCGCAACTGCCATCGCCTCCTATCTGGCTGAATTGGGGGTATCCGATATCTACGCCTCGCCAATCCTCACGCCGCGTCACGGTAGCCAGCATGGTTACGATGTGGTAGACGCACACGCCATCAATCCTGAACTGGGCGGCATGGAACGGTTCGAGATACTGAGCCAGACGCTAAAACAGCACAACCTCGGCTGGGTGCAAGACATCGTCCCCAATCACATGGCGTTTGACAGTCAAAACAAAGTGCTGGTGGATGTGCTGGAAAATGGCCTGGATTCGCCCTATCGCGAATTTTTCGATATCAACTGGAGCCATCTTTACGAAGGCATTCGCGACCGGGTACTGGCTCCTTTTCTCGGCAAGTTCTACGGCGACTGTCTGGAAAGCGGTGAATTGCAATTAGGTTACAGTGAACAGGGACTGGCCGTTCACTACTATGATTTCCGCTTCCCGATTCGCATCGAGTCTTACTATCGGGTATTAACCTACGATCTCGGATGGTTGCGCGCCCAGATCGCACGCAACCACCCGCATTTCGTCAAGTTTCTTGGGGTGCTTTACCTGCTCAAATACATCCCGTCCGGCGAAGAGGGGCAAGAGCGCTACGATCAGATTTCCTTCATCAAGCAGATGTTGTGGGAGTTGTGGAACGGCAGCCCCGAAGTGCATGCGTTCATCGAGAAGAACATTTGCATCTTCAATGGCGAAGTCGGCAAGCCCGAGAGCTTCGACCTGATGGATAGCTTGCTCGATGAGCAATTCTTCCGGCTATCCTACTGGAAGGTCGGTAACGAGGAACTGAACTACCGGCGATTTTTCACCATCAATGACCTGATCTCGCTACGGATTGAGGATGCCAAGGTCTTTGACTTCACGCATGAGTTAATCCTGAAGCTGGTGGCCGAGGGGAAGATCAACGGCTTGCGAATCGACCATATCGATGGTCTTTACGACCCGGTGCAGTATCTACATCGCCTGCGCGAACAGGTCCCCTATGTCTACCTGGTCGTAGAAAAGATTCTAGAGCACGGCGAGGAATTGCCGGTAAATTGGCCATGTCAAGGCACCAGCGGCTACGATTTTCTCGGCATGATCAATAGCCTGTTCTGCCAACCCGCTGCTGAGGCAGAGTTCACCCGGATTTATCATTCGTTCATCGGCAATACGACGTCCTGCCAGATGCTGATCGACAGCAACAAGCGCATGATCGTGGATAAGCACCTGGCCGGTGATATTGATAACCTGGCGCATCTGCTTAAACGCATTTCCGAGCGTTACCGGTACGCCAGCGATTTCACCCTATACGGACTTCAGGTGGCGCTGATTGAGATTCTGGTGCTGTTTCCAGTCTATCGCACCTACATCGACCGGACCGGCTCCAGCCGGGCGGACCAAGAATACATCCGGCAGGTCATCGCCCAAGCGCGGATCAACATCCCCAACTTCCGTAATGAATTAAATTTCATCGAACGGTTCCTGCGTCTGGAATTCGATGAGCATATGGCGGCCGAGGACAAAGACCAATGGCTGCATTTCATCATGCGCTTGCAGCAGTTCACCGGACCGTTAATGGCCAAAGGCGTCGAAGATACGGTGTTCTATGTCTATAACCGGCTGTTATCGCTCAACGAGGTCGGCGCGGGACCGTTGCAGTTCGGTGTCGATCTTGATGAATTTCACGCCTTCAATCAGCAACGGGTGGCCTCTTGGCCCCATGCCATGAACGCCAGCGCCACCCATGACACCAAGCGGGGTGAAGATGTCCGCGCCCGATTGAATGTGCTGTCGGAAATGCCCGATACGTGGGAACACCATTTGCGAGAGTGGCACGAGATCAACCACTCACGCAAAGTGCAAACCAGCACTTCGACCGCTCCCGAGAACGACGATGAATATTTGCTATATCAGACCTTGCTGGGCGCGTATCCCTTCGATCTAGCTGATTACCCAGGCTTCATCGAGCGGGTCAAGGCCTATTTAATTAAAGCCACCCGTGAAGCGAAGGTTCACACCAACTGGCTGGAGCCAAATAGCCAATACGAAGATGCCTTGCTGACTTTCGCTGAGCGCGTGATGGAGCCGGGCAAGGATAACCCTTTTCTGCAAGCGTTCCTGCCATTCCAGCGGCAGATACAGCATTACGGTATTCTCAATTCACTTGGCCAGACTCTTCTCAAACTCACGACGCCTGGCCTGCCTGATTTTTACCAAGGTACCGAGTTATGGGATTTGAGCCTGGTCGATCCCGATAACCGGCGGCCCGTAGATTTCGAGCGGCGCAGTGCGATGCTCAAAGTGCTGCATAACCGCGCCAATGGGAACATTCTGCAATTGATCATGGAACTGCTGGCAGCACCGGAAGATGGCCGGATCAAGCTGTTCTTGATCTATCGTGCCCTACAAGCGAGGCAGGCCGAACCGGAATTGTTCCAGCACGGCGCTTACCAGAAATTAACGGTGATTGGCAGCCTCAAATCGCATGTCGTAGCGTTCGCCCGGGAATTAGGCGAGCGGCGGGCGCTGATCATCGTGCCACGCTTTCCAAGCAGCTTGGTCAAGGATAGCGAATATCCATTAGGCGAGGCGGTTTGGCATGAAACTCGAGTATTGCCGCCAACCGGCTCCCGTTTGAGTTGGCGCAATGCCTTAACGGGGGAGGCCGTCCAGGGCGAGGAGGCGTTATGGTTGCGGGAGGTGCTTCAGCATTTCCCGGTGGCGCTGCTGATCAACGAACCGGGCCAAAGTTGACTTTATAGAGGGGCAGTTGAGAAGAGAAGGCTCACTACTTGGTTTCGTGTTCACCCAACCCTTGACTGCGGCGACGGGCACGCTGCCGCAGTCGTGCCAAGTACATAACCGGACCCGATAAGCCGTATAACAGGAAGCCGAGAAAGAGTATCTTGGGAGGATCGATCGAAGTAACCACGAAGATCAATACGACCAGCAGCGCCGTCATAAAGGGCATGCGTCCGCGCAAATCGAACTGCTTGAAACTGAAATAAAGGACATTGCTGAACATCAGGGCGCCCGCACCAATGGTGACGATCAGCGCCGGCCACAGCATCTGTGGACCCGTCAGTCCCAGATCAGTGCAGAACCAAACCAGCCCCGCTACGATCGCTGCTGCTGAGGGACTGGGCAAGCCGATGAAATAACGCTTATCCGTGCTGCCGAGCTGCACGTTGAAACGGGCCAGCCGCAGCGCGGCCATCACCGTATAAAAAAACGCTGCCAACCAGCCGAGTTTGGACAGAAACGGTCCGGTGTCGGCCATCGTTCCCAGTGCCCATTCATACATGATGAGGGCCGGCGCCAGACCGAAAGACACCAAGTCGGCCATGCTGTCGTACTGAGCGCCGAACTCGCTTTCAGTGTGCGTCATGCGCGCCACCCGGCCATCCAGCCCATCCAGGATCATAGCGATGAACACGGCGATGGCGGCAAGTTCAAAGCGACCACGCAGCGCAGCAATGATCGCGTAGAAGCCGCAGAACAGCGCCGCAGTGGTGAACAAGTTAGGCAGCAGATAGACGCCGCGCGAACGGCGGGCTTCGGGGAGTTCATCTTTGGTCATGAGAGATGGAGGGTTATTTTCCATAGTTTGGGAGTTGTAGTATCCATACTCATCAAGCCGTGCGATGAGAAATTTCTCACCAAATAAAAGCAGGGCGCGAATCGATTAGAAGGCCACACCCTGCCTTTGATGTACGACCTCAGTTCTTACTGGTATCCACCAGCCGGTTGGCTTTAATCCACGGCATCATGCCACGCAGCTTGTCGCCGACCTGCTCTATCGGGTGTTCGCGGCTAATGCGGCGATTAGCCTTGAGCACCGGCGCACCGGCCTGATTCTCCAGGATGAATTCACGGGCGAACTGGCCAGTCTGGATTTCCTTGAGAATCCGGCGCATTTCGGCTTTGGTAGCCTCAGTGATAATACGTGGGCCGCGCGAAAAGTCACCATACTCCGCCGTGTTGGAAATCGAGTAGCGCATGTTGGCGATGCCGCCTTCATAGATCAGATCAACGATCAATTTGACTTCATGCAAGCACTCGAAATAGGCCATTTCCGGCGCGTAACCGGCTTCCACCAGGGTTTCAAACCCAGCCTGAATCAGCGCAGTCAAACCACCGCACAGCACCACCTGCTCGCCGAATAGATCGGTTTCGCATTCCTCGCGGAAACTGGTCTCGATCACCCCGGCGCGACCGCCGCCATTGGCCGAGGCGTAGGACAACGCAATGTCCCGGGCCCGGCCAGAAGCATCCTGCGCAACCGCGATCAGTGAGGGGACGCCGCCACCCTGTGTATAAGTAGAGCGCACCAGATGGCCCGGTCCTTTGGGGGCAATCATAATCACGTCCAGATCAGCGCGTGGCACGACGCCGCCGAAATGGATGTTGAAACCGTGGGCAAAGGCCAATGCGGCACCTTGCTTGAGCTCGGGTTCAATCTGCCGGTAGATTGCGCTCTGATGCTCATCGGGGGCGAGAATCATCACCACATCGGCCATTGCAGCGGCATCCTCGACCGGCTTAACCGTCAGACCGGCAGCTTCCGCTTTAGCTGCTGAGGTGGAGCCTGACCGCAACCCGACAATGACATTCACACCAGAATCACGCAGGTTGAGGGCGTGGGCGTGGCCTTGGGAGCCATAGCCAATGATAGTAACGGTTTTACCCTTGATGAGGGACAAGTCGGCGTCTTTGTCGTAATACACATTCATTGGATAATTTTCCTTGAAACGGGAGATCAAAACGATCAGAAACTCAAAAAACAAACCGCCCCCAACGCAACGTCAGGGACGGAAAAGGAGTGACAACAGGACGTCAGACGTGCAGCGCCTTTTGCCCACGGGCGATGCCGGTTGCACCGGAACGCACCACTTCCAGAATCGCATCCTTCTCGACCGCATTCAGGAAGTTATCCAACTTCCCGCCGGGGCCCGTCAGCTCGATGGTGTAAGTCGACTCGGTCACATCAAGAATGTGGCCGCCAAAAATCTCCGATAAACGCATCATTTCAGCGCGTTGCTCGCCAACAGCCTTGGTCTTGACTAGCATCAGTTCCCGTTCGATGGAATCGGTCTCGCTCAAGTCAATCAACTTGACCACATCGATCAATTTATTGAGCTGCTTAACGATCTGCTCAATGATCTGTTCATTGCCGGAGGTGACCAGAGTCAGTCGCGACAGGGTCGGATCATCCGTCGGAGCGACGGTCAAACTTTCGATGTTGTAGCCCCGCGCTGAGAACAAGTTAGCCACCCGCGACAGCGCGCCAGCTTCATTCTCCATCAGAATGGAAATCATATGACGATTGCTATTATCGCTATTGTTCACACCAGCACCATCCCTTCTTCATGAGTCGAAACCATCTCGTCACGTTCAGCCAGCAGCATCTCATTCTGGCCACCGCCCGAGGGGATCATCGGGAACACGTTCTCGCTTTGATCGGTAATAAAGTCCAAGAACACCGTGCGATCCTTCATAGCAAACGCTTCACGCAGCGCACCCTCCACATCGCCCGGCTTCTCGATACGCATTCCCACATGACCATAAGCCTCGGCCAGCATAACGAAATTCGGCAGCGCCTCCATATAGGTCATGCTATAGCGCTTCTGGTAGAAAAACTCCTGCCACTGCCGCACCATGCCGAGATAACCGTTGTTCAGGTTCACGATCTTGACCGGTGTGTAGTACTGCTTCATGGTCGATAATTCCTGCAGCATCATTTGAATGCTGCCATCGCCGGTCACGCAGGCGACATCCTGATCCGGGAACGCCAGTTTGGCGCCCATCGCCGCTGGCAAGCCAAAGCCCATAGTGCCGAGACCTCCGGAATTAATCCACTGGCGAGGCCGGTCGAAGTGATAATACTGAGCGGCCCACATCTGGTGCTGGCCAACATCAGAAGTGATGATCGCCTTGCCTTCGGTGACTTGGTACAGCTTCTCGATCACATATTGTGGCTTTATCACCTCATCACTTTGCCGGTAACTGAGCGATTTTATAGCCCGCCACTCGTCGATCTGCCGCCACCAATGCTCTAGCGCTTTGGTATCGGGCTTGAGTTTCTCGTCGCGGATGACGCTGATCATTGCCCGCAACACATTCGGCACCGAGCCGACAATGGGAATATCTACCTGCACATTTTTGGAAATTGACGATGGATCGATATCGATATGAACAATTTTGGCTTCCGGGCAGAATTTTTCGATTTTGCCGGTCACCCGATCGTCAAAGCGAGCACCGATGGCGATTAGCACATCGCAATGATGCATGGCCATGTTGGCTTCATACGTGCCATGCATCCCCAACATACCGATAAACTGCTTATCGGTCGCTGGATAGGCACCTAAGCCCATCAAGGTATGGGTAATCGGATAGCCGAGTAATTGTGTGAGTTCCACCAATTCCGTGGAGCCATCGCTCAAAATCACCCCGCCACCCGTATAAATCATTGGTTTTTTGGCAGACATCACCAAATCCACTGCTTTGCGGATCTGGCCCGCGTGGCCTTTAATCGTTGGATTATAGGAACGCAGCTTGATTTTCTTGGGATAATGAAATTCGGCCTTGCCGATAGTAATATCCTTGGGCAGATCGATGAGTACCGGGCCAGGGCGGCCAGTGCTAGCGATGTAAAAAGCCTTCTTGACGGTTTCCGCTAGATTCTTGATATCCCTAACCAGGAAGTTATGCTTGACGCAGGGCCGGGTGATACCGACGGCATCGACTTCCTGAAAGGCGTCATTACCAATCAGGGCGGTAGGTACCTGACCGGAAAATATCACGAGCGGAATGGAATCCATGTAAGCATCGGCGATACCGGTGACTGCATTCGTGACACCGGGACCGGAGGTGACCAGCACCACTCCGGTTTTGCCGCTGGCACGGGCATACCCTTCGGCGGCATGGACGGCAGCCTGCTCATGGCGGACCAGAACGTGTTTGATTTTTTCCTGGGCGTACAGCGCATCGTAGATGTGCAGCACAGCGCCGCCCGGATAACCAAACATGCAATCGACGCCTTCTTCCTGAAGGCAGCGAACAAGAATTTCAGCACCAGTGATCGGTTCCACGGTGTGGACTCCTCGTGATAAATCGGGGTTAGTTTATAAGGTTGACAATCAGCAAGATGCTCCTTCGCCAAGGTACGGGGCATCGTGGCGTGGCCATGAGGTAGCTGCCGGGGCCGCGACTGGGCAGGATCACCGCCGTGCGGCAGGGGTACACCCGGCGGGCAAACCCGCCATGAAAGCCGCCAAGTACACGCCGAGCGCGAGCCTTGCGGACAGGCTATACTACACAACTTTATTTTCCAGCAAAATCCCGATGGTTGACTTAAAGCAAGACGTTCGCTTGCCAGAGACGCAGCAGGGCATCCAGCCGGCCTCCAAACTGGCAAGATGTCCGTCCTACGCCAAAACGACGATGTGAGGCTCTTATGTTGAAACAAACACTGTTATGCATGGTGCTAGTAGGCAGTTGTGGACTGATAACCAATGCCCAGGCACAGCAATTTATCTATAAATGGACTGACGAAAAAGGCCAGCCGCAGTATTCAGAGCTACCACCGCCGAGCGGCACACCCTATGAAACAGTGCGTAAACCCGGTAGCGCAATGCCAGGCGCTGAGGCTGCCCGTGACCTAACCAAGGAGCAAGAGGAACTGGCTCGAACGCTCGCTGAAGAAGAGGCCAAGATCCAGAAGCAGCAGGAACAGGCGAAAAAGGAAGCCGAGGATCAACGCGCCAAGAACTGTGAAATTGCTAAAAAGAACGTTGCAGCACTTCAAAGTAACCGGCCAGTAGTCAGATCTGATGACAAGGGTAACAAAGTAACTCTTGGTGCTGAGGAACGTGCTGCCGAGTTGCAGAAAGCCCAAAAAGACCAGGATTATTTCTGCAATCCCTGATCATTGATACTTCACAAGGCCGATTCATGCGTGTATCCCGTTTTCCGCTCTTTACCGTCAAGGAAACCCCGGCTGACGCCGAGGTGGTCAGCCACCAACTCATGCTGCGGGCGGGCCTAATCCGCAAATTAGCTGCGGGCATCTACACTTGGCTGCCACTGGGCCTGCGCGTGTTGCGCAAGGTCGAAGCAGTGGTGCGAGAGGAGATGAACCGTACTGGTGCCTTGGAACTGTTCATGCCGGCGGTGCAGCCGGCAGAACTGTGGCAAGAATCCGGCCGCTGGCAAAAGTACGGTCCCGAATTGTTGCGAATCAAGGATCGCCATGAGCGTGACTTCTGCTTTGGGCCGACCCATGAGGAAGTCATCACCGACTTGTTCCGCCGCGAGATTAAGAGTTACCGGCAATTACCGGTCAGCTATTACCAGATTCAGACTAAATTCCGCGACGAGGTTCGTCCGCGATTTGGTGTCATGCGAGCCCGCGAATTTCTAATGAAGGATGCTTATTCCTTCCATATCGATCAGGCTTCATTGCAAGAAACCTATGAGGCAATGTATCAGGCCTATTCATCGATCTTCAACCGGCTCAATCTGAAATTTCGCGCGGTGTTGGCCGATACCGGCAGCATCGGCGGTGCACGTTCGCATGAGTTTCACGTCCTAGCTGAATCCGGCGAAGACGCGATCGCCTTTTCCACGGATAGTGATTATGCCGCCAATGTGGAAATGGCTGAGGCGTTAATGCCTGCGGCTGGACGACCGGAACCCAATGAGGCCCTAACCCGGGTTCATACGCCTGGGATCAAGACTATTACCGAGCTGTGCGCATTCCTCAAGATCCCCGTTGAGCGCACGGTGAAAGCTGTGGTTGTGGATGGGGAAGATGGAAGACCGGTGTTGCTGCTGGTGCGCGGTGATCATGAAGTGAATCTAATCAAGGCAGCAAAACTGCCGCAAGTCAAAGAACCGCCGGCCTTCACGAATCCCGAGGCCATTCACACGGCGTTCGGCGCCCATCCCGGTTCGCTCGGCCCTGTCGGGTTTGCAGGGACCGTCATTGCTGACCGCACAGTAGCGCACATGGCGAATTTTGTGACCGGCGCCAATCAAGACGACTGGCATTTGACCGGTGTCAACTTGGGGCGTGACTGTCCCGAACCGCTGATCACTGACATTCGTAACGTCGTCGAAGGCGATCCCAGTCCAGATAGGCGGGGGACGCTAGCCATCGCCCGTGGCATTGAGGTCGGCCATGTTTTCCAGCTGGGCCGCAAGTACAGTGAGGCTATGAAAGCCGAAGTACTAGGCGAGAAAGGCGAATCAGTAACGGTAACCATGGGTTGTTACGGTATCGGCGTATCACGGGTGGTCGCAGCCGCTATCGAGCAGAACCACGATGACCGCGGCATTATCTGGCCAACGGCGATGGCGCCGTTTCAGGTGGCGGTCTTACCGATTGGCGCAGGACGCTCTGTTGCGGTGCAAGAAGCCACCGAGGCGCTTTATCAGGAACTGCTAGCCGCCGGAATTGACCCCTTGCTGGATGATCGCGGCGCCCGGCCTGGGGTGATGTTCGCCGACATGGAATTGATTGGCATTCCGCACCGGGTCGTGATCAGCGAACGTAGCCTCGCGGCGGGTCAAGTAGAATATCGCGGCCGGCGTGATGCGGAAAGCATTCAAATTGCGCGGGAAGCAGTGCTGGGCTGGTTGCGGGAAAGATTGTCCGGAAAGGATTAATCCAGGGGATCAACAGGACCCTGATGGATTATCAACCGATAGTTTTATAATCAAATTATTTTCATGCTTACGAGGCTGGCCAGGTGATACGGCTATCTAATTGGCACGATCACAGTGCCTGTGGATAACTCTGTGGATAAAATTCCTTGATTTTTCCTAACGGCGTCTTGCAGTTGTAAGAATGAATAACGGGTTATTTTTTGATCATTATTTTTTTATTTTATTATCAATAAATTGCATGTAAATTATGGAATTTTGTCAGGATTTTAGTTACGAGAAACCAGATGAAGCACTGAATAGGCAAGCTGCACAAGCCTGTGGATAAGTCAAGTCTGGCTGAAAATTTTCATTCAATCCGGAAATCGTGGTAGTCCTGGTAGGGCAAGGTTTCACAATGAATGTCACCCACCTGAGCGAATGGCGGACCTTGCCTTAGCCAGCGCTGAAGAGCAGTAACCGCTTGTTCATCGCCACAAATCAGCGCTTCCACTCGCCGATCCGGCAAATTGCGGACATAACCGCTCACGTTAAGCGCGAGGGCTTTATCTGCAGTTGCATAGCGAAACCCAACACCCTGAACCCGGCCACTGATATAACAACGCAGGCAAACTTTTTTCACGAGCCTTCTTCTCCTAACGCTATTGGCTTTCCGCTTTTATCCAAGTGATGTGAGAGTATTCATATATAGATAGATAAATAGCTTTGCTGGTGCTACAGTGTCTCT